>Ga0114933_10000433_pt1 | contig 51039 bp, 42 predicted proteins | sample 4SBtaG_FD_89691 | JGI IMG/M metagenome (GOLD analysis project Ga0114933, IMG submission 89691) | Deep subsurface microbial communities from Kolumbo volcano to uncover new lineages of life (NeLLi) - 4SBTROV12_W25 metaG | ecosystem: Environmental > Aquatic > Marine > Volcanic | place: Kolumbo... | reverse complement strand
CTACCCAATATCACCTTAATTATTGATCTATCAAGAACAGATCTGAACATTAGTTTCAGGCTCATTTAAGGATTGGAATAGACTCAGTTACAACGTTCAGTTTTCCTGAACAAAAGTACGGGTGTTAACGTTCACGCTTGATTGACAAAATTGGGGGATGGAGGAAAGGAATTCGCTGGCTAATTTTTACGATTCGCTTCCAATACATTGTGAAGGAGGTTGATATTGCCTAATACTTGGCTCAATTCTCCAGTATTTCTAACTTCTACTGTCAGATCCATGTGTACAACAAGATTATCTTTTTTGGGGTGAATATTCGCATCGATAATATTCACGTGGGCATTGGCGAGTATTTGTGTAATGTCTTTTAACAACCCTTGCCTGTCGATCGCTTCTATATGGATCCGCACTGGAAATAACTCATCTTCGTGGCCCCATTCAACTTTAATGAGTCGTCTTTGTTTTTCGATCGGTAAACTGAGTATATTGCTACATTCAGGGTGATGTATCGTGACGCCTTTGCCCACCGTTATATATCCAATAATGGCATCGCCGGGCACCGGTTGGCAACACTTGGGGAAGGTTGTGAGCATATTTCCGATGCCTTGTACATGGATACGGTCTTTTTCGTGTTTGGGTTTTGTTTTCTTCGCTTTGACGGGAAGCGTATTTATTGGGACTTCAGGAATATCTAACGCGTTAGCTAATTGTATTGAGTTGATGTCCCCGCGGCCGATCCTAATGAATAATTCTTCTTGTCGGGATAAGTGAAATCGCTTCAAAATGTCATTTAAGTTCAAGTTTTGAATACCCAAACGTTGACGTTCTTTTTCGAGAATACTTTTACCATCGTGCAGGTTTTTTTCATGGTCTTGTTGTCTGAACCAGGCCCGGACTTTGTTCAAAGCAGTATTGGTTTTTAGATACCCCATATTAGGATTTAACCAGCTTCGGTTTGGACCTCCCTCTTTTGATGTTAAGATTTCAACTTGTTCTCCAGACTGAAGCGTATAGGCCAAGTTTACGATTCGGCCATTGACTTTTGCACCACGGCAGCGATGTCCTACTTCGGTGTGGATTGCGTAGGCGAAATCGATTGGTGTGGCACCTTCAATCAGATTTTTTAACTCCCCGTTAGGCGTTAATACGAATATACGGTCTGAATAGAATTCGGTATTAAAATCCTCTACCAAACCTTCATCACTTTTTTTGTTTTCCAAGAATTTTCTAAGTGACACAATGCTTTTTTCTACCGCAGTATTCTTCTTTCCGCCTTCCTTATACCGCCAGTGAGCTGCAACTCCCATTTCCGCAAATTGATCCATTTCGTAGGTGCGAATTTGAATTTCCACCAATACGCTTTCCAAACCGGCAACAACTGTATGTAACGATTGGTACCCATTACTCTTAGGATTGGCGATATAGTCATCGAATTCTTTAGGAACATATTGCCATTGCCCATGTGCTATACCCAAGACTTCGTAACACGTAGAGACTTCGTCGACAAGAATCCTAATTGCCTGAATATCATAAAGTTCATTGAAACCCAAATGCTTGCGTTGCATCTTCTTCCAAATGCTATAGATATGTTTTGGCCGTCCAGACACTTTGGCTTTTATCCCCTCTCTCATCAAGAGGTTTTGAAGGGTGATCGATAAATTTACTCAAATAGTGTTCACGATCTACACGGTTTTCGGTTAGTGAGGTTGCTAGTGTTTTGTAGGTCCTGGGTTCGAGGTACCTGAAAGCTAAATCCTCAAGTTCCCATTTGAGTTGAGCAATACCTAAACGGCTGGCTAGTGGTGCATAGATATCCAAAGTTTCGCGTGCGATATAGAGTCGCGCTTTATAGTCTTCACCAGGTAAATTGCGGAGACGTTGGATACGGTAAGCCAGTTTGACGATTACGGCTCGAACGTCGTCTACCATGGCAAGCAGCATTTGCCTTAGGATTTCCGCCTGTTCAGGTGCATTAATGATATCTTTTGAATAGGCGCCAAATGTATTCAGCCAATTGATATTTTTGACCAAACTAGCGACGGTTTTACCAAAATGTTGTTCGATAAACGATAGTTCTAAGGATTTCCTTATGCGGGGTTCGCTGAGTAGAGCTGCCTGAATGGTTTGGACATCTGGACCAAGTTTCATGAGAATAGTGGCTACATCGATACCCCGAGGCCGCATTGTCTTGGTGCTTTCCACTTCTAAAGCGATCGATAGCGCTTTTTTGATCAGGGTAACATCAGACATTTCGAATCCAGAACACAATCGAGTTTCGAGTTCCAATTTAGATTTCAGCGTGTCTTCAAGTAGCGGGTTTATTTGATTCATTTGATCTCGTAAACGGTTGAATTTTAACTTTTCAATAATTTCTGGTTCAACCCTACAAACCTATGTTAGGTTAACACGTACAATATTTTAAAATCGGAATATACTATTAAAATCCGATGAATTTAGACACCTCATACCCTGGAGCTGCAATGTTTAGATCAAAAAAAATATGGCCAATTTTTGCTATTGGAGCCTTGTTGGTTGGATATGGAAGCAGTGCCTGCGCGGTTGGTAATGTCGAAGCAGGAGAACTTAAGTTTTCAACATGCATAGGGTGCCATGGGCGACCTGGTGTTGCGAATGTATATCCACGCTACAATGTACCGAAAATAGGAGGGCAAAAGGTCAACTATATCCTTTCCGCTTTGAAAGCCTATCGAATCGGGTCGCGACGACATGGCAGTATGGAAGGGAACGCACGGGGATTGAGCGAGCAGGATATGGAAGATATTGCGGCGTATCTGGCGCAAATCGAATTCGTTAAAAGTGATTCTATCATACAGGGGGATGCCGTCGAGGGGAATCTAAGGGCTGAAACGTGTATTACTTGTCACGGTTTGGTTGGAAATGGATCAGACCCAAATAATCCGCGCTTGGCAGGCCAATATGAGAGCTATCTTGTGAGGGTTCTTAAGGATTATAAATCGGGTAAAAGAAAAAATGCTTTGATGGGTGGTATGGTCAGTGGCTTTAGCGATGAGGATATCGAAAATTTAGCGGCATTTTTTTCGAGTCAGTCCGAAGGGTTATCGGTTGTACACAAGTGACAGTTTTCGATTCAGGTTAAATGTAGCATTCTATATTTCCTACATCTGCAGTGTTTAGTGATATGTGTGGCTGGCTACGAGTATCTATTCGCTTTTTGTAGTGTACCTGACTAGCGTACCAATAAATTTCTTGAACGCTACCCTGTAAAATAGGTGGATCGATTTGAGAGTCATGTGATGTCGAATCATGCACCATGAAATTTGAAAAGCCGCTAATTCCTGGAACCTTAATAAAACGTTATAAACGTTTTCTTGCCGATGTGGACCTTGACGACGGAAAGATAGTTACCGCACATACGCCTAACACAGGCTCGATGCAGGGATGCAGTTCCCCGGGGTCAAAAGTCTGGTTAAGTCAGTCGAATAATCCAAAAAGGAAATATCCTTTATCTTGGGAACTTGTGGAAGTCGCGACAGATACGATAGTGGGTATAAATACGGGGCTGCCCAATCGCTTGGTAATGGAAGGAATAGATAATGGGGTGATTGTGGAACTTCAAGGTTATGACGCTATTCGCCAGGAAGTCCCGTACGGCAAGGAGAGAAGCCGAATTGATCTGTTGCTTGAGGCTAAATCCAAACCCCCGTGTTATGTTGAAGTTAAAAATGTCACTTTAATGAAAGACTCCGTTGGTTTTTTTCCTGATGCTGTTACTGCACGAGGAACCAAACATCTTAGGGAACTTCGGGAAATGGTGCTTCTGGGGAAACGCGCCGTCATTTTGTTTTGTATTCAACGCCAAGACGTTAAAAGCTTCAGCCCCGCCGACGATATCGACCCGGTTTATGGCAACACGTTACGACAGGTCATGGATCAAGGTGTTGTTGCTTTGGCTTATTCCTGCCGGGTATCTCCATTGGAGATTATGTTTGAACGCAAAGTCCCGGTGATTTTCCAGTAACTCATAAATTTCATAGAGTTTCTACTCTTGACTGGCAATGTCTTTTGTAGCCTGGATTATGTTGTTCATATGAGACTTATTATTGCTTACTCGCTATCTATTTCTTCATCAAAATTTTCATCGAAATCTTCACCCAAATCGAATAAGTCGTCCTGTTCGGGTAAATTTCCATCCATTACTAGATATTGACGTCGTTGCCGGTAGGCGGATTTATTAAATTCGTAACGGTCAATGGCTGTCTCATCAACAATTTTTTCCAGTAGCAATAAACCTGCTCGTGTGTCAGTTATATCCAGTATGCCTGCACCCAAAGTACCTGCAGCGATTGCATTCCCACTAAGTAAAAATGTGTAGGTTAATGGGTCCATTGCGAGATCACCGATGATGCCAAGTATTCCTCGTGGTGAGCTGGATCCATAGAATGGTAACACCATATAATTTCCCATGGGAACTCCCCAAACGCCGAGTGTCTGATCAAAATCTTCATTGTGTTTTGGCAGTCCGATCTTCGTTGCCACATCGATAACCCCTGCGATACCGGCAGTAGTATTAACGACGAAACGGCAACCATCCATACCTGCCTGTTTAAACTTAAACTGTAACAAGCCATTAATTGTGACCCCAATATCTTGAATGTTGCTAAAGAAATTAGTTACCCCTTCATCAACGGGTTTAGGCGTTGACCATAGGTAACCTTCTGCCATTGGTTTAAGGACGGCTTTATCCACTGAATCATTAAAAGAATCGACGTTACGATTCCAGTCTTCCCATGGATCATCCGGATCAGCAGTGGTTGTTGCGCATCCATTGAGCATACCCACTAGAAGTATGCTGAATAGGTAACGTAGACTATTGAATTGTATTTTCGTCTTCATGTATTGTTGGTTCTTTAATTAAACTGTCACCCGATCTAAAAATACCGGAACATGAAATTACAGTACACAACCCAAACCGAAGTATAACTTTGACAAAACTAAATTTGGTAATGTCCCTCATGGTGCCAATTATGGGTTCGGATGGGTGAAAATTTAGTTGTTAATTGATCTCAGAAACGGGTTCAATAGGTATTACCCTATCTCCTGAAAGAACGTTTGTAGGGCCATAGTGCGTTGCCGAAGTCGGCTGGATAAGTATACTATTTCCCCCAAATTGGAAACTGGAAAATAGACTAAGAAAAAAAAATTAAGTTATGTTGGCATCTTATAAATTATTGATCCGTGATCTGCAGGAAAAAGACTATTGGGATATGACGATTGCGATAGTTGTCGTTTTTTCTATTGGTGTCGGTTTAAATCTGGATGGGTTTGTTAGCCATCCTTTGCAACTGATCTTGGGTGTGTGTTGCTGGATAATTTTAATAGCGTTGTTATTCGGTGAAGAAAAGGATGTTCGATTACAGGTGGCTGTAGCGATTGTATTTGCTACGATCGGAGAGTATATCGCATCTCCATTCCTAGGAGCATATATTTACCGACTTGAGAATGTTCCAGGCTATGCTTCACCTGGTCACGGTATGGCTTATTTGACAGCCGTAGCGTTAGGGCGGTCGACATTTTTTCACCGTCATCGGCAGTTGGTAATGGGGTTTACTTTGAGTATTGGAACGCTATGGTCGTTATGGGGTTCGGTTCTTGCCGAGCGTGGTGACACAGCGGGTGCCTTGCTTTTCTGTGTGTTTTTTATTTTTGTGCTGAAAGGCAGGGCGCCATTGCTGTATGTAGGAGCGTTTTATATTACAAGTTTTCTTGAGCTAGTCGGGACTTACGCCGGTACGTGGGCTTGGGCGGTGTATGAACCAACCTTGGGCCTGTCACAAGCTAATCCGCCGAGTGGAATTGCTGCCTGGTATTGTTTAATAGATGCCGTTGCATTAACGGGTGCGCCTTGGTTGGCAAGGGTTATACAAGGCTTTCTCCAGTGGACAAGTAGGCATAATCTCAGTGAGCGATTATGCCTTAGAAAATTTATCCTGATCTTTAGTGGCGGATTCCCAAGCTTGCATGGCTTGTTTTCGCTCGATTCCCCAGCGGTATCCGCCGAGGACGCCAGTACTCCGAATGACTCGATGACAGGGAATCAAAAAGGCGATGGGGTTAGCGCCGATGGCGTTTGCAACCGCGCGGGATGCAGACGGATGGTCAATGGCAGCAGCGACTTGCCCGTAAGATAAAAGCCTACCTGTTGAAATGCATAGCAAAAATTCCCATACTTTAATTTGAAAATTACTCCCTCGGACCATCAGGGTTATGTTGGTATTTGTCTTGAGTGAAGTGCTGAATATCGCTCTACCTAATGTTTGGATTCGGTCTAAATTCTCTTTTAAATCAGCTTTTGGCCAATTTTTTCTTAAAGTGTCCAAATTGTTGGTGGGATTTTGATTGTCAGTGAAAGATAATCTGCAGACGCCACGGTCGGTGGCCGCGATAAAGGCGTCTCCGAAAGGGCTTGGACTGATTCCGTAGTGAATTTCTAAGCCCTGGCCCATACGTTTATACTCGCCCGGTGTTACAGCTTCCAACGAAATAAAATGGTCGTATAACCGACTCTGACCCGAAAGTCCGACTCCTATCGCGGCCTCTAAGATACTAGAGTCGGCCAGTAGTTGTTTTGCATGATCGACGGTCAGGTATTGTAGAAATCGTTTAGGTGTAATTCCAGCCCAGCGGCGAAAAAGGCGTTGGAAATGATAAGGACTTAGTCCAATAGCCGATGCAATATCATCAAGACTGGGTTGTTGCAATGCGTGCTGATGAATGAAACAGATTGATTTGGCGATCCGTTCGTAGTCCGAATTCAAATAATTCTCCTATTAATAATGAGCTTGAATTTAGCCTTTTTCAACAGGCTGGGCAACCTGATTCTTGCTGCACTTGAACAAACATTACTGCTATTAACTATGGAGACTCCGAAAGCGCCGAGAATATGTGGAAGATAAGGGCTGGCGGATTGAAGAGTTTTTTGAGATGGGTTGTCATCTCGACGCCGAAAAAAGTGATCTATAGGACATGCTCGCCTATAATGCTTTTGCTATTTCGCCGATTAGTAGCATCGAGCCTAGGAGGCTGTCCTAGAGTAGGCTTTCTATTCTTGAGCAGGTTCCTAGTAGTATTCAGACATTTTCTCAATACTCCAAGAAGTTGCTTGATCGGCATGGTGGAGGGGGATAGAGATGACGTGTTTAATGGATTTAAGAGGTGTTTGTCTTAAGAAGGGCTATGTCAATAGAACCAACAATAATATGTCCAAACTGCTCCATTGAGGTCAAGCTGACAGAATCGTTAGCAGCCCCGCTAATTCAAGCTACACGGAAGAAATATGAGGCTCAATTGTTTCGGCAGGAAAAAATTGTTGCTGAACGTGAAGAAGAAGTACGGAAGCAACAAAAAATTATTGCAAATGCTAAAAAGACGATAGATGATCAAGTTAAAGAAAAGCTCAAAATAGAACGATCATCGATAGTAGCTGAAGAGGCTAAGAAGGCGAAATTCGTCGTTGCATCTGACCTCGCAGCGAAAGCTAAAGAGTTGCAGGAACTACAAGAAGTTCTCAACGAGCGCAATTCAAAGCTTGAAGAAGCTCAAAAAGCGCAAGTGGAGCTAATACGCAAACAACGTGAATTGGACGATGCAAAACGTGAATTTGATCTTACCGTTGAAAAACGCGTCCAGGAATCTATTTCTGTCGTTCGTGAGAAGGCAAAGAAAGAAGTCGAGGAACGTTTAAAGCTCAAAGTTTTTGAGAAGGAAGAGCAGATTTCTTCGATGCAGCGACAGATTGAAGAGCTGAAACGTAAGGCAGAGCAGGGATCACAACAACTCCAAGGAGAAGTGCTAGAGTTGGTGCTGGAAGAGACGCTCCGCAAGAAGTTTCCATTCGACAGTATAGAACCCGTTGGAAAGGGTGAGTTTGGTGGTGATGTTTTACAACGTGTTGTTGGACCCATGGGGCAAGCCTGTGGCTCAATTCTGTGGGAATCAAAACGGACCAAAAATTGGAGTGACGGTTGGCTTGCGAAGTTGCGGGGTGATCAACGAACAGCGAAGGCGGAACTCGCTATTTTGATTTCAGTAACCCTACCGAAGGATATAGATACTTTTGGGCCGGTTGATGGGGTGTGGGTTTCAGCACCTTGCTATGCTGTGCCTTTAGTGATTGTTCTGCGGCAGTCCTTAATCGAAATCGCGAATTCCAGGCAGGCCCAAGAAGGTCAACAGTCGAAAATGGAGTTGGTTTATGAGTATTTAACCGGTCCAAGGTTTCGCCATCGAGTTGAAGCGATTGTTGAAAAGTTTTCGGATATGCAAGTGGATTTGAATCGTGAAAGAAAGTCTATGACAAGACTTTGGGCCAAGAGAGAAGCTCAAATACAGGGTGTTATAGAATCGACTGTTGGTATGTATGGCGACCTTCAGGGGATCGCAGGTAGAGCACTGCAAGAAATCGAAGGTTTAGAAACCCCCCTTATTGAAAATAGTACTCGCGATACCAGTGGTACACCACCAACATAGGTTTGATTGAGCATTCGTATGGAATAGCTGTTTTCAGTGAAAAATCTAGTCTCTAGTTGGTTAGGTAAAAATAAAAGTGTTCCTCAATGCCGACAGTAGAAATATTTTCACAGGGAGAGGAAATTGTTAATGGACAAACCGTGGATACCAATGCAGCTTGGCTGTCCGAACGGTTGTTTGAAATGGGGTTCCGGATTGCTCGGCATACGACAGTGGGTGATCGTGTTGGTGAGTTGGTTAGCGTATTAAAAGAAATTTCTGTTCGAACCGATTGTTGTATTTGCACCGGTGGGTTAGGACCAACACAGGATGATTTGACGGCCGAAGCAGTATCAATAGCTTTCAATCGACCGCTCATCTTTGATCAAGAGGCATGGCATAATATAAGCCAGTATTTTATCCGCTTGGGGCGCCCAATTCCGGAAGTCAATCGTAAACAGGCGATGATTCCACAAGGCGCGATGAGGATAGACAATGACTGGGGAACCGCTCCGGGGTTTTCTATACGGATCGGCCAGTGCTGGTTTGCATTCGTGGCCGGAGTACCCTACGAAATGCGTAACCTTTTCCGCGAGCGGATCAAACCAGAATTGCTCCTGCATTTTGATCTAAAACCGTGGCGATTGGTTACCGTACGTACTGCGGGGATCGGGGAATCACGACTCCAGCAAAAACTTAATGCTCTTGCATTTCCAAGAGAGATCATTTTGAGTTTTCGGACAGGTAATCTCGAAAATCAAACCAAGCTGCTTTTCCCGCCAAAATTTTCCGAAACTAACCTTCAAGATTTTGTTGGAGAGGTTGCACAAAAACTAGGTAAATATGTATTTAGTATCGATGGTCTGAAGGGTGACAAAGGAAATATGGTTGATGCGATCGATTTGTTGTTGTCAAAATCGGGACATTCATTAGCCGTTGTCGAAACTGTCAGTAGCGGACAAATTGGCAGCCGGTGCTTTAATTATCGATGGCTTGTGGAAAGTGTAGTTGTCCAAGACGTATTCGGAGTTTTTGACCGATACGATTACCAACCTCCAGATTTTGCTGATTTTAAAAGTGTAAATGAAGCGATTGAACATTTGGCATCATTAGTTTGTAAGCGATCCCATACCGAAATCGGTTTAGTCCAACTATGGCATCCAGATGCAAATGCATTAAATGATAAGTCCGGTACGATCGAGTTATTCACTGGACTGGCAACACCAACCGGTTGTTTCCACTACATTTGTAAGGCTGGGGGTCCTGCTGCGCGTAAACAAACCGTCGCGGCTACGATTGCTTTGGATACTCTTAGACGTTATCTTCAAGGCTATTTGTTTTAAAGCGAAATACCATGCCACTTATACGCCTTAGTAAGCTTTCGATCGCATTTGGAACCCACGCTCTACTTGATTCAGCAGATTTCCAAATTGATTTTGGCGAACGTGTTGGATTGCTCGGCCGGAACGGCGAAGGAAAATCAACATTGCTGAAAATTATTGGTGGTAAAATTCAACCCGAAACCGGTGAAGTCTGGCGGCAACCCGAAATTAAAATGGCATATTTGGATCAGGCGCCGATATTACCGGATGACGCTACGGTCTACGATGTCGTTGCAGAGGGTTTGGGTGAGATCGGTCATTGGCTGGGTCAATATCACCTGATATCAACTCGCATGGGTTCAGGTGAAGATCCGCAGCAATTGAAAGAACTGGGACGGTTACAACATTTACTGGAATCCCACAATGGCTGGTTATTACAACAACGTGTTGAATCTACTTTAAGCTGGTTAGGTTTAGAGGGTGATATCCACATATCACAACTTTCTGGTGGTTGGAAAAGACGGGTCGCACTAGCCCATGCTTTAGTTATTGAACCGCAGTTGTTGCTGCTGGATGAGCCTACCAATCATCTGGATATTGATACCATAATATGGCTCGAACAGCGATTACGGCAATTTTCTGGTGCGTTGCTATTTGTCACCCATGACCGAGCGTTTCTACAAGCGTTGGCTACCCGAATTGTCGACCTTGATCGCGGTCAACTGGTTTCCTGGCCCGGAGATTATACGGACTATCTGCGACGGAAGGCCGCATCGTTGGACGAGGAAGCACGACACAACGCCGAATTTGACAAAAAACTCGCCCAAGAAGAAGTTTGGATTCGACAGGGAATAAAAGCACGGCGCACCCGCAATGAAGGACGGGTCCGCATGTTAAAAAAATTGCGGGAACAAAGGTCCAAACGGCGTGAGCAGCAAGGAAAAGCAAAAATAGAATTGGAACTCGCCGATAGTTCAGGTAAACGTGTTGTCGAGGTCAAAAACGTGAGTTTTTACTATGGCGATACCTGTATTATCAGCGAGTTTTCAAATACTATTATTCGAGGCGATCGGATTGGGTTAATTGGTCCAAACGGTTCTGGCAAAACGACTCTACTGAGGCTGTTGCTCGGTCAATTGCAACCTAATTCGGGAACCGTCAAACTAGGCACAAATTTGCAGATTGCCTATTTTGACCAAATGAGAATGCAGCTCGATCCTAATGCGACTGTTGCCGATTCGATTGCTGACGGTAATGAATTCATCGTGATTAATAATCACAAGCGTCATGTGATGTCCTATTTGTCGGATTTTTTATTTTCTCCTGCGCGTGCTCGTTCGCCAGTTCGCAGTTTATCGGGTGGCGAAAAAAATCGTTTGTTATTAGCGCAAGTTTTCTCCAAACCGGCCAACCTTTTGGTGATGGATGAACCCACCAATGATCTTGATGTTGAAACTTTGGAGTTACTTGAAGATCTGTTAGTCAACTTCGATGGTACATTATTGCTAGTCAGTCACGACCGGTCGTTTCTTGACAATGTTGTTACAAGCACTCTGGTTTTAGAAGGTAATGCCCAAATCCAAGAGTACGTGGGGGGCTATACCGATTGGATTGACCAGCGACCTATTCAAAATAATGTACCAAAGGAAAATACAAAGAGCCTGGATACACCTAGACCAAAACGGCAAACGAAAAAATTAAGCTACCAAAATCAGCGTGAACTCGAGGCACTCCCTCGGCAAATAGAAATTTTAGAAACTAAACAAGAGGAATTTCATGCCCGTGTTGCTTCTCCTGATTTCTATCTACAAGATAAAGCGAAAATCGCTGAGACTTTGGCCGAATTGAATTGCTTGGAAAAAGACTTAGAGCAAGCCTATGTTAGATGGGACGAACTGGAAGCGCTCTCGCTCAAGGTGGGTAGTTGATATTGGCCTGTGTTATTGGTTTCTGTGAAAAGTTTTTGCGTGGTTACGGAGGGGAAAATTGACTATTGCAATGCGAATTAGTCAATCTGAAATAGCTCGTCATATTAATAATGCCTTGGGGTTTTTATAGTTAAGGTGTGCCTCCGGATCTAGAAACACAACAAAGTACTGGACAGCTCTATCGAGTTCTTATCGAAATGAAAGTGCCCCTTGATATTCTTCCCAAACTATTGAGAGATTTTTTTCAGAGGATGTCTTGACGAAACGATAGGATTGACATGCCATCTAAAATACCTATTTGCAGATAGATCTGCGTATTATGGGCTTATGCTGGCCAAACGGGTGTTCACTCTGTTGCAAAACACCCATAATAAGCATTAGGAGATATAAAAATATCCTGAACGTGCCTTGCTGCGAACCTACCGAACTGGCAGAGTGAGCGTTGGACCTGTGTATTTCGTCTGACCCGCCTGTAAATCGAATAATTGTGTAAGCAACATAAAAGTGGATTTAGATTGTAAGTCGTTATCAGCAATGTAGAACCAGAATCCTCGATAGAAGATTGAAAGAAAAGCGTTGTCGGGGTGGCTATCGCTGGATTGTATTTTAAATACTGAGCCAGCCGGCGTTTCTCCCCAGTTAAAGTTTTGCCCATCAAGAGTTTTCGTGATGGTGATAAGTCCGGCATCTTTATGCTCTTTTGGAATTTCTACATTTTGGGAAAGATAGAAAAGCAAGCTTGAGATTGAGCGAGTTCGAACAGTTATTTGGTGAGGTTTCATGCGCAGAAAATTTGTTGAGATCTTCATGCGATGTACTTTTTTATCTACTAGGGGTTTTCTGTTAAAACCGAGGAGAGAGTTTAGTTCTTGACGTACTTTTCGATCAACGTCATTACCCTCAAAAAGCATCACCAGACTTTTTGATTTTTCGTCCAAATCTAAATCTGGGCCTATCTCTATATCACCTGTAAGCTGCAGCTCACGAAATAGCATTAGCATCCGTTTAAATTTTTTATATTTTGGTGCGTCCTTTGGCGTTGGCCCTGAGGCTCTCGGTGCATTGTAGAGCTCATTCATACGTTCTATGCATAGGCCAAACACCCGTTCTACACTCCAACCCGATTGAGTCAGAACAAGGATAGCCTCGAGCGATATTGAAGACAGAACACTTTTCAGGAAGTCTTCACCTTGGAGGGGCGTGTATGATATTGTGGGTCTATCGGCATAATTTATCCCCAATCTAGGTTTAAGAATATTCCCACCGGGGGCCAAATCGATTTCTGTGTCGAGTCCGCCACTAGCTATCAACGTCAGCGCTGCTGTCACACTGCTAACTTTAAGAAAATAAGCCTCGTCACGGTACTTTAATCGCACCAAATTCAGCAACATTTGTTCACCCAGCGATTTGACAATTGCTTGATTGTATGCGGGATGAGTATTGCTCAAGGCAGATGGGCCAAAATACGACTGGCAGCCTGTTAGGATGAGTGTAAAACTAGAAAAAAGAAAAAATTTTCTCATGCGAATTATTGTTGAAATGAGCAAAACTGTAGGGGGACAAGTATATAATGGCCCTTTGGGTTTTTTTAATTAATGTATCTGTATCTATGGATCAAGAAACACAACAAGAAATCGAGCGACTCTACCGAGCTGTTGACGAATTTTCAACCGAAATGAAAGCACGCCTTCGTGAACAAGCTATCAAAGGCTACCGTGGCTGGGACGACCCTGCAAACTACCGTCAAATGATGGGAATGATGATGAAACACACATCAGTGTCGTCTGGACAGGAAGTGGATGCCGCTAACCTGGCCATGATTTTGTGGTCCTTGCGACAGGGGGGAAAGGTTTAGTTCTTTTAGTATTGGTACTCTTTAATACCGGTTGTCTGTTTGTAAAAAGGAATCAATACCCATTGGACCTAAGCCCACAGGATTAGCATGAGTAGGAGTAGGAGTGGGTTCCGTAGGACTCATAATGATCCGACTAAAATTGGCGACAAAAAAATATTTAATGGATTTTCTCACTCCAAGGGGGGTGGCGGGAGTCGCTCCTCTTGGTGTTTAAGGTTGGTCTGTTCCATTCAAGTTCTAGTGAACGTATTCCAAACTTCTATTGCTTTATGTTTTCCCCAATAGACGATACTATTTTGCAATCATTCACGAGCAACTTTCTGCATCGTTAGATGCCAATTGGGAAAAAATGATCGATCTAGTTGCCACTTTCATTGTCTTTTTTGCTGTAATTGACCCTATAGGAACTATTCCGGTGTTCATTGCAGTCACTGGTCGGTATGAAGATCAGTTGAAAATAAAAATCGCCGTTAAGGCGACTTTTATTTCAGCAATGATTCTTCTATTTTTTGTCGTGGCGGGGGAAGTAATTCTTACGGCAATAGATATTCCGCTTTCGGCATTTCAAATAGCAGGTGGAATTATCCTTTTTCTATTTGCGCTTTCGATGATATTTGGAGAGAGTAAGCCAGATGAAGAGCTCAAGCTGGCAGAGAGTGGGACTGAGACAGCAATTTTTCCGCTCGCTATTCCATCGATTGCAAGTCCGGGTGCAATGCTTGCGGCTGTCATGCTTACAGAGAATAACCGGTACAATTTATGGGAGCAGGCACAGACTGTTGCAATTATGCTATTCGTACTGCTTGTTGTACTGGTGTTTCTATTCGCCGCAAGTTGGATTCATCGCTTAATTGGAAATAGTGGAGCGAGCATTATCAGTAGAGTAATGGGGTTAATTCTTTCCTCGGTGGGTGTCTCAAGTGTTTTGGCTGGTATTAAAGAGTATTTTTTGTTGTGAATTTAACATTAGGTTGGTCGATTCCCTTTCCGGGACTCTGACCACCTTCTAGAAAATGGTCGTTTTTCGCAGATACAACATGTTGTGGTTTGTATTGGAGCAAGTGTTTTAAAAAGGGCTGTTTTGGGAGGCGTGGAAATAAGAAATCTTCGGTAAAGGTTATATGTAGACCTTGGTTTTTCCCACAATTGATTTTGGAGGCTATCTCTTCTCGGGCGGCCTTTTAGTATAGTTACAATTCTGCATCTAAAAGCCAAGAACAACATGGTTAAACCAATCAACCTGTGCGAGTATGAAACGTTCGCAGCAAAGCGTCTCTCGAAGGTGGCATTTGACTACATTGCTGGTGGGGCGGGTGATGAGAGAACCCTAAATCGTAATCGAGAGGCTTTTTCAGACTATCGTTTGCACCCGAAAGTATTAGTTGATGTAAAAAAGAGAGATTTGAGTACTCAGATTTTTGGACAAAACATCTCCTTTCCCGTCATCATTGCTCCTACAGCATTTCATTGTCTAGCGCATCCGGATGGCGAGCTTGCCACTGTGAAAGCGGCGGAAAAAATCGGAACTACGATGGTTTTGAGCACCATGTCGACTAAGAGTCTCGAAGAAGTCGCGATAGGAGAATTTGCTGATAGGTCAAATAATGCAGTACCAAACCGAAGCCTCTGGTTCCAGCTTTACGTTCACCGTGATCGTGGCTTAACGCGGACACTCGTTGAACGCGCCCAAGAAGCTGGATATCAAGCCTTGTGTCTGACAGTCGATGCACCAGTTCTTGGGCTACGGGAACGTGAAAAGCGGAATCAATTTGGTTTGCCCTCTGGAATGCAGCTCGCCAATTTGACTACTCTGGGTAAGCACATGCATCCTTTAACCGATGGGAACTATGGGCTTTTGAGCTACTTTGCTGAGCAAATTGATCCCGGTCTCAGCTGGGATGACCTTAGTTGGCTACGGTCGATTACCGATTTGCCAATTGTGGTTAAAGGCATTTTACGTGCGGATGATGCGTTGAAAGCGGTGAGCCACGGTGCCCATGGTATTGTTGTGTCAAATCATGGCGGTCGGCAGTTAGATGGTGTAGTTGCCTCTATCGATGCCCTAAGTGAAGTGGCGATCGCCGTCGAAGGCCGTGTCGAAGTGTTGATGGATGGCGGAATTCGCCGTGGTACAGATGTTCTTACCGCATTAGCGTTAGGAGCTAAGGCGGTGTTGCTAGGCCGTCCTATTTTCTGGGGATTAGCTTGGGGTGGAGAAAGCGGTGTCTACTCTATGCTTAAGCTATTGATGGAGGAATTTGATACAGCAATGGCTCTCAGTGGTTGCTCCAAGGTTATAGATATCGATGCAAGTTTGGTTCAAAGACCTGGAAATAGATATCCTTGATAAGGCGAATGTCTGCGAATCGCTAGTTTTCTAATGGGTTTTGAATTTGTGTAGACTTTAAAAATGACATTGGTTTATGGTGGAGGCATTTTGTAGTTCTATATATGACCTATTTTTTGGGTTAGATCGACCAAGATTCGACGGAAGGCACGTACGAGGCTGCTCGAGCCTAGGAAGGCTACTACGGGAAAGTGGGTTTCGGCCCATATTTCCGATTAAAATTGATAAATTACATCCCTAATATTTTAAATTTTCGGTGTCGCTTTAAGCGGTACTAATCCGTGCCCGGCGAAAGTGCTGTGTAATAGACACGATATTCGCCTAAATTAATCGAAAAAATGCTTTCCCAAGCGGTGACTTATATTCTCGGATAGCAAGCCAGAGGTATTGATCAATTTGGACGCAACAGATTTTTTTAAACAACAGTGGAACATTTACCGTAAGGTCGTTGAAGGTAATTATCTTAATCATCGGGAGGCCTACCAAACGCTCAATCGGTTTTTAGTGGAGGATCTTAATCGGCCTTTTCGGTTTCTCGACTTGGCTTGTGGTGATGCTAAAGAGTCGGTTCAAGCGCTTTCAGAAACTCAAATCGTTCACTACCAAGGAATAGATTTGGCTGGGGAAGCACTTCAATTAGCCAATCGGAATCTACAAAATTTGAAATGTACGAGTGAACTTGAACAAGCTGACTTCGTCGACGAAATGCGTCAGAGGACAGAATGTGCAGATATCGTTTGGATTGGTTTATCCTTGCACCATTTATGCACTATCGAAAAAAAACAGCTAATTGAAAATATCTACAGGTTGATGGATAAGGACGGCAAGTTCCTTATATATGAACCTACGCTCCTTGAAGGCGAAGTCCGAAGCGACTTTCTGAACCGCAACATGGAGTTGGTTCGAAACAATGGAACTGGGTTGAGCGCAGCGGAATACAATGAAGTTGATGCGCATATTCGCGAGTTTGATTTTCCAGAAACGCTGTCAAACTGGCAATCTTTGGGGAGGCAATCTGGATTTGTCCGGTCTCGGGTCTTATTTACGGGACCGAATCAGGTATACGCATTGATTTGCTTCAAAAAGTGATAGGGTAGGTTTCCAGCAACAATTTTCGTCCAGAGGGCTGCTGTAGTGATGAATCCGGTAAAATGAAAAATAACCATGAATACTGAAGCCGAGATTAAAGCATTTTTTGATCAATGGAATCTTTATAAAAAACTTATCCAATATAACTATATGCATCATGAAGAGATTGGTGAAAAGCTACATTCTCTTCTTTCCAAATTTTTCACCAAACCGATTACCGTACTTGATTTGGGGTGTGGTGATGCTTATTTTACTGCTAAGAAACTCGATCGAGTCCCAATTAGTCGCTATGTGGGTGTTGATTTGTCTGAAATTGCACTCCAACTGGCTGAAAAAAACTTGGCCAAGGCTCTTTTTCAAAAAAGTTTTCATCAAGCTGAGTTTTGCCATTTTGTGGAGCACTTTGGTCAGAAGGTCGATGTGGTATTTGTTGGCTTTTCACTCCATCATTTGGGTGTCGAACAAAAAGAGCGTTTCTTTCAATTAGCGAGAAGGGTTCTGAATGACCAGGGTCATTTGATCATTTGTGATCCTGTGCGAGGCGAAAATGAAACACGCGCTCAGTTTCTTTACCGATATATAACCCATTTAAAACAGCATTGGAAAGCTTTGACCGAGGAAGACATTAATTTGATTCAAGACCATGTTATTGCGTACGACTATCAGGAGACCCGCAGTGCGCTTTTTGGCCAGGCTTTAAGACAAGGCTTCGGGTCTGCTGAATCACATTATCAGGATAAAGAATTGCTGCATGAATTGCTGACTTTTAGTGTTTAGTCTGGTGAATCTTTGGTTGTTTAATACATGTCGAAGGTCTTGAGTAACGAAGCCTACGGGAGAATGGAATGAGGATTGAAATCTTTAAAGCGGTGTTAGTTTTGATGTTGTTATCGATAAGTGCAACTGCAGTGTCGGAGTCCAGACCGGTACTATTGAAAGTACAAAGCACGTATCCTACTAATCTTCCAGGTCTTGGGACTAATCTGCTATGGATTGCCGAAAAAATATCTATTATCACCGACAATAAGGTTAGGCTTAAAGTATACGAACCCAATAAGTTGGTGGGACCGTTAGAAGTATTGGACGCAGTATCTCGAAAAAAAATTTCGGCTGGCTATGCTACACCAGGTTTCTGGGCTGGCAAAATGTCGGCCGCGCCATTTTTTTCCTCATTTCCTTTTGGTCCGGAAGCTGGTGAGTATCTGGCGTGGCTGTATCACGGCGATGGTAATACATTGCGTCAAACAATGTATGACAAATCAGGCTATACAGTCCATTCTCTGCTATGTGGCTTGATTGGCCCTGAAACCTCTGGATGGTTCAAGCAACCTGTCCAAACAGCGGAAGACCTAAACGGATTGCGTATGCGTTTTTTCGGCCTGGGTGCAAAGGTTATGGAAAAGCTCGGTGTATCGACCAGTCTATTACCCGCTGCTGAAGTTTTTCCGGCATTGGAAAAAGGCGTTATCGACGCGACCGAATTTTCCATGCCGGCAATTGATGAGCGATTGGGGTTGTATAAAATCGCCAAATATAACTATTACCCGGGGTGGCACCAGCCGAGTACTGTTTTTGAGTTGCTGGTGAACCAAGAAATTTGGCAAGGCCTTAGCGAAAGTCAGCAAGTTCTGCTAGATACAACTTGTCGAGCCGTTACCCTGGAATCTTTTTCATATACTGAGGCGATCCAGGCATCGGTAATGAAACGTAATGCTGAAAAACATGGTGTAAACAACAAGATTTGGTCGGTCAAAATGCTCAAACGTTTCGAGGAAGCATGGCATCAGGTTGCCGCTGAGGAAGCCACCAAAGATCCGTTTTTTAAAGAAGTTTGGGATAATTACCGGGCATTCCATGAGCAATACACGTTGTGGGAAACCTACGCTTTTTTACCGAGATTGGCTCCCCAATAGGTTGAGTGGGGTATGCTTAGCAATCGTATCGATGCCGTAATACAAAGTTTTGGGCGGGTTATCTGTTGGGCTAATGCCCTGTTGCTGGGAGTCATCACGGCTCAGGTTGCACTGCGTTACGGATTCCACAAAGGATTGGTCGTCTTGGAAGAATTGCAATGGCATATCTACGCGGTGACGATGATGTTTGCTCTCGCGTACAACCTTTCGATTGACTTGGATGTCCGAGTTGATATCTTTTATCGTCGTTGGTCGCCTCGAAATCGTGCGAGATGGGACATGTTTGGCATCATTGTTTTTGTCATTCCATTTGTCATTGTTGTACTGATCAATAGTTTTGAATTCGTATACGATTCCTGGCGGGTTAACGAACATTCTTCGGCACCGACCGGTTTGCCGTGGCGTTGGCTCATAAAGTCTGTTATTCCGATTAGTTTCGGGTTGCTGTTCGCCGCAGCGTTCGCCCGCTTACTGCACAATATCGTGATCGTGATTTCATCACCTCAGTAGGTCGATAAGAAGCAAATGGATATCAATACGATAATGGTCGTTGCTATGTTTGTGGCCTTTATCGGTTTCCTGTTTATGGGTATACCAGTAGCTTATGTCCTAGCCGGTGTAGGTGTATGGTTTGCCGCAATAGGGTATGTTTCGGATCTGTATTTCGGAACGCTAACCGGTCTCGATTTTAATACGTTGGGTCTTGTGGTAAACCGGGTTTACCAACTCATGGAGAACTGGGTTCTGGTCGCTTTACCCATGTTTATTTTTATGGGAATTATGTTGGAAAAGTCGGGGATTGCTGCCCATTTGATGGAATCTATGCAGGCATTATTCGGTCGTGTGCATGGGGGGCTTGCAATTACAGTGATGTTCATTGGTATTCTACTGGCTGCGTCAACTGGCATCATTGGTGCGTCGGTTGTGTTGCTCGGAATGTTATCGTTGAATCCGATGTTGAAACAGGGCTATTACCCGCCGATGGCATTAGGTACGGTGGCGAGTGCCGGAACGCTGGGGATTCTGGTTCCCCCCAGCATTATGTTGGTAATTATTGGGGATCAAATTGGCCTTTCTGTGGGCGATTTGTTTCTCGGTGCAGTTTTGCCTGGATTAATCCTCGGGTTGCTTTATCTTGGCTATATTCTTGGCTATGGTTACCTTAAACCCCACCATGCGCCATTGCCTGCTAACCCCATCGCGTTAGACAAAGCAGCGACAGTTGCATTGATTAAAGCATTGCTGCCGCCCATAGGTTTGATGCTCTCGGTTCTCGGTTCAATTTTTATGGGAATCGCTACGCCCACCGAAGCTAGCGGAATTGGAGCATTAGGTGCGGTATTATTAGCTGCATTCTATAAAAAATTGAACTTTGAAACGATGCAATCGGTTTTGTTAGAAACTTATAAAACTGCCGGCTACATTTTCGCTATTTTTGTAGGCGCGACCTGTTTTTCGTTAGTATTAAGAGAGCTTGGTGGTGACGAAGTGGTCGAGAATACTTTATCTAACCTAGAGCTTGGAGGTTTTGGAACGATTGCATTTATTTTATTTATTATCTTTTTGTTAGGTTTTGTCCTGGACTGGATCGAGATTACCTTAATCATTTTACCCCTCGTCGAACCGGTAATTTCAACTTTAGGTATTGAAGTCAATGGATTCGGGCAAGTAGATCATCCTACGCTGCTGTGGTTCGTCATCTTGGTCGCAGTTACGTTGCAAACATCTTTTTTAACCCCACCCGTCGGATTCGCACTCTTTTATCTGAAAGGAGTGTGCCCGGAAAACATCTCCTTGTCGCAAATATACCGAGGTATTGTCCCATTCGTTATGTTGCAAATGATAGGTTTGTTGATCGTTGCGCTATTCCCTGAACTGGTTACTTGGTTACCTGCAGTTGATTACAATTGAAACAAAATTTTAGGGGCTTAACACCACCCTAAGGCAAGTAGCTCTACAAATACGAATAGACTTGGTTTGTTCTATTAGATCGTAAAACCTTGACAGATTTACTTTAAGCTCGAATCCTTAATAATCAAGCTTGTCAAGGCCTTACGAAGGTTTTTATGGTTTAAATTGTTACTCCCAAACCTTACTTGTTCTTAGTTGCACTACGCTATCCAATAACGCTGTTATCGATCCATTCGTAAGTAGTTCTCGACGTGACATTCGGAGAATAAACCGATTATCCTGGTGAAGGTTTATGATCAAGATCGGACGAATTTTTCATCAGCATGATTAGCACAGTGAGAAAATTGAAAAGCATTCCGAGGAAAAACCATAACCAAGGATTTCTACCGCTATTTTGTGCCCAGAGTGCACAAAAAGCCCCAGCAAGAAACATGACTAAGGTGACGCTAGCATAATCTCCCGAGTCGATATCAATAAGCGGCTCTTCGGCAATAACTACTCCATTTTCGGTATTCGCCTCAACTAGGGAGGTCTGGGCAAAAACTACCCCAGCCATCAAAAGAAATGTAATGATGGTAACCAAGTATAAACCGTTCTTCATTTTGACCCCCCAGTTGGATTAGGAAAGATATAAAGCCCTCTTCTGTCAAGATAAATCGTACTAAAGGCCCTATGGGTTGTCAATTACTTTTAATTTGATTGTTAGAAGTGAATATTTTTCCAGACGCTTATAAATTTGTGTTGTTTTTAAAAATTAGGGTCTGTCCTCCTCCTGTGTTTGTCGTGCGTCAATTTTCGTTTAACACGCCGGCTAATGAGTTGTAGCCTTATTGCCCCAGAGTTGTTTCAGGCGTTTGTCGCGGCCACATCCCCGGCGGTAATATTTGTATCGTAACGGATTATTCTTGTAGTAATCCTGGTGGTATATCTCGTTCCCCATGATCGGGTAAAAAGTTACAGCATCGAGTATCGGTGTTACGACAGTTTGGCCTGGAAACATTTCAATCACCTTTTGTTTCGATTGTTCGGCAATCGCTCTTTCTTTGTTTGTGGAAACAAATACGGCGCTAAGATAGCTTGGGCCCTTGTCGCAAAATTGTCCCTTATCATCGAATGGGTCGATGTTTACCCAGAAATGATCTAGTATGCTTTGATAATTGACGATCTTAGCGTTATAAGTGATTTCCACCGCTTCGTAATGGCCGGTGTGGTTTCCGTTGTAAGTTGGGTTTTTTGAGCTACCACCGGTAAAACCTGATACCACGTCGCTTACCCCTTCCAATGCTTCGAAATCTGATTCCATACACCAGAAGCAGCCGCCCGCAAGAATCGCTTTGTCGGCGCTCACGTTTTGAATTAGTGATAATAGTAGGAAAATTAATGCGATACAATTTATTTTTTTCATCGTTAGTAGGGAAAAGTCTATGGAATCGTTAGATGTGAGCGAGTTTTTGGCTCAATTGGGATACAAAGTGTAATGTACATTCAGGTTATTGGTCGTTAAAGACCCAAAAAACAAGGTGCAAGCATTACCTGTTTGTATGTGAGAGTGAAAATTAATGCCCTAAACATTTTTACGAGTCCTATTTCCATCCAAAACCACGATCTAATGCGGCATAACGTTCCTTTGATACCGTTGCCAACAGAGGCAAGAAATAATCAAGATATGTATTATCGCGATTACCGCCGATAGTAATGGTTTTTCCATAACTGGCGGGCTGGCGACCCAACTGATCGTTCCGAATCCCGATATGTTTAGCAAGCCAGGAATTAATAGGTCTAGCAGTAAAACATAAATCAACGTCATCAGGATCGGTTTGTTGGGTTTCGCGTCGTAACTGAAAAATAAAAGGATTAAAATATTTCTAGAGGTTAACAACCAAACTGGTATTGCGGAAGCGCCTACGTTTCTAACCGTCGTATCTACGTTAGGAAAATGACGAGCCAATAAGTAACACAGCAAGGAAAAAGCCGCAGCAATTGCCAATGAGACACACCAAAGCGGAAGCTCTTGAAACATTCGTTTCCACTGCCCCATGCCAATATAACTTCGAATTCGGCGCAAAACCAACCGATCCTGAAAATCGATCAATAGGGTTAAATAGCTTGCGGTTATGCTGATACTGAATCCGACAGCGCCCACCACCGATAATACTGCCAGAATACCATCACCCACATCGGTTAAGGTACCACCGATATAAAATGCCAGGTAAAATGCGAAAGCGGCCCAAGCCCACGGAACCGTTGCTAGTTTTAGTTCGATGCACATCATTCGATACAATCCGAATAGACTCCATGCTGCCAAACTCGTTACCGAGATGACTAAAAAATCTAGAGCTTGCGTGCGTTGTCCGTACCAGAATACCGATGCGTTGTCGCCATCACCGATACCGAAACCTTTGTAGATATACCAAATACCGGCGAGTGAAACTACTGTAGTTAGCAACCCATGAGCGCCTTTGATCTGTTTTACCAGGCGGGTGCTGACCAGTGCGACGATGAGGTTGACCGATTGCACTATCACAGCCATAGCAATACAAATGATACCAATTCCAAAAGGAAAGCTGTCTGTGTGAGCGCGCGAAAATAGATACACAAAGAGGCAAATCAAACCGCCATACCAGGACAAAATCGTGGCGCCAAACAGCTTACCCCAAGTCATTTGCCAGGGCCCTAAAGCAGACATTTTCTGGCTATCCCAAGTGCGCGAGCGAAGCTCATCTAGGATCGATTCGCCAGCCTGATAACCGCCCCATACTATGCTTATCAGAATAAACATAAGCATGGACGCCGTGGCCAGAACAGTGCTGGAAAACAAATTAGCCCGTTCTCCCATAAAGTTCCCTCCTATTGACGCCGGGGCTTGCCATACCATAATGAATAAGGTCCCTAGAAATCCACCTAGGAGAATTACACGATGAGGGGATAATTCAATCCAGAGGTTACGTCGGAATTCAGGATTAAGTTTCATGGTGTGGGTGTATCTTTCATGGTTGCAAGATAGGATTGTTGTAGATCCGTTTTTTCAATGGTTAGTCGTGTCGGTGTGAAATCGTCTGTAACCAGTTGTTTCAGCAATTGGTGTTGAGCATCATCATTGCCTCTGAAATCGAATATGGCGCTGTTGCCCTCGATTTTGACAGCTGAGATAGATGCGTGATTCTCCAGCCAGGTTCTCAACCTTATATCCGGCTGACTCAAAGCTACACGCAGTCGCCGTTGTTCAGTCACCGTTTGAGCCAGTTGACGATGATCAATAATCTGACCTTGCCTAATGACCAACATTTCAGTGGCATAGGTTTCAAGTTCGGCCAGGATATGCGAAGAGACAAACAGGGTCATACCCGCGGCTTGCAAACTCTTGAATAAATCGGCTAGGGCAAATCGTGCTTCGGGATCCAGACCTGCTGCTGGTTCGTCCAAAATCAAGACGCTTGGATCATGAATGATTGCTTGTCCAATGGCGACACGTTGACGCAAACCTCGTGAAAGTTGTCCAACCGGCTGTTGTAATCGATTGGAAAGATTCAGTCGGTTGGCGGTTTTCGTTATCAAATCGGGGTCTACCTTGGCGACGCCGTTGGCCTCCGCTGTATATTGAAAACATTGTGCTATACGTAGGCTATTGTAGAGCCCAAAGAAGTCGGGTAAATATCCGATGTGTTCATGGCTACGACGTGGCTCCTCTATAACATCAATACCATTGACTTTGATCGAACCCGCTAAGGGCCGTTCTAAGCCACAAATGCATCGCATGAGAGTGGATTTGCCCGCACCATTGGGACCAACAAGTGCGGTAATGCTACCCGTATCTATGGTGAATGATACGTCGCCTAAGGCCCTAAGGCCTGTATATTCAAAGGTTAGATGGCTTACTTCGATCAATGTCTATATTTTGCGTAAAAAAAGAGTACTGATACCATTTTTTAAAATATCAAGCGAAGACATTACACCTTGCTGTTTAGGTTGGGCAAGTTATTTAGGTTGTGACTAAAGTTTAGGGAAAATAAAAATAGCCTTAATTTTAATCCTATTTACCCTAATTCGATCCTGAAAATTGTGTAACAGTTACTTTCCTTTGCCGTGCCTATGGCTGGAGTAAAATAGCTCCGTGGAAAGAGCTTCGACCAGCTGTGGGAATCTCGTTTTGGCATGGTAGAATATCGCCTGCTTTAGGAATTAACCTAGTATAGATATCACATTCCTGCACCTAATTATAAAATACTAAACCTTCTATGAGGATTTCCGCAAAAATTAAAAGTATTGGTATTATTGGAGCCGGGGTCGCCGGATTGGCTGCGGCCAGACTTCTGTCGTCCGCCGGTTATGATTGTGAAATCTTTGAAAAAGGCAGTAAAGTTGGTGGGGTATGGACCGTTGGGTATAACACTTTTGGTTTACAAACGCCGTACACGCTCTACGAGGTTCCAGATTTCCCATTCCCGGATCATTATCCGAGACTTCCTACAGGCAAGCAGTTGCAGGCTTATTTTGAGAGCTATGCCAAGCATTTCGGTTTGCTAGAAAAAATTCAATTCAACACGGTAATTCATAAGCTGGAGGAGGTCAAAGATGTTGGCTGGCTTCTCCATTTTGAGAACTTGAAAACGGGAAAATTAGATCAACACGCTTTTGATTTTGTCGTCGTAGCGACCGGTCTCTACTCAAATCCCTACGTACCCAAAATTCCAGCTCGGGACCAATTCTTGGGAAAGGTTATTCATTCGTCGGAATATACCGATTCAAATATGATAGAGGGGGACGAAGCTGTTATCGTTGGCTTTGGAAAAAGTGCGCTGGATATCGCTACAGATGCGACCCACCATGCCAAGAAAGTGACGTTGCTATATCGCCAAGCGCACTGGCCAATCCCGGTTGATGTACTAAATTTGATTGATGTTCGCCGCATTTTTTTGAATCGTTCGGTTTTAGGTTTCATGCCGCTTTATCAGAGGCCTAGCCAATATGCCGAGAAACTGCATCGATATGGTTCATGGTTGGTCAAAGGATTTTGGCGGTTCGTTGAAGCGCTTCTGCGGATACAATTCCCACTTGCTGCTACGGATACACTCCCAAGTGATCCTCCGGAAAAAGATTTCTTTAACCATGCCTTTTTACCGCGTAAAGAAACTTATTCGCTACTGCGTGGCGGAAAAATTAAGGGATGCAGGGGAAATATCAGTACCTATTATGCCCATGGTATTGTTCTGGAGAACGGTGAACGTATCCCCTGTGATACTGTAGTATTTGGAACCGGATGGAAACCCCATTTTGGTTTTTTGCCCGATAAATTTAAAAAGTCCTTAGACAATGACGGTGTTTACCTTTATCGGCATGTATTGAGTGCAGATCTAAATAATTTGGCCTTTATCGGTTGGGCGTCAACTTTTTCCAATTCTCTCACCGCACATCTTGCTTCAGTTTGGTTGGTTAAGGTATTACAAGGTGTTGTACAGCTTCCGAGTCAACAAGTGATGTTGGAAGAAATAAAGGAGATGAAGCAGTGGAAGCGTGGTTTCATGCCCGATGTCTACGGAAGAGGCGCGTTGTTGCAATTGCATATGTGGAATTACCACGATGAATTGCTACGCGATGCGTCTATCAATCCGCGCAGAAAAACAAATTGGCTAGCGGAATGGTTACAGGATTATCGACCAACCGACTATAAAGATGTGTTGCTGAAAATTGATCAGATTACTAAATAGGTCTAATGCTCGTCATAAAGGCAGCGATAGGGAGCAGCTTAGAGTTACGTATATTGCTTTAGCATTTGTACAATAGTTTCGATTGTAATCCTACTGAGTTTTGATTTTCAGGTAAGCTTCAATTCCCAGTCTTCGCTGGGGATTGTCTTAAAAATGGAATTCTAGCAACCTAAAGTCTTTGGTTGTCAGTTATTGAACGTAATTCAAGGGGTATTGCAGGGCAAGGCTTTACCGATAGGCAGGGGTAAGCCGTGTCAAAAACTTAAGGGTCGAATCTTCTTAGGATATAGTAATGCCTTTTGTTTCTATGTTTATATGCGATTATGGCAATTTTGAGGGGATGGATCGGCCTGGTTTAATGGTCTAGGAAAAAGGCATTAATAATTCCCTTACGAACAATGCCTTGCCTCTGTGATCAGCAAGTTGTAATATTTATCTCTAGTAATTTGGTAACTATCATTGGGGTTCCTAGCTCAATATTGTGAATTCGAATACCGCGCAACTGCGTTAAATTAGCGGCGTAATCTGGTTGTTCGGCACCCAATATGGTTCGGCAATAAGGAGAGAATCAATGAATCGCTATTCCGTAAAGCTAATAAATGTCCGCAATTTGTGTGTTGCGAAGTTCTTCCTATTGACAGCATATTTGCTTCTTTCCAGTATGTCTGTACGGGCTATAACGATGCCTGCTAAAGACCCCTCCCTTCCGCTGAAACTTCAGCAAGCTATTCAAAAAATTAATCTGGAGTCTTATGAGGTTCATCCACAGCTGGTAGAAATCCCTCAAGGATTCGTGGCGGAGTCGATGGTTCCTGGCTGGTCATCGTTTGAGAGCCGCTATGGAGGCGAATGGCGTATGGAGCTTGATTCAAGACTCAAGGCGCCACTCCTTCTCGAAGGGAAAGGTATTCCATTAGTACCCGGTAATGGTAACAATCTTACGAAATCCGCTATTGTTCAGCCAGGAACTGCAGCAAATGATTCTTTTTCTTTGGCGGAAATCTCAAGGTTAGTTCAGCAATTCCTCCAGCAGAATAAGGGGTTATTGCTGACTGAGCCAAATAATTTGTTATTGGATAATAAGCTCAGCAAAGGGTTCGGAAAACGAAACCGTTATTGGTCATTACGATACCAATACGTTTTGAAGGATTCCACACTTGGTAATATTCCGGTCCGGGGCGCTTACGTTTTCGCCAGAATCAGTCATGGGAATTTGATCCAATTCGGAAACCAATTTGCCGTTATGCCTGAGAATATTGATACCAAAGGTATCATTTCTGAAAAGGTTGCTGTGACGAATGGGCTCAACTTAATGGAAAATCCAGTAAATAAAGTCATTGGGAATGTCGTTGTGGATGTCGGCCAACAAGATAAGAGTTTGCAAGTTGTACCGTTGAATGCTCCAGACGGTACTCTAAAACATAAGCTTGTTAGAAGTTTTTTGATAGAGACGACTGATTTGAGTGTGGAGCTATGGTTTGATGCTCATAGCGGGGAACTGGTGAATGCGATCAATCGTCGGCTTAATGTATCGGGTACGGTAAAAGGGGGTATCTATCCGGTAAGCAACATCGATCCGGAAGTCATTCGGGGATTACCGTATGTTAATGTCGACAATAATGGGTCCAAAGCTGCAAATCTTGCAGGTGTTTTTAACTATTCCACTGAAAACACTAGTGCGACAGGAAGCATAGAAGGACCTTATGTGAAAATCAATGACAAATGTGGTGATAGTGCTCTTTCGAATTCGTCGAGTCCCGGAGATCTCGATTTTGGGAAAAGTGAGGGAACGGACTGCCAAACGCCTGGTATCGGTGGTTCTGGCAATACACATGCGGCGAGATCGGCGTATTATCATCTTAATTTGGCTAAGGAAAAAGCGCGGTTGTTTCTGAATCAGCCACAGGAATCAACGTCGTGGTTGGATAAAAAGTTGCTTGTAACTGTCAATATCGATAAAACCTGCAATGCTAGTTATAACCCGGGTTTGGGAACGGTAAATTTTTTTAAAAGTGGGGGTGGGTGCTCGAATACAGGCGAACTGGCGCCAGTGTTTTTGCATGAGTACGGTCATGCGTTAGATGATAATACCAACGGTACACCGCCGGAGCAGGGGAGTGGTGAGGCATATGGTGATACGATGGCGTTTCTTCAGACCCACGATTCCTGTCTAGGCAACAACTTTATACCGGGAACGGCATGTCGATTAGGTTGTGATGAGACGTGTACCGGTGTACGGGATGTTAGCGTCAGACCAGAGGTGAGTCCAGCGACAATTGAGGAAGCTCCTGCCGATTGCGATCGTTGGGCGTGTCCTTTCAGGCAATCAAGAATTTTTCCGTACCAAGGCCCCATGGGTTACGAGGGCCACTGTGAAAGTCTGATTGCATCTGGCGCAGTTTGGGATATGGTTCAGGGTTTCGTCGGACGATACGGCAATGGGGCGGGGTGGGCGCTCGGTGATCGAATTTGGTACGAGTCTCTTTACCAAACGGGAAGTGCTTACCAAGTGGTGTCTGGAGGGAAATGCAACACGGTGGCAACAGTTGATGGTTGCGGGGCGGACAATTGGTATACAGTTTTTCTTGCGCTCGACGATGACAATGGTGATTTAACAGATGGCACTCCAAATGCTGATCTTATCTGGGATGCTTTTAACAAACATGGTATCGCTTGTGGTGCCTCGGCACCGACTACCCATACAACATGTCCCCAACTTACCGCACCAAGTGGGTTGTCGGTGACTGCTCCGACCGGCAGCGACGTTGACGGAAAGGTGGATCTGAGTTGGCAACCCGTAACGAATGCAGCGGGATATCGGGTTTACCGCAATCCGTTTAGCTGTGATTCGGGGGCTCTTCCTATTGCAGAGGTTGCCTCAAATACAACCCATTTTACAGATCATATAGTAACCGGGGGAACAGAGTATTTTTACTCCTTGCAGGCTATTGGGACTGACGATATTTGTGTTTCATCATTTTCTGATTGTCAAAGCGCGATTCCTGAAAGAAGTGGAGCGGTTGAAAGTGGAGGAGCCTTTAATTTATCTTTGGTTTTGGACCCTGATAAGACACTTTCAATCGACGAAACGGTGATAGCTCGCGTCACGGTTAAAAAAGGAACCGTGCCACAATCGGAGGTAACAGTGGCATTTAGCTCATCTAACCCGGAGACCGCCTCCGTCAGTGCGTCATCGGCGATAACTGATGCGAATGGTTCTGCAGAAATTACTGTAATAGGCCTTGCCCGGGGAAATGCTGAGATTAGGGCGATGGCAATAGGGAATCTCAAAGCAGTGAAAACGGTTAAGGTGCCTGATTTATCGTTATTAGGTTTGTTTATCACTGTAGCTATATTGGTGTTTTTTATGCTGATCCGTGAACGCATTACGCGAAATAATAGAAATTTAGAACGATAGGAGGTGCCAAAATAGCCGAATTTACGGTTTGCTGATGTTTTGGCAATTTTTTTAGGAGTGTCTGTATATTCTGATGACGTATAGGGGGTTGCCCCGTTGTCTCCTTAGGAATGCGTCCTACATTGTCATTGTTTGAGCTTACACTTCAGCGTGGGCGGTGGAAGATTTGAAGGTTTCGCTGGAATATGCGTTCTGCCACAGATTGAATTCGCTAAGAGGCAAAGGACGTGATAGGTAATATCCCTGGACTGTATCACACCCGAGTTCGATCAATCGGTCGATTATATCTTGATTCTCCACTCCTTCAGCAGTAAGTTCCACGCCTAATTCGTGTGCCATGCGAATAATTATTTGTACGATAGTTTCGTCTTCGTCATCTGCCAGCATGTTCATGACAAACCTTTTATCCACCTTGATCTCGGAAACAGGCATTTGCTTGAGGTATATCAAGGGCGAAAATCTAGTTTTCCGATTTTTTATGGCGAACGCTAAAAAAAACATTGTATGATAAAGCGCGAAACCGAGTTGGGTATGGCTTCACGTGGAATTTGAAGAGGAAACAAAATGTCAGAAAAAACAATGAAAGAGTGTAAAAGGTGTAACAAATCAACATCACACGAACAAGTGTCAGCACCCATTGGTATTCATATATTATTGACTCTTCTAACATTCGGAATTTGGATATTTTTCTGGGTGTTTAATATTACCGGTCGTGAGCCACAATATCGTTGTATTGAATGTGGTAGTGTCAATAAATAGTGGTTTTTCGATCCCGGATTTAAGTGTGGGAGTAGGTCCCAGTATTTCTAACCAGCGTACTTAGGAGGCTTTCCGAGAATAGAGAACCTACTGCGGAAAAGTTGGATTTGGCCTGATTTCCCCATTATTTTCGTTAAATACAGCCAGTATTCGCCTCAAATAATGAAAAAATCACGCTCAAACCATCTTTCCCTCGCTACGGTTCCTATTCTTGGAAAGCCTCCTAGCGTATCTATTGAGAAATGCAGGCTATAGGGAATAGTATGGATGGGTAAGAAGTTGATGTATGCGGATTACAATCTAGCTGCCCACGCAGGGTGTTGTTGGATTTTTTTGAGTGCTTCTTTCAGTAGGTAAAGGCCAGGTTCTCGGCGGTGCCAAGTAGAAGCGCCGGAAGGGTGTGGAAGGGCAATAAGGTCGATGGCTTGGCCTTGTAAAGTGACTTGTTGCAGTTGCCCAATGATATCGACTAGTTTGTTTATCTCAAGAAATTGGCTGATCGCGAGTTTACCAACTGGAATTATCAATTTGGGTTGTAATAGATCGATTTCGGCATGCAGCCATTTGCTGCACCGTTGAATTTCTTGTGGGTTGGGAACGCGATCACCGCCTTTGGGATTTTTGCCAGGAAAGCAGCGACATACGGCAGCCATGTATACACGTAGACGAAAATCTTGTTCTGCCATACCTATCGAAGCAAACCATTTGAACAAGGTTTTTCCTGCTGTCCAGGCGAATGGTTTTCCCATTTCACCCTCGCGCGCGCCAGGTGCCTGGCCGACCATGAGTACGGGTGATGCTATGGCATTGCCGCTAACTACTGGACCAACCATGTTTGGGCAGGCGCGGCAGGCAAGTAGGTTTTGATGATGTTGTTGGAATTGATTCATAAGTTTGGGATAGGGTTGTTTGTTACTCTTTTTGTTGAGCACCGGGTTAACCCAATATTCGACAAACCTAAAATACCCATTTAAGAAATCTTTACTAACTGCAGGGACATTAGCGATTAAAAAGGGAAAATAAGTTCGCCTTTTTTAAAATTTAACAGTAGTAAGCACTGAAATACCATCAGTAATATTCGTTTCACCCCAATATGAGCAAATTGGTGTGTCTGTGTTAACCTTTCGAACATGAATAATTATAGAACGGCACCCTTAGCAAGTCCTAATATTCCACCCGGGATCCCATTTATTATTGGCAACGAAGTCGCGGAACGTTTCAGCTATTATGGTATGCGCGCTATCTTGGTGGTCTTCATGACTCAATACCTTCTTAACTCAGCAGGACGGCTTGACGTTATGAGCGAGGACGCAGCCAAGGGGTATTTTCATCTTTTCGTTTCTGCAGTTTATTTAACGCCAATTGTGGGTGCGTTGATTGCCGATGGCATTTTGGGAAAGTATCGTACAATTATCGCTTTGTCCTTGGTTTATTGTTTGGGGCATTTTGCCTTGGCTATTGACGATTCTAGGGTTGGGTTGTTTATTGGACAAACACTAATTGCGCTTGGGGCTGGGGGTATTAAGCCCTGTGTTTCAGCTCACCTGGGAGACCAATTTGGGCATTCGAATGCTCACCTCCTGGGTCGAGTTTATGGTTGGTTTTATTTTGCTATTAATTTGGGAGCGTTCTCGTCCATGCTAGTGACTCCCTGGCTACTTAAGCAATACGGCTCAGAGGTGGCGTTCGCTGTGCCAGGAATCTTGATGGTAATGGCAACGATTACGTTTTGGTCTGGTCGTCATCGTTTTGCTCATATACGACCCGGTGGAATGGTATTTCTTAATGAGGCTTTCAGCCAGGAAGGGTTGAAGATAGTTGTACGACTAGGGATAATTTACCTGTTTGTAGCGATGTTTTGGGCATTATTCGATCAAACTGGCTCGTCATGGGTATTGCAAGCCCAAAAAATGGATAGAATGATTATGGGATATGAAGTCCTTCCATCTCAAATACAGGCAGCTAACCCATTGTTAATCATGTTGCTGGTACCGCTTTTTTCGTATGGAGTTTATCCTGCATTACAGCGGGTTGTCCAACTGACGGCGGTGCGTAAAATCTCAATAGGCTTGTTCTTGACTGCGGTAGCATTCGCAATACCTGCCTGGGTTCAAATGCGACTTGATCTCGGTCAGGTTCCGCACATTGGTTGGCAGCTGTTAGCATATTTGATTTTGACTTCGGCAGAAGTCATGGTTTCTATCACCTGCTTAGAATTTTCGTATACCCAGGCACCAAAAACAATGAAGTCATTTATTATGGCCTTTTTCATGTTGTCGGTAGCGTTGGGAAACCTATTCACCAGTGCTGTGAATTTCTTTATTCAAAATGAAGATGGAACAAGTAAATTAGCAGGTGCTGACTACTATTGGTTTTTTACTGTTCTAATGTTGATTACAGCTATATTATTTTTGTTTGTGGCCAAAAACTATAAGGAAAGAACATATTTTCATGACGAATATCCCGCATTTTAAAAGCGAGGATTCAACAAATCTATTGGGGAAATACACCAGACCTTGCTAAAGGTTTGGTCGATGCCAAGGAAGCAACATTAGAAATTCAGGTTGGTGCAAAAAGTGTCGAGGTTTACAATGAGATTTTAGGTACGCATCCTGGATGTTAACGCATAGCGAGTTACGACGTCCCTTTTGGTGCTGCGACTGAGCATCAGTCTCCTGAAGTGTTACACCATCATAAATAGCTCCAATTGCGGAAAAACGCAGCTTGGCCATAAGCATTGCCGGTAGCGTCCAGTACATTCCATACTAATGCGTCTTTGATCAAAAATCTTTTTTGTGAGCGGGAAATTCGGATGCCTTGGTAGTTTTCTATGTAACCGTATTTACTTACTTGGGAAAGTAGCGCCGCACGCTGTTCGCGATTTATCGGTTCGGCGGACAGTCGAGAGGGCAAGTTGGTGAATTCGGACCAATCCATCTCGAACAGGTTTAAAGCTGTATGGTTTCCATAATTGAATACGGGATCTCCCGCTGTATTATGGGAAACCAAGGCGAAATCGGCGAAATATATCCTGTGTGCCGCTTCGCATGGGGGCAATGCCGCATCAATTAAGTTACGTCCGGTCCATTGGGTCAGGCTGTCGCTTAGAATTTTTAAGTGCTCAGCTAAAAAATTATTCTTATCGGACGGTTCTGGTAAAGTAGGCATTTAAGCTATCGCGCATCTTATTTCGAATCAATTTATAGACACAATGGAATGCCATCGAATTCAGGCGGTTCAACAACCTATTATACCTACAGTCGCGGAATTGATCCGATTGAATCCTGGAACGATTTCTCTTGGACAAGGCGTGGTTTATTATGGTCCGCCTCCCCTGGCGTTTGACAAAATACGGGAATGTTTGGGTGATTCTACGACCCACAAATATGGTGTAGTCGATGGGGAATCTTGGTTACGCCAGGCCATTTCGAAAAAACTTTTGGTTGAAAACTTGTTAGAAGTCAGCGGTAAAAACCGGATTGTAGTTACTGCGGGTTCGAATATGGGGTTTTATAACGCTATTCTCGCTATTGCTGATCATGGGGATGAAGTGATTTTGCAATCACCGTATTATTTTAATCATGAAATGGCAGTTACCATGGCGGGCTGCAAACCCGTTTTGGTAAAGACTCAGGCAGATTTTCATTGGAATGTCGGCAAGGTAGCAGATGCGATTACAGAAAAAACTAAAGCGATTGTGACTATTTCGCCAAACAATCCCACTGGTGCTGTCTATTCCCAATCAACACTCCAAAACATTAACGAATTGTGTCGAGAACATGGCATTTATCATATTTGTGATGAAGCATACGAGCATTTTGTTTTCGAAGGTAATCGGCATTTTTCGCCTGGATCTATGCCACATGCAGTGAACTATACGATTTCCTTGTATTCTTTATCCAAAAGCTATGGTTTTGCTAGTTGGAGAATCGGATATATGGTTATTCCCGAACATCTTTACGGTGCGGTTCGAAAAATTCAAGATACAATTTTAATTTGTCCACCTGTTGTTTCACAACTTGTGGCGTTGGGCGCAACGCTTGAAGGAAGCGCTTATAGGGACGAACGAATCAAGATTATCGAAAAGGTTAGACGCAGTGCATTGGAAAAACTCAAGAGTTTGGGTCAGGTAATAGATATGCCGAGCGCGGAAGGGGCTTTCTACATGCTATTGCGAGTGCATACTGACCAAGACGATATGAGTTTATTGAGGGCGCTTATTACTCAGTTTCGAATCGCAGCGATTCCGGGGTCGGCATTTGGGATTCAAGACGGATGTTATTTTCGTGTTGCTTATGGGTCGTTACAACAGGCTACTGTTGAGGAAGGTATGGATCGACTTGTCATGGGCTTAAAAACATTGGTTTGAATTTGTTTGAAGCAAGGTTTTTGTTTTTCCGCGAGGTAATCCTTGTTTGTCTCCACATAATGTGTAAAATCATTGAGTGTAATAATCTATTTGTATTTAGATTACATAAGGTTATGAGCCCTATTTATACTTGTCTTTAAGTGTGTCTAATGCTGCTTTGTCAGTTCAGAGTGAGCAATTTATCCGGTTCTGTGACGAACCTTGTTTTCGTAGAAAAAAAGTTACCGATTGTCGATCTATTATTATGAAAAGACGTATATCTCTGGATTACTAAAATGAATAAACTTCTCGACCAATTTATTGAGTCCTCGTCGCTTTATGGCGGTAATGCAAGCTTTGTAGAGGCCTTGTACGAACAATTTCTCCAAGAGCCTGACTCTGTTGGGGAAGCTTGGCGAGAGAAGTTTAAATCGCTTCAAAACCATTCTACTTATAATCTGGATATACCCCACAGTGTGGTTAAAGAACGATTTGAAAAAATGGCGCGTGTACCGACTACGCGACAATTTTCCTTGCAAGATAATTTCATGGAAGAAATCATGGAGAAACAGTCTTCCGTGACCCGGTTGATCAATCAATATCGAGTTAGCGGTCATCAACAGGCCGACTATGATCCGTTAAATTTATTGCATCGGTCTCCGGTACCTGATCTCGACCCTGCCTACTATGGATTAAGCGAACTTGATTTAGATACAGTGTTTAACACCGGAACTTTATATGGGAGTAAGCGTTTAACGCTTCGAGAAATTCTCAGTATGTTAAACGAAACTTATTGCGGCAGTATTGGTTTCGAATATACCCATATTGTGGATCTTGGGATAACTTCTTGGCTCATCAACCGTATTGAAGGAACCCGTGGTCGTTTAAATTTGGATGATGAACAAAAAATTCGTTTGCTAAAACAACTGACAGACGCGGAGGGGATTGAGAAATATTTACACCGAAGATACGTTGGCCAGAAACGATTTTCCCTGGAGGGGGGTGAATGCTTAATACCTCTTCTCGATGAATTGATCCAAAGGTCGGGGGCAAAAGGAATTCAGGAGGTAGTGGTGGGTATGGCACACCGTGGCCGTTTGAATGTATTGATCAATATTCTTGGAAAGAATCCGAGCATTCTTTTCGATGAGTTTGAAGGGAGACACTCCCCAACTCCATTACAAAACGGTTCGGGCGATGTGAAATATCATCTTGGTTATTCGTCCGATGTGGAAACTTCGGGCGGTCCTGTTCATTTGGCGTTGGCGTTCAATCCATCACATCTTGAAATCATTAATCCGGTGGTCGAAGGTTCTGTTCGTGCGCGACAAGACCGTAGAGGTGAAAAGGGAGAAAGTGAAGTGCTCCCGATTTTGATACATGGTGATGCGGCTTTCGCGGGGCAGGGGGTGGTTATGGAGACTCTCAATCTCGCCGAAACACCGGCGTATTCAACAGGAGGAACAGTCCATATCGTCATCAATAATCAGATTGGATTTACGACTAGTAATCCTTTCGATGCTCGTTCTACACTGTATTGTACCGATGTAGCAAACATGATTCAGGCTCCAGTGTTTCACGTGAATGGCGATGATCCGGAAGCGGTTTTGTTCGCTACCCAATTGGCTATCGATTACCGCATGGAATTCCAAAAGGACGCTGTCATCGATATGATTTGCTATCGGCGGCATGGGCATAACGAAGCGGATGAGCCAGCGGTTACGCAACCAATCATGTATCAGAAGATCCGGGGTCATCCAACAACTGCTAAGTTATATGCCGTTAAACTCGTTGAAAGTGGGGTGGTTAGTCACAGTCAAGCTCAGAAAATGGCATCTGATTACAGTGAGGCATTGGACAAAGGTGAAACTGTTTCCCGTCCCATCATTCAAGACTTGGTTAATCCTAATGCTGTCCGATGGAGTCATTATACCGGGAATGAGTGGGACATTGCTTGTAACACGAATGTATCGTTAGAGCGAATTCGGGAACTGACCGAGAAAATGATCGAGTTGCCGCCAGGATTTGAAATGCATCCCAGAGTTGCTAAATTAATGGACAATCGGCGAAAAATGACAGCTGGTGCGTTGCCAATTGACTGGGGCTATGCCGAAAACCTTGCCTATGCCAGTTTGTTGGTGGAAAAGAAAAACATCCGTATTTCTGGACAAGATGTGGGACGAGGAACCTTTTTTCATCGCCATGTGACCCTCAATAACCAACTTAATGGTGAAACCTATATTCCACTGCAAAACCTTAGCGAAAAACAGGCAAAGTTTTATATTTATAATTCATTACTTTCCGAAGAAGGGGTGCTGGCGTTTGAATATGGTTACAGCAGTGCGGAACCGGATACTTTGGTTGTTTGGGAGGCCCAATTTGGCGACTTCGCCAACGGAGCCCAAGTGGTTATGGATCAATTCATCAGTTCCGGGGAGAGTAAATGGGGGCGTATGTGTGGCCTTACTATGTTATTACCCCATGGATATGAAGGACAGGGTCCCGAACATTCTTCGGCACGCCTCGAACGTTATTTACAGCTTTGTGCGGAACACAATATTCAAATTTGTACTCCCACGACCCCGGCCCAAATATTCCACCTTTTACGTCGCCAGGTTTTAAGACCATATCGAAAACCGTTGATCGTGATGAGTCCCAAAAGCTTGTTGCGCCACAAACTTGCAGTTTCAACTTTGGAGGACTTTAGCGGAGGCAGTTTTCAAAACGTGATCGGTGAAATTGATGATATAAATCCTAAATGTGTTAGCCGCGTGGTCCTGGGTTCGGGGAAGATATTTTACGACCTGCTGGAAACCAGACGAGCTGAGGAACTTGAAAATGTAGCCATTTTGCGCTTAGAACAGTTGTATCCTTTTCCCCAGAAACAGTTAACCAAACAACTTAAGCGTTATACCCAAGTGAAGGAGTTGATTTGGTGTCAGGAAGAACCGCAAAATCAGGGTGCTTGGCACCAGATCAGGCACCGATTTTTGGATATCGTCGACAAATCTACTAAATTGGGTTATGCCGGAAGACCCATGTCGGCTTCTCCAGCGGTGGGTCAATTTAGTGTTCACATTGAACAACAAAAAGCAGTTGTCGATTCCGCTTTGCATGGTGGAGAATTCGGATGGTAAGATCTGGTGTCAGAAAGCTCTATGGATTGGATTTGCGTTTGGTTACGACAATATGTTGTGGATTTTTCTAGTTATATCGCTTGTGTTGATACTTGGGAGTACGATTATCCTTTTACGTACCGCGAATATCCCGAAGATTCCCAAGTCGATAAGACCCAAACCTTATGAAGATGAAGAAGATTCTGATGGATAGCTTTTTACCGCAATGTCCCAAGTTTTTTGCTATTGAAATCAGGGTGAGAATTTTTCAATTGTTGGATCCCACGAAAGGTGGCTGAAATACTCACTGGTTGGCGAATTGGGAAAATTATCGCGTTTTTTTAACCTTGTGGCGTCGTGCTTGGATTAACAAGAGTCGCTGAAGTATAAATGCATAAAAATTCCTTGTTTAAATTTTTGTATTCCGTTGACCCGATTTTGTTTGAGTTTTCAGATTTATCCTTATATCCATGACTGTCCAAGAATACGAACAAATTCCTCTTAAGGATTTCGCCGAAAAGGCGTATTTGGATTATTCCATGTACGTGATTCTTGACCGTGCTTTACCGCATATTGCCGATGGATTGAAGCCGGTTCAGCGGCGGATTGTTTTTGCCATGTCGGAACTGGGGTTGTCGGCGCAGGCAAAATTTAAAAAATCTGCCCGCACTGTTGGGGATGTTTTGGGTAAGTATCATCCTCATGGTGATTCTGCGTGCTATGAAGCTATGGTTCTCATGGCACAATCATTCTCTTTTCGTTATCCCTTGATCGATGGGCAGGGCAATTGGGGGTCGCCGGATGAACCTAAATCATTCGCGGCTATGCGGTATACGGAGGCAAAATTAACACCATATGCACAGAGTCTCTTGTCTGAGCTTGGACAGGGTACTGTGGATTGGAACGCCAATTTCGACGGAACCTTAGAGGAGCCGAAACTGCTTCCAGCAAGACTTCCGAATGTCCTGCTCAATGGCACTATGGGGATAGCAGTGGGTATGGCGACGGATATTCCTCCGCATAATCTTCATGAGGTGGTCAATGCATGTATTTGCCTGCTTGATAGTCCGACTGCAACTCTCGATGACTTATATGAGCACATTAAAGGACCAGATTACCCGACCGAAGCGGAGATTATTACGTCTCGCGATGAAATAAAAACAATTTATCAAACTGGAAAAGGTTCTGTTAGGTTGAGGGCTCGGTTTGACCGGGAAGAGGGCAATATCGTGGTTACCGCGCTACCGTATCAAGTTTCAGGGAATAGAATATTGGAGCAGATTGCAGCTCAAATGCGGGCAAAAAAAATACCGATGCTGGAAGATCTTCGCGATGAGTCGGACCACGAAAACCCGATTCGTTTTGTACTTATGCCCCGGTCAAATCGGGTGGACTTAAACCAGTTGATGTCCCACTTATTTGCTACTACCGATTTGGAAAAAACCTATCGCGTCAATATGAATATGATTGGCTTGAGTGGGAAACCCCAGGTTAAGAATCTTAAACAAATTCTGTTCGAGTGGCTTGAGTTTAGAACACAAACTGTTCGGCGACGCTTGCAACACCGGTTAGAAAGGGTCAACGAACGATTACATATTCTTGATGGGCTGCTGGTTGCCTATTTGAATATCGATGAGGTCATTGCGATTATTCGTACCGAAGATGAGCCGAAACACGTGCTAATTTTGCGTTTTAATTTGTCCGATATCCAGGCGGAAGCGATTTTGAATCTGAAATTGCGCCATCTCGCACGTCTAGAGGAGATGAAGATTCGAGGAGAGCAGGATGAATTGAATCTTGAACGGGAAGATCTCAGCAAAACGCTGGGTTCTAGGAAACGTCTTAATAATCTGCTTCGGGGTGAATTGTTGGAGGATGCTGAAAAATATGGTGATGTCCGAAAGTCACCTATAGTCCGCCGTGAGGCTGCCCAAAGCATCGATGCAAGTAGTCTGATTACTAATGAGCCGATGACCGTGATTCTATCCGAAAAAGGTTGGGTGCGTGCAGCCAAAGGGCACGATATCGATCGAATTGGTTTGGCCTATCGGTCGGGTGATGGTTATTTATCCTCGGTTCGTTGCAGAAGCAAGCAAAATATTCTTTTTTTGGATACCACTGGACGTGTTTACAGTGTGCCAGTCTTTGAATTGCCTTCGGCAAGAACTCAGGGTGAACCATTGACTGGACGGTTAAAACCACCGGCAGGAGCGCAATTTAAAGCAGTTTTTGGAGGTGGTGACGAGGGCTTCTACCTTTTGTCAACTGACGCGGGATATGGATTCATAACACAAACAGGGGGGCTCGGCACCAAGAATAGAGCAGGGAAACATGTATTAACCGTACCTGAAGGAGCTGGTGTTATGTTGCCTGTTAGAGTGCCCAACCCTGATACAGATTTAGTCGCTGTAGTGACGCTCCAAGGACGGTTATTATTATTTCCGGTCCATGAGATTCCCCATTTAACCCGAGGAAAGGGAAATAAACTCATTCAGATTTCTATTTCCGAATTTAGAAATAGAAACGACTATATTGTTGCTACGAAAGTGCTTGGCAAACAAAATAATTTACGATTTTATAGCGGTAAACGGGTATTCACGTTAAAATCGGACAGTTTTCAGTCGTATATTGGGGCACGGGCACGACGAGGGGTGCTATTGCCGCGAGGGTTTAGGAGTGTTGATCGAGTGGAAATCAAGAGCAAAAATAATTGATGTTTTTTGTCGATGATGGCCTGTTTAGGTCAATTAATATATAATATCCATCATTTGTCTTTGCTGATGTTATGTAAAACACAGAACTATATACCATGCTGAACTGTATACCAAGTAATCTTTCCATTTTGTGGCCAACAACCGAGTAATTATGGTAACCGAATTAAAAACTAAACCGTTACAATCTAATATTAAATGGGATGTTAGGCAAAGGCTGACATTATTGGAGTCGACGGTGTATTGGAATGGGGGATTACGGACTAATAGCTTGGTCGAGACATTTGGTATTAGCCGTGTTCAAGCCTCTAAAGATTTCACCCTATACCAGGAATTATGTCCGGAAAACTTGCGGTACGATAAACACAAAAAGTGTTATCTGATTACGGAACAATTCAAGCCTGCTTTCATGGAAGGAAGTGTGAGTGAATATCTTCAGTTTTTGCATGCAGCACGTGGGAATGTTCAGGGTCCGGTCGTTCCTTTAGTTGACAAAATAGCATCGGGATGTGTTGTGGAACCTGTTGCTCAGGAGTTGTCGACCGAAACCCTCCAGGGGTTGGTGCAGGCAATACAAAAAGGCGAAGAATTGGAGATTGTATATCGAACCATGAGCCGGCTGAAAACTGTTAGGCACGTGTTATGTCCACATAATTTTGTGTTTGATGGACTGCATTGGTATGTTCGTGGTTATAGTTATACTCACGAAGAGTTCAAAAACTTTTTATTGGTTCGAATTCAGGAAATTAAAATTACTGGAACAGCGGATTTTAATGAGACTGATGATACAGCGTGGAATACAGATGTTTCTGTAAAAATTGGCCCTCATCCCGGGTTGAATGAAATGCAAAGATCTGTGATTGAGTCCGATTATGGTATGGAAAATGGTCTGGTTTCCTACCCGACTCGTGCGGCGTTGGTCGATTTTTTTCTTCACACTATGCGCATCGGCTTGAATGATTCAGATGCCGAAGCCGTTTCCCACCCGTTGGTTCTGCTAAACCGGGATGAACTTGATCGATATCTAGTTGCTTGAGACGAAGAATGATTTCACTCAATAGGTTAGGGATCTAAACACAAGTAACTTCTAAAAGTTGCAAAGCTGTCGGTGGATTGCGATTCTGACCCCGATTCTCGGATATGCCCCCATGTTATCCTTATGGCAGCTACTCTAATCTTTTGCTTCATAAACTTTCTTGGAGCAACCTAGGACGGGGTAGTGGTCTCACCTGGGGGGAATGTGAGGATATATTTCATCATTTGATCGAAAAATCTGACGCAATTTGTCTTGCCCCTCGCTATGGGCGCAATTTTCGGACAAGTCTTTGGGCCGATTGATTTAACCATATCTCTGCGTTGCAATAGCTGCAATAAAGCAATATCCTAGCGAATACTTGTTAAGTATTTATTTTTTCCGATATTCAAGCCGCTCTTATGCAAATAGAAGCGAAATCAGTAACCCTTGATAACGCTGCCCATATCGTGACTCGATTATCCATTGCGGGTATGCGTTGTGCCGGCTGTGTGGCTAGCGTCGAGCATAGCATTCAATCAGTACTGGGAGTTAAATCGGCGAGCGTTAATTTTGCCGATCACTCGGCAACGGTAGAAGGCAATTTCGACCTGGTGATTCTCAAAAAAGCGGTTAGTGATGCCGGCTATGAAGTTGCGGTAATGGAGGGTCTTAAAGACGTTCGGGAAGAAGAATTGTTGGAGTTGCAAAGATACTCTGGATTGTTGTGGAAATCTGCCGCCGCCGCACTACTGGGGTTACCGCTTATGCTGGCGGGTCACTTCGATGTCCTACCTACCATCGGCGCGCCAGAGGGAAGAATATTCTGGTTATTGATCTCGGTTTTAACGTTGGGTATCTTGTTTTACTCTGGAGGGCATTTTTATATTGGTGCGCTAAATTCGTTGCAGAAACGACAAGCCAATATGGATACATTGATCGCATTGGGAACAGGTTCCGCTTGGGTTTATTCAACTTTTGTTATTGATTTCGCCGATGCTTTGCCACCGTTGGCGAAACACGCATACTTTGAAGCAGCGATCATCATTCTTGCCTTCATTAATTTAGGAACAGCTCTTGAAACCCGCGCTCGGGGAAAAACATCGGGCGCCATTCGAGAACTAATTGGCTTGCAGCCCCGTACCGCACGGATTCTTCGTAATGGAGAAGAAATAGATATTCCTATAGCTCAAGTTGGATTGGCCGATACTTTACGGGTGCGTCCGGGAGAAAAAATCCCGGTAGATGGTGTCCTAATCGATGGGTATTCTAACGTTGATGAATCGATGTTAACCGGTGAACCCGTACCCGTAGAAAAGCGTGAAGGTGATGAGGTTGTCGCCGGAACATTGAATCAAAGTGGGTCATTTTTGTTTAGAGCGACACGTATCGGACAAGATACGGCACTTGCTCAGATTGTCGAAAGTGTACGCAATGCTCAAAGCAGCAAGCCAGAGATTGCTAGGCTTGTCGATCGGATTGCGGCCGTGTTTGTTCCAAGTGTGGTGATGATCTCGGCGTTTACCTTTTTTATTTGGTTGTTTCTTGGTCCTGATCCAGTATTAGGTTTTGCATTTGTTACTGCAATGACAGTTTTAGTGGTTGCCTGTCCTTGTGCTTTAGGTTTAGCAACTCCGATTTCGGTTATGGTGTCGGTCGGAAAGGCGGCACAAATAGGGATTCTAATTCGCAATGGTGACGCTCTCCAGAGTGCGGAGAGATTGAGTTATATTATCCTCGATAAAACCGGTACGATTACCGAAGGGAAACCTGTTGTCACCCGTATAGAACCTGCAGATGGGTGGGAAGCTGATCATGTTTTGCAAATTGCGGCAAGTGTGGAAATAGGTTCGGAGCATCCTTTAGCTGCTGCGATTATGGCAGCCGAAGATGCGAAGAGTTTTTCGTTGTTGTCGGCTGAAAAATTCGAAACGATTGCCGGTCGGGGTGTTTCCGCATTAGTTAACGGGCAACTAACCTTGTTTGGAAACCGCGAACTGATGGAAGATCGAAAAATAGATTGCGGAGGTTTTCTAACTAAATTGGAACACTACGCTGGAAACGGAGAAACACCGATGTTATTAGCGGTCGATCAAAGCGTAGTAGGATTAATTTGTGTTTCCGATCCTGTTAAATTAGATTCGAAAAAATCGGTTTTGGCTTTAAGAGATTGTGGTCTCAAGGTGATGATGGTTACGGGTGATAATGAAATTACAGCTCAGGCCATTGCGAGAAAGGTAGGGATTTCAGAAATCCAAGCTGGAGTTTCTCCGCAGGGTAAATCAGAAGTAATTAAGGCGTTACAGGCGCATGGGGAAGTGGTTGGGATGGTTGGTGACGGAATAAATGATGCTCCGGCTTTGGCTCAAGCTGACGTGGGGTTTGCCATAGGTACAGGAATTGATATTGCTATTGAGAGTGCTGATGTTGTTATTTTGCAGGGTTCCTTATTTAAAATCCCGCAAGCTATCAAGCTTTCTCGAGCAACGCTGACAAATATCAAACAAAATTTATTAGGTGCTTTTATATATAATGTTGTAAGTATCCCAGTTGCTGCAGGTCTCCTATACCCATTCTTCGGATGGTTGTTAAATCCTATGATTGCTGGGGCTGCGATGGCACTGTCTTCAGTGACGGTCGTCACAAATGCTAATCGTTTGCGATGGTTGGATATGGAAAAAGATTACAGCTAATGTTTGTTGAGATTCTTGAATCGTTAAAGCATGTTTGTTACCATTAGGGGTTGGGGTTTCTCGGTGTGCCCATTGAGTAAAAAATATTCCTAAGTCCCGCCTTATCCGCCCTTTCAATAAACGAATGACCGGTATCGCAAACAATGCTGTATCGAATCCTTTAATTGTTGCGGGCATAAAATAGTTTGGATAGGGTGTTGATTTCTTTTTCTAATTCTTCTTACGGAGACTTGTATGATCACTATTTTCGTCCGGGGTTTGCCGCCCTCTGCGACCGAGGAAAGCGTAACAGATTTATTTTCTCAATATGGTACAGTTCGTTCTTTAAAATTGAATAAAGATCTTTTTACCGGAAAAGCGAGGGGGATTTGTTTGATCGATATGGAAGGGCATGAGGCTCGTGCGGCAATGGCCGCCTTAAATCAGACTGATTTCGAAGGCAGTACAATCTATGCGAGTCCGGATAAGGGGCGAAAGGGTGGTCGTGGGCGTCGCCGGTAAGTACCTTTTTGGTAAAATCTAAGCCTCTTAATTTTGTGAACTTCTGCGGGAATCTAAGGGTGGATTGTTTTAATGATGGAAATCAAATTTAGGTGCTACACTATTCAGTCACCTACATTAATTTTTTTTCGTTACTGCATTTTTTCCCAGGCCCGTAGAAGTTGAATTGAAGATTCCTTTCTCATAGGGGATTGTCGTGATGGTCATCAAGCTATACTCCATAAGTTTTTCGATATAAAGTGCTTCGATCAAATGGGCTTTATTACCGGTTCGGGCTCCTCCTGCTTTTGTGATTCAATCCATGGGATACTATTTTCAAACCTTGGCACTTTTAGTGGACAAAAGAGCGCTGGGGTTACATTACTCTTTCCCTTTTATTCAGCATTAATATATTAGAGTCGGTATGCTAGGCAAACTGGTTACGAAAATCGTCGGTTCCCGCAATGATCGATTGATCAAAAAAAAGCGGAAAATAGTATCTCAAATTAATCGATTAGAAGACCAATTCATAAATCTCAGTGATGAGGAGTTGGGTAAAAAAACTACAGAGTTTCGGAATCGATTAAAAGCTGGGGAAAAACTGGAGGATCTTTTGCCCGAAGCTTTTGCCAACGTCAGAGAGGCGGCGAAAAGGGTCCTGAATATGCGCCATTTTGATGTTCAGTTGATCGGAGGCATGATTCTCGACGAAGGGAAAATTGCGGAAATGAAAACCGGGGAGGGGAAAACTCTAGTAGCGACACTCCCGGCTTATTTGAATGCTTTACCGGGGAAGGGTGTTCATATCATTACTGTGAATGATTATTTGGCGCGGAGAGATATGGCATGGATGGGAAAGATTTTCGAATTTTTGGGGATGACGGTCGGTGTTATTACTGGTGGTATGGAGCCCGATGAACGGCGCGAGTCTTATGGGGCTGATATTACGTACGGGACAAATAACGAATTCGGATTTGACTATCTACGCGATAATATGGCTTTCAGCCTTGAACAGAAAGTGCAGAGGGAGCTTCATTTTGCCGTTGTTGACGAAGTGGATTCTATCCTCATCGACGAGGCGCGGACACCGCTTATTATTTCTGGCGCGACTCAAGATCAAACGGATCTGTACGTTCGTCTTAATAAACTTATTCCCTTACTTTCCAAACAGGAGGAAGAGGATGGTGATGGGGATTATAGTGTCGACGAGAAAGCCAAACAGGTCCACCTGACTGAGGAAGGGCACGAGCGCATTGAGAGTATGATGTCTGATACCGGCCTCATTCAGGACGGGGAGAGTTTGTACGCCGCTAATAATATCAGGCTTATGCATTATTTAAATGCTTGTTTGCGTGCGCGTGTGTTGTACCAGAACAATGTTGATTACATCGTTAAAAACAACGAGGTTATCATAGTTGATGAGTTTACTGGCCGTACTATGCCTGGTCGTCGCTGGTCAGAGGGCTTGCATCAAGCGATAGAAGCTAAAGAGGGTGTTTCCATTCAAAATGAAAACCAAACCTTGGCTTCAATCACCTTCCAAAATTATTTTCGTCTCTATGAAAAATTAGCGGGCATGACGGGTACTGCTGATACAGAAGCATTCGAGTTCCAGCAGATCTATGGCTTGGAAGTTGTGGTAGCTCCTACTCATTTGTCTATGATACGTGACGACAAAGGTGATTGCGTTTTTCTGACAATAGAAGAGAAGTATCAAGCGATTACGGAAGAAATTGGTGAAAGTGTCGAGCGGGGCCAGCCAGTCCTGGTAGGAACAACGTCGATAGAAAACTCAGAGTATTTGTCGTCGTTGCTGACAAAGAAATCGATTAAACATGCAGTACTTAATGCCAAACAGCACGAACGTGAAGCACATATTGTTGCCCAGGCTGGCAGGCCTGGGTCAGTGACAATTGCAACCAATATGGCCGGACGTGGAACGGATATTGTCTTGGGTGGTAATTTCGATGTTGAATTGGATGCATTAGGTACTGAGGACGAAACCTTGATCCAAAAAGCCCGAGATGAGTGGCAACAGCGTCACAATCGAGTGATCGAAAGCGGAGGGTTACATGTTATTGGTTCGGAGCGACATGAGTCTAGACGGGTGGACAATCAGTTGCGTGGCCGATCAGGGCGGCAAGGGGACCCGGGATCTAGCCGGTTTTTTCTTTCCTTGCAAGATAGTTTGATGCGGATATTCGCTTCCGATAAGGTTTCTGGACTTATGCAGAAGTTGGGTATGGAACAAGGGGAAGCGATCGAACATCCGTGGGTTACGCGAGCGATCGAAAATGCTCAACGCAAAGTCGAAGGGCATAATTTTGACATCCGCAAACAATTACTGGAATTTGATGATGTCGCGAATGATCAAAGAAAAGTGATTTACGAACAGCGGAACGAACTCATGGTTGCAGAAGATGTTTCCGAAACCATTTCGGCTATTCGATTCGATGTGGTCTCTGGAGTGATAGATCAGTTCATTCCCCCCGAATCCATGGATGAGCAATGGAATATTAAGGGTCTTGAGGAGGCTTTGGAATCTGAATTTGGTAGCCACATCCCGGTTCAGGGGTTGTTGGATGAAGACCATTCCCTAGATGAGCAAGGGGTGAGAGAAAAAATTCACCAATTGTTAGATGATGATTACGCTAAAATGGAAGCGGCGGTGGATTCAGAAGTGATGCGTCATTTTGAAAAGTCGGTGATGTTGCAAGTCTTAGATAATTCTTGGAAAGAACATTTGGCGGCTATGGATTACCTCAGACAAGGAATTCATTTAAGGGGTTTTGCCCATAAGAATCCAAAGCAAGAGTATAAGCGCGAGGCATTTTCGATGTTTACCGAATTATTGGAAAACATTAAATACGAGGTCGTTGGTATTTTATCGAAGGTGCAGGTCCGCGCTGAGGACGACGTAACGGCGGTCGATCAGCAAAGACAGGAAAAGAGCCAGGATATTCATTATGAACACGCTGAATCCAATGCATGGGGGGATTCTGAACAGGCGCAATCTGACGATCAAAAAAAACCGGTAGCTGAGAAGAAGCCATTTGTCCGAAGTGGAAAGAAAATTGGGCGAAATGAACCCTGCTCATGTGGATCTGGCAAAAAATATAAGCAATGCCACGGCCGATTGGCTTAATTCTGAATCCATCAATACGGTGTTTGTTGATGGAGTATTCTATTTTTATTGAAGTCACGGGTTCGAATTAACAAATGTCTGTTGGATTATGTTCTTTTCCGGAAATGTATCCGGTCAATGGCATTCAAATAGGTACAGCTTGTGCTGGAATCAAACAGACTGACCGTGATGATTTGACTTTGATCAAACTCGCTCCGGGTTCAGCGTTAGCGGCTGTTTTTACCCAAAATGCTTTTGCAGCTGCTCCAGTTGTGGTTGCTCGGGACAATTTTATCAAGTCAAATCCTCAATGGCTTCTCGTCAATTCGGGTAATGCGAATGCAGGTAATGGTAAAAAAGGGATTGAAGACGCATTGTCGTGTTGCCGGTCATTGGTGGATATTGTTGGTGGCAATTTCGAGCAGGTTTTACCTTTTTCCACAGGTGTTATTGGCGAAAAACTTCCCGTAACCACTATTGTGAATGCGCTTCCTCAAGCGTTGCGTTCCCTCTCTGAATCGGGTTGGAAAAATGCTTCTGAAGCTATTTTGACAACTGATACTCGACCTAAAGGTGCTTCCATACGTCTGGATTTGGGCGAATCCCCAGTCATTGTAACAGGGATTTGTAAGGGTGCAGGTATGATACATCCAAATATGGCAACAATGCTTAGCTTCATTGCTACGGACGCTAGAATTGATCGTTCAATTCTACAAGAGTGTTTGCAGTTGGTGGTTGAGAAAACTTTTAATGCTATTAGCGTTGACGGAGATACATCGACGAACGATGCGTGTGTTTTGATTGCTACGAGGTGTTCGGGAGCGCCTGAAATTACACGGAATAGCCCGGCCTACGAAATATTTTTAGACGGTTTGTTCAATGTTTGTAATCAATTGTCACAAGCAATCGTCCGTGATGGGGAAGGCGCTACTAAGCTCATGAAATTTGTTGTCGCAGAGGCAACAAATACAGACGAAGCTCGTATTGTGGCCAATACGGTTGCCCAATCATCCCTGGTAAAGACAGCGTTTTTTGCGGCAGATCCCAACTGGGGCCGAATATTGGCAGCCGTTGGCCGGGCCGGAATAGAAAATTTTGATATTTCCAGAGTGTGTATCTGGTTGGGCAATGTTTGCATCGTTGAAAATGGCGAACGCTCTGAAGAATATACGGAACATGAGGGAAATGCAGTTATGGCAAAGGAAGAAATAACCATTCGGATTTCTCTTGGGCGGGGAAAAGGAGAATACCGAATGCTGAGTTGTGACCTTTCATACGATTACGTTCGCATTAACGCGGAATATCGGACTTAGTAAGCATTTCTCAAAAACTTTCCTGATTACGTACAAGTTTCAGTAATTTTGTCGGATATCTGTGCTCTAAACGGACTTTACCGCGTTAAATTGCCTGTTTTTTGACCTGTATGCCGCGTGGTGTATGGATTGAACAGTGTTTTTAGTTATTCGATATGTAGCCATCAATACAAACATATAATATTTGTTTTATTGGATTAAATAGTCGTATAAGTAGCCATGCGCACAAGCCATGGCCGATTACACCTCGAAATCCAAGCGTCGCGTCGAAGCCCAGTCGGCCTTTTACGCACCAGTTTCCGCGAAGACGGCAAGATGAAACATACCCAACATGGACGCATCACCGGCTGTACCCTGGAACAACTCAAAATACTCCAGATGGCTTTTCGTGAACAGGTGGTTCCGCAAGGTGATCCGGATGCTTTTGAGATTTTGGAAAGCCGTGAATACGGCGCCAGTTATGCGGTGATGGCGCTGGCCAAACAGTTGGGTTTGCCGCAATGCCTCTCCGCCCGTTTGGCCCCGTGGGTCAAACCTGTCCTAGCGATGATCGTTGGCCGTTTGGTGTTTGTGGGCAGCAAGTTATCTTTGTGCAATCAAGCCGCCAACACCTGTCTTTGGGAACTGAATGGTGTTGAGGAAAAACCGGACGTTGATGTCCATTGTTATCCGGCGCTCGATCAGTTGCTGGCGCGCCAGCGTCAAATTCAAAAAAACCTAGCACGTCGTCATTTAGCGTCGGGCCACTTGATCCTTTACGACACCAGTATCTATTCGAAGGCGCTTATAGCGCCAGTGACCTCGTTAAATTTGGCTACAATCGTGATCGTAAGAAGGGGTTTGAGCAAATTGTCGTCGGTTTGATTTGTAATGGCGAGGGGTGTCCGGTTGGGGTCGAAGTCTATGCCGGAAATACTAAAGATGAAACTACGGTGGTGGACAAGATACGCCAAATTCGGGACGATTTTGGGATTGAGAAGATCGTTTTTGTCGGCGATCGCGGCATGGTGACCGAAAGTATAATTGAAGCGCTGAAAGACGATGACGCGTTGCACCTGATTAGCGCTTTAACCCATGGCGGGATGCGTAAGCTTCTTGAAAAAAAGGTCATCCAGCTCGATCTGTTCGATAAACACTTGACCCACGAGGTGTCTGATCCCGATAAGCCGGGCCAGCGCTATTGCTTGTGCTGTATCCTGTGACCGCCGAACGGGAGACACAGACCCGAAAACGCTTACTAGAGTTGACTGAGAAAGCACTCAAAAAGATCGCCAATTATAAACAAAAAGCCAGTGTAGAGAGGCTGGGTGCGCGGGTGGGTAAAGTTTTGGCGAAATACAAAATGGGCAAGTTTATTCAGTGGTCGATTGAGGCCGACGCCACCCATACGGTGTCCCGTGACCATCATCTCAGCGGGCACATTGACTGCCAAAAGGTCGACGATGAAAAGCGCTTTGATGGGTGTTATATCAGCAGCACCGACGTGGATAAAGCCGCTATGGACACCG
>Ga0114933_10000431_pt1 | contig 51063 bp, 38 predicted proteins | sample 4SBtaG_FD_89691 | JGI IMG/M metagenome (GOLD analysis project Ga0114933, IMG submission 89691) | Deep subsurface microbial communities from Kolumbo volcano to uncover new lineages of life (NeLLi) - 4SBTROV12_W25 metaG | ecosystem: Environmental > Aquatic > Marine > Volcanic | place: Kolumbo... | reverse complement strand
GCCCGAGTTCGAGCCCGACCTCCCCGAGCTGCCCGCGCTGCCCATGGACGTGGCGGTGGTGCGGACGGTCCTGCTCGTGGGGCTCGAGGCGATGCACAACGCGGCCAAACACGCCGACGCGAGCCGCGTGCAGCTCCGGATCACCGCCGACGACGGGCGCTGGACGATGGTCGTCGAGGACGACGGGCGAGGCCTCGCCGACCGCGTCGGCTCCACCGGCAGCGGGTACGGCCTGGAGGGGATGCGTCGTCGCGCCCGGGAGGTCGGCGCCGACCTCCGGATCGGGCCCGCGCCCCACGGCGGCACGCGCGTGGAGCTCGGATTCCGGCTGCGTCTGTAACGACGCGCCGGCCTCAGGTCATCTTGTAGTTGGGCCCGCCGCCGCCCTCGGGGGGCGTCCAGGTGATGATCTGGTACGGGTCCTTGATGTCGCACGTCTTGCAGTGCACGCAGTTGCTGAAGTTGACCTGCAGCTTCTTCGCGCCCGCGTCATTCTCGTCCGCGACCATCTCGTAGACCTGCGCCGGGCAGAAGCGCGTGCAGGGGTTGCCGTACTCCTCGGCGCACTTCGTCCCGCAGATGCTCGGGTCGGCGACCTTCAGGTGGCTCGGCTGGTCTTCGTCGTGCAACACGCCGGAGAGGTAGACGTCGTCGAGCTTGTTCGTCCAGGTGGGGATGTCCACCTTCGGGCGGTCCGAGATGGTGGTGCCGCCGTCGTACGCCACCGGGACCGGCTGCAGCTGCGCGTGGTCCTCGTGGCCCTTCTTCTGGCCGAAGGTGCCGAGCAGCATGCCGATGCCCGTCTTCGCCATGCCCAGGTAGAGGCCCTTGTCGAACGACTGGTGGAAGTTCCTCGACTCGTACATCTCCTTGTAGATGTAGGAGTCCCGAATCTTCCGGTCGTACGCGCTCAGCGCCGCCGCGGAGTGATCGCCGGACTGGAGGGAATCGAACGCCGTCTCGGCCGCCAGCATCCCCGACTTCATGCCCAGGTGCATGCCCTTGAGCCGCATGATGTCGATGATCTGCGCCGACTCGCCGACGAACATGCCGCCGTCGAAGTAGGGCTGCTGCATGGTCGACAGGCCGCCCGCCGTGAGCGCCTTGCCGCCGTACGCCTCCACCTTGCCGCCCTCGATCAGCTTCGCGATCCGCGGGTGGCCCTTGAGCTTCTGGAGGAGGTACTGCGGGTCGATGCCCGGGTCCTTGTAGTCCAGGCTCACGACCATGCCGACCACGAAGTAGTCGTCCTCGAGGCCGTAGATGAAGGTGCCTCCGAGCGTGTCCTTGTCGAGCGGCCACATGAGCGTGTGCATCACGTAGCCGGGGATGCCCTTGCCCTTCGGGACCTTGATGATCTCCTTGACGCCCGTCTCGAACTGCCAGGGCTGACGGCCCTTGTCGAGGCCGAGGCGCTTCGTGACGATGCGGGTGCAGTGGCCCAGGACGCCCTCGCCGAACACCGTGACCTTCGCCTTGAGGAGCACGCCCGGCTCGAAGTTGTCCTTGCGCTCACCGTGGTGGTCGATGCCCTTGTCGCCCGTCTGGACGCCGACGACGGTGTCGCCCTCCCAGAGCACGTCCACGGCGGGGAAGCCGCAGAAGACCATCACGCCCAAGGCCTCGGCGTGCTTCGCCATGTAGCGCGCGATGCGCGACGCCGACACGATGAGGTTGCCGTGGTTGTCCATGGCGGGGGGGATGAGCGGCAGGTCGATGTGCCGCGTGTCGTTGAGGAGCGCGGTGACGTACTCCTTGCCCACCTCGGCCTCGATGGGGCCGTCCTCGCGCCAGCCGGGGAGCAGCTCGTCGAGGGCCTTCGGCACCATGACGGCGCCCGAGAACACGTGGGCGCCGACCTCGCTGCCCTTCTCGATGACCGCGACCTGCGGCTCCTCGATGGGGCTCTCGGGGTTCTCCGCGTTGTGCTCGCGGACCAGCTGCATGAGGCGGATGGCGCCCGCCAGGGACGCGCACCCCGCGCCGACGAAGAGGACGTCTACGTCCATCACCTCGCGCTCGATCGTGTCCTCGGCTTCGGTCATGACGTCTCCCGGGGTCTCAGCGGTTGATCTTGATCCCGCCCGTCATCTTCGGGCTGCCGATCTGGACGCCCTCGAGGTACGCGCCGAAGAAGCCGTTGGTGTAGAGCACGAAGTCGTGGTCCGGCAGGAACTCGTTCGCGAGCTCGAGGATCCGCTCGTTGCCGTCGCCCGCGAGGGTGCCCTTGGCCGCCTCGATGCAGAAGGACTTCTTCACGTTGCGGTCGTGCTGGTTCGCCCGCCGCTCCTCCACCGACAGGACCGGCAGCTCCTTCCAGGAGTCGTCCTCCTCCTCCTCGGCGTCGTCGGGCTTCTCGGCCTCCTCGCCGTCGCCGCCCTCTGCGGCCTTCGGCGCGGGCTCGGCGTCGTCGCCCTCGGCCCCGTGGGCGAAGTCGGAGCCCGTGGGCGCCGACGCTTCGGAGTCGTCCGCGGCGGGCGCCTCGGCGGGGGGGGCGTCGTCGGTCTCGTCGTCGTCGTCCTCGGCCTCTTCGGCCGCGACCTTCGTCTCCGCCGTGTGGTCCTTGCAGAGCAGGATGTTCCCGTCGTCGTCCTTGGCCTTCTTCGAGTAGTGCTCGTTGGGGGCGAACAGCACCCAGGACCCGGCGCCGTCGATCTCCATGAGGTAGGAGCCCTCGATCTCGACACCGCCGGCGGCGTCCACGTCGTAGCCGTCGGCGATGCCGAGCATGCACTTGCTGTGGGAGCAGACGCTGAGCTCGTCCATCTTGAACGTGAGCTCCAGCGGCGCCCCCGTGGCCAGGTCGTACTTGAGCTTCGTGTGGTTCTTCGACTTCGCCACCGCCACGCCCGCCATCAGCGAGACGGAGAGGACGGGGATCAGGATGCGGATCAGGGACATCGAACGGACTCCGGTGGAAGCGACGCTGGAACCTACAGGCTCGATCGCGCGAGATCCAGCGTCGCGAGGGGCCCCCACGGGACCTTTGCAAGCCCCCACGAGGGCTTCACAAGATGCACACGAACAGCCCGACCGGCCGAGGCCCTCAGGCCCCGAGGCGGCGGTACCGGATGCGAGTCGGACCACCCGAATCGCCGAGGCGCTTCTTCCGGTCCTCTTCGTAGTCCTGGTAGTTGCCCTCGTGGAAGACGACGCGGCTGTCCCCCTCGTAGGCGATGATGTGCGTGGCGATCCGGTCCAGGAACCACCGATCGTGGCTGATGATGATCGCGCTGCCGGCGAACTTCATCAGGGCCTCTTCCAAGGTCCGCAGCGTGTCCACGTCCAGGTCGTTGGTGGGCTCGTCGAGCAGGAGCAGGTTGCCGCCCGCTTGGACCAGCTTGGCCAGGTGCACGCGGTTGCGCTCGCCACCGGACAGCACCCCGACCTTCTGCTGCTGCATGTCGCCGCGCAGGTTGAACCACGTGCAGTAGGCGCGCGCGTTGATCTCGCGGTCCCCCAGCGGGATGCGCTCGTAGCCGCCGCTGATCTCCTCGTACACCGTCTTGTCCCCGTCCAGCGAATCGCGGGACTGGTCGACGTACGAGACCTTGACGGTGGAGCCGAGGTCGAGCGTCCCCGAGTCCGGGGTCTCGGTGCCGACGATCATGCGGAACAGCGTCGTCTTGCCTGCGCCGTTCGGACCGATGACGCCGACCTTCGCGCCCGGGGGGATGTTGAAGGTCAGGTCCTCGAACAGGAGGCGGTCGCCGTACGCCTTGCTCACGCCGTCGGCCTCGATCACCACGTCGCCGAGGCGCGGGCCGCCGGGGATGTGGATCGTGCCCGCCTGGTAGTCGGCCATCGTGTCCTGGGCGAGCAGGTCCTCGTACTTGCGAAGCCGGGCCTTGCCCTTCTTCTGCTTCGCCTTCTGGTTGCCGCGCACCCACTCGAGCTCGCGCTGCAGGAACTTCTGCCGCCGGCTCGCCGTCTTCTCTTCGGAGGCGAGGCGCTTCTGCTTCTGCTCGAGCCAGGAGCTGTAGTTGCCCTTGTAGGGGATGCCGCGACCGCGATCGAGCTCGAGGATCCACCCGGCGACGTTGTCCAGGAAGTAGCGATCGTGAGTCACCGCCACCACGGTGCCGGGGTAGTCGTCCAGGAAGTGCTCGAGCCACGCGACGGACTCGGCGTCGAGGTGGTTGGTGGGCTCGTCGAGCAGCAGCATGTCGGGCTTCGCGAGGAGGAGGCGGCACAGGGCCACGCGCCGCTTCTCACCGCCGGACAGGGTGCTCACGTCGGCGTCGCCGGGGGGCACGCGCAGGGCGTCCATGGCCAGCTCCACCTCGCGGTCCAGCTCCCAGGCGTTGCACGCGTCGATCTTGTCCGACAGCTCGCCCTGCTCCTCGAGCAGCGCGTTCATCTCTTCGTCGGACGAGACCTCGCCGAAGGAGTTGGAGACCTCCTCGAACCGCGCGAGCAGGGCCCGCGTCTCGGCGACGCCCTCCTCGATGTTCTGCTGGACGTTCTTGTCGGCGTCGAGGACCGGCTCTTGGGGCAGGTACCCGATCTTGATGCCGTCCATGGCCTTCGCGGTGCCCACGAAGTCGGTGTCCACGCCCGCCATGATGCGGATGAGCGTCGACTTGCCCGAGCCGTTGAGCCCGAGGACGCCGATCTTCGCGCCGGGGAAGAAGGACAGGTTGATGTCCTCGAGGATCTTGCGACCGCGGGGGGTCGTCTTGCCCAGCCCGTACAGGCTGTACACGTATTCGGCCATCGTTCTGCTCCGTGGCTCGGGCGGCGGGGGGCCCGAGAGGGCGGGGGTCTACCTGCCGGGCGCGGGGATGTCGACCTCGTCCGCGGGCGTGAGTCCGGTCCGATCGGGGTGGACCGTCCGGGTGTCCGAGAGGTCGAGGCCGTCGCCGGTGGTGCGTTCGCGGTGGGCGGACAGCTCTCGCGCCGGGATGCCCTCCCGGGCCCACCACCCGCGGGCGTCGGCCTGCGACCAGGACCCCACCTCGGGGACGAGCGCGGCGACGGCGGCCTCCAGCTCCGCCCCGTCCCCCGGGCGCTCGTCGGGGACCTTGGAGAGGAGGCGGCGGACCAGGGAGCGCAGGGCGGCGGGGACCTCGTCGGGGAGCTCCGGGGCGGGCGTCGTGAGGTGCTTCACTCGATAGCCGGCGAGGGAGTCGCCCGAGAACGGGGGCACGCCGGTCAGGAGGACGTGGGCCAGCACCCCCACGGCGTACACGTCGCTCCGGGTGTCCAGGTGCTCCATGCCCGCCCAGCCCTCCGGGGCGAGGTAGCCGGCCGTCCCCGCGACCGTGCCCCGCTCTTCGCCCGCGACCTCGGGCCCCGCGGCCTCCTTGGCGAGGCCGAAGTCGAGCACCTTGACCACGTCGATGCGTCGCCCGCGGCGGCACAGCATGACGTTCGCGGCCTTGACGTCGCGGTGCAGGAGGCCGGCGTCGTGCGCCTCCGCCAGGGAGCCCGCCACCTGCAGGAGGATCGCGACCACGCGGGCCGGCGGCTGGGCCCCGCGCAGGCGGATCAGCTCCTCGAGATCGAGGCCGTCCAGCAGCTCCATCGCGTAGTAGAAGCGCCGATCGGGGGTCCGCCCGAAGTCGTACACGGCGATGGTCGAGGGGTGGGTCAGGCCCGCCGTGAGGCGGACCTCCCGCTCGAACCGCGCGAGGGCGCGCTCCCCCGCGAGGTCCGGGCGCAGCACCTTGATCGCGGTGGGCCGCTGGAGCAACCGATGACGCGCTCGGTAGACCTCGCCCATGCCGCCCCGGCCGAGGACGGTGTCGAGCTCGAACGGGCCGAGGGAGGTCGCTCGGCGCACCTCCGAGCGGAGGTCGTAGACGACGGCGGAGATCTTGGCGCACAGGAAGATCGTCGTCGCGGTCGCGACCGTGAGGACGACGCCGTCGAACTTCGGGGAGATGAGCGGCGAGTCGACCATGCCGGGCAGGCGGAGCCCGAGGTGGGGGAGGAGCGAGGGCACGCTCAGCAGCAGCGATCCCCCCAGCGAGTGGAGCCACGTGCCCGGGATCACCGTCGATCTCCAGAACAAGAGGACGATGACCAGCGTGGGGCCGGTGAGCCGCCCGGTGTCGGAGCCCGGGCCGAACCACGTGTGCACGCCGAGGCACAGCCCCGCCCACGCGAGGGCGACGTACTCCGCCCGATCGAGGCCGCGGGAGGAGAGCGGCACGAAGCTCACCAGGAGGAACAGGAACGCGAACCCGAGGACCGTCGCGAGCATGCACACGGCCTGGGCGTTCGGGAAGTCGGTCTGGGCGCCCGACGCGAACATCACGACGCCCCCGGCGAGCGGCGCGAGGACGGCGACGCTGGAGAACATGCGGAGCCGCTCCCGGCGGAGCGGGAGGGTCCCGTCGGCGTGGTCCAGCTCGGTCCACGCGGTCGATGTGTCTCGACGGTCCGGCATCCGCCTCCGTCCCCAGTCTAGAACGCCCGACGCCGGGCCCGTCTTCGGACCCGGCGCCGGGGGGACTCGAGGGCGGGGACTAGCTCGCGTCGGGGGCGTCGTGGCGACGGTCGAGGCTGCAGTTGCTCCAGTAGCCCACGAACACGCCCACGGAGCCGTCGCGGCGGGGGTGCCAGAAGCCGCGGATGTTGCCGCCTCGGGTCTCGTCGGCGTCGGGCGTCCAGAGGCCGCGGAAGGTGCCGAAGTTGCGCTCGGCGTCGGGGCCGGGGGGCAGGTAGCCGCCCTCGACCGTGCCGGTGTCGCCGTCGAGGTTCTCGTACTGCCCGATGAAGTGGCCGCCGGGGGCGTCGTCGTTGCCCGCGTAGACCCCGTTGCCGGTCGCGACCAGCTCGCGGCCGCGGCGCCAGGCGCGCCCTCGGAAGACGCCGTCGGCGCGGATGTCGGTGAACTCGTCCACCGCGCGGTAGCGGCCCGCGAGGATCCCGCGGATGGCGCAGGGCTCGGACTCGGCGGCGCGGAGGATCAGGGCCCGGACCGCGGCGCGGCGGCCGTCACGCTCGATGGCGTCGACCTCCGGGTCGGCGACGTCCTCGATCTCGGAGGCGTCCTCCTCGGAGAGGTCGAGGTCGACGTCCTCCAGGGCCGTGTCCACGGTCAGGGCCAGCTCGGAGCTGTCGAGGACGTCGTCGTCGGAGTTCGCTTCTTCGACGGGCTCGCAACCGATGGCGAAGAGCGCCAACAGGGCGGCGGAGGCGAGGGGGAAGGCGGGGGTGTGAAGGCGGGTCGTCATCGAGGGCTCCTTGTGTTCGACGGCTGCATTCCGTCGTTCACGAGGGCTGACCCACGACCTCCGAGGGGAGGAAAAAGAAAATCGAGAATCGTCCGGCGCCGGGTGCGAGCTAGGCCGGCTGCCCCCACAGGAACCCCTGCGCGTGCGTGATCCCGAGGTCCCGGACCACGGTCAGGTCGTCGAGGCTCTCGACCCCCTCCGCGACGATGTTCACGCCCAGGGGACGCAGCATCGCCACCAGGCGCTCGAGGCTCGGGACCATGGACGGGGCCTCGCCCACGCCGGTGATCCGACGTCCGTCGATCTTGATCCACTCGGGATCGAGCTCGACGAGCGACTCCAGCACCGTCTGGCCGTACCCCACGTCGTCGATCGCCAGCTTCAGCCCGGCGCCGCGCAGCACCTCCAGGGACCGGAGCAGGTTCTTCGGGTCGCCGATGAGCTGCTGCTCGCTGAGCTCGATGCAGAACCGCTCGCGCTGGGACGCCGGGAACATCGACAGCAGCGTCGCCGGGTGGGTGTTGAGCAGCGTGGACGGGAAGAGGTTGACGTGGATCGAGACCTCGTGGGAGATGCCGGCCGCGAACGCCGTGGCCTCCGTGAGGCAGCGCAGATCCACGGGCGTGAGGACCTGTGAGTCGACGGCGCGGCGGAACATCCCCAGCGGGCCCATGCCGTCCTCGGACGGGAACCGGGACAGCATCTCGTAGGCGACCGCCCGGCCGTCCCCCGTGCGGTGGATCGGCTGGCCGACGATGCGGATGGGCGCGGAGCCCGCCACCACCGCCTGGAGCAGCTGCTCGCCGGGGATCTCGAGGGGCAGCTGGAACGGGCCCGTGACCCGGTTCTTGCCCCGCCCCTTGCTGCGCGTGAGCGCGAAGTGACCCGTCGTCAGCACCTGCTCGATGCCGAGGACCTTCGGCCCCACCTCCATGACGCCCAGGCTGGCCGTGACCTCGAGCGACTTGCCCTCCCACCGCAGCGGATGGGCCGCCACGCAGGACCGCAGCTTCTCGGCGACGACCTTGGCCTCCGCCAGGGAGGTCCCGGGCAGCAGGACGAGGAACTCGTCTCCGCCGATCCGGCCGAGGTGATCGTTCGCGCGGACCGAGCGGGACAGCCGCGTCGCGACCTCCACGAGGACGGCGTCGCCCCCCGCGAGCCCCGCCTTCTCGTTGATCGACTTGAAGTCGTCGCAGTCCAGGAGCACGGCGCACAGGGGGTTGCTCGTCCGCTTGCTGCGAGCCACCTCCACGTGGAGCATCCGCTCCAGCCCGCGGCGGTTCAGGACGTTGGTGAGCGGGTCCGCGTGCACCATCCGTCGCAGCCGCACGTTGTCGTCGCGCAGCCCGCGCTCCACGCGCAGGCGCGGCTCGAGATCGGTCCACACGCCCCGGGCGGCCTCCCACCCGGCGGCCGTCTTCCCGGCGGTGGCGCGGAAGGAGACGGGGGCCCTCGCGCCGTCGACGCGCTGAGCCCGCAGCTCCACGGCGCCGGTGTCCCCGCCCTCCTTCAGGAGATCGAGCGACGTGACCAGGGTGTGGTGGTCCTCGGGGGGGTGGAACTCCGCCAGCGGACGCCCCAGGACCTCCTCTTTCGCGCGCCCGAGCAGCGTGGCGAACACCTGGTTGCACGCCACCACCTCCCCGGTCTCCACATCGAACGCGAAGAGCGGGGCGGGGGCCGCGTCGAGGAGCTCGTACGCGGCGCGGAGGGCGAGAAGGTCAGGCGGGGGGGGCGTTCGTGCCTCCGGCGAAGCCTCCACGCAGCATCGAGACCGCCGCCATGGACATCGTCAACAGGTCCTCGGGGTGCGAGACCTGCTTCGCGAGCCGCCAGCAGCGAGTCGGGTGCAGATAGAAGGCCTTGTAGGCGTCGTCGATGACACTCTCCATCTCGTCGTTGGTGAGCGTGTAGGAGTCGTGCGGCAGGCGCGAGAAGCGGCGGTGCTCGTCGTCCCACGGCAGGCCGAACTCGTTGGCCACGACCGTGCCGGGGTAGGGCTGGAACATGAAGAAGGCGGCGTAGTCGGGGTCGAGCTCGAGGGAGAACTCGATCGTCTCGTACATCTCGTCGCGCGTCTCCGTGGGGAAGCCCAGAATGAAGTTCGAGAGGACCGAGATGCCCGCGTCCCGGGCCTTGCGGAAGCCCTCCACGGCCTGCTGCTTCTTGATGCCCTTCTTGATCAGATCGAGCACCCGCTGAGAGCCGGCCTCGACGCCCGACTCGATGCGGTAGCAGCCGGCGGCCTTCATCTTCTTGAGCAGCCGCGCGTCGAGACGATCGACGCGCTCGGCGCACAGCCAGGAGAACCCGAGGTCCTGCTCGATCATCTTGTCGAGCAGCTCCTCCGCCTTGCGCGGGTGGGCGAGGAACCGGTCGTCGTGGAACCGGAACTCGTTCGTCCCGTAGGTCCGGCTGAGGTACTTGAGCTCGTCGATCACGGAGTCGGCGGAGCGGAACGTGAGCTTCTGACCGAAGATCGTGCGGTCGCAGAACGTGCAGCGGTGGGGACAGCCGCGCGTGAAGAACACGGACGTGGACCGCGGCGACTTCCGGTATCCCGGAGCCAGCTTGTACATCGACATGTCCAGCAGGTGGCGGCTGGGGTACGGCAGCGCGTCCAGGTCCTTGACCCGGGGGCTGACGCCGTTGTCGACGTACTCGCCCTGCTTCATGAAGGCGATGCCGGGGATGTCTTCGATGTTCGGCCACTGGTCGAGCAGGCGGGGCGTCGTCTCCTCGCCCTCGCCCACCACGACCACGTCCGCCAGACCTCGCTCCAGGTAGACCTCGGGGCGGGCCGTCGCGTCGTAGCCGCCGCAGATGAGGACCGCGTCGCAGCCCAGGTCCCGGATCTCACGAACCATCTGCTGCACGTGGGGCAGGCAGGGCGCGGTGCACGAGAAGCCGATGAACGCCGGGTCGTGCTTCTGGATCATCTTCTGCAGGCGCCCGTCCATGGGCATCACGGAGAAGTCGAGGGCGTTGCAGGGGTACCCGGCTCGCTCCAGAACCGCGGCCACTTGGAGGATCCCGAGGGGCGGCATGGTCGACGTCGCGAGGCGTTCGATCAGGCTGTCCGGGATGTAGCCGGGCTCGATGAGGAGGACAGAAGGCTTGGTCATGCAGCCGCCACGGAGAAGGGGAGACGCCATAATAGCCGCGGGCGGGCCGACCCGCACAGGAACCGGAGGAGCGCGTCTCAACACGCCGTGTCGTCTCTGCGCTCGTCGGGCTGGTCATCGGGGCCGCCCTGCTCGGGTATGCGTTCAGCCGCGGAGGGGTGGACTCCATCCACCGCGCCCTCGCCCAGGCGACGTTCGCCGTCCTCGCGCCCGCCGTCGCGTGCGAGGTGGTCGCGCAGCTCGCGCGGTCCCTCAAGTGGACGGCCATCCTGCGCACCGTCGCTCCGGTGAAGTTCCGGAACGTGGTCTCCGCCGTGGTCCTCGGGGGGGCGTCGACGCACCTCGTCCCCCTGCGCCTGGATGAGGTGCTGCGGGCCGGGCTGCTGGCGCGCCGCGAGGGCATCCCCATGGCCACCGTGCTCGGCACCGTCGCGCTGGACCGGATCTTCGAGGTCCTCGTGCTCGGGGTGCTCGTGGGGTTCGTGGCGCTCTCCGGCGACCTGCAGCCGTGGATGCGGGCGGGCGCGGCCGTGATGTGGACGGGCTTCGTGGTCGTGACCGCCGGGGTGCTCGTCTTCCTGAAGTTCGAGGCGTCGCTGCGCGGGTGGGTCGCCGACCGCACCTGGGGGTGGATCGCGGCCTCCGCCCCGGTGCTCGGTCGCCTCGCCGACGGCCTCCGCTCCCTCCCTCGGGGCAAGGCCCTCGCCGTCGCCATCGGTGGCGCGGCCGTGGAGTGGTCGGCGGTCGTGGCGCTGTACGGCTGGATGCTGCACTCGTACGACGCCGGGTCCGGGGCCGGGGGCGCGGTCCTGCTCGCCTTGGGGTCCGCCTTCGCCTACGCCATCCCCAACGTCCCCGGGGCCGTCGGCTCGTTCGAGACCATGCAGACGATGCTGATCGAGGCGGGCACCCACCTCGACTCGGAGACGGCCCTCGCCCTCGCCCTCACCGCGCACGCCGTGCTCATCGTCCCGATCACCCTCGCGGGCGTGGTCGTCGCGGCCTTCGAGTGGAGGCGAGGCGGCGCGCTCCTCCCGCTGCTGGACGCCGACGGCGAGGGCTCCCCGCAAGACGGGGAGGGTGGGGCCGACTAAGCTCGGCAACGAATGAGACGCGCCCCCGCTGTCGCCCTGGGCTTCCTGGCCGGTCTCGTGATCTGGCGAGCGCTCCTGGCGGTGCTGCCCCCGAGCGACGCCGGGATCGCCGCGGCGAAGGCCGCGGGGCTGGTGTCCTTCACGATCGCCGAGGGCTACGACAAGGGCCAGGAGTCCGTCGCCTGGCTCCTCGGCTGCCTGCTCGCGCCCATCGGCGCGTGGCTCGGGGCGCGCGTCTCCCGCGACGCCGGGCGCCGACCGGAGCCCGAACCCGACCCCGAACCGGAACCCGAGCCGGCCGACGGCGAGGCGCCGACGACGCGCGTGCCCGGCCGCCCGGCGCTCCTGGTGCTCCTCGGCACCCTGGTGGCGTCGGCGGTGCGGCCCGGGTTCATCGACGGACACAACCCCTGGGGCACCTTCGGGTTCCTCGCCGAGGAGGGCGTGTACCTGGGCGCCGTGCAGGCGATGCGCGCGGGCCGAACGCTGTACGTCGACCTCGCGTTCCCCTACGGGCCCATGCTCATCCACCCTCTGGACTGGTGGATGCACGTCTTCGGCGACACGGTCGAGGTCGCGCGCGGCTTCGTCCTGCTGTGTCACCTGCTGGGGCTGGTCGGAGCGTACGCCGTGTGTCGCTGGCTCCTCGGCCGGGGCCGCGGCGACTGGGTGGGCGCGGCCGTCGCCCTCGGGCTGGCGGCCTACGCGCACTCGAACCTGCCGAACCTCAACTCCGTGCTGCTGCGTCCGGTCCTCGCGTTCCTCCCCGCGGCGGCGCTCGCCCTCGCGGTCCGGGGGCCCGAGGTCGGCTTCGTGCGTCGGAGCGGGCGGTGGATCGGGGCGGGCGTGCTGCTGGGCACGGCCGCGATGTACAGCTCCGAGGTGGCGGCGGCCGCGGTCGTCGGGGTGGTGCTCGCCGCGTGGCTCCTGCGCCCCTCCCTCGGGGGCCTCGGCGCGGTGGGCGCGACGGCCGTGGGGCTGCTCCTCGTCGTCATGGGTCCCACGGCGTCGGAGGGCTCCATCCCGGCGTTCGTGCGCCAGTCCCTGGCCATGGCCGAGCTCCCGTCGATGGGTTACCAGGCCCTCCCCTACCCCGACTCGCTCGGGCTCTTCGTGGACGGCGAGGGGACCCGCGGCGCCTTCCCGCCCCGAGACGGCGCGACGGCCATCTGGGGCATCGTGCCCCCCTTCCTCATCTGGCTCGGCCTCGCGATGGGCGTCGGGTCCCGTGAGGCGGCGCCGCGCCCCGAGGGGATGGACGCGAAGGCCGCGCTGCTCCTCTCCGCGGTCGTCGCCGCGGTGCTCTTCCGGGCCGCGTTCGGGCGGAGCGACCTCTACCACCTGTGGTTCTACGGAGCGGTGCCCGTCGCGCTGATCACGGGCCTCGTGTCCGTCGTGGCCTGGGAGCGGACCCCCTCGGAGATGCGCGGCCTGATCCCCTCCGTGGGGGCGATCGTGCTGCTCGGGCTGACGTCGCTGGCGGTGCCCGAGCGCATCCGCTTCCCGGACGCCGAAGAGCTGCGCCTGGCCGCCAAGGCGGGGGTGGCGAACCCGCTGATCGAGCGGCCCGTGGCGTCGGTCGTGCGCATGGGCGACGTCGAGGTGCGGCCCCGGCTCGCCCGGCAGATCGACTCCGTCGTCCGTCGCGCCGCGGCCCTGCCGCCGGACGACGGCGTGTACTTCTACCCCTCCGAGGCCGCCTACTACTTCCTGTCCGGTCGCCCCCTGCCGACGCGCTTCCTGTGGGCCTACGACGCCGCGACGACCCGCATGCAGGAGCAGGCGATCGAGGACCTGGACGCCGTCCGGCCCCGCTGGATGTTCCGCGCCACCGACACGTTCCCCATCGACTGGATCCCCCTCGAGCGGCTCGTCCCGAAGCTGGACGCGTACCTGAAGCTCCACTACCGCCCGGTGGAGGTCATGCCCGGCGCCACCCTGCTGGAGCGCATCGACTGATGCCGCTCGCCGACGGCCGAAGGCGCGAGTGGGTCGCGGTCGCCCTGCTGGTGCTCGCGGTCCTGTGGCAGACGCTGCCGCTGCTGGGCTGGGAGCACGCCCACGCGATCCTCGGCACCGACAGCTACCGCTCTCACGACTGGCTCGAGGTCGCGGGCTTCGATCACTTCGCCCGTCGCTCGCTGCTCGAGGAGGGCACGTTCCCCTGGTGGAACCCCCTCCTCGCGGGCGGACTCCCCCAGGCCGCGCACCCGTCCGACGGCTCCCTGAGCCCCCTGATCATCCCCTCGCTCATCTACGGCGAGGCCTACGGGATGAAGATCAACATCGTCCTCGTGGCGCTCCTCGGCGCGCTCGGCGTGTTCGCCCTCGGGCGTCGCCTCCTGCGGTTGGGGCTCGCCGCCTCGTTCGTCGCCGCCCTCGCCTACGCCTGGGCGGGCTGGCTCCCCGCGCGGGTGGCCGTGGGCTTCTACGAGTCGTGCCTGATGGTCGCCTGGCCCGCCGTCCTGGCCCTGTGGCTCGCCCCCGGCGACGCCTCGTCCCGCCGCCGCCGCTGGTGTCTGGCCGCCATCCTCCTGTGGGCCCTGGCGCTCCAGCTTCAGCTCGCGGTGCCCGTGTTCGTGGTGTTGATGATCGTCCTGTGGATCGCGCAGACGGCGACCGAATGGAGCACGGAGCGGACGGTGCCCTGGGCCCTGCTGGCGGGCGGCGCGACGATCCTCGCCCTCGCCGGGACCATGGGCGCGATCAAGTACCTGCCCATGCTCGACTCGCTGTCGACGTCGAACTTCCGGGCGGTCAAGGACTACCCCGTCCACCCCGACGCCTGGTACCACGGCTGGCAGCAGGTCTGGTACGGGCTCTTCCACCGCGTGCCGGGCGTCCCCTTCACGGATGAGGACGGCAACCCCCGCATCCAGGAGTACATGACGCTGATGCCCGGCGCGGCCACCGTCGGGCTCGCTGCGCTGGGGGGGCTCGCCGTGCTCCGCGGACGCAGCCGCGCCGCGATCCCGTGGCTCGTGGTGGGGGCCCTGTTCCTGTTCCTGAGCTTCGGCCCCCACGCCCCCGTGGACGGGTTCCGCGTGCTGCGACGGCTCCCCCTCTTCGGCTCCATGCGCGGGCCGCTGCGCTACCTCAACTACCCCGTCCTGCTCTCGATCTGCCTGCTCGCGGGCGTCGGCTTCGAGCTCCTGCGCGCGGAGCTGCGGACCCGCGGGTACGGCGCCCGAGCGGTGGGGATCGCGGTGGCGTGCGTCGCCCTGGTCAACGCGCCCGCGGCGCTGGACGCCCGGACCCTCTATGAGACGTCCTTCCAGTGGTCGCTGCCGCCGCAGACGACGCCCGCGCTGGTGCAGAGCGAGCGTCTCGAGGGCATGTCCACGGGCGGCAAGGACCAGCGGAACCTGCGCAAGTACATGAACCTGCTGCGGCGGGTGCCCACGGTCTTCAAGCCCGAGGACGTGCCGATCAAGGTGTCGGCCAGCGCCGTCGGCTCCGTGAACGAGCACGGGGCCCTGAGCCCGAACCTCGACTACTACGGCGAGGCTTGGGCCGCCGACCCCGATCTGCCGGGCCGACCCCTCGGCCCGGAGCGCGGCACGGCGACGCTGGTGGAGTACCGCTCGTCGGCCGTGGAGGTGGCCCACGACCTGACCGTCCCGACCTCGATCGTCGTGAACCAGAACGCGTCCCCCGGCTGGGACTGCGACCGACCCATCCGCGAGTCCGCGGCTCTCACGCTCGGGCTCCTCGCCTTCGAGGCCCCCGCCGGGCGAGGCACCACGACCTGCACCTGGTCCCCCCCGACCCTTCGCTCCGGCCTCGCGCTGAGCGCCCTGGGCTGGCTCGGCGTGATCGCGCTCTGGCCCTGGCGACGTCGGGAGGGGCGGGGCCGCAGGGCGCCGGTCCGCGATCTAGACTCCGCGCCATGAGCCCCGACGACACGTTTGAAGCCGACCTGCACGTCGACGACGTGCGCTACTCGCGATACGAGCGGGGGTACCTGTTCCTCGCGTCGGCGTTCGTGACGCTGCTCCTCCTCACGAACATCGTGGGCGTGAAGCTGTTCGTCTCCCCCATCAACGGGGCCGCGCTCACCACCGGCATCCTCATCTACCCGTTCACGTTCCTGGTCACGGACATGGTCTCGGAGGTCTACGGCAAGCGTCGCGCGGACTTCATGGTCCTGATCGGCTTCATCATGTCGTGCCTCATGCTCGGGATTGTCCAGCTCGCGCTGCACGTGGAGCCGCACATGTACTGGGTCCCGGGCGAGAACGCGGCGTACGCGACCGAGGCCGAGTACCAGCACGCCTTCGAGTCGGTCTTCTCCGTGAACGACGTGCTGCTCTTCGGGTCCATGCTCGCCTACGCCGTCGCGCAGCTCACGGACAACAAGCTCTATCACTTCTGGAAGCGGCTCACGAAGGGCAAGCACCTGTGGCTGCGCAACAACGGGTCCACCTGGGTGTCCCAGCTCGTGGACACGATCATCGTGAACTCGATCCTCTTCTACATCGGCTTCGGGTGGGGCTTCGAGCAGGGGGCGGCGGTGATGTTCACCATCTACTGGCACAAGCTCATCGTCGCGGCGCTCGACACCCCGCTCATCTACCTGGGGGTCTTCCTGCTGCGGAAGTGGCTCGCCGGCGCCCCCGACGCCCCGAAGGCAGCGGCATGAACGGCACCGTCGGACTCAAGAACCTGCGCATCGACTGCATCGTCGGCATCTACCCCCACGAACGGGAGGCCGCGCAGCCGCTGTTCCTGGACGTGGAGCTCGTGCACGACTTCGCCCCCGCGGCGGCCACCGATCACATCGACGGCGCCATCGACTACGACGGCGTGGCCCGCACGCTCACGGGCCTGGCCACGGACCGGAAGTACCAGCTGATCGAGACGTTCGCGGAGGAGGGCGCGGCCGCGCTCCTCGCCGAGTTCGGGCAGGTCGAGCGCGTGCGGGTGGAGATCCGCAAGCCGAACGCCGTGCCCGCGGCGGCGGCGGCGTTCGTGGCGGTGGACCGCTCCCGGTGACGGACCGCGTCGCGTTGGTGACGGGCGCGGCGAAGCGCCTGGGACGTCGGCTGGCCGAGGACCTGGCGGCGGGCGGGGCCCGCGTGGTGGTGAACTACCGGTCGTCCCGAGCCGCCGCCGAGGACGTGGTGGCGGGGATCACGGCGCGCGGGGGGCGGGCCCGGGCGCTGCGCTGCGACGTGGGCGATTCGGCGGACGTCGAGGCCATGTTCCGCTCCGTCGCGGAGGTCGAGGGCCGCCTCGACGTGCTCGTGAACAACGTCGGCAACTACGCCCCGAAGCCGCTCCTCGAGCTGGACACCGCCCAGTGGGACGCCACGCTCCAGGCCAACCTCAGCGGGCCCTTCTACTGCTCCCGCGCGGCGTGGCCGCTGATGCGGGACGGCGGCGCGATCGTGAACATCGGGTACGCGGGGGTGGACGCGATCACGGCGGACCCCGACGCCACCGACTACGAAGTGAGCAAGACCGGCCTGCTGGTCCTCACGAAGTCCCTCGCCGTGGCGCTCGGGCCCCGCGGGATCCGCGTGAACATGGTCTCGCCGGGCCAGCTCGCCAACTCGGTCGACCTGCCCAACGACCTCGCCGTCGCCATCCCCGCGGGGCGAGCGGGCACCCTGGACGACATGTCCGCCGCCGTCGCGTTCCTCTTGGCGAACGAGTACGTCACCGGCCAGAACATCGACGTGGCGGGGGGCTACCGGCTGTGAGCGCGAATCCCCTGCCCGGCCGGCTACTCTGACCCCCATGGAGAACTTCACCCCCATCGCATCGACCGCGGGCGGCCTCATGATCGGGCTGGCCGCCGCGATCATCCTCCTCGTCCACGGCCGCATCGCCGGGATCAGCGGGATCCTCGGCGGGCTGCTCATGCCCAAGGCCGACCGCTTCCGGTTCCAGCTCGCGTTCGTGGCCGGCCTCGTGGTCACCGGAACCGCGGGCGTGGCGCTCGTGCCCGACGCCTTCGCCTTCGGCATCTCGCGCTCCACCCCGGCCCTCATCGCCGCCGGCCTCCTCGTGGGCTACGGGACGCAGCTCGGGCGCGGGTGCACGAGCGGCCACGGCGTCTGCGGGATCGGACGCTTCAGCAAGCGGTCGATCGTGGCGACGTGCACCTTCATGGCGGCCGGGGGGCTGACCGTCGCGGCGATCACCCGGCTGTTCGGGGGGTCGGTCTGATGGCGTCGTTCGCTGCCTTCTTCGCGGGCGTCCTCTTCGCGGTGGGCCTCATCGTCGGCGGCATGACCCAGCCGTCGAAGGTGGTGGGGTTCCTGGACGTGACCGGCGCCTGGGATCCGAGCCTCGCCTTCGTCATGGGCGGCGCCCTCGCGGTGTACGGCGTGGCGTATCGGCTGATCCGGCGGCGTCCGGCGCCCGTCGCCGCGCCCGAGTTTCGGGTCTCCGAGCGCACCGACATCCCCGCCAAGGTGCTCGTCGGCTCGACGCTGTTCGGGGTCGGCTGGGGCATCTCGGGGTTCTGCCCCGGCCCCGGCGTCGTGGCCGCGGGGAGCGGCATGAGCCAGGCGCTCGTGTTCCTCCCCGCCGTGGTGGTCGGGATCCTGCTGTTCCAGTGGACCGAGCGAGTCCGCGGCGAGGAGGCGATCCCGGCGGGTGAGTCGACCGTCTTCCCGCTCCCGACGGTGCAGGAGAAGGCCCGGGAGCTCGGCCCGGGCTGAGGTCAGCGCCGGTAGCCGCGCACCGCGGAGCTCGAGAGGAGCGCCTGCTGCAGCTTCCGGGCGCTGCTGAAGCGATCCTCGGGGGCCTTCGCGAGGAGGCGCATGACGATGTCCGAGAGGTCGAGCGGGATCTTCTTGTCGAGCTCGTGAGGCGGCGGCGGGAGCGCGCCCAGGGACGCCTTGAGCAGGCCCGCGATGCCCGCGTCCCCCTCCGCCGTGCGGCTCCCGGTCACGATCTCGTAGAAGACGACGCCGAGGGAGTACAGGTCGGACGGCGGCCCGGTGTCCACGTCTCCGCGCATCGCCTCGGGGCTCATGTACCGGGGCGATCCCACCCGGGTGCGCCCGTCGGTGACGCCGCCCGCGATCTTGGCGAAGCCGAAGTCCATGATCTTGAGGCGACGGCCCTCGGCGAGGACGTAGAGGTTGCTCGGCTTGATGTCGCGGTGGACCACGCCCTCGTCGTGGGCGGCCTGGAGCCCCGAGGCGGCCTGGGCCATGAGCAGGGTCGCCTCGTCCGGCAGGAGCCGCCCCCCGGCCTCGGCGAGGTGGTGCTTGAGGTCCGAGCCCACGTGCAGCTCCATCGTGATGAAGCGCAGGCCGTGGCGGACGCCGAACTCGAAGATGCGGGTGATGTTCGGGTGGCTGAGCCTCCGCGAGAGCTTGATCTCGCGACGGAAGCGCCGGACGGCCTTGCGGTCGTTCGCGCGCTGGGCGAACAGCTTCAGCGCCACGGACTCTTCGAGGTCCAGGTCCGTGGCGGCGAACACGCGCGCCGTCGCGCCCGCGCCCAGGAGACACTCGATGCGGTAGCGGTCCGCCAGCACGTCGCCCGGCCCCACGAGGTCGGGGTCGAGGCCGCCCTCGCCCAGCGCCGTGCTCCGGGAGAGGTCGCTCCCCGTCCCGGCGCTGGCCGACGCGCTGCCCGAGAGGCGCGACGAGCTGCTCGACGAGATCACCCGCACGGGCGGGAGGGGCGGCGCCGCGGGGGCCTCCTCCTCCTCGGGCTCCTCCTCGTCGACCTCGATCTCGCTGACCAGCTCGACGAACCTCGAGCTGAGCTCCATCACGAGCTCGTCCTCGGGATCGTGGCTGGTCTCGACCGTGCGACGGCCCCGGTCCAGCCTCAGCTCTTCGTCGATGGCTGCGTCCAGCTCGGCCTCCACGTCGAGGCTCGCGTCCACGTCCCTGGGGGTCCGATCGGCCGACGGGGCGGGCGCGGGCGGCGGCGGGGCCTCCAAGCGGGTGACCGGCTTGGCGGGGCGGCCCGGCGTCTCCGGGGCGGACGGTAGGTCCGGGTCGGTCTCGAAGGGGTCCGGCTCCGGATGCCGGAACTCGGCGGTGGAGACCCGACGCGGCGCGGGGGCCGCGGCGGCCTCGAACTGCCGCCCCGTCACCGGGTTGAGCGCGAAGAGCATCCCGTCGGGCCAGGGCGACGTCGGCAGGCTGTAGCCCTTCTCCACGTCCGCCGCGTCCGCGAGCCGCCCCGCCTTGCGCAGCATCTGCGCCGCCCGCGCGCCCTCGCCCACGTTCACCAGCAGCCCGCACGCGAGGTAGCCGTTCCCCGAGCGGTCGAAGTTCTCGGCCGCCCGGAGGGCCGCCTTGCGCTCGTCGGGCGTCAGCTGATGCGACGGGGTCGAGCGACGCGGCAGGGCCCCCAGCAGGACCCACCCCGCGTCTGCGTACCGGTCCACCGCCTCGAGCATCTCCGCGGCTTCGTGGAGTCGACCGGCGCGCACGTACACGTCGATGACGCCGCCCCATTGCGGTGTCCGTTCGGAGGCGGCGGACGTCCGCGGGGCGCGACTATCGGAGGACTCGGACAACCCCCGGATCCTAGCGGGCCTGCAGGATCCGCGTCGCCGCCGGGGCGAGCGCTTCTCCGAGCACGGCGTGCCCGGTCCGCGAGGCGTGGATGCGGTCCCAGAAGTACCGGAATCCGATCGGCCCGCCCTCGGCGTGAGCGCGCAGCGCCGCCACGGAGTCGACGACCGTCACCCCGTCGCGGGCGGCGGCTCGGGCCATCGCGCGGCGCTGGGCGGGCGGGAAGCACTGGTCCGCGGTGCTCCCCCGGGCCGACCCCTCGCCGCAGAGCTCCTCGTTCTGGGCCTGCATCAGGAACAGCACGTCCACCCCCGCGCCCCGGGCGAGGCCGGTGATGCGCTCGAGGTTCGACTGCATCGAACGCTCGGCCACCCGGTGCACGGCCGCGACGTCGGCGGCCGACATCCCCTCGGGATCGAGGAACGCCCCCGTGGGCTCGACGGTGCGGGCGAGGCGCGGCAGCACGTCGCTCAGGACGCGCACGATGCGCCATCGGTCGAGCTCGAGGCGGAGCTGGAGGTCGCGGGGTTCGTACGCCCGATAGGCGCTGAGGTCCTTCAGGTGGGTGAAGTCGTTGTATCCGAGGGACACGATGACCAGGTCGGGATCGAGCAGCTCGATCGCCTCGCGAGCGTAGAAGAAGACCTCGTCGCTGACCGCGCCCCCGGTCCCGAGGTTGACGACCCGCACCTGCTTGTCCGGGAGGTTCGCCTGCAGGCGTCGACCGACCACCGCGGGCCACGCTTCCTCGGCCAGGTAGTTGGAGCCGTGCACCGACGACGCCCCCAGCGTCACCACCCGCAGCTCGCCCTCGGCCTTGGTCTTCGGGACGGCCGCGAAGCGCGTCCTCCCGGTGACGGTCACGTGGTGCGGGACGCCCTCGAGGGCCTTCTCCTCGAAGTGGTCCTGGGGCGCGTTGGTGGGGTTGAACGTCGGCCGGACGGTCCCCAGGGGCTCGACCCCGGCCACGCCCAATGCAAGCTCGGCGCCCGCAAAGAGCAGCGGCGTCATCCCGACCGCCACCAGCGGGAAGACCCACTTGCGGCGCGACCGCTTTCGGGCCAGCAGCCCGCCCCCGAGAAAGAGCAGGATCGCGTACGCGGCCGCCCCGACGGGCAGGGACGGCACCCGCGCCCCGGCAGGCATGAGGGGCGAGTCGGTCCACGGCTCGGCCTCCACCGGCCCTGTCACCGGGTTGACCCGCTCCGGGACGAAGATGCTGCGGCCCACGCGCGGCAGGGAGTGGACGAAGCGGCGCAGGAGCCTCTCGTCCGCCGCGGTGAACGGCCGCCCCACCTCCCGCAGCACAGCGATCGCCGCCCGCGCATCGTCCCGGGCCAACACGCGGTGGCGGCACACGGCCTCGGCGAAGGTCAGCTTCTCCTCTCCCAAGGCCAGCAGCTGCCCCACGAGGATGATCAGCTCGGCGTCCTCCACCACGTGGAAGGCCGCGTCACCCGAGTCGGACTGGAGCGTCACCAGCCCGTACTCCCCCTTCGTGGCGAGCTGCGCGACCCGCCGGCGCGTGTGCAGATCCACGGCCGCGGCGATCCACCCCCCGGGATCTCGCAGGCCCTCGAACTCGACGTCGAGGGGGTTGAGCCAGTGGAAGCTCAGGCGGTCGGCCGCGTTCGTGGACACGGACCCGAGATCCGCGTCGGTGAAGGCGCTCGCCGCGACCTCGGGCGGGAACCGCTGCAGGCCGCGCAGGAGCCTCTCGAAGACGTCCGGATCGTGGACGACGCGACTCGCCTTCGACTCGACGAAGGCCGAGAACATCGCGGGGGCGAGGGCGGGATCGAGGCGCCGCCCCGCCAGCTCGGCGGCGTCGATGTGAGCCGTCCACGGAGCCGCGGGCCCGAGCAGGTCCGCGAACTCCGCGGGGGTGAGAGGCGCAGCCGGATCGGCCAGGACCTCCACCGCTCGGGCGCGCGACGCGGGCGTGCGGTCGCCCGCTCGGAGGGTCTCGAGGGCCTCGGCGGCGCGGTTCGCCGACCCCTCCGCCGGGGGGGCGAGGGACAGGATCGCGAGCGCGACGAGCAGGGGAGGAGTCTTCACGGCCCGAGCGTATCAGCGAGGCGGGAGCGGACCTCGGGGACGAGCGCCTCCGTCATCACCCGATGAGCGGCCACGCTCGGGTGCAGGTCGTGGGTCTGCATCGCCGAAGACGACCGCCCCGCCAAGGCCGGATACAGGGGGATGTGGTCCAGCCCTCGCCGCGCCAGGGCCTCGGCGAGCCGCGCCTGGGCCGCCTCCTCGGGGTCCTGCTCCCCGTCGAGCCCGTCCAGGTGAGGCATCCCCACGACCGCGAAGCGCGCCCCGTCGGCCTCCACCAGCCCCTTCAGCTCCTCGAGCCACCGCATCGAACACGCGAACCCGAACGCCTCCTCCCGCACCAACGTCTCCGAGTCCCAGGAGGGCAGCGGTCCCCCGTGGTCGGCGATGTTGGCGAGGTCGTACAGGACGCGCGCCGTCGCCGAGTACTCCATCGCCCGGGCGAGCGGCCTCGACAGCCCGGGAGCCGGGAGCGGGCAGAGGCGGTGCACGTTCGGCGAGCGACGGTCCACCAGCGCGTCGTTCACGTACCACCCGAGCAGCACCAGATCCGCGTTCCAATGCCGCGCCGTCCGTCGATAGTGCTCCAGCTGCAGCCACGTGTTCTGGCCCGGCACGGCGAAGTTCAGGACCTCCACCGTAGGCAGCGCGGCGTCCACCCCCGCGGGCCACGCATGCTCGGGGCCGATCGCCCAGCCGAACGTGAACGAGTCGCCCAGCACGACCACGCGGCGGGCGCCCTCGGCGGGGCGACGCGGTCGGAGCGGACCGACGTACGCGCCGTCGTTGAACACGGTGACCACCCCCTCGTGGTCCAGGCGACCCCCGGGCCCGAAGCCGATCCCTCCGTCCGCTCCGCCCTTCTCGTACGGCCCGACCAACGAGTCGGTGGCGCCCTCCGCGAAACGGCAGAGGCCCTCCACGGCGAGCAGGCCGACGAGCGCGATGAGCGAGGCGAAGAGGACGGTGCGGCGGCGCGAGCGAGGCACGCCCCCAGTCTAGGCCGCGGACTGCCGGTACTTGCGCTCGCCGGGGAGGTTGCCGGGCACCGCGCCCGCCATCTCGGGGCCGGCGTGGGAGCGCACGCGGGCGAGGTACTCGGCGAACGCCGGCACCGCGCGGGCGAGGGCCTTCACCCGACCCTGGCGGCGGTAGCCCGAGAGCGCCTTCATGAACGCCGCAGGCCGCAGGTAGAAGAGCAGGTTCGCCTTGTAGACGAAGGCCGACAGCTCCTCGGGGGTCACGTGCTCGAGGTCCAGGATCGACTCGCCGGAGTCCTGCGAGTAGGCGGCGAGGTCGAGCGTCTTGATGATGCCCTTGTCCCTGGCCATCTCGTAGAGCGGGGAGCCGGGGTACGGCGTGGCGATGAAGAAGCGCGCGAAGTGCGGGTCGAGGCCGCGGGCGAGGTCCACGGTGTCCTGCAGGTCGCGGGCGGTCTCCCACGGGTAGCCCATGATGAAGTTGCACCACACGGCCATGCCGGACTCCTTGGCCCGTCGCACCGACACGTACGCCTGCTCGACGGTGATGGCCTTGCGCAGCAGGTCGAAGTTCTTCTGGTTGCCGGCGTCGATGCCGAACACGACCGACTCGCAGCCGGACGCCTTCATCTTCTTGAGCAGGGCCGCGTCCACGAGGTCCACGCGGGTCTGGCACTCCCACTCGATGCCCATGTCCTTCTTGATGAGCATGTCGCAGAAGTCGTGCGCCCACTGCTTGTCGATGGTGAAGACGTCGTCGTTGAAGTAGAGCTTCTTCTTCCCGTAGCGCTCGAACAGCTCGACCATCTCCTCGAAGACGTTCTCCGGCGTGCGGAAGCGCACCTTGCGGTGGTCGGCCGACGCCCCGCAGAAGCTGCAGCGGAACGGACAGCCTCGCTTGCCCACGATCTCGTAGAGCGAGTAGCCCTCCATGTGGCGGTCGTTCCGCACGGGGAACGGGAGGCGGTCCAGGTGGGTGTTGTATTCGCGGCTGCCGGTCTTCACGAAGCGACCGTCGGCGTCGCGGAAGGCGATCCCGGGGATGTCGTGCAGCGAGCCGGTGCCGTTCCATACGTCGATCAGCTCGATGATCGCGTCCTCGCCCTCGCCCACGATGGCGATGTCGATGGCGTTCTCTTCAAGGGCCCAGCGGGGCTCGTAGATCGCGTGCGCTCCGCCCAGGACGACGGGGATGTCGGGGCTGACCTTCTTGACCCGACGGGCGCACTCCCAGGCGTTGGGGACGAGGACGCTCGTGGCGGTCAATCCGACGATGTCGGGCTTCCAGGTGCGGACCCGGTGCTCGATGTCGTCGAACGTGGCCTGGTCGATCCACGCGTCCAGGATCTCGGCCTCGTGCCCCTTGCTGCGCAGGGTCGCCGCGACGTACTCGAGCCCGATCGGCTCGGCGAACGACCCGCCCTTGTTGCGGGTCGCGGGCGGGGGCTGGACGAGGAGGACGCGCGGCATTCCGGCAGTGTAGCCGCCGGTCGGGCCCGTCGCCGGGCGGCCTACACGCGGCGGCGACGCACGCCGAACACCAGCGCGATCCCGAGGAGCAGCCAGCCCGCTCCGGGGGCATCGGAGGTGCCGAGGATCGTGGCCTCCTCGCACGCGCAGCCCTCGACGTCGTCGTCGTCGTCGTCGCCCGGGGGGGCTTCGATCGTCAGGGCGAACGGGTCGGCCCAGTCGCTGCTGCCGCCGACCTCGTCGATCGCGCGCGCCGACCAGTACAGGGCGCCCAGGTCGAGGCCGTCGACCGGCACCCAGGACGTCTGGTCCTCGTCGCCTTCGTCGCCGGTGCCGCCGACCAGGTGCTCGCTCACCGAGACCACGTCGAGCAGCTCCGCGTCGGTCGCGACCACGATCTCGTAGACCACCGGGTCGTCCTCGGGGTCGCTCACGCGGCCGATGACGAACGTCGGGGCGGTGTCCTCGGTGACGGTGCCGTCCTCGGGCGCCCGCAGCTCGGGGACGTCGGGCAGGCCGTTGTCGCCGCGCACGAAGAAGCTCGTGAAGGCCCAGGCGCTGCCGAGCCCCTCCACGTCCTCGGCCCGCACGCGGGCGTGCCACACCATGTCCTCGTCCAGCTCGATGGCCTCGTCCGCCAGCGACAGGGTCACCTCGCCGGTGTCCGTGTGCGCCGCCGAGCCGCCGACCAGGGCCGGGGAGTCGAAGGTGTCGGTGGTGTCGAGCTGGAACACGTACGTGATGTCCGTGCCCTCGGGGTCCGTCGACTCGGTCGCCGTGAGGTCGGGCGAGATCGACTCGACCGACGAGCCCTCGGTGGGCGAGACCCAGGTGACCGCGTCGGGCGCGGCGTTGTCGGCGGAGACCAGGAAGAGCGCGAGCTCGGACCACGGGCCCTCGAGGGCGTGCTCGTCGATGGCCTGGACCTCCCACTCGTACCAGGTGTCCTCTTCGAGATCGACGTCGAGGGTCCACTCGGCCGTGCGCTCGCCCGCGGGGTCCATGAGGCCCTCGGTGACGAGCGTGCCGTCCTCCTGCTTCCAGACGCGCAGGCGGTAGGTGACCAGGTCGAGGTCGGGGTCGCTCGAGTCGGCCCACTGGGCGGTGGGCGCCAGCAGCCCGACGGTCTCGCCGTCGATGGGGAACAGCGGCTCGGGGACGGTGGGCTCTTCGTTGAAGGTGTTCACGAAGAACGGCTCCGCCCCGGACCAGGGACCGTCCACCACGGCGTCGTGGGCGCGCGCGCGCCACCAGTTCCAGCTGTTCTCGGGCAGGGCCGTGTCGACCTCCCAGGAGGTCACGCCGCTGCCGTCCTCGGCGTATCCGGTGACGGTCGTCACGAGGGTCGTGAGGTTCTCGTCGCTGTAGACCTCGATGTCGTAGATGAGCACCTCGGCCTGGGGGTCGAAGGCGTTGGCGAGCTGCAGCGCGGGCGTGTCCACGTCCACCTCCTCGCCCTGGATCGGGGCGAGCAGGACGGGCGCGTCGGGGCCGTCGAACACGTTCGGGTCGGTCCCGCCGAGGAACTCGTGCAGGTTCGTGATGTTGTCGCCGTCGGGGTCGAGGCCGGCGTCGTTGGGGTCGGTCGGATCGAGCCCGTTGTCCGTCTCCCAGGTGTCGGCCAGGCCGTCGCCGTCGGCGTCCTCGAAGCCGACCTGCACGGTGAACGCCTGCGTGTCGGTGCCGCCGTCGCCGTCGTCCACGGTGATGCTCACGGGGTGGACGCCCACGTCGTTGAAGCCGGGCGTCCAGGTGACCTCGCCGGTGGCGGCGTTGATCGCCATGCCCGCCGGCGCCGACGGATCGAGCGTCCAGGTGAGGGTGTCGTTGCCGGGATCCTGGGCCGCGGGCAGGTAGCTCCAGAGCACGTTCTCGGCCGCGAACGCGGGCGCGGACGACGTGATCGTGGGCGGCACGTTCGCCACCACCACCAGCAGGTTCGAGGTGCCGGTGGCGCCCTGGGGATCCGTGACGGTGGCCACGACGCTGTAGCTGCCCTCGTCGCCGTACGCGTGGGCGGACGTGGCGCCCGTCCCGGTGTTGCCGTCGCCCCAGGACCACGTGTAGGTGAGGGCGCCCGCGTCGATCGCGCCGGCGTCGCTGCCGGTGGCCGTGAACGTGATCGGGGAGCCCTCGTCGCCGGACGGCGGGCCCGCGGCGGCCACGGTGGGGGCCACGTTGGCCACGACGACCGTCATGGTGCCGCTGTCGGTGCCGCCGTCGTCGTCGGTGACGGTCAGGGTCACGGTGAAGGTGCCGTCGTCCACGTACGTGTGCGTCGCGTTGGGGCCGGTGGCCGAGAAGCCGTCACCGAAGGTCCACGCGAACGTGAACGTGTCGAGCGGCCCGGGGTCCACGGCCGAGCCGCTGAAGGACAGCGAGTCGCCCTCGTCGGCGTTGGACGGGCCGAGCGGGCCGACCACCGTGGGGTTCGCGTTCGTCACCAGGAGAGTCGACGTGTCGGTCGCGGTGAGGCCGCCGTCGTCCGTGACGGTCAGCGTCACGGTGTAGGTCCCGTCGTCGTCCCACGCCTTCACGGGCGCCGCCACCGTCGCGTTCGTGCCGTCGCCGAAGCTCCACAGGAACGTGTGCGTGTCGTTCGCGCCCGCGTCCGTGAAGGTGGCCGTCAGCTGGATCGGCGTGCCCTCGACGATCGTGCCGGGCACGTTGGTCGAGGAGATCACCGGGGCCGCGTTGGACACCTGGGTGGTGAGCGAGGACACCGCGCTGGTGGCGCCGTCGTCGTCGGTGACGGACAGCGTCACGGTGAACGTGCCCTCGTTGACGTACGTGTGCGACGGGTTCTGCGCCGTCGACGACGTGCCGTCTCCGAAGGACCAGTTGTAGGTGAGGATGTCGGACGCGCCCGGGTCCGTGGCCGTCGCGCTGTAGGCGCCGGGGCTGCCCTCGGCGAGCGTCGCCGGGCCGTTGATCGCCGTGATCGTGGGCGCGACGTTGGTGACGGTCACCACCGCGCTGTCCGAGTCCGAGGCGCCGTCGTCGTCCGTGACGGTGAGCGTCGCGGTGTAGGTCCCGTCCTCGGTGTAGGTGTGGTTGGGGGTGGCCCCGGTGCCCGTCCCGCCGTCGCCGAACGTCCACGCGTAGGTGAAGGTGTCCGCGGTCCCCACGTCCGTGGCGCTGCCCGAGAAGGAGATGGCGGAGCCCTCGGGCCCGGCCTGGTTGGCGCCCGCGTTCGCGACCGGCGCGACGTTGTTCACGGTGATCGTGGCCGTGTCGGTGTCGGTCCCGCCGTCGTCGTCCGTGACCGTCAGCGTCGCGGTGTAGCTGCCGTTGTCCGCGTACGTGTGGGTGGGCGCGGCGCCGGTGCCGGAGTTGCCGTCCCCGAAGGTCCAGGCGTACGTGAAGGTGTCGGCGGTGCCGGCGTCGGTGGCCGAGCCCGAGAAGGAGACGATGCCGCCCTCGTTCACCGTCTGGTTGCTGCCCGCGGCGGCCACCGGGTTCACGTTGCTGATCGTCGCGGTGGTCGTGGCACTGCCCGCGGTGCCGGTGGAGTCCGTCACGGTGAGGGTGACGGTGTAGGCGCCGTCGTCCACGTAGACGTGGTTGGGGGTCAAGGTGCCCGCCACGGTCGTGTTGTCGCCGAAGTCCCACAGGTAGGTGTGGCCGCTGCCGGAGTCCGTGAAGGACCCGCTGAAGGAGACCGCCGAGCCCTCGTTGCCCGTGGCCGCCGGGCCCGCGTTCACCACCGGCGCGGTCGCCGTGATCGTCACCGTCGCGGTGTCCGAGCCGACGCCGTTGTCGTCGTCCGTGACGGTCAGGGTAACGGTGTAGGTGCCCGTGGCGACGTAGGTGTGGGTCGGGGTCAGGGAGGTGCTGTTGGTCGCGCCGTCGCCGAAGTCCCAGAGGTACGTGTGCGTGTCCGCGCTCCCCGCGTCGGTGAAGCTGCCGCTGAAGCTGAGCGGGGTGTTGTCGATGCCGCTCTGGTTGGCGCCCGCGTTCACCACGGGGAGGGCGTTGCTGATCGTGACGGTGGCGGTGTCCGTGTCCACGCCGCCGTCGTCGTCCGTGACGGTCAGGGTGGCCGTGAAGGTGCCGTTGTCGACGTACGTGTGCGTCGCCGAGGCGGAGCCCACGGTCGGCGTCCCGTCCCCGAAGTCCCAGGAGTAGGTGAACGTGTCGGCGCTGCCGGGGTCGGTCGCCGAGCCGGAGAAGGTCAGCGAGCCGCCCTCCGTCCCGCTCTGGTTCGAGCCCGCGTTCGCCACCGGCAGCGCGTTGTTGATCGTGATGACGGCGGTGTCGGTGTCCACCCCGCCGTCGTCGTCCGTGACCGTGAGCGTCGCCGTGTAGCTGCCGTTGTCGGCGTAGGTGTGCGTCGCCGAGGCGGTGCCCACCGTGGGGCTCGAGTCGCCGAAGTCCCACACGTAGGTGAAGGTGTCGGCGCTGCCCGGATCGGTCGCCGAGCCGGAGAAGGAGACGCCGGCCCCTTCGAGGGCCGTCTGGTTCGACCCCGCGTTCGCCACCGGGTTCGCGTTGCCGATCGTCGCCGTCGCCGTGTCCTGATCGGTGCCGCCGTCGTCGTCGGTGACGGTCAGCGTGACCGTGTACGAGCCGTTGTCCGCGTACGTGTGCGAGGGGGTCTGCGCGGTCGACGTGGCCGAGTTGTCCCCGAAGTCCCACAGGTACGTGAACGTGTCGAGCGTGCCGGGATCGGTCTGGGTGGCGCTGAAGGACAGCGCCGTCCCCTCGGTGCCGCTCTGGTTGCCGCCTGCGTTGGCCGTGGGCGCGACGTTGGTCACGCTCACCGACTGCGTCACGGTCCCCACGCCGCCGTCGTTGTCCGTGGCGGTGAGCGTGACGGTGTAGGTGCCGTCGTCCGCGTAGGTGTGGCTCGGCGACGAGCCCGTGGAGTTGCTCCCGTCGCCCCACTGCCAGGAGTAGGTGACGGTGTCGCCTGCGCCCGGGTCCACCGAGCTCGCGGAGAAGGCGCCCGCGCTGCCTTCACTGAGCGAGGTCGGGCCCGTGATCGAAGGGGTCGGGGCGACGTTGGCGATCGTCACGTTGGCGGTGTCGGAGTCCACGCCGCCGGAGTTGTCCGTGACCATCAGGTTGAGGAGGAAGGTGCCCTCGTCGATGTAGGTGCACGTCGACCCGGTCGCCGCCGGGCTGGTGACGTCCACCACCTGGTCGCTCTCGCAGTCCCAGGCGTAGCTGACGATCGTGCCGTCGGGGTCGGAGGAGCCCGCGCCGTTCAAGGCCACCCCGGTGCCCTCGGTGCCGTTGTAGGGACCGCCCGCGTCGGCGATGGGGGGGGTGTTGCCGCCGCCGGTGACGATGTCCGTGAAGTGGAACCACCAGCCGGTGTAGAGGCTCGAGCCGGAGCTCACCCCGAGGACGGAGAGGTCGGTCCCGTTGGTGGGGTAGCTGCTGTAGGAGACCCAGCGGCCGTTCGAGGAGTTCACCGCCTGGAGGTTGTACGTCGTCCCCGCGGTGACCGGCCAACTGACGTTGACCGTGTAGCAGAAGCCCCCGCTGCCCCCCGCGCAGGGCGTCGAGTTCGCCGGCGTCGTGACGGTCTGAAGGGTGGCCCCGCTGAGCGTCTTCAGGTGGATCGTGTCGGGTGCCCCCTGGTTCTCGAACGTGAAGCTCGTGATCGTCGATGAGTTCAGCGCGGTGAAGCGCATGCCCGAGTTGGCCCAGCCCCCGATGTTGTTGGTGAGGGTCGGACCGGCCATGGTGGCGGCGAGGGCAGAAGACGGCAGGGCGAGAGCGGCCACCACGAGGGCCGCGAACAAACGACGGGACATACCGAAAACCTCCGAGGGAGGCCCTCCTAGGCCTCCCCCCGCGGGGAGCCTACCTCCGCGAGCCCGGATCGCCATGAGAAGGATCTGTCGGGTCCTTACACGATGGGGTCGTGCCCACCATGAGGGCGACGCAGGCGTTGCTCTACACTCCGACCGTGCTCCGTTCGGCCCGGATCCAGGCGCTCCTCATCGTCGCGGTGGTGTGCGCCGTGCTCGCGCCCTCTCTCGGCTCCGGCTTCGTGTGGGACGACGCGCGCACGGTCCTGAACCGACCGGTGATGTCGGACCCGGCCAATGTCCCCGGGTTCTTCATCTCCAACATCAAGTCCGGCTTGGCCGAGACCGACGGCATCACCGAGGGCTTCGACCTCTACCGTCCCATGTTCCTCACCGCGCTGGTGGGGGGCTGGGCCGTCTTCGGAGGGCCCTGGGCCCCCGGCTTCCACGCGCTGTGCCTGCTCTTCCACCTCGCGGCGACGCTCATGGTCTTCGTCCTCGCTCGCCGCTGGTTGCCGTCCGGGCGCGACGGCCCGGGCCCGGCGTCGGCGGCCCTCGTGTTCGGGTTGCACCCGGTCACCTCGGAGGCGTACCTGTTCGTCGCCGCCCTGGCCGAGCCGATGGCGGCGTTCGGGCTGCTGCTCGCGGTGTGGATCCTCGACGTGATCGCCGAACGCGAGGCCGACGGCGACGCCTCGAAGACCCCGCTCCTGCTCGGCGCGAGCTTCGCCGCGATGCTCTTCGGGCTGTTCAGCAAGGAGAGCCCGCTCCTGCTGCTGCCGGTGATGAGCCTGTGGCTGGTGGCGCGGGGTCTGAGGCCGTCGCGTTTGGTCCCGGCGTGGATCGCGGCGGGGATCTTCCTCGTGATGCGCGCGTCCGCGGTGGGCGGGCTCGGCGCCGCAGGCAACGACTCCGGCCAACGGATCGAGGCCCTTCGCCGCCTCCCGTTGCTGCTGATGGACGGGCTGCGTGCCTCCGTCACGCTCACCCCGCGGGGGCTGAGGCACCTCGGGTACGAGTGGGCGACGGTCTCCACCGGCGTCGTCGCGGCCTGCGCCGTGGGGGTGGTCGCGGTGACCGCCGGGGCCGTCCTCCTGCGGCGGCGCGCTCCGCTGGTGACGCTCTTCGTGTTCGCCCTCGGCTCCTGCCTCCTGCCCGTCGCGATGGTGACCACCGTCCCCGACTGGGGCGGCTTCGGTCGGTACCTGTACGCGCCGTGGGCCGTGGGCGCGATGGTCCTGGTCGGCGGGCTGAGCGCGGGCCTGAGCCGCCTCGACGAAGCGCGCCCCGGGATCGCCCGACGGACCGGCGTCTTCATCGTCGTGCTCTACGGCGGCCTGGTGATCCTCGGGGCCCGGGAGTCCGTCCAGGACTGGTCGAGCCCGGAGGCCCTCGCCGAGTCGGGCATCCGCCACGCGCCCGAGGTGGGCGTGCACTGGGCATGGCTGGCCGACGCGAGGCAGGAAGAGGGCCGTCTCCAGGAGGCCGAGCAGCTCTACCTGGAGGCCGTCGCCCGCACGCCCGAGTACGACCCGGCGTGGATCCACCTCGCGGCCGCCCAGCTCGGGATGGGCCGCTGCGCCCCCGCCTTGGAGACCGTCGCGCGCAAGGAGCAGGTCAACGCCCCGGGGCCGCGGTCGAACCTCATCAAGGCGCTCTGCCTCGTCGAGCTCGGCCGCTACGACGAAGCGGACGTGGTGATCGAAGACACCCTGGCCAAGGTGCCGACGCACCCCGATTTCAAGCGCTTGCAGGGGGAGCTGGCCGCCATCCGCGCGGCCCGCTGACTACCAGGCGGGGGAGCCCGTGGCGGCGTGCCAGGTGCGCATCTCCTTGCTCGGGCGGAGCAGGGTGCGCGCGGCCTTGTGCAGCTGCGGCTGGTCGGGGAAGCGGTGCTTCGTCCAGTAGCGGAACAGCCCCTGGAGGTAGTTCACGTAGCTCCGCGGCTGCTCCTCTTCGCCGCCGATGAGGGACTGCGCCACGCGGGGGAGGAGGAAGAGCGACGGCAGAAACACCGGGTCCAGGACCTTCATGACGCGGTGCAGCTTCTTCGTCACCGCCCAGTGCATGAGGTCCGGAGGCACCACCGTGAAGAGCGTGAACAGCTGGTAGTAGGCGCGCCACTCGGGGATGTCGCCCACGCCCTTGAAGAGCCAGCTGTCGATGTGCCCGCGCTCGGCCGCCTTGAGGCGTTCGAGGTCCCACATGCCGGACTCGAGGCCCTGCTCGTTGATGTCCGTGCCGGGGAGGTAGGTCAGGAAGAAGGCCTTGATGACGTTCGGCTTGATCGAGCTGTAGAAGAGCAGCGCGTCGTCCTGGTCCTTGTCGGTCTCGCCGGGGATCCCGAGGATGTGGTCCACGACGGTCCAGATGCCCTGCGCCCGCAGCGAGGTGACGGCGCGACGCACGTCCTCGGACGTCTCCGTGCGGGCCAGCATGTCGCGGCTCTTCTCGTTGACCGTCTGGGTGCCCATGATCACGTGCGCGCAGCCCGCCTTGCCCAGGTGATGGGCCGTCTCCTCCTTCACGAGCTCCGGGTGCGTGATGATCGAGAAGGGCAGGCCCACCCGCGCGGGCCACTTGTCCGCGAACTCGGCGAGCCAGCGGCTGTTGGCGGTGAACACCTCGTCGTGGAACGTGACCGTCTTGATCGACGGCCAGGCCTTCACGGCGGCTTCCATCTCGTCGCACACGTTGTCCACGGAGCGCATGTTGCGGAAGCGGCTGCCGTAGACCTTCTGGATGGGCTGATAGAAGCAGAAGGAGCAGCTGTAGACGCAGCCCCGCGACGTGTTCGTGTGGTACTCGCGGCTGAACTCGGGGGCCAGGTCGTAGTGGATCGACTTGTCGAAGAAGGGCAGGTCGTCGAGGTTCTTGAGGAGGGTGCGGACGGGGTTCTTGACGATCTCGCCGGACGGAAGGCGCGCGTGGATGTTGCCGATCGACGTCGTGTCGCCGTTCTTGTCCATCGCCTCGAGCAGCTCGAGGAACGCCACGTCGCCCTCGCCCATGCACAGGAAGTCGAAGCAACCGAACTCCATGACTACGTCGGGGACGGTCGTCGCGTGCACGCCTCCGACGATGATCTTGAGGTCCGGGTTCCGCGACTTGAGCTTCTGGGCGATCTCGACCGACCACGAGAAGGTGTTGATCTCGAGGTTGAAACCGACCATGTCCGCGCCGGTGTCGAGGATCATCTGGATGGTCTGCTCGTCCGTGTTGAGCAGACCCGGGTTCCAGTCGGCGGGGAACAGACCGGCGGACTCCAGGCCGGGGTCGAAGACGTGGTCGACCCGATGGCCGGCCCCGTCGAGGAGCGCCGCGAGGAGCTGAATGCCGAGGTGCTCGGTGAGCCGCGTGACGAAGCAGACGTGCATCGCCCGGCAGGATAACCGGGGGGAACTCGGTCCGCAGGCGGGCGTTCCCGGTAGGTCCCCCCGAGGGGCCGCGCCGGGCCCCCGGAGCTAGAAGCGACCGAGCACGACCAGCCCCGGGCCCGCGGGCGCGACGCGGAGGTCGAGGCCGTCGACCGCGGGCGGGAGCGCGAGGGAGAGCCCCACCACCAGGAACGTGGCCCCGATCCCGATCGCGATCGGGCCGCGCGGCGTGATCTCCTGGTCCTCCTTGGGTCCGAACGGGGAGTCGGAGTCGGAGTCGGCGATCATGAACCCCGTCCCCAAGGCGACGCCGCTGAAGCCGAGGATGGAGAGAAACCCGCCGGCGCGTCGGAGGTCGTCGGCCTCAGGGGCGGCGAGCGGATCCGGCGCGGGCGGCGCGGCGTCCAGGGCGGGCGCCGGAGTCGCGAGCATCGCCGCGGCGAACAGAGAGGCGACGCTCACGGGTCAGCTGCTGAGGAAGCCCGGCCACAGCTTGTTCATGGCCATCCCGCCGACCTGGGGGATGGTCACCGGGTCGGGGCAGTCGCGGCAGATCTTCAGGCTGTACTCGCCGTTCTTCATCTCGCGCCGGATGTTCGAGAAGGCCTCGCCGCGCCACACCTCTTCGAACGTCCCGTCCACGCCCACGCGGCCCATGCCGCCCTCGTCGGGGATGAAGGTGCAGTTGCAGCAGGGCAGCAGGGTGCCGTCGATGCGGACGAACACGGAGATCCACGGGATCAGGCATCGACCCGGCGGGGGGGGGCGCTGCTCCACGGGCACGTTGCCCACACGCCGGATGTCGGCCTTCCAGTGGTCCAGGTTCGTGGCGACGCCGAGCTCCTTGGCCAGCTTGTCCGACTCGAACACGTTCGCGCGCAGCTTGAAGATGTCGTGCTCGCCCGCGAGGCCGGAGTTGCGCCCCTTCGGGACCAGCGCGCCCTTGAAGTAGATCGCCTCCATGCCCGTCTCGGCCGCGACTCGGACCGCCTCGGGCATCTCCTCGTAGGACTGCTCGGAGACGACGTAGTTCATGCGCACGGACGGCCCCTTGCCCGCCTTCGCCTTCTCCGCGATCACCGCCTTGATGCCGTCCTTCACGACCTCGAGGTCCCGCCCCGACGCGAGGCGCGAGTACGTGCGGGCCTTCGCGCCGTGGAACGAGACCTTCATCAGGCCCACTCCGCTGTTCACGATCCGCTCGGCCTGGGGGCGGAAGAAGGTGCCGGTCGTGGCGAAGCCGACCGACGCGCCGTGCTCTTCGATCGCGTACCGGCTGATGACGTCCCACTCGGGGTGCATCAGGGGCTCGCCGATGCCGTTCAGGGACAAGAACTTGGGCGCCACGGCGTCGATGTGCGCCTTCGCGACATCCACCGGCATGTGCTCCTCCACCCCGTCGATCCCGAGCACGTCGGCGCGGACGCAGGTGGAGCAGACGTGGTCGCAGACCGTGGTGTGCTCGAGGTGCATGTGGACCGGGCGGGCCGCGGGGGCGTCGACGCCCAGCAGCGCCTCGGGGACGATGCGGAGGGCCCGGGCGCGGCTCAGGGCGCGGGCTGCGGAGTCTCGGACGGCCATGCGCGGAGCAATGTACCCCGGGACCGAGTCGACCGCCGGATCGGCCTGTTGGGCGGGACAACGGGCGGGCGCGACCCTATGGTAGATGGGGTGCGGCTTCGTCGCCTCGAGGTGTCCGTCATGAAGATCGTCCCGCTCCTCGTCGGAGCACTCTTCGCCCTCGCCCTCGCTCCCGCGACCGCCCTCGGGCAGTCGGGACAGCCGGATTACGTGATCATCGGCGGGGACGACGAGCCGGACGAGCAGCGCTGGATCTTCACCTGGTGGGACGAGCGCGGGGTCTTTCACGGCGTGGACTCGCTCGACCTCGTGCCCCTGTACTACCGCGACCGCGCCGAGCGCACGAAGGCCGCCGACGCCATTCAGCTCGGAGTGAAGCTCCAGGAGAAGAAAGCCGAAGAGGCCGGCGCCCAGAAGCTCCGCCCGAACCTCCCCCCCACGGACGCCCAGCGGCAGGAGGGGAAGACCATCGACGGTCGCGACCAGCGCCGAAAGACGCAGGCGGAGGTCGAGCGGGAGCGCAGCGAACGGCTGAAGCTCCTGCGGGCCCAGCTGGCCAAGGTGGAGGAGCAGATCGCGGCCTTCGAAGAGGGCACCGTCACGAAGGCGCGAGCCGAGGACGCGGACCTCACCGACGCCCAGCTCGACGCGCGACTGACCCACCTCGAGACGCGGTACGAGTACCTCAACGGCGAGATCAAGGCCCTCGAGAAGGACGGTTGACCGCCCCCGGGCCTACTTGATTCGCGCGACGGTGATGCCGTCGCCGCCCTGGGAGCGCGTCCCGGGCGCGAAGCTGCCCACGTAGCCCGACCGACGCAGGTGCTGCCGCACGGCGTTGCGGAGCGCGCCCGTCCCCAGGCCGTGCAGCACGAACACGAAGGGCTCGCCCGAGAGCGAGGCCTCGTCCAGGAAGCGGTCGACCCGACCCAGGGCCTCGTCCACCGTCTCGCCCCGCAGATCCACGACGTTCGAGGGGTTCCGGATCGCGCTGTCCAGCTCCAGGGCCTCCCGCTCCTCCGAGGGCGCGGCGGCCTTGGCCTTCTTCTTCGAGGACTTCTTCGACGACGGGAACTTCGCCTTCGGCTTCTTCTTCCTGGACGGGAGCCGGGCCCCTCGCCCGAGGTCGACGGTCTTCACGTGCATGCGACGCCCGCCGAGCTCGACGAAGAGCTTGCCGCGCGCGTCCGGGAGCACCGCGATGACCGCGTCCTTGCCCAGCTTCAGCACGCGGACGGGATCCCCGACCTTCGCCGCGCTCCAGTCCACGCCGTCCACGTCGTCGACGCCGCCTTGGAGGGTCCCGAGGACCGCCGCCGCCCCCTCGCGGACGCGCTGCCGAGCCCGCTCCACCTGCGCCTCGGTCGCCTCCGTGCGCAGCTGCCGCATCGTCGCCTTGACCTGCTCCCGGTAGCCGTGGACCTCGCGCTGGAACTCCGAGCGCACCGTCCGCTCGACGTGCCGCCGCTCCTTCTCCAGCTCCTTGCGGTCGGCCTCGGCCACGGCCCGGTGCCGCTCGGCCTCCTCCGCCGCGGCCTCGGCCGCCGTCCGGGCCCGCTCCGCCGCCAGGAGCTGCGCCTCCACCGAAGACAGCATGTCCTCGACGTGCATGGCCGCGTCCCCGAGGTAGCTGCGCGCCCGCGTGAGGATCGCCTCCTCCACCCCCAGCGCCGCGGCGACGTCCAGGGCGTGGGAGCTGCCCGCCTGCCCCACGGTGACTCGGTACGTCGGCCGGTTCTCGTCCCCGTCGAACTCCACGCGCGCGTTGACGAACCGCGAGTCGGCCCCGGAGAGCGCTTTGAGCTCCGGGTAGTGCGTCGTGGTGGCGAGCAGGACCCCGCGCTCGAGCATGCCCTCGAGCATCGCGCGCCCGAAGCCCGCGCCCTGGACGGGGTCGGTGCCCGCCGCGATCTCGTCCAGCAGGACCAGGCCCGCCGACTCCGGCGCGGCGTCCAGCGTGCGGAGGATCTCCACCAGGTTGAGCACGTGCCCGGAGAAGGTCGAGAGGTCCCCCTCCACGTCCTGGGAGTCGCCGATGTCGGTGAGGACGAGGTCGAACCAACCGACCCTGCTGCCTTCGTCCGCGGGCACCGCGAGGCCCGCGCGCACGAGCAGCGCGGAGAGCCCGAGAGTCTTGAGGGTGACGGTCTTTCCGCCGGTGTTGGGGCCGCTGAGGATCAGCGACCTGGTGGCGTCTCCGAGCGTCAGGTCGTTGGCCACGACGTCCAGCCCGCGCAGCACGAGGACGGGGTGTCGGGCCTGGATGAGGCGAAACCCGGGGGCGCCGTCCACGGCCGGGACGGTCGCCTTCAGGTCCTGGGCGAGCAGCGCCTTCGCGTGCACGACGTCGATGTGCGTCGCGGCCTCCAGGGCCATCCGGATCACCGGCGCCGCGAACCCCACCGTCTCCGTGAGCGACCGGAGGATGCGCCGCTCCTCCCGCGCCAGCTCCGCGTCCGCCATCTTCAGGTCGTTGTTGGCCTCGATCACCTCGTAGGGCTCGATGAAGATGGTCTGCCCGCTGCCCGAGGTGTCGTGCACGATCCCGAGCCCCGACCGCTTGTGGCCGCTGCGCACGGGCACCACGTACCGGTCGTTCCGCATGGCGAGGAAGTCGTCCTGCAGCGCGGACGTGAAGCGCTCCTCCCCCCGCAGCGTGTTCAGGGTCGACTGGATGCGCTGGTGCAGCCGCGCCTTCTTGCTCCGCAGGGAGCTCAGCTGCGGATAGGTGGACGCCGACAGCTCTCCGCGGGAGTCGAAGGACGCCCGCAGGCGATGCGCGAGGTCGGGCATCGGGCGGATGTCGCGGACCACGGCCCAGAGCCGGGGAGCGAGCTCCGGGTCGCGCGCGAGGTGCAGGTGAAGCCGCTCCAAGCCCTCGAGGGTGTGGGACACGTTGAGGAGGGACGGACCGTCGAGTATCTCCCCCTTCACCGCCGCCGTGAGCAGGACCCGCAGGTCCCCGATGCTGCCGAGCGGGGGGGCCGACTGTTGCTCGAAGAGTTCGAGCATCTCCGCGAGGTCGGCGAGGGCGTCCCGGGCGTGAGCGGGTCGACCGTGAAACCCGATCGCCTCGCAGGCCTCGCGCCCGGCGATCGTCGACGCGCGCTCCGCCAGCGCCTCCACCACGAAGGGCCAATCGAGCGACTCGAGGGAGCGCTCCTGGAGGCTCGACTCAGCGGCCGGCGAGGATGGTGAGGGGGTCGACATCGTCGTGAATCCAGGCGACCGGCGGGCGCTGAAGCTCACCCGCCGGAGCCACCCGGGACATCCCGAGCGCGCGCAGAGCATTCAACAGGTCGGCGGGCGCGTCCACGTCCACGAGGGCGACCCCCTGCAGTCGGCGGCCAAGAGGTGACAGGAGGCCGGGCACGTCGGCCCGCCGGGGGACCGCCACCACGTGCAGGCAGCGCGGGGGTGTCCGGAGCGAGGGGTCGTGGGCGGTGGCGGCCGCGGCCCAGCCCGGACCTCCGCCGGACCACCCCGCGAAGGCGGCGGATCCCAGGAACGCCTGGCGGGCGGCGCCCTCGGCCACGCCCAGGGGCGCCCCCGGCAGTCGCGTCGCGGCCGCCTTCAGGGCCTCCGCACCTCGACGGGCGAGGTGTACTGCCGCGTCGAGACCGCCCTCGACGAAGACCCACCTCGGCGTGAGGCACCCCTGTCCGTCGTAGGCGAGGAGGTCGTCCGTGAGCCGCGTGAGCGCTGCACTGCTCGCCGTCGCGGACGCGAGAGCGACGGAGTACCTGCGGCCGAACCCGTGCACCCTGGAGCCCCCGTCGGCCCGCAGGGCGGCCACCGACTCGTCGTCTCCGAAGGCGAACACCTCGTCCGCCGTGAGCAGCGCGTGAGTGGCGGCCCGATCCACTCGAGACCACCCCGCTGCTCCCACGCAGGGGCCCAACTCCGGCGCGTGATCCGCGACCGAGCGCGCGAACAGCGCCGCGAACGTGGGGTACCGGCTCGGGGCCTTGATCAGGGCGGGCACCCCGCAGAGCAGCGACGCCACCACCGGAGGCAGCCCCGCGGTGAAGACGTTGCCCGCCCAGACGTGCCCCGTGAGCGTCGCGTGAGCGGTCGACGTCGCGCCGGCGGCCCAGTCCGCGAGGGCCTCCCGAGTCCAGGCCTGGAATGTCGCGTCGAGGCCCCAGGCGACCACCTCTGGAGTCGACCGCAGCTCCCCCGGGAGACGCTCGAGAGCCTCTCGGCGGTGTGGGTCCTGCGGGTCCAGCCACGAGCGCCCGACGCGGTCCAGCGCGGCGACTCGGTGGCCGGCCTCCAGGCCCTTGAGCGCGGCGCCCGCCTCACGGAGATACGACGCGCAGCCCCGGAGCGCGTAGGTCACGGGGACCGGAGGCCGCGTACCCAGGCCGGAGGGCGTGAACGAGTCGTCCACGTGCAGGCGACGGTGGGCGTCGTCCTCCACCCGGGGCCGGGGCGAGTCCGCCTCGTCGTCGACCCCCGGGAGCCACCGGAGCAGCGACATCATGCGATCACGCCACGCATGAGCTCGTCCACAGCGAGGGAGCAGCCACGCGGCGCGGAGCCCGGGGCGCGGCCCTCGAGCAGCACCCCCCGGGGGGTCACCACCCCCACGTCCGCCGTCTGCACGGCGACGATCGAGTCCACGTTGGCGAGGTCCCAGAACCTCAGGAGCCCCCGTGAGCCCTGGGGGAGGACCGTGAGCGTGTCGGGATCCACGGCGCCGACGCGGCACCACGGCGGGAACACGAGGGGCTGGTCGTCGTCCTCCTCGCCCACGAGGGCGCGATGCGCGAAGGACGCGTGGTAGCCCTGGCTGCCCAGCTCCGTCATCCCGTACTCGGAGACCACGGCCCACGGCGGCAGGTCGAAGAACCGCCGGATGCCCCGGTAGAACTCCACCCGAGGCAGGGACCGCGTGGCGCCCTTGAACCCGCCCGTCTCCATCACCGCGCTCCCGAGGCCCAGGGAGATCGGAGACGCCCCCGCGTCCAACACGGCCTGCAGCGCGCGCGCCGTCGCCAGGACGAGGTGCGGGCCCGCCTTCGAGGCCGCCGCGAGGAAGCCCGGGACGTCCGGTCCTCCGGCGCCCCAGTGGAAGCGTGAGCGGGGCCCGCCTCGGTGATCGAGGGCCCACTGGAGCATGTGGGAGAGCGAGCTGTGGGGATCCTCGGACGCGGGAGGGGCCAGGACGTGGACCGTCGGGGCGCCTCCGCGGGGGAGCAGATGTCGGTCCAGGTGCGGGGCGAGCGAGGCGACGTACGTGTCGGTCCGTCGCAGGAAGTGCCGACCCCGGGTTCCCAGGGTCGTGCCGCTGGTGAGGAACGTGGCGGCCGCCTCCTCCGCGGGGAACGTGCAGAGATCCACCCGCTTGAACACCTCGGTGGGCACCGCCGGGATGTCCCCGTGCCGCAGGTGCGGCCCCGGCTGCACCCCCTTGCCCCGACAGTAGGCGCCGTAGGCCGGGCAGCCGTCGAACTGGTGCGCGAACAGGTCGCGAGCGAGCGCGTCGAACCGCTCGTCCGTCCACTCCCCGCCCGCGATCGCCGCCTGCACGCGGCCGTGCAGCGCGTCGCTGCGCGCGTTCACAGCGCCCCTTCGAGCGCCGAGACGGCGCCGTCCCACTGCGTGAGCGTGAGCGTGAGCGGGGGCGTGAACGAGATCACCTCCCCCTCGAGCCCGGCCGGCAAGACCAGGAACCCGCGCTCGAGCAAGGCGCGGCAGAGGGGGAAGGTGCGGCTCGGGTCGCGGAGCTCCAGCCCCCGCATGGCGCCCCGCCCACGGACGCCCGAGAAGACCTCGCTCCGCCGCTGCGTGAGCGCCGTGAGCGTCGCGCCCATGTGCTCGCCCAGGGCCTGCCCCCGGCCCAGGAGTCCGCCCGTCTCGAAGAGCTCGACCACGGCCAGCGCGGCGGCGCAGCCGACGGGGTGACCCAGGAAGGTGGACGTGTGCAGGGCCTCCCCGCGGCTCGCTCCCCAGGCGGCCATGACGTCGGGTGTCCCCACGCAGGCCGAGAGCGGGTACCCCGACGTGAGCCCCTTCCCCACGCACAGGAGGTCGGGCACCACGCCGTCCGCGTCGGGGCTCCCGGCCTGGAAGAGTCGCCCGGCCCGCCCGAACCCGGTGAAGATCTCGTCGAAGATCAGGACGATCCCTCGCGACCGCGTGCACTCACGCAGCTCACGCAGCCACCCCGCGGGCGGCGTCCGGTCCCCCCCGCGGCCCTGGATCGGCTCGACGATCACCGCTCCCGGGCGCTCCACGTCGAGCACGAAGCCGATCTCGGCGGGATCCTCCCCGAACGACAGGAAGGTCGCCTCGTCGCCGGACCGCCCCGCGAAGGGGGCCCTGAAGGCCTCACGGTAGTGGCTCACGGCGAGGGCCCCGAGGGACATACCGTGGTAGCCGCCCTCGAACGCGACCACGCCCGACCGACCCGTGGCCATGACCGCCGTCTTCAGCGCCGCCTCGACCGCCTCGGAGCCCGAGCTGCCGAAGATGACCTGCGAGAGGTCGCCGGGAGTGAGGCGCGCCAGGGACTCCGCGAGGCGGATGCGACCGACGGCGGGGAAGGCGTCGCCGAGGCCGTGAGGCAGCCGGTCGACCTGGGCGTGCACCGCGGCGCGCACGTGATCGTTCCCCTGCCCCGCCGACGCCACCCCGAATCCCCCCGTGAGGTCGACGAACCGGACGCCGTCGGGGTCCCACACGTTGGCGCCGCAGGCCCGCGCCCAGACCACCGGATCCTGGTCCACCCCGAAGGTGTCGCTGCGTCGCGCCCGGCGGGCGGTGATCGCCGGACACTCATGAGCCGCGAGCACGTCCACCCAGCCGCGTGAGCGAGGCCCGGGGATGGACTCACGGCCGAGATCCGGAAGGGCCGTCCCGAGGTCGGGATCGGGGGGCGCGTCGAGCGAGGGGAGGGACGGGTGAAGGCGCATGGCCGGGCTCAGAAGGCGAAGCTCCAGCCGAGCCCCAGAGAGACCCCGCCCGGGGTCGTCTCGGTGGGCGGCAGGGGCACGAGCGTGGGGACCGGGACCCCGAGAATGGGCTCGACGGAGGACGTGGAGGCAGGGGCCGCGTCCGACTCGGACGGGGCACCCTCGAGGCGCTTCTTCCGATAGGGGTCCACCTCGTCCCGGATCGCCTCCTGCTTGGCGCGTGAGTTTCGCTCGATGAGGACCCCGAGGCCGACCATGCCGGCTCCCCCGCCCAGGGTGCCCGCGACGGCCGCCCAGTACCACGGCTTGTAGTACTCGGTGTCGATCGTGGCGGAGACGCCCGCGATCGAGACGACCCCCATGAGCAGGGTCCCGCCCCCGCCGATGGCGATCGTGCGGCCGATGTGCTCGCCCATCACCGCGTCCCAGAAGCGACGCTCGTTGGCCACCGTGCGCGGGACCTTCTCGGCGCCCTTGATGGTGCGGTCGAGCTGCTTGGCGGTGTAGACGCCGACGGAGAGCGTGGGCACGCCCGCGCTGAGCAGTCCGATGCCTCCGCCGAGCATCCCCCCCAGGCCCGCGTACGTGAGGTTGTTGCCCGGGATCTCGCCGCGGGCGACGGACGAGCCGAAGAAGAGGCCGCCGACCATGAGCCCCGCGCCGACCCCTGTGGCCGCGATACCCGCCACGGTCCGCGCCTTCGCCTCACCGACCAACGCAGGATCCGGGAAGGGCCGGCCCTGGTCGTCGACGGGGGGGATCAGCGGACCCGCAGCCACGCCGTCCTCGGCCCGCGCGAGGCTGGGCCCCGCGAGCAGGAGGAGGGTGACCAGGAGGGCGAAGGACCGCTGCATCGGCTTCGGACTGTACACCCAGACTCCGTCGCTGCTTCCCGTCATGACGGGAACTCCTCCACGAGGTCGAGGATCGCGTCCCCGAACTTCGCCACCTTCGCCTCTCCGAGTCCGTGGATCGCGAGGAGGTCGCCGCGGATCCGCGGCCGCTCGGCCACGATGCGGCGGATCACGTCGTTCGTGAGGACCTGGAAGGGGCGCCAGCGACGACGCCTCGCCTCCTTTCGACGGTACGAGGTCAGCGCCGCTTCGAGCCCCGTGGCCCGGGGGCGTCGCGGCCTGGCGTCGGGGTCGGGGGGCGCGCGCACGGCCTTGTCGGGCAGCCAGACGGTGGGGTACTTGCGACCCTTCGGCGCCAGCCGCCCGTCGTCGAGCATGGTCTCGATGGCCGCGACCACCCGCGCCTCGGGGACATCTCCGAGGGTCCCGTACTCCGGGTTCTTGGCGAGGCCGCGACGCTTCACGGCCTTGGCCTTGCTCCCCCGCAGTCCCCGCGCCACCAGCAGCTTCCCGGCGGGCCTCCGCATGGCCCCCACGAAGGCGACGATCGCCGCCTCCTGCGCGGCGGAGAGGGTGACCTCCAAGTCTACGGCGCGCTTGGCCACCCTGGCGCGTCGCTTCTCCGTCGAGCGCTCACGCTCGCTCACGACCGCCTCGGCGACCGACGCCGGATCCGTGCACGCGTCGCAGGTCCCGCAGGGAGCGGGGTCGGTGCCGGTGAAGTACCGGACGATGTCGCCTTGGCGGCAGCCGGTCCCGTGGACGTACCGCTCCATCGCCCGCCAGCCCGCGAGCGCGCCCGGCGCCGGGGCCTTCCCTCGGAGGCGGGCGTGGGTCACGGCGTCGGCGGTGGAGTAGAGGAGGACGCAGCGGGAGGGGCGCCCGTCGCGCCCGGCGCGCCCGGCCTCCTGGTAGTACGCGGCCAGGGACCCCGCGGCGTTCGCGTGGACAACCAGCCGCACGTCGGGCTGGTCGATCCCCATCCCGAACGCAGTGGTGGCGACCACGATGGGCTTGTCGCCCCCCTCGTACGCCGCGGCGGCGTTGAGCCGCGCGTTCGCCGAGCGACCCGCGTGGTAGTAGACCGCGGGCAGCTTGGCCGCGCGCAGGGCCTTGTGTACGGCCTGGACCCGCTTGCGCGTGGCGCAGTAGACGACCGCGCGACCCGGCGTCGCCCCCGCGCGCGCGGCCTTCACGAGCTGGACGACCCGACGCGTCCGGGCCTTGTCCGCTTGGACCCACTCCACCGAGAGGCTGAGGTTCGGCCTGCGGAAGTCGCCCCGATGGACGAAGGGCGCCTCGAGGTGGAGGCGCCCGGCGATCTCCCCCATGACCTCGGGGGTCGCGGTGGCGGTCAGCGCGAGCACGGGGATGTCGAGCTCGTCCTTGAGGCGGTGGAGGCCGAGGTAGTCCGGGCGGAAGTCGTGGCCCCAGTCGGACACGCAGTGAGCCTCGTCGACGGCCGCGGCGGCGACGTCGATGCGCCCCAGCCAGGTCCGGAACGAGGCCGACGCCAGCCGCTCGGGAGAGACGTAGATCAGGGCCGCCTCGGCCGCCTCCGCGCGACGCTCACGCCACCTCTTCCCGTCCTGATTCGAGTGGATGGCAACCGCGGGGACGCCCGCCTTCCGGAGCGCGGAGACCTGGTCGTCCATGAGCGCGATGAGGGGGCTCACGACGAGGGTGGGCCCGTCCCCCACGCCGTGTCGCACGATCGCCGGGACCTGAAAGCACAGGGACTTGCCGCCCCCGGTGGGCATCACCACCAGCCCGTCGCGGCCGGCGAGGAACGCGTCGATCGCCTCCCGCTGGCCGGTCCGAAACCCGGGGAAGCCGAACACGGTGCGGAGGGTCTCCAGGGCGAGCCCGCCCTCCCCGGCGCTCGCGGCGACGGGCGGGTCCGGGGGCTCCGGGCCGCCGAAGAGAGGCATCTGTCGGGTCACGCTCCGGAGGGTCGCGCACCCCGTCGATCGAGGCAACGGGTGAAGGCCGGCGGGGCGTCTCTTCCGCTACGATCCGGCCATGTACGACCTGTTCCTGCTGCTCCACTCCTACCTCCGCTGGATCGTCCTCGGGCTCGCGCTGGTCTCGTTCGTCACGGCGATCACGGGGTGGTTGGGCTACCGGCCCTGGCGCGCATCGGACGAGCAGCGCCACCAGACGTTTCTCATGGCGCTGGACCTCCAGTTCGTGCTCGGGCTCGTGCTCTACCTCTTCCTGAGCCCCACCGCGAAGGCGGCCTTCGCCGACTTCGGGGCGGCGATGAAGGACAGCGTCGTGCGCTTCTGGGGGCTCGAGCACGCCGCGACCATGTTCCTGGCCGTGGTCGCGGCCCATGTGGGCAGGGCCATGAGCACCCGCCGCCAAGGTCCGGACCGACACCGACCCATGGCGATCGGCGTGATCGTCTTCGCCGTGTTCGTCCTCGCCGCCTTCCCGTGGCCGGGCCTGCCCCACGGACGTCCGTTCTTCCGCGGGTTCTAGAGCACCGATCTGGTAGTCGTGACCGAGCATCGCGAAGAGCGGCGCCGCGGGGGCGAGGCGCGACGATGACGCGTGTCTGGACACGCGAAGAGGAGCAACGACGGCCCAGTGGTGCCGAGCGCGCGAGGCGACCGAGGGACTATCTGATTGGTGCTCTAGAGAGGTCGCTTCCCGTCCCGCGCGCGCTGCAGGCACTTCTCCAGTCGACGTCGCCGGGTCGCGTCCGTCTTCGCCGACTTGAGCTCGCGCAGCACGCCCTTCTGCAAGGAAGCGGGCCACGCCTCCCACTCGAACCGCAGTCGCGGCTCCGCGGCGAGGACCTCCGCCAGGTCGGGGGGGACCACCAGGTCCTCGATCTCGTCCAGCCACGTCCAGGAGCCGTCCTCTCGGGCCCGCTCCACCACGGCCCGGCCCGCGGACGCCATCCTCCCCGCCGCCTCGAGCCGGGCGATCTTCTCCTTGTTGACGCGACTCCAGGCGCTGCCCGCCCGCCGCGGGGAGAGGAACCGGCGCACGCGGTCGGCGTCCACGCGCTGGACCTTGCTGTCCACCCAGCCGAAGCACAGGGCCTCGTCCACCAGGTCGCCGAACGGAACGTACTGACTGCTCACGTGCTTCTTGTAGGTGACGAGCCAGACCGATTCGCGCCGTGAGTGGTGTACGGAGAGCCACTCACGCAGCTGCTCCGCGCTCGTGATCTCGATCTCGTTCACAACGTCCATCGCCCGCCAGAGGCCTCCAGCAACCCCCTGTAGGGGGTGACTCTCAGGAGAATAGCGAGCCGCTTCAGGAGGACACCGAGCGCTCGCTTCACCCTGGAGCGAGAAGAACCTCTCGGAATCCCCCGAAGCGACGCCTGCTTCGGCCGGGGACGAGAGGTTCTTCTCTTCGGTGCGGCAAGCGCGCAGCGTCGCCCCGGCCACCGTCCCCTCGAACATCCGGAGCGGCTCCCCTCGTCACTCGGTGAAGCGGTCGCCCCACGGGTGGGGTTCGGGATGGTCGCGACGGTCCTCTTCGATCTCGACGGGACGCTGCTGCACAGCATCCCGCTCCTCTTGTCCGCGTGGCGTCACCTCATGACGGAGCACCGCGGCGAGCCGCTGCCGGAAGACCTGTTCCTGCGCGGGATCGGCACGCCGCTGGTGGTTCAGCTCCGCGAGCTCGCCCGGGACGAGGCGGAGCTCGAGGCTCTCCTGGAGGCGTTCCGGACCTGGGTCCGCGAGCGACACGACTCCGAGATGCGCTTCTTCCCGGGCGCCGCCGAGACGGTTCGCAGGCTGCACGAGGGCGGGCTGCCCGCACCCGAAGCTCCACCCCGAGCCCGTGCGGCAGACGCTCGATGCGTTGGGCGCGCGCCCCGACTCGACCGTCTTCGTCGGGGACTCGACCCACGACCTGGCGTCCGGTCGCGCCGCCGGAGTCCGCACCGCGGCGGCCCTGTGGGGTCCCAACCCGCGGGGGCGCCTCGCCCCCTACGAGCCGACGTGGTGGTTGGAGTCGCCGCTGGAGGTGCTGGATCTTCCGACCCGCGGCCGCACGAACGCGGCGGCGTCCTCCTCCACGCGATCGTAGGCGGCGCAGCCCGCGACGTGGTCGTTCACGAGGCCCATGGCCTGCATGAACGCGTAGGCGGTGGTGGGACCCACGAACCGCCACCCACGACGCTTCAGATCCCTCGCCAGGGCCTTGCTTCGGGCCGTCGTGGGGGTCGATCGGAGGGTCGCCCAGTCCAGGCCGACCGACCGGCGCGGCGGCTCCCACGTCCAGAAGTAGGCCGCCAACGAGCCGGCCTCGTCGCGCAGGTCCATCGCGCGCCGGGCGTTGTGCAGCGTGGCCTCGATCTTCCGCCGGTTCCGCACGATCCGGGCGTCGGTCATCAGGCGCTCGACGTCGGCGTCCCCCATCGCCGCCACGGCGTCGATGTCGAACCCGTGGAACACCTCGCGAAACGCAGGGCGCTTCTTGAGGATGGTCAGCCACGACAGCCCCGACTGGAACCCCTCCAGGCAGATCTTCTCGAACAGGCGCACGTCGTCGCCCTCGGGCGTGCCCCACTCGTGGTCGTGGTACGGCGCGTACAGCGGGTGCGACGCGCCCCAGAAACAGCGGGCGACGCCGTCGTCGCCGATCAGGAGGCCGTCGGGGGGAGCGGAGGACATGGCGACGTTCTACCCGGCGACCTGCTACTTCTTGCGCGTGACCACCTTGGCGTTCTTCGTCGGGTGAGTGCGGAGGTCGAACTTCGGGTGCGCAACGACGAGGTCCGTCAGCTTGCGATAGCCGTAGGTGCGTGAGTCGAAGGACGGGTCCAGCTTGAGCAGCGCGCTGCCGAGCCCGCCGAGGTAGGCGAGCCCGTCCTCGTTCTCCACGTCGTCGAAGGCGCGCTCGAGCAGCTCGGCGGCCTCCGGCTCGACCGCGGCCTGCTTCGAGTTCCCGGCCCGCGGCTTGCGGGTCAGGTTCTCGATGAAGATGAATCGATCGCACGCGTTGACGAAGGGCTTCGGCGTCTTCTTCTGCCCGATGCCCACCACCACGTGCGCAGCCTCCCGGAGGCGGGACGCCAGGCGCGTGAAGTCGGCGTCGCTGGACACGAGGCAGAACACCTCGGCGGAGTCGCTGTGGAGCAGGTCCATGGCGTCGATGATCAGCGCCGAGTCGGTGGCGTTCTTCCCGACCGTGTTCTGGAACTGCTGCACGGGCGCGATGGCCAGATCGGCCAGGACGCGCTTCCACTTCTTGAGGGCGTTCTCGGTCCAGTCGCCGTAGATGCGTCGGATGATCACGCGGCCCTGCTGGCCGGCCTCTTCCAGGACGGCCGAGGCGTGGTCGCCCGAGACGTTGTCGGCATCGATCAGGACCGCTACACGTGGTTCGTTCATGGCGCGTAGGGTAGCGCCGCGGGGCCGAGACCGGGCCGTCTCACGACAGGTAGGCTCGAACGCGTGGAGCGAATCAGTCGACGCGACGTATTGCGGGCGGCCTCCCTGCTGCCCGCGGCCGTGCTGACCGGGGGGGTGCGGGGAGCCCGAGCGGCCGGCCCGTTGCGGATCAATACGCACACCGCGCTGTGGCCGCTGGGCCCGAGCGACCGGGGACCCGGGGTGTTCCTCGCCGTCCTCGAGGCCGCCGCTGCGGCTCTCGGGAGGAGCATCGAGGCCGAGATTCTCCCTGCCGAACGGAGCCTGCGCCTCGTCTCTGCGGGAGTGGACGACGGGGACGGGCCGCGCATCGAGCAGATGGATCAGCTCTACCCGAACCTGCATCGGGTAGAGGAGCCGCTGGTGGACTACCGCTTCGTCGCGTTCGCCTCCCCCGGCGAGCTCCAGGTCGACGACTGGGCGAGCCTCTCCGACTCGCACGTGGCCGTGGTCCGTGGGTGGAAGATCCTGGAGAAGAACCTGGCCGGAGCCGCCTCGCTGCAGTCGATCCGCACGCCGGCGCTGCTCTTCGACCACCTCGCCCGCGGCCGGGCGGAGGTCGCCGTGTTCGAAGAGTCCATGGGCATCGGCCTCCTGGCGGATCGGCGCCTCACCGACCGGTTCGTGCCGGTGCACCCCCCGCTCGCGGTCCGCCCGATGTTCCTCTTCCTGCACAGCGACCAGAGCGCATTGGCGGAGCCTCTGGCGGGGGAGCTGCGCAGGCTCAAGAGCACGGGCGAGGGCCGGGCGATCGTGCGCCGTGTCCTCGGGGAGCACCCGCTCACGGACTTCCCCGGCGTGGCCGCGCATTGGGGGCACCCGTGAGGCGTCGCCTGAGCGTCGGCCGCCAGGTCCTCCTGGCGATCTTCGTGGCGAGCGCCGCCGTCGTCGCCCTCGCGACGTTTCTCCAGTTGTCGCTGGACTACCGCCGGGATGTGGCGGACGTCGAGGGCTCCCTGAGCCGGATCGGCGCGGAGCGGATCGAGTCCCTGACCGAGGGGCTCTGGGCGGTCGACTCCGAACAGCTGGACGCGCAGCTGCGCGGGCTCCTCGCGATGCCCGACGTCGAGTGCGTCCACCTCGAACGTCCCGACGGCGGACCGATCGACCTGGGCGAAGCACGCTCCGCGCGAAGCACCGAGCGCACGTGGCGCCTGCGCTACCAGTACCGCGGAGAGGAGATCGAGCTGGGGCGGCTCACGGTGCACGCAGGTCTGGACGGAGCCGCCGACCGAGCCCGGGAGCGCCTCGGCACGATCGCAGCGACCCAGGGCGTCGGTGTTCTGCTGGTGGCGATCCTGAGCCTCTTGCTCGTCGATGCCCTGGTACTTCGGCACCTCCGGGTGCTCGCCGGACAGGCCCATGCGGGCGCGGACGGGGGCCTCTCCCGGGCCTTCGCCTTGGCGCGCAGCGAGGCCGATCCGGGAGACGAGTTGGACGACCTGGCTCGGTCGCTGGAGAGCCTGCGCGGGCAGCTGGCGGCCCGGATCGAGGAGCTGGGCGCGCGGGGCGACGAGCTGTTCCGCGACCTCGAGCAGCGGACGGCCGAGCGAGACGCCGCGCTGCTCGAGCAGCGCCTCCAGGAGACCCAGAAGCTCGAGAGCCTCGGGCTGCTCGCCGGGGGCGTGGCGCACGACTTCAACAACCTGCTCGTGGGGATCCTGGGCAACGCGTCGCTGGTCTTCGATGAGCTGGCGGACCGCCCCGACGCGCGGGCCCGGGTGGGGCAGCTCGTGCGGGCGAGCCGACGCGCGGCGGATCTGACGAAGCAACTGCTCGCCTACTCGGGCAAGGGACGGTTCGTCACCGAGACCATCGACAGCTCCTCCCTCGTGCGCGAGCTGAGCGACCTGATACGCACGTCGCTGCCCCCGCGGGCGGCCCTCCAGCTCCACCTGCCCGAGCGGGGACCGTCCGTGCACGGCGACGCCACTCAGCTGCGGCAGGTGGTGCTCAACCTGATCACCAACGCCTCGGACGCGCTGGGGCCCGACGGCGGGACGATCCGGGTCTCGACGCGGTCGGTCACCCACGACGCGGAGTCCCTGCAGCGCAGCTACGGGAGCGCCGGGCTCGCCCCGGGCAGGTACGTGCACATCGAGGTCGCGGACACCGGGGTCGGTATGGACCGCGAGACGCAGGCGCAGATGTTCGAGCCGTTCTTCACGACCAAGGAGAGCGGGCACGGGTTGGGCCTCGCGGCGACCCTGGGCATCGTGCGGGGGCACGGCGGCATCGTGAAGGTCTACAGCGAGTCGGGCGAAGGCACGACGGTCCAGGTGCTGCTGCCGGAGTCCCCGGACGAGGTCCCCGAGGGGGACGACTCCAGGACGCCCGCCTACGCCGTCGAGCCGGAAGCCCCCCTGAGGCGGGTGCTGGTGGTCGACGACGAGGAGATCGTCCGCTCCCTGGCTCGGGCCGTCCTCGAGCGGTCCGGCCACACGGTGGTGGAGGCCGTCGACGGGGAGGACGCGGTCACGAAGTTCCGGGATGCCCCGGACGACATCGCGCTGGTCCTCCTCGACATGACGATGCCGCGAATGACCGGTGTCGAGTGCCTTCGAGAGCTGCGCGCGATACGCCCCGACCTGCCGGTTCTGTTGAGCAGCGGCTACAACGAGCAGGACGCGATCGCCCAAGTGGCCGGCCGAGGCCTCGCGGGCTTCCTCCAGAAGCCCTACACCGCGGCCGAGCTGGTGACGAAGGTCGAAGAGGCGCTCGCGTAGCTCGGAGCCGAGAACGCAACAGCCCCCGGAATCAT
>Ga0114933_10000429_pt1 | contig 51347 bp, 45 predicted proteins | sample 4SBtaG_FD_89691 | JGI IMG/M metagenome (GOLD analysis project Ga0114933, IMG submission 89691) | Deep subsurface microbial communities from Kolumbo volcano to uncover new lineages of life (NeLLi) - 4SBTROV12_W25 metaG | ecosystem: Environmental > Aquatic > Marine > Volcanic | place: Kolumbo... | reverse complement strand
GAATGGGAATGCTCCTCATCCACTTCAGGTGCACTTACTACCTCGACATCCTCTAACTCGCAGGCAAGCTCCGAGGAAACCGCAATGACTTCTCCCACCCGTGTTCTGAGGGTCTCCATTGCCTCCGAGACTACCCTAATCTCCTCTTCCGTCTCCGGGTTATGCTCGAAACCGAAAACGGTCGCGGCTGGAACTTCTATATCCAGCGACATCCGCTGATCGTCTACAGCTAGACCCATCCGGACGACTCCATGTTCGTGGGCACCTAACGTGCCTACAGGGTCACCTTCCACCGTTGGACCTGAATCTTGCTCATTTCCTGACGAGCATCCCGCGAGGGTGAACGTTGTAACTATCACCATTAGGAAGAGAACCATAGCTTCAGGACGCCGAATGCGATCAGTTGAGAACACTTTGTTATGCTCCGTTCAGTCGACAGTTATACGTTTCATTCGAGCCAGAATAGGATATATTCGAGCAAGAACAAAAAGATGCGTTACTGATAATATATTCCCATTAGGCTTCTGCTTCCAAGTAGGGCACAGCCATGTTCGTACCGAAAAGCCACTTCCGCTTACGCAGACTTCCTATCGGCTTTCTAGCCTTCGTAGGGAGCCTCCTCATATTGACCTCGGGAGTCGTTTCAGTAGAGGGCCACGCCGCATCACGGCCTTCCTCCGGGATGTTTGATAACACTCAGAAAAACAACGTAGCATCCGACGACCCACCGGAAGTCCTATGGGACGTTCTTCAGCAACTGAACTATAGCACCGGAGAAGTAGGTACTGAATTAGCCGACTTCCTAGGTAAAGAGGTCAAAATCCCTGGCTTCATTGTGCCTCTCGAAGACTTCGCATCAGAAGTATCAGAGTTCCTCTTAGTTCCCTATGTTGGAGCTTGTGTGCACACGCCCCCACCGCCACCGAACCAGTTGGTCTTCGTTGAGATGGAGGGTGCTGAACAGGTTACCGCCGGAACATGGGAACCGATCTGGGTCCACGGCACATTGGTACTTGAAGAGACGACCAACATGTACGGGTCTGTCGGATTCAAGGTAGCCGGAATGGAGATTGAGCCCTACGTGTGGTGACTGAAACTCCATTCTGTATCGATGCGCGCGATCTCAGTTTCGCGTACGCAAAAGGACCGCCCGTCCTTGACATCCCCGAGCTTACGATTCGGTCGGGTGAGCGGGTCTTTCTCTATGGACCTTCAGGAAGTGGAAAAACAACCCTGCTTGGACTGATTGCAGGTGTCCTAAGTCCACCACCAGGGACACTGAGCGTCTTAGGTCATGACATCGGAGGGCTCTCGTCGGCTGCGCGGGACAACTTCAGAGCGAGTCACATAGGGTACGTTTTCCAGATGTTCAACCTAATCCCCTACCTAAACGTCCGGGACAACATCGCACTCCCGGTTCGCATCAATTCGGAACGCAAAAAGCGACTCACCGGTAGGCTCGATGAAGAGGTAGCCAGCGCTGCCTCTCACCTGGGTATAGAGCAGCTTCTGGACGAAAAAGTGACCCGACTGAGCGTTGGCCAACAACAACGCGTGGCAGCCGCGCGAGCGATTCTTGGGGCCCCAGAACTGATCATCGCGGACGAACCCACCTCGTCGCTTGACGCCAACCGGAGGCATGCGTTCTTGGATCTGCTGTTTGCAAACGTGGCCGATGCAGGATCGACACTGCTCTTCGTCAGCCACGACCTAGGATTAGCCGATCAGTTCGACCGCTCCCTTTCTCTACCGGAACTCAACAGGGCAGGAGAATAGGAATGCTGCTACTCCATCTGGCACGTAAGTCCCTCACCAACCGCCTCCTGACGACTTCGCTCACAGCTCTTTCAATAGCCTTCAGCGTAGCCTTGCTTGTCGGCGTCGAAAACGTTCGAACAGGGATGAGAGAGAGTTTCTCGAATACTGTGAGTGGGACTGACCTAGTTGTAGGGTCCCGTGGCGGCACCATTCAGCTAATGCTGTATGCGGTATTCGGGATGGGTTCACCTGTGGCAAACATATCCCACGATACGTGGCAGAAATGGGATGAGCACCCAGCTGTTTCGTGGACTATCCCATACGCCCTGGGTGATAGCCACCGAGGCTTTCGAGTAATCGGTACGAATGATTCCTTCTACGAGCATTACAAATATCGCGGGGGGCAGCCAATTGCCTTGGCAGAGGGACGAGCGGCGCAGTCAGTCTTCGACGTAGTTCTAGGGGCTCAGGTAGCTGAGCGCCTCGGGTATGTCTTGGGAGACCGAATCTCCGTGACTCACGGGATGAGTGCCGTCGGCTTCATGAACCACGACGAGATGCCATTCGAGGTCGTTGGAGTGCTGGAAAAAACTTTCACACCAGTCGATAGGGCAATCTACGTGACACTAGAGGGTGTCACCGCCATCCATATGGGTTGGGAATCGGGTGGCCCACCCATGCCCGGCGATGAGATATCGGCAGCAGATGTCCTCGCAATGGAGGAAGTTCCAGTTTCTCAGATCACCTCCTTCTTCTTGGGAGCTGAATCGAGAGCATATACTCTGCAGTTGCAGCGCGACATATCAACGAGTGAAGATGAGCCCCTCACAGCGGTGATTCCCGGCGTAGCACTCTCCGAAATGTGGCGTGGCATTGGGTACGCGGAAGATGGGCTTCTTGTGATCTCAGGATTCGTTGTCTTAGTAGGTCTCTTGGGGATGCTCGTATCGATCTACACCTCCCTCGACGCGAGACGCAGAGAAATGGCTATTCTTCGTGCTCTAGGAGCCGGCCCACGTCGGATAGTTTCCCTTCTGGTTCTTGAGGCTGGAGCGCTTTCTATCATTGGTGCTCTCCTAGGTGTCGCATTCGTCTACGTGGGCCTGGCCGCTCTGCAACCTTGGCTAGAAGGCCAATTCGGATTACAGGTCCCGATACAGGCCCTCGACGGGATGCAGTTGATGTACATCGGGACTGTAATCGCTCTGGGCTTTGTCGCCGGCCTAGTACCGGCACTCAAAGCTTACCGGACCGCTTTGCACGACGGGTTATCCGTCCGCATCTGATGAGGTACGGTCGAGAGGCCGAGGCGCGCATCTTCGTCATCCTCACATTATTGACGTTAGCAGCAGGGCCGGGATTAGCGTCAGCACAAAACACCGCCGTCGAAAAGCTTGAAATTTCAGAAGACTTGGGGTGGTCGGTCGGAGACCCAGAAGCACCCCTCACTGTAGTTGAATTCACAGACATATCTTGTCCGTACTGCTCAAGCTTCTACAACGGAACTCGTGCCTCACTTCACGCTGAATTCGTAGAAGGAGGCAAGGTACGATGGGTTACGCTGAGCTACGTATCTGGGCTGTATCCCAACTCTGAAGCTCTATTCCTAGGTCTAGAATGTGCAGGACATCAGGACCGATACGATGATTTTTTGAGGATCGCATACCTAGATCGAGAAACTTGGATCAGAGCCAACAGAGACGGCGTGGAGGCCGCTCTTGAAAACTTGGTGGGCCAGGTTGGTCTCGATCGTGCCGCATTCTCCTCGTGCCGAGCTGATCCCTCAGTTAGAGAGCGTTTAAAGAACATCGTTGCACTCAGCCGGGAAGTAGGAGTTCGTGGAACTCCCACTTGGTTTGTCGATGGTTTTCTGGTAATGGGAGACCTGCCTCACGGGTTCGCTCGGCACTTTATCACGTCGCGCCTTGAAGGTTAGCCCTACACTCGTATGTGAAGCGATTGAGGCACTGCCGACCTAGCTACCGGCCGAGTAGTTGGGCACGGGTTCGTGAACTGGAGCCTTAATGAGAACGTGTTATCTTTAAGGAAATCGGAAACTCCTAAAGCTTGGTCCCTCTATGCCCGACCTACCCTCTCTAACGACTCAAGGATCAAGGATCGCAGCATGCGCGGCAGCAGGATGCGGCATCCATTGCGCCCTGTCGCCAATCCTGATTCCCCTAATGCCTATACTAGGGTTATCAGAGGGTTTCGAGAGAGGAGCCTTTGTAGCAACATTTCTTCTTGGTGCTCTAATGCTCGGACTGGGGCCAGGCAGATCCCATGCGTCCATTATGACAGTCTTCGCAATTGGTGCGCTAACCTGGGCTATTTCTCTCGCTGGGCTCCTCAACCCGTTACCTGAACCTCTCACCTCGTCCGTCGGAAGCCTACTAATAGCCGGTGCACTTTTCGAAAGCGTGCGACGCTGCACACCGGATCATTGTGGGAGATGCGATTCCAGGCTTCCTAATGATATGGCAGACCAAGGCTCACCAAACTAGGATTAGGTAAGGTTAGTCAAATGTACGCCGGCAATCCCACCTGATCACCCCAGCACAATTACGAGACTCGGCTTTAAATGCAGAGAGACACCAGACAGCGTCGCGCGATTCGCCGTGTCTTCATGGACTGTGGGCGTCCTCTCACACCAGAGCAGATTCTCCAAGCTGGGCAGGACATAGTTCCATCCCTGGGTCTAGCTACCGTATACAGGACAGTGAAAGCATTCGCACTAGAGGGATGGCTAGTGGAGGTCGAGCTTCCGGGTGGGACACTTCGGTACGAAATAGCGGAGCGACCGCACCATCATCACTTTCTCTGTAGGTCGTGTGATCAAGCGTTCGACATACCCCAGTGCCCGGAAACCGTCGAAGATATCGCGCCCGAGGGATTTGAGGTCGACGGTCACGAAATCATCCTATTCGGACGCTGCGTCGCCTGCGCCTGAATTCGAGTCTCGAAGGATTCTAATCCTCAGACAGTAGGCCTCAGTCACTATGGATCGTCGACTAATCTCCAGATGGGTGGAGCGCATACTCGTTACCGCACTTACAGTCTTTGCTCTATACCGTTTGGGACCGCAGCTCCAAGCATGGACTGGTGTAGGTCCTGACCTAGGCCGCGCCCCGTCTTATTCTTTCACCGCACTCGACGGGTCTTCGGTGGATTCGGATTCCCTAGCGGGAAAAGTTGTCGTCCTGAACTTTTGGGCCACTTGGTGCGGTCCATGCAAGCTCGAGATGCCCGCTCTTCAGCGGCTGCACTCCGAAAGATCCAAAAACGGTGTCCTAGTCCTCGGGCTTGCGACCGACATCGGACATCAGGGAGCTATAACCGAGTTCTTGGATAACCGGGGCATCACGTATCCTGTAGGAAGAGCAACCAATCCCCACAGGGCTGCCTTCGGTGGCATAAACGCAATCCCCACTACGTTTATAATCGACCGCAACGGAGTCGTCCAACATCGAGTGGTCGGGTATTTCGCTCCACCTGCCATGCGAGCGGCGGTTGACCGTCTACTTTCTGATAGCCCCTCGGTCCGGTCAGACCCTAATGCCGAAACAATCTCCTACCGGTGAACACCATAGCGATGCCATGCTCGTCCGCGGCATCGACTACCTCCTCATCACGGACTGAGCCACCCGGTTGGATCACGGCTCTTACTCCGGCCTCAGCGGCAGCTTCTACACCATCCCTGAATGGGAAGAAGGCATCTGAAGCGAGTACCGCTCCAGAAAGACCGAGCCCCGCATCACCAGCCTTCCTAACGGCAATTCTGGACGAGTCTACCCGGCTCATCTGACCCGCCCCAATGCCGAGCACGCCCCCGTCCTTGGCGAGTAGAATGGCATTCGATTTCACACCGAAAATAGCTGCCCAAGCGAACCTCAGATCATCCCACTCTTTTTCTGTCGGGTGACGCTCAGTAACGACATGCCAAGACTCGTCAATTTCCCCGTAAAACGGAGGAATAGGAGGGCTTTGAGCCAAGACACCACCATAAACGCTCCTTACAAGCAGCGGTTCGGGTCGGTGGCCATGATCAGCAAGAAAAGAGGCGGCCGAACCCTCTGGGAACGTCATAATTCGAATGTTTTTTTTCTCGGTCAACTTCTCGATCGCGTCACCCGAAAAGTCGGGCGCTACGAGACACTCGATGAACAGTTTCGACATTAACTCGGCCGTCTCCCCATCCACAGAACGGTTCACCGCGATTACGGAACCGAACGCACTTACGGGATCCGCAGCCAAGGCACGTTTGTACGCTTCAGCCAGCGAGTCACCCACCCCTATCCCACACGGAGTAGTATGCTTGATGATCGCAACCGCGGGACGTGGGGATTTGGCGAAGGGAGACAGACTCAGTAACGCACCGTCCAAATCAAGAATATTGTTGTATGAGAGCTCTTTTCCGTGATGCTTTTCTAACGCTGAAATACCGACGGCTTTTTCTCCAACGTAGAAGGCTGCTCTCTGATCCGGATTTTCTCCATATCTCAGCGTATGCATACGTGACAGTGAGGTTTTCAGGTGTTCTCCCAGAATTTCTTCGTTGCTCTCCTCAGCGCTATGATCAAGTAGATACGAGGCGACAGCGGAGTCGTAAGTGCTGATATGCTGGAAAACTTTTGCCGCAAGCCTTCGACGGAAAAACGGGTCTTCCTTTCCGTCTATGGCATCAATCACATCGCCATAGTCGGCCGGGTCAACCACCACCCAAACATCATTGTGATTCTTGGCGGCCGCGCGAATCATCGTAGGGCCCCCTATGTCGACCTTCTCCATGGCTACGTCGACTGAGACGTTACCGGAGGCCACAGTCTCACGAAAAGGGTAAAGATTCACGGCGACAAGATCGATCGGACCGTAACCCTGCTCTTTCAGAGCGGCCAGGTCCTCAGGATTGGCACGTCGGGCGAGCAGGCCTGCATGAATTGCCGGGTGAAGTGTCTTAACCCGCCCGTCCATCATCTCAGGGTGTCTCGTTACATCCGACACTGAAGTTACTTCTACCCCTCCCTCTTTAAGAGCCCGAGCGGTGCCCCCAGTCGACAAGATTTCCCAATCCCGTTCTTGGAGGGCGCGGCCAAACGCCACAGCGCCATTTTTGTCGGACACGCTAATGAGCGCGCGCTTCATTGGATTTCCTCGGTCAGTTCTATTGAAGTAGAAGATTTACGATGATGCTCTTCGAACGATTCCTTTACATCAACATCCACCATCCGCTCCGGCCTTGTACCCGCCAAAAGAGCATCACAAAGGTGGTCGACGGCCGCGGGGTACAGACGATGTTCGATCTTAAGGACCTTAGCCGCGATCTCCTCTGCACTGTCCTCCGGACACCGCGACATCCGCCACTGACCCAGAATCGTGCCTTCGTCATACCGCTCGCTGACAAAGTGAATCGTGGCACCGATCATAGCCGATTCAGACTCCGCAACTGCCCGGTGGACGTTCATGCCATACATCCCCGGACCTCCGAACTCTGGCAATAGTGCCGGATGGATGTTCAGAATGCGTCCGGAAAAACGGCTGGTAACCTCGGACGGGATACAACGCAGGTAACCGGCCAGAAGAACTATATCGATAGCGTGTTCATCAAGAACTCTCAGAGTCTCTTGAGCGATTTCCGACACCTCACGGCCTTTCGTCGGGATGATATGAATCGGTACTCCCGCAGAGCGTGCTCGACGCGCGGCGCCCTGCTCACGGTTCATCACGAGTAGGTTGATCGACCATGTCCGATCACCGGAAGCAACGTGATTAATCAGTGATTGAAAATTGCTTCCACCACCAGAAGCGAGAACCGCTGCCCTAAACGGTCCGCGCGCCTGTGTCACGCCAATTCACCACCGCGGTGCGGCGCTAAAAATGGGTTTGTGTCCCGTTCTTGTCCTACCGTTGTAGCCGAACCGTGTCCAGGAAAAAGGATCGTCTCGTCCGGAAGGGAGAGAATCTCCCGCCGGATAGACGCCATGAGCGTTTCAAAACTCCCTCCGGGGAGGTCTGTTCGACCTATAGAACCCTGGAAAACTACATCTCCCACCAATGCGAGTGACTCCGGCCGGGAAACGAAGATCACATGTCCGGGTGAGTGACCGGGGGCGAACGAGACTTCGAAGGTGCAATCACCGAATTGAAAAGATTCCCCGGGAATAAGTTCGTCAGTCGGCTCAGGCTGAGGCTCAGTTGTCAGACCGAACATAGCGGCCTGCTTATGCACGCCCCGATAAAGATGCAACTCATTCGGATGCAGCCAGATAGGTACGCCAGGGTGTCGAGCGCGAACATCAGATATCCCTTCTACATGATCGAGGTGCGCATGGGTCAGAAGAACAGCCTGCAGATCTAAATCTTCTTCCTCAATCGCGCGCACGAGCATTGTCGCTCCGGCACCTGGATCTACGCCAACGCAAGCGGATGTAGATTGGCAGATCGCTAGGTAAGCGTTCTGGCCGAACCCTCCTCCGGTGAAGGTCCGGATTTGCAACGCTTTAAAACCAACCGTCGAAGGTCATCAGACCGTGAACGAACTCCCGCACCCGCAACCACCGGAAGCGTTAGGATTTCTGAACGTAAACCCCTGACCCATCATCGAACTTACATAGTCGATCTCTACCCCATCCAGGTACTGTGCGCTAAAAGGATCTACAAACACCTTCACGCCACTGATGTCGAGTACCTCGTCGTCCGATTCCGGGGAGTCCTCAATGTTCAAACCATACTGAAAACCAGAACACCCACCTGGGAGCACTGCAACACGAAGACCTGCTTCCGTCTCAACGCCGTGTTCCCTAATGAAGTCGTGGACCTTTTCGCTGGCCATGGATGTCAATGTCACCATATCGCGCTCACTCTCATCCTGTCGTCCTGGATCACTGGAAGGAACCTTCCCATCCAACCGATCACAATATACCGCTTCGGGGACTCCTCAAGAACCGATCGCCCCGCCCTGCCATCTCTTCTATGATTACCTGCGATGCTTCGCTGAGATCCTCTACGGCCCGAACACTGTCTGGGATATCCGATTCGGACTCACATCCGTGGCCTGTTCGCACGAGGATCGCCTGGCCTCCAAGTACTAGACCAGGCTTTACATCCGTAATCTTGTCACCGATGTAAAACGATGCGGCCAAGTCGATATCCAGTTCTTTCGCAGCCCTAAGATACATTCCAGTAGAGGGTTTCCGACAATCGCATGAATCCGGTTTATGCGGGCAGAAATACATCCCATCCAGCACGATTCCGGCGGCCTCTAACTCTTCGACAAAGCGCAAAGCGACCGCTTGGTAATCGTCCCTTGAGTAGAACCCATGGGCGATGCCAGCCTGATTTGTTACTACGACTATGACAAAGCCAGCAGCTTGGAGTGTTCCGAGAGCCTCCAATGCGCCATCGATCATCTCCACTCCATCGGGATGTCCGAGGTAGCCTTTTTCAACGATGATCGTTCCGTCTCGATCAGCGAAAACAGCGCGTCTGCTCACACCCCTGCCTTATCCCCCTCAATAAAAGCTTCGGCTACTTGAGTGACTACAGAAGTCAGCTCCCCGGGAAGGAGAGTACGGACGTCGAGCCGCAGCTTCTCATCGATAATTCTTCCCACAACTGGAGTATCTCCTGCCCTTAAAGCGTCAGAGAGTATTCCAGCCCCGTGCGGCCAAGTCAGCTCAACTGCCCACGAGTCGAGCTCGACCCCCGGATATGTGCCACCACCAACTGCGCCTTTGGTCGGGACGACCTCACAGGGAACCTTCGCTATCTTGAGGTGGCTCGCTAAAGTTTCTGCTGTTTCCTTCAGAGCCTCGGGCTTGAGGGCAAGCATACGAAGGGTCGGGATCCGCTCAATGACGCTCACTGGATCACGGTAGAGACGCAACGTCGCCTCCAGCCCCGCAAGAGTAACCTTGTCCACCCGCAATGCCCTGCAGAGTGGATTCCTGCGCATACGCTCGATCATCTCTCTACGACCGACAATGATACCGGCCTGTGGACCACCCAAAAGCTTGTCTCCCGAAACGACTACGGCATCTGCTCCTGCAGCTATCGAATCTGAAGCCATTGGCTCATCGGGAAGATCAAGCTTCGCGCCCCTCAACATCAGTCCGGATCCCAAATCATGCACAACGGGAATGCCATGAGACTCGCCGATCGAAACTAGCTGGGAAACTGACACCTCTTCTGTGAAACCGGTGATCCGAAAGTTCGAGCGGTGGACCTTTAGAATAGCCGTGACCTCTCCACGAGCAGCGGCCGATTCATAGTCTGCTGACCTCGTTCGATTCGTACTACCGACCTCGACTAGTGACGCACCAGACCGCTCAAGCACATCCGGAATCCGGAAACCACCACCGATCTCGACAAGTTCACCTCGTGACACCGCTACAGACTTCCCAAGGCCGACTGTGCTTATAGCGAGCACTAAGGCTCCTGCTGCGTTGTTTGAAACAAGCGCGTCCTCAGCTCCCGTAAGTTCACATAGCAAATCTACACAGTGGGTATAGCGAGAACCCCGGACTCCCTCGTGGAGATTAAATTCGAGGTTCGAGTATGTTGCAGCGTGTCGCATCGCCTGGAGCGCTTCATCCGCTAACGGAGCCCGCCCAAGATTCGTATGTAGAACCACCCCTGTTGCATTGATAACTCGCCTAAGCCCGGGGATCCTCGCTCGAATCAGTACTTGCGCAGCGTGTTCCGTGTACCATTTAAGGTCGTCTACTAATTCGACGATCTTGATATCTTCCCTTTCGATGGCTCTGCGCATTTTGACAACGGCATCTCTAAATGCGTCTGCTAGCTGGCTTCGACCAGTATCCTCCAACAGTCTCTCTGCCCCGGGGGACGCCAAGAGCGCATCGATCGACGGAATCTGACTCCGCGGGTCACTCATCAGTGGCAGACCGGGAAAATGCAGCCGCGATGGGTATCCGCGACATCTGTGGTTGTCACGACACCCGTATCCAACGTTGAAATGGAATCGGCCACCCCTACGGAATCCAGATCCATCACTGAATCCACTACCAACTCACGAGAAAGCGTCGCTTCACCCCCACCACCCCGTAAACCAAAGATGTTCGTCACACCCAACACGGTGAACGCGAACTCTGTCTCATAGGGGAGCGGAGCAGATAACCGCAAAACAAGTCTTCTGCCGGGCAACACCCGTGCCCCGTCAGCGGTGGGTCCGGCTGCAGAACCTTGGAGTTTGGGAAGAGATGGCGGTGGCCGGCGAGCAGATGACACCAAAAGCTCCTCGGACCCAATAGCTGTGACCTCCTCAGAGGGCATCACTGCCTCTGCATCTGACAAAAGTCTCAATGCCGCCGCTTCCTCAGCCTCAATCGAGTCAAGTAAGGACAGTGAATCCGTCACCCTCTTGACCCATACCACGTAATCAGGCTCATGCATGACATCAGCGATCATTGGCTTGTCGTCAGCATCCGGAGATATCTCAATCTTGATCTCGTCTGCCCCTATCTCGAAATCAAGAAAATCGTCAAATAAAAGTGCCACGGTGACAGAGTCCAAAACCTCAGCTCCGGTCATGTTGGCCTCAGATGCGTCTGGCGTGAGAATCGAGATCTCCGTGAGCACTGTGTCACCTTCCTCAACAAAAAGCGGGATGAGTCCCTGCACTTCCGTGGAGTCGACCTCGCCATTTCTATTCTGATCCTCAAACGCGGTTACATCAAAGCTTCCAGCCGGAAGATACCGGAACGCAAAAATCCCTGTCCGATCTGCTGTTGATCTGTGAACTAGTGAATCATTGCTAACAGCCACGAGCGTGGCTTGCTGCACTGCTCGCCCGGTAATACGGTCCCAAACTTGACCCGCCAAGGTTGTTGGCACAGGATCGCCGCCGGTTGAAAAGACGAGTTCGAATGGGTCTCTCATAGTGTTACCGAACATATCGGACACGGTCGGCGTCAAAGTGATTCGGTAGACCAGCTCCGGACGAAGCCCACCTTCGAGCGTCAGCGTCAGCGCCTTTGGAGAGTGCTCGACTTTGTACACACCCAACACTGGCGACACAGCAATCGCGGTTTCCAAAACGCCACCTGTCACCCGTTCACTGATCCTTTCATCGAACTCAAAGCGGATCTTCGTTCCCAAGTCTGTGACCTTCTCCAATGCACCCGGAGTCGTCGCAATCACCACTGGAGGGCGCAGATCTTCTGGGCCACCCGGCGGCATCTCTTGCTGAGCACACCCACTCGTCAGCACGATCACGACCGAGAGAATCCTGCTCAAGGGATTACTCTCCCAGGCCAACAAGTTTCTCGCGAAGCTTCTCAACTTGATCCCGAAGTTGGGCAGCATTCTCACGTGCGGTGCCTACGACCTCCTCGGGAGCGTTAGCAACGAACTTCTCGTTTGCCAACCGCTTCTCGACACCGGAGAGGACACCAGCAAGACGAGCGATCTCCCCCTCCATTCTTCCTCGTTCCCGCTCCACATCGATGACGCCCTCTAGCGGGATGAATAACTCTGCTCCGTTTGCCAAGACCGCGTTAGCGCCCACGCCAGATCCGACACCGGACTCTATGCGGTCTATTCGAGCGAGCTGCTCCAGCGCAGCCGTCCTCGCTGAGATTGAAGCCAAAAAGCCCTCTGGTCCGCCGTTGACCCAGAGTGAAACCCGTTTTCCTTCTCCCACCCCATACTCCTTTCTGACTCGACGGACCTCGGTTACCAAACTTTGAAAACCGGCCATGGCTTCCTCCGTTGACGCACAACGATCCTTCTCATCAGCCTTCGGCCACGATGCAATAATTAGGTCTTCTGGGCGCTCAGCCCCATCCGGCCAGGGCAACTGAGACCACAACTCGGCTGTCACGAATGGTACGATCGGATGAAGCAGCCTCAGTGCCCCGTCAAGTACAGTCACCAGGGTCGTGCGTGCGGCCTCCCGACTACTGACGGCTGAGTCGGTATTCAAACGACTCTTCACAAGTTCAAGATACCAGTCGCAGACCTCACCCCAGAAGAAATGGTAAAGCCCGTCCGCAACCTCATGAAGCCGAAAACGTTCGAGGCCTTGGGTGGTCTGTTCAGTAGCGTTGGCCAGCCGCGAAAGGATCCAACGATCTTCCTCAGCTAGGTTAGCCTCGACCGATTCCCGAGACTGGATCGAGTCTTCACCGAGGCTCATTAGAGCAAATCGGCCAGCATTCCAGATCTTGTTCGCAAAATTGCGTCCGTTCGCAAAGGCTGCTTCCACATTTTCATGGTCTAGACTGATGTCCGTCCCAACGGCGCACTGGCTAACGATCGTAAAGCGCATCGCGTCTGCACCGAATGCTTCGACGACCTCGAGCGGGTCAATGCCATTTCCCAAAGACTTCGACATCTTGCGGCCGCTGATGTCGCGCACGGTCCCGTGGAGATATACCTCGGTGAACGGCGTTTCACCTTTGAATTCGTATCCCATCATGACCATTCTAGCGACCCAGAAAAACAGGATCTCCGGAGCAGTTACCATAGTGTTTCCGGGGTAAAACGCACTCACGTCGTTTGTGTCTTCCGGCCAACCAAAAACGGAAAAAGGCCATAGCTGAGAGCTGAACCACGTATCTAGAACGTCAGGGTCCTGCTCTAACGAGTCTCCTCCGCACTGAGGACATGATGTGGGGTCTTCGCGCGCTACGATCACCTCCCCACAGTCACCGCAATACCACACAGGAATCCTGTGGCCCCACCATAGTTGCCGAGAGATACACCAGTCTTGGATGTTCTCCATCCAATGCTCATACACCCTCTTCCAATGTGGAGGAGTAAAGGTGATGGCCCCTTCTTTAGACGCAGCGAGCGCTGGCTCTGCAAGGGGCTTCATACTCACAAACCATTGCTCCGAAAGACGCGGTTCGACGACCGTTTCGCACCTATAGCAATGCGGGACCGCATGTGTGTGTGTGTCCTCGCCAGCCAGCAGCCCGTCCGCCTCTAGCGCTGCCAAGACAGCTTTACGTACCTCGAAGCGGTCCATCCCTATGAACGCTTCTGGGGCAAGGTCACTCATGCGGGCATCCGGGGTCATTACGTCGATGATATCGAGCCCTGTTCTGCCTGCTATTTCGAAGTCGTTCTTGTCGTGGGCCGGCGTAACCTTGACCATTCCCGAGCCGAACTCAGGATCCACATGACGGTCTGCTACTATCGGAATCACCCGCCCTGTAAGGGGCAACTCTACCTCAGCACCCACCAGTGCCTTATAGCGATCGTCTCCAGGATAAACCGCGACCCCGGTATCTCCCAACATCGTCTCCGGCCTCGTTGTCGAGACCGTTAAATACCACCGACCGTCATCTAGCTGACCAACGGCACTGGCTCCGGCACCCAAGGCGGACTTTGCGGCTTCCGACGCACTCTCGGTTAAAAGATATCGGAGATGCCAGAGGTGTCCCTCCGTTTCTTCTCCTTCCGCTTCCTCATTCGACAGAGCGGTAAGGCAGCGAGGGCACCAATTGATGATGTACTCACCTCGATATATGAGATCTCTTTCATACAGAGATACGAAAACCTCCCTAACCGCAATCGCTAGCTCATCATCCAAGGTAAATCTGGTCCGTTCCCAATCGCAGGATGCACCAATGGCCTTGAGCTGATCTAGAATCGTACTTCCCGTCGTTTCTACGAAGTCCCAAACGCGCTTGACGAACTCGTCTCTGCCTAACTCTTGGCGGCTTAACCCCTCTTTTGCGAGTCGGCGCTCCACTACGTTCTGAGTTGCAATACCAGCGTGATCAGTGCCTGGCACCCAAACGGTCGCCCGACCCTGCATTCGTCGCCATCGAATAAGCACGTCCTGTACTGTGTTATTCAGCCCGTGACCCATGTGCAACGCTGCCGTCACGTTTGGCGGCGGGATGACAATCACGTAGGGCTCTCGGCCCTCTTCCAGGACCGCTGACGCTGGCACGTGGAAATAACCGCCGTCCTGCCAGACCTGATAGCGAGCGGGCTCGATAGCTCGTGGATCGAAACGCGTTGCGAGCTCTTTACTCACATCGACTTCCTAGGATCAGCGGGATCTCTACGTCGCAGTAGACATTTAAGATGGCCTCCAAAGATGTCAGTCGCAGTCGCGCACCGGAACCGGATTCCCTCATGTTTATCCCACGGACCAAGGAGAGTGTTTGGCATAACCTTTCACTTGAGCTGACTGATATAAAACCTGGTGACCCTCACCATCGAATACCACTCGTGTCCGCTCTCGCCGCAGCACGCTCTCTATCTCGGCGAGCACGAATCGCCTCAGCCCTCTCTTTCCATGTCTGTTCAATCAGATAACGTTGACTTTGCCGCTCAATTTCCTCGAACTCCCAAACCCTGCGAGCCTGTATGTCCCTGCGTCCTACGGGCGTCCCAAAACTCAGGGGCAGAGGTAGAGCTACGTCACCGAGATAGATTTTTCCGTCAGCGACGCCCCATCGGCCGCCGTTCGAATCGGTAAACGTCCAGTCCGTAAGACGGTCTTCGGCTGCCCTCGCTATTGAGACTGAGTCGTACCACGCGACAATACGGTTTGAAAGTAGAAGTTCCTCTCGCTGCTCGAGACTCAACTCAAAGAATTCCGGGGGAGGAGCTGCCCACAGCCGCGCATCAACAAGGTTCGGACGCAGTCGATCCGCAGCATTATTGGGAGGAGGAAGAAGGTCACCGAGTAAAATCCCCCCGATCTCAGGCCTTTGCGCATTAGCCTCTCCAGCCTCTATCTCGGCTAAATCCTCCGGATCTTCCGGGCGTTCTAGGTCCTCGGGAATTATATCAATCAAGCGGATCAAGGGCGTACGCTGCTCAGATGGTCGATCGGTATCAATAGGAAGACTGAAGGTATCCGGCTGAAGAATGGCCGAGATAGTAGTGTAAAGTAGGATCGCTAACGCATGGCCCGCGACTGACGCTCCGAAAGCAACGATCCGAAGGCGTGAAGATCCCAGGCCCCGACTCTCAAGCCAGGTCTGACTCTTCGCCTCACCCTTGGCAACAGCCCTTTTGTCCATGGATTTGCTAACCCCGGATGAATCCCCGGTTCCTCGGGCATTCCGGATATCAGTCAGGCTTTTGCAATCATTCGACCGAGCCGTTCCGCCGCTTGTTCGAGCCGGTCTGCATCAACTGTGAGCGCAATCCGGAAGAAGCCCTCACCTCCTTGGCCTAAGGAAGCTCCAGGTAAGACTATAACTCCTTCTTCCTCTAACGCACGCGCAGCGAAATCCTCCGAGCTCTCAGTGCCCGGCACTGGGATCCAGAGGTACATAGCCGCCTTCGGCAAGGCTACGTCAAACCCAGCCAACCGTAGAGCTGCTGCTGCTCGATCTCGACGCTCTTCGAAGACCGCGATGTTTCCGGGTACCCAATCCTCAGCAACTTCAAGAGCAGCCGCCCCTGCGGCTTGAAGCGCCATGAACTGACCTGTGTCCATGAAGGTCTTGACCTTTGACAATGCTGCGATCATCTCCGCGTTCCCTACGGCCCAACCCAACCTCCAACCCGTCATGTTGAACGTCTTCGACAGTGAGTGGAATTCAATGGCAACCTCCCGCGCCCCCTCGAACTCCAGTGCGCTACGGGGGCGGTAACCATCGAATCCGAACTCGGAGTATGCGTTATCGTGCGCAAGCACGACATCGTGCCCTCTACAGAACTGAATCGCTTCTTGAAAATATTCGTCCGGAGCTACGGCTGTGGTTGGGTTATTCGGATAATTCAAGTAGAGGAGACGCGTGCGCTTCACAACTTCTGGCGGCAGATCACCCAACGGGATCAAGAATTCGTTCTCCGGACTGAGTGGCACCAGCCACGGCTCCCCGCCTGCTAGCGTTACCGAGCCCAGGTAAGCCTGGTAGCCCGGATCAGGGATGACCGCAACATCCCCGGGCTCTATATACGCGAACGGAAGATGCGCTAGACCATCTTTCGACCCAATTAGGGGTAGCACTTCGGTAACTGGATCGACGTCAACGGAAAACCGACGTTTCATGAAGCTTGATATAGCCTCTCGAAATGTCTTCGATCCTAACTGGAAAGCATATCGTGAATAGGCTTTATTACCTATCACTTCATGTACTTTATCAACTACAGACTGAGGTGGATCCAGGGGCGCATCTCCGGCCCCCAGATCGATCACATCCACGCCCCGAGCTTCAATGCGACGACGCATCATCTTCATTTCAGCGAGCGGAAACGGTGGAAGCGCGCCGAACCGTCTACTAGGCTTGGGCATCAGCCCTGGATCACGGGGTTTCTTACCGACCCAACCCCAGCAACTTCAATTTCTACCACATCCCCATCCTTCAGAGGTGCCACTCCATCAGGGGTGCCCGTAGCAACTAGATCACCCGGCTCGAGCGTCATAATAGAGCTGATGTACTCAATGATCGTTGGGATATCGAACACCATGTCTGCAGCATCTCCCTCCTGCTTGATTATCCCGTTAACCCTTGTGACCACAGCCAGCGAAGACCGATCAACCTGTTTTAGAGGGACCGGCACACCCACCGCACAGAATGTGTCGAAGCCCTTAGCTCGCGCCCATTGGTCATCGATATTCTGTAGATCCCTAGCTGTCACATCATTAACCGGCACCAAAGCCTCTACATATGACCATCCCTCGCTCGCTGAAACTTTGCGCGCCCGCTTACCTATCAGGACACCAATCTCGCCCTCAAAATCAACGCGCTTAGAGATGGGCGGCATCACAATGGGCTCCCCCTCGCCGATGAGGGACGATGGTGGCTTGAAGAAGATAAGAGGCTCGTCGGGAACCTCGCCGCCTAATTCCGCCGCATGCTTCGCATAATTACGGCCAACGCAGACAATTTTGCTCGGTGATATCTGCTTCATAAGATCTCTCTAGATAAAGACGCCATACACGGTCAGCGCCGGATGGCTATTAGGTATTAAAAACGGCCATCCGATTCCTTCGGACGGCCTGCGAGGTACTCTTTGGGGGAGCCACTTCCGCTACGGGCGTTGATCAGCTTTGCCCTTCCTGCGTGTGGATCCATGTCCCGATCAGGGCCCCCAATGCCGCTATAGTCAGCAGCACTGCAATTACAGTCCACCAGAAACCGACGTCGCTATATCCAGTCGCCCACCCCTCATTCGCACGAGTAAGCGCACCAAATGCTATGCCTAGGTAAATCACTCCGACACCCATACCGAGGATCCGCTTCATCTCTTTCTCTACCGTTTGCTCAAGAAGATCGGGAGCTTATCACTGCACCACCAGACGAGCGGAAATGTATGAGTCGTAAGACGACCAACCAAGGGGTTAGCCCAGGCCGAAAAAGTCTCGCAACCTTTCCTCAACATCTGGCCATGGTCCTCTTATGATCGGAGCCGGGGGCAAAGAGTCCTGCAGGTAACGACCATAGCGGCGCCTGACAATTCTATCATCTAGAATAAGAACTGCACCTCGATCCGTGCGAGCACGAATCAGTCTCCCAAATCCTTGCTTGAGCCTGAGTGCTGCATGCGGGAGCATAAAATGAGCAAATGGGTCTCGGCCTTGGCGCTCGATCGCTTCCATACGAGCAGCCGTTATCGGCTCGGTCGGGACTCGGAAAGGAAGCTTGTGTATGAGCAAACCTCGGAGAGGGTCCCCGGGCACATCCACTCCTTCCCAGAACGAGGAGGTCCCTAGAAGAATCCCCCTACCCGAGTCTATAAAGCGCTCAAGAAGTCGATGCCGACCTTCCTCGCCTTGCACGAAGATTGGCCATGCTTGATCTATACCTTGGGCTCTGACGCCCTCTGCGACATGCCGAAGCGCCGAGTGCGAGGTAAAGAGCGCAAAAAGGCCGCCGTCTGTGATGCCAGCGAAGGCTTCTAAAACTTTGACTGTTGCCTCCTCGGACCCCGACCCTTCTCCATTCTTCCATGGAATGTCTGTGGGGACAGCAATGAGCGCCTGCTCTCCGAAATCGAATGGGGATGGAACCCTCCGCTCGTGAACGCTCACATCAACCTCCGCCGTCTCTAGCTCGACTTCAGAAATGCCAAGCCTCCCCCTAACGAAGTCAAAACTCCCACGGGTTGTCAGGGTCGCTGAGGTAAGAACTGTCGTCTCTGCCTTCGAGAAGAGTGAATCAAGGAGCACACCTCCAAGCTCAATCGGCGCCGCTGCCAGAACCAGATTCCCCTTCGTCCCTCTGCCCCGTGACTCAAGCCAACGAACAAACGAGGCAGAAGAATCACCCGGAAGAAGCACTAGACGTAGGGCTTGGCCGACTGCTGATATTTTCCGCTCGGTCGACCGCAAGTCCAGGAGGCGACCCTCCAATGCGTCCAGCCATTCCTCGACCAATTCTAGGCGGGCACGAAGCTCTGAGAGTTCACGCTCAAGCTTACCAAAGCTCGTCAACAGACGATTAAGATATTCCGCTACGGCTTCGCTTGACCCCGGCTCGAGACCCTCTCTTTCACCTAGACGGATCGGCCCCTCCCCAACAGGTGCAAACGGCTCGAGCATCTCTAACAATCCGTCAGCGGAGGCCCGTGCTTTGGAAAGAGCAGGGCGAACTCTGTTCTCCATTCGTTCGCGGATCTCATCGCCATTCTTAGTACCTCCAACAACCTCATGGATCGTGTTGAGGATCCCTTTACCTCTGCGATCGAGTCGAGACATCATTCGATAAATACCCCGCCTAGTGACCTCAACTCCAAGATGTGACGTAGCTGCATCTTCAACGTTGTGGGCTTCATCCAAAACGATACGTCTGTAGGCTGGGAGGACCGCAGCTTGCTTATAGTTCTCGGTTGCGCGCCTGACAGCGAGGTCGGTGAACAGCAGGTGATGGTTAACCACCAAGACCTCGGCTGAAGCTGCCTGGCGACGTGACGTTTGATAGAAGCACTTCTGGAAGTGGGGACATCGGGCTCGCAAGCAAATATCAGAGTCGCTCCGAACCTCTTCCCATACGTCATCAGAAGGCCGGAACCCTAGATCGGACAAAGATCCGTCATCCGTGGTGTTGACCCACTCCAGAAGAGAGTTCAACTCGTCACTTCTATCTTCGTCGAAAAGCATGCTTTGGCTCTCGGCGGCAAGCCGAGCTCTACGGATAGAAATGTAGTTACCGCGTCCTTTAACAAGAGCCCACCGGACGTCCCCCAACAGGCTTTCAACCAATGGCAAATCTTTCTCCGCCAGTTGCTCTTGGAGATTGATCGTATTGGTCGAAATCACAGTCCGCTCCGCATTTTCCTGAGCCCATCGAACCGCCGGGAGCAAATACGCAAGTGATTTTCCGGTACCAGTTCCCGCTTCAACTATGGAGACGCCTCCGTGGTTATAACGCTCAATGATCTCGGCCAGCATATCACGTTGTCCCGGGCGATTCTCGTATGCCGTGTAGCGTGCTTCCAGGGAGCCACCAGGCGCCAGAAAGGCATCCAGCTCACTAGCGTTAAGAGCGACACGCTCCTTAGGGATCGGCGGCTCCACTACTACGTATAATTCTGAAGCCTCATTATCAATAATCGCAGTGCCTAACCCCCTGTCATACAGCAAACCTGCGATTCTCATGTCAGCTTCGGATGGTTCTAGCACCCCGCTCGGATGGTTATGAAGCATAATGCCACCCTCCTTCGCATCACGGGCAGCTACTAGGACAGCTTCAAAGTTTCCCCGAGCCACTGCACGCGGATCTTGCACGACACGCCGCTCATCTACATCGGCGAGAAAGCACACCTCCCTCCCTCCGGCCCTACTAATCTCAGCGCTCATGGCGCGGGCAGCCTCTGCAGAAAGAGAAATAGGCGCAGCGAAGGTTCTTTCGGGGCCCTCTAGATCATTTGACCCATGCGATACCCCGTCATCAGTATCAAGGCCGCCTAGCCCGAAAGGTGCCTCACGCGGCACCGGAAAGTCTTCGGGAATTTCTGAACTCAAGTCTTGAGCTTCTGCTTCTTAGCAGCGGGGAACAGAACGTTGTTCAGTATGAGACGGTATCCAGGCGAATTTGGATGAAGTGCCAGATCTGTCTGCGGATCTCCGATTTGGTGCTCCGCATCTTCCGGGTCGTGTCCACCGAAATAAGTGAACGTGCCTTCTCCAAGATTTCCATGCACGTACTTGGCCCACGAGCCCTCCTGCGCCAAGACAATAGTCCCTGACTTGAGGCGATCCTCCCGGAAAGACGTCGTCAAACCGTAAAAATCATGGATTACCGATTCATGGTTCTGCGTTAACATCGCTGGAACCGGATCGAACTTTGCTGAGAAGTCGAATAGCGTATAAACGCCCAATTCGTTCCGCCACGGTGTATTCACCTGATGGCCATCAATGTCAGAGAAAGCATTCACTGAAGGAGCTATCTGGACCTGAGCATCCGTAAAGGCCATCGCTTGGCTCCAATCCATCTTGCTAGACGCGTTCGGATCCGGTGGTGTGCCGTCGGAGTACGCAGCGGCGATGTCTGAGCTGTGAGCTGCAAGCGCCAACTCAAGTGTTTCGGTCGCGGAACACATCGCGAACAAGAAGCCCCCGTCCTCCACATAGTTCCGCAGAGTCATAGCTACGTGCTTCTTTAGAGAAGGGACATCGGCAAAGCCGCCTTCACGCGCTATTTCCTGATTCCTCGCCACCTCTTCTTGAAGCCACGGAGCTCCAGAATAAGTCAGGAAAAATTTCGAGTACTGCCCTGTAAAATCTTCGTGATGAAGATGTACCCACTCGTACTCGCTAAGATTTCCCTCCAAAACGTCCCCATCCCAAATCTTATCGTACTCAATCCCTGCATACTCAAGCGCCATCGTCACGGCATCGTCCCATGGGGTTGAGTTGGGAGGAGTGTAGATCGCCACTTGTGGCGCCTTTTCCAGTGGGACTGCCTCCATATTCGAAGAAGCAACCATCGCCCTCACCCTGGCCTCATCCGTGGCGTTCATCAGCTCAACGCTCACACCACGAAACGCTGCCTCACGGCGTACATCTTCTCTATCCGGAAGAAGGAATGATCCACCACGGTAATTTAGGAGCCACTCCGCTTTTTCCTGCTGCTCAAGTGTCCAGTAGGTCAGGCCATAGGCCCTCAAATGATCCTGTTGCGAGCGGTCCATCGGCACGAGCAACCACTGCCCCTGCAATCTCTCGGGCGTTCCAAGTAGTAAGGTCACGATGATGACCAGACCGTGAAACTTCCTCTTTCTGAAGTCTACGTTTGCCATGTGACTTATCCCTGAAGCCGCTGAAGCTCGATTCGAGCATCGGGTACAATAGCCGCATTCGGTCGCTTTGTGATCAATTCTTCCAGGAGCCTGATGGCCTCTTCGACACCTTGAGGTCTCTGAGCCCGATAACGAGCTAGGGCGAGAGCGGCTTCAGCCATCTCGGAAGCATTAGGATATTCTTGGATGAGGCGAGAGCGCAAATCTGCTGCTAACTCACGCTCCCCTCCCTCTACTGCTATCCTAGCCGCCTCGGCAAGCACGGGAGGCGCCTCTTCCAAATCAAGACCGGCCACAGAATCGGAAAGGCCAAGCGCTGCTTCTAGATACTGGCCCCGGTGCGCCTTAACACCAGCATCAGCCAACACAGATGCTGCCTCCGATGAGAGCCGTCCAAGAAGACTGGCAAACTGGATCACTGCAGTTGCGTCCGCAGCTGGCAAACCAGTATGCGCCAAAAGCAACGCAGAACGTCCTTCTTCCAAATCTCCTTCTGCTAAAAGAAGGTATCCACGCTCCAGAGAACTCCTGGGGCCTTCCACTCCGTCGAGCACAGCTGAAGCCCCTGAGGCATCGCCGAGTGACTGCAACACAGCCGCTACGGTAGCTGCAAGTTCATCAACCTCAGGTGCATTAGGGAAGGCTTCAATGAAGTCCCGAAGCATTGAGCGCAAATCGCTCGGACCAGAACGGACAGTTTCAAGCCGGATAACTTGGGCCATAGCCCTGCGTCGATCTACCGAGCCAGTAGAAAATGATCCGGCTACGCGTATCTGTGCCTCCAGGGCTCCTACCGTATCTCCGGCCGCAAGAGCCGCGTCGACAATTCTCTGATCGAACTGGCGTCTCTCAGCTAGAGTAGAAGCTCCGGCACCGAGTTGATCATACGCCCAGGATGCGACCTCATTCAGTCCCCTATCGCGGGCCCGTCTGGCAGCATCTGATAGAAAGGCCGAACGCTCACGTCCCTCTAAATCATTAGCCGCATCCCGAACGAGCCCAAACACTAGCGAACGAATGTTCAGATCTAGTGCGGCTCGAGCTGCAGCCTTCCGTCGAGCAGGCATGACCGAGGCAGCAAGTCGCTCCACCACTCGCTTCGCAGCCTCCTCCGATTCTTTGGTCAAGGCCTGAACCCGACGGACAACGGTTGAGATCTGCGACCCATCGTCTCCCACAGCTAAGGCCCATTCTTCGGCCGCACCGAGCGGATCATCCATCGCAGCCAGCATGTCACCGATTTCCATCGCTAGCGAGTTCGGGCCTAGCGCACCTCTCCCCCGACGGAGTAATCGCAACGCCTCCGCTGCACCGAAGGCTCGCTCATATGCCCGCCCAACCTCTCTGTAGGCGACCCGATCCTCAGGTTGAGTGTCAAGCCACACCTCAGCTTCTCTTCGCACAGCCTGCAGCGAGTCTACATCTGTCAGGACTCTTAACTTGAGGAAGCGTACCCCCGAAGATTCAGGTTCTCTTTCAAGAAAAGAATCGATAGAGCCTAGAATTCTTATAATCTCGCCCTGATGCCGAAGTATGCGCTCTAGCGCGAATAATCCGCCGTCAGAATCAGGTCGTTCATGCAGCAATTCGAGAAGGATCTCCTCAGCCCCTTGGTAGTCCCCTCGTGATTCCAAGGCGGAAGCCGCCCTCAACCTCTGCGCATCCGAAGTGCTCATCCGTAATTGAGCGTTTGCCAGACCGGGCTCAAGCACCATCGTGAGCAGCGCGAGAAAAAATACACGACTCACGACTCACCACCTGGGCGACTTCGGTTCAGCCTTTCGAAATACTCTAGAATCAGCTGCCGCACAGCAGGGTTTAGCTCTTGTAGACGAGTACCGTCCGGGATTTCGTAGCGCATTACCCCCATCTGCTCATCGGTCAGGGGCATCACCTGCCCCCGCTCAAACTCTTCCGGCTGTTCAGATTCTCTCTCCTCACTGTATTCTTCGCGCTCGAGGGAGCGGCCCGCATCGAGCAGTCGATGGAAAAGTCGCTCCTGCCGCTGAATCATCTCTGGTGTCAATCGTCCCTGAGTTACCATCTCCTCAGCTATCGCCTGCGCCTCCTGAGCCAATTGTTCCAGGTCACCAAGCGATTCATCAGCCCCCGGTTCGTCCGCTAAATCACCCAAGTCACTGGCAACTGATTGTTGGCCCTCGGACATCTGTTCCATCTGCTGTTGCATTGCCTGCTCGCCGAGTTCCATAGGCATCAACTGTGTGCTCTGGTTCATTATGTCACCCTGCTGCTGAGCAAGCTCCTCCAGCTGTTCAGAAACTTCTTCACCTCCCTGTCCTTGCCCCTGTTGCCCCATTTGTTCGGCATTAGCAATGGCCATGAGCGCAAGCTGATTTAGATCCCCAATCGCCTGCTCGGCCTGAGCGATGGCCGAGGGCGTTCCCCCACGGCGGCCTTCCATCGCATTTATCGTGCTCTGAAGCGACTCCATGGCCAGGCCCATTTGCGCAGAAATTTCAGGGCTTTGCCCCATCGCACCCTCCATCGCCAGCTGGAGATTCTCTGCGATGTTTTCGATGCCCTGAAGCATCGTAGCTTGCTGTGCCCGCATCTGGGCCAGTTCCCTTTGTCCTACTCCCCGCATCTCCTCATTCAACTGATTCTGCCGTCTTGCCAATGACAGAGCATCATCAGCAGTCTGAATCATTGCTCGCTGCACTTTCTCCATCTGTTCGCGCGCCATCTCCGCCATGGCCCGTTGCATTTCCTGCGCAGCTCGCTGCATCTCATCCGCAGCCCTCTGAGCCTGTTCACCTGCCTCCTGGGCATCTCCCCGCTCAGCTTGCTGCTGAGCTTCATTCATGCTCTCTCGAGCCTCCGACGACCTTTCAACCGCTTCACGTACGCCCTCCGAAGCTTGCTGTTCGCCCACCTCAGCTAGTCGTTCTTCCAGCGACGCCATGTTCTCCTCTATGGCTTCAGTTTGACGTGCTAGGTCCTCCTGTTGTCGAGCTCGGAGATCTGAGTTGTCTCCCTCCTTCATCGCGTCAGCTAAGGCCTGCTCTTGGCTAGCGAGCTCTTCAAGCTCACTGGTAGTAGCGCGAAAGTCTTGCTCCAACGCGGCCCGTCTGAATCGCTCCATTGCCTCCTCTAATCGGTCACGGAGCGCCTCTTGATCATCTGCCATCTCCTCTAATGCGTCAGTTGCCTCGGATGTATTTTCTCTCTCGAGAGCTTCAGCCATTTCCTCCATACGCTGCCTGAGTTCGTCACCAGTCATCTGCTCCAGCAACTTCTGGAGTTCCTCTAGCTGGCGACGCAACTCTGGATCGGCCTGCCCAGACTCCTGCATTAACTCCTCAAGAGCCTCCATTTCCTGCCTCATCGAATCGACTACAGCATTCATCTCGCCCTGTTCAGTCAGCGCTGCCTCCAACTCCTCCCTCTCTCGGAAGGCCTCTTCTTCGCTTGTGCCCTGTTCCGTTCCTCGCTGCCTCGCTGACTCAAGTGCCTGCTCACGATTCTCCGTTGACTGTCGCTCCGCTTCAGCAGCTAACTCGGTAAGCCTCTCTGCTACTTCTTCAAAGGCGTCTTCAGCTTCCCTCCTCAAGTCCGCCGCATCAGGCATGCTAAGCGAATACTCTTCTGAGATGGAAACCTGAGATGCCGGACTGTTATCGACCGCACGCGCGTAGTAACGAACGGTGTCCCCCGGCATAAGGCCCCAACCGCGCAGGTCTAGGAGAGGCCTTGCAAGGATCGCGCGCTGACCACCTACATCAAAGCCCTGCGCAACGGGCTCCATCCGCTCTCCAAAAGAGGTCACTCGATACGCCACCAACTCTATGCGTCTAAGTCCATAGTCATCTCCACCCTCAAGGAGAAGAGGTTGGCGCAGATTTAACGGCATGACCGTATCACGTCCTGGAATGGGAATTCCTATAGTGGGTTCGGAATCGGGCACCACTAGGACCTCTAACGCTTCTGGCTGGATCTCAGCCGCGCCATCCATTCGATCTCGGAACATCCACTCGAAGGATCCACTCACGGACGGAGACCACCTCGCTTCGAATTCATTTCCTTCGACCCTAAATGAGACTGCTTCGCTTCCCGAAGAATCCACTAATTGGACGGAAGATAGAGGTCGACTCGCTAAACCTTCGAAGACTAATACGGATCCTGAAGGTAGCCGCAGAGGTGGCGGATCCCCGCGGAATTCATCCGCCGAAAGCCCAGTATGCGGCGGGTAAGCCACGCTCAAAATCATGTCGCTTACAAACAACGGATCTACGGGCACAATGCCGTATGTCGGTGATGCGTTACCAGCTGCATCTCTCACTCGATATTCAATGTTTGCGGACACCGTCCGAAAGGTATATCGAGCCTTGCCTTCCATGACCTCGACCAATTCCGATCGGGCTATGTCCCCAGCAGCCTGCCACTCGACGGAGATGCTCATCCTATCGGCGGCCGAAATATCAAGCTCGACGTCCGACCCCCGGAGGACCTCAATATCTCCAGGCTGAACAGCTAAGGGAGGCGGGACCGGATCACGCATCATCGAGAGCGGAGAAAACAATCCGGACAAAACGGAACTAGTGCGAGCTGGAACGGCTAGCGTTAGCCCGGCGAGAGTTACTGCCAAGACCACGCCAACGGCTAGGCCTGATCTGACCCAAGCCTCTACCTGCTCTGCTAACCGACCCGCAAGCTTTTCGTCAGACCGTGCACCAAGGTCGTCGGCCACATCCGACACCGCTCGACCGGCTAGTAATGCCGATGCTCCTGAAGGTATCCTCCGAGAGAGCTCCAGTGTGCCCTCCACGAGACCCGGAGCGATCCCGGCGGACCTTTCTATTGTAGAAGCCAATTCCTGTTCAGAGATGCCCTCCAGCCAGGTGCGCAGCCGAAAGACTCCCCCGGCTACCAAAGCGAGCGCAATCGCGTCTAGTATCACGGGCGCGTCGCTACCCTGAACAAATCCTTGGGAGCCAGCCAAAAGCCACCCTGCTATGAGCAGGAAAACGAGGCAGCCTCCTAACCAGACACCCATAGCAGTCCGTGCCCTGCGAACCACGTATGACCGGACCTCAATTACACGACTTTGAAGAAGCTCCGACGACCCCGGACTCATGAAGCGGCTTGACCTAACGCGAACAGGAAGAGGTTCACCCCCATGCGAATTGCATCTTCTCTTGTTTTAGGTGTGTCCTCGTGCACGCCCTCGTCTTCCCACCCATCTCCGAGATCAGATTCGTACGAGTAGAACACCAGCATGCGTCCATCAACGAAGATGCCGAGTGCTTGCGGTGGCTCTCCATCATGCTCGTGGATCTTGGGAAGTCCGTCAGGGAAGTCATAGAAGGTAGAAAACACAGGGTGATCCGGGGGGATTTCCGTAAGTTCAGCATCAGGGAAGATCTGCCGGACCTCTTCGCGGAAGCTTTCGTCGAGACCATAGTTGTCATCTGCGTGGAGAAAACCGCCTGACAATAGGTACTCTCGAAGTGCGACCCTTTCCGCTGGTGTGAAAACTACGTCTCCGTGCCCCGTCATATACAGATAGGGGTAATCACGAAGCGCAGGGTCAAGCGGCGTGACGTTTGCTTCCCGCCGTGCTACCGGCAGCCCTGTGCGCTGACTGAGTGCCTCTAGAAGATTTGGGAGCGATGAGGGATTCGCATACCAATCACCACCGCCATCGTACTGCAGGCGGGCTATAGTCATTGAATCCGGCTCAGCTAACACCTCGGCCGGTGATGAAGAAATAGCCATCACGGTGAACAGAATTACGGTCATCTTTCGTTCTCAGAGTCCTTCAGGTCGTGCACGATACGGTAGACTAGGTTACGCGCCAGACCGGAGTCCTCAACCACTTGTCGGACTACCGAAGAAGCTGGGTTACCTGAGTCGAGAAGTTCCTTGGCAACCGATCGAGCGCACTCCAGTTCGTATTCCTGATCTAAAAGCTGGTCATCAGGTGCCACCACTACTGTCACCTCTCCGCGTGGCGGATACTCTCGAAAATGACCCAGGGCGTCGGAAATGGTACCTCGCAGGAATTCCTCGTGAACCTTCGTCACCTCCCTGGCTACACAAACACCCCGCCCGGACTTGCAGAGGCTATCAAGGTCTTCTAGCAATCGAACCAGTCTATTGGGTGACTCGAAAAGAATCACGGTTTCCTTGCTCTCGGCGACGCGGGCCAAATCCGATTTCCGGTCTTGTCCCTTACGCGCTGGAAAACCAAGAAAAACAAACCGCTCGGCAGGAAGTCCCGATGCAACTAGAGCGGCAAGCGCCGCACTAGGTCCGGGAATTGGTGTGACTTCGTGCCCAGCCTCCACAACGGTCCGAACGACGCGGGCTCCCGGGTCTGAAACCAAAGGCGTGCCAGCGTCCGTGACCAGAGCGATATCCTCACCACTCTCCAGCCATCCCAAGATCTGTGCAGTCCGACTCTCCTCGTTATGCTCGTGCACAGAGACAAGAGGGCCCTTAGCTCCCGTGTGGTCGGCCAAGATTCGAGACCTCCGCGTGTCTTCTGCAAGAATGCGAGAAGAGGACCGCAAAACTCTTACCGCTCGGGGTGAGAGGTCCTCAAGATTCCCAATCGGGGTGCTGACAAGGTATAGAGTAGCCACAATAACAAGTTACCGTCGTGCAGTCCTCAGCGGGGATGCTCAAAGATCAGGTTTTCATGACTGTTTACTCAGAGCTGCGACTAGGTAAAGAGTCGACCCTTAAAGGTGCTCGAGCACTTTATTCTCGTACATCGCCTTAGGCCCAGCACCTACTACCTGGTCAACCAACTCACCATCCTTGAAGAAAAGAATCGCGGGGATGGACCGAACACCAAATCGAGCAGAGGTCGCTTGGTTATGGTCTACGTTCAACTTGCCCACCTTCAAGCCCTTCTCAAGGTACTCACCAGCCAATTCTTCTACCACCGGCGCTATCATCCTGCATGGGCCGCACCACTCGGCCCAAAAATCAACCATATAAAGCCCTTCGCCGCTCTCGATTTCTTCTTCAAAATTCTGGTCCGTTATGTCGTTGACCACATCGCTTGCCATCAGCTTCTCCTTGTAGCGTTTGCGGGTGCACGGTACGATCCCGTTCACACCCATTGACCCGTTCCGTCAACCACCGGTTCAGGCCTCTCATTATGTATTCCAAGTCAGCAAAATCAATCGACCACGTCGCGATCGCCGTTCACTCAATTGAAGATAGCGCCAGTGAGTTCGAAAAACTCTCTGGCCACACCTGCTCCTCTGTTGAGACAGTTGAGTCACAAGGCGTGCGCGTAGCCTTCCTAGGCTCCATCGAACTTATTGAGCCACTTTCTCCCGACAGCGCCGTCGGCCGCTTCCTCGAGCGCAAAGGACAAAGCCTCCACCACATCGCTTACCGAACCGACGACATCTGCTTCGAATTGTCAAAACTTGCTTCGGAGGGCATTGAACTCATTGATCACGAACCCCGCACAGGAGCCAACGGTCACCTGGTCGCCTTCATACACCCCCGAAGCACAGGGGGGATTCTAACTGAGTTGGTCCAGCATTCCGAGTAGGAGCAGATGAAAACCTCGTGCAGACACTTGCATCAAATAACCCGGTAGACATTCACCTGCTCACCGTAACCCACTGCTCTTGGTAATCAATCGCTTTTCGCCGAAATTCAATAGGTGCCATCCGAATCTTAAGGAAGCTGGCGCGAGTACTTACTGCAATCTTCGGAACTCGCTAGATCGGGTTCAAACACATGAACACCCAAAGCCTCCACCTGCTAGTAGCAACGACACTGCTTTTATCAGCTAGTTGCACTACTGATAAGAACTCAGAAGCAATCGATCGTGAAGTATTCGTGGAGGTGTACTCCGATCTCCGGATCGCTGCCGTGGAAACGGACAGTGGGAGTATATCCTTTTCAGGGCGCGATTCGATCCTCGATGCCTTTGACGTCACAGAACAAGACCTAACACTTTTCTTGCAAGCTCATGTCGAAGACCTGGAGTTCATGCGTGATGTGTGGAACGATATTGAGCTTCGAATGGATCGTGGCGATCAGATCAACTGACCATCAAGCTCTTCTATTTCATTCCACATTGGCTGGCAGCCACCGAACTCGGAAGAGTTTCAACGGCTTCGATGTCACTGCCCCCAACTAGCTGCGCTCCCATGAGTGACTCCCACTCGCGCAAGGCTTAGCAAAAACCTCTTGTTTATAGGGGTTACAGAGCGACGAATAGCAGTAGTAACTGCTTTGTAAATCATCCAATTTCGTCTATAGAGATTGCTTCCATTCGGTCGGCTAGGATAAAACAGGTTCCAAACACAATCTCCACGATCGCAACGATAAACGGAACCAAACTCGATGATGGAATCGCCAGCGCAATCGAGGATAAACCGATCATGCAAAGCACAGCGCCGAAAACCCAGTACGTCCAGTCACCATAAGCTGTTCTGAAACCGAAGTAACGTGTGCCTACGGCGATTGCAGAGACCGAGAACACGAATTCTGGGCGGTACGGAAGCAACAACCACGCTGCAAACAATCCACCGACCATTGGAAAGACAGTTTCAAGGCAAATCAAAGTACCAGGGTTGGATTTTGACTCGGGAGCTCTTTGAAAAACAAGTTTGAGAGCAAGTTTAGACACCGGGAAAATGAACATGCCTGCGAAGAACAACAGGAAGAAGCCGTCAGAGATGCTTGAATACATCGCTGTTAAGGCTGCAGCGAACCAAACCCCTCCCGAAATGATTGCTCCGGGACCCCCACGCACGTAAGCATGACGTAGTTCTTGTTGATGACTGTTTAGGCTCATTCCCACTCGATCGTCGCCGGCGGTTTAGAGCTCACGTCGTACGTCACTCGATTCACACCCTTGACCTCGTTAATGATGCGGGTGGATATCCGGCCAAGCACCTCGTGCGGAAATGGAAACCAGTCAGCTGTCATTCCATCCCGAGACGTTACCGCTCGAAGGGCGAGGACATTTTCATATGTGCGGGCATCGCCCATAACTCCTACAGACTGCACGGGGAGAAGAACAGCAAAAGCCTGCCATATAGAGTCGTAAAGGTCGGCATCCCGAATCTCCTCTAAGTAGATCGCATCTGCTTCGCGAAGTGTATCAAGTCGTTCCCTAGTAATATCACCTATGACTCGGATCGCGAGCCCAGGACCAGGGAATGGATGGCGGCCCACGAACTGGGTCGGCAAACCCAACTCCCGACCGACTGCTCGAACCTCGTCCTTGAACAGTTCGCGCAAAGGCTCTACAAGCTCGAAGGGCACATCCTCAGGCAATCCGCCAACGTTGTGGTGGGATTTAATTGTGACCGATGGGCCGCCCGCAGAGACAGATTCGATAACATCCGGGTAAAGTGTCCCCTGAACCAAGAATGAGGCACCGGTACCCTCCCTTCTAGCCGTCGCATCGAACACTTCGATAAACCGTTTCCCGATTGCTTTCCTCTTGGCTTCGGGATCCTTCACCCCTTCTAGATCACCGAGGAACAAGTCGGCTGCATCTTCCACCACAAGGTTCATATCGTAGTGGGAACGAAACATGGTCTCGACCTGCTGACGCTCGTCCTTACGCAAGAGGCCATGGTCGACAAAAATGCAAGTGAGTCGATCACCAATCGCACGATGCACTAGCATCGCGGCCACGGACGAATCCACCCCACCGGAGAGTCCGCATACCGCGGTAGCATCACCGATCTGTTTCCGAATCTTTTCGATAGCTTCTTCTACAAAAGCTCCAGGTGTCCATGTCGGCGACACATCAGCGACTTGAAAGAGAAAATTCGAAATGATGTCGTCACCCCGAGTCGTATGCGCCACCTCGGGATGGAACTGCACACCCCAAATTTTGCGCCCATCTGCGGCTCTAAATGCAGCAGTAGGGAGTGTCTCCGTTGACGCAACGCGCTCATACCCCTCTGGCGGATCGTCGACGTGGTCCCCATGTGAGCACCACACGGTAGTCTCACTCCCAGGATCAAACCCGACAAAGAGTCCTTCGGATCCCAAAACAGTGAGCTCAGCCCTACCATATTCTCGGTGCCCATGGGACACCTCCGCACCTTCGATTTGAGCTATGAGCTGCATGCCATAGCATATCCCAAGAATCGGAAATCCCAGTGCCAATAGTTCTGGATCTACCTTCGGCACTCCGTCATCGTATACGGAATTTGGCCCACCAGAGAGAATCACTGCTGCGGGGTTCCATTCTCGAATCCAGTCGAGTGACCGAGTAGGAGGGTGTATTTCGCTGTAAACACTCTCCTCACGAATACGACGGGCAATCAGCTGCGTAAACTGCGACCCAAAATCTAGGATAAGAACGCGATCGTGCTCCTGAGTCGTCATACTTCCCCACTGATAAGGTCCTCGTATGTCTCACGGCGCCGAACAAGCCGTACGTCGATGCCGTCTACTAGCACCTCAGCTGGCCGTGGTCGTCCATTATAATTGGAAGCCATCGTGAAGCCGTATGCACCCGCAGTTCTCACCGCTAGGAGTTCACCCTCCATCGGTAAAGGCATTGACCGATCGAGCGCGAGAAAATCCCCGGTCTCACAAATCGGCCCAACCACGTCAACGACCGCCTCAGCACGACCGTCGATTGGCCCTACAGGCTCGATTTGATGATAGCCCCCGTAGTGGCTCGGACGAATCAGTTCGCTCATACCGCCATCTACAATTACGAAGGTCTTCTGACCACAATTTTTCACGTATTGTACTTCAGTCACAAACACGCCGGCTTCCGCCACAAGCGAGCGTCCGGGCTCTAGAATCAGACGCAAGCCAGAGTCTAACACTCTGGGCACAATTTCTTCCGCCAGGGCTCCAATATCGAGACCAGACCCTTGACCATAGTTGATCCCAAAGCCTCCCCCAATGTCGAGATATTTTAGGGGTACGCCCTCTGCCACAAGATCTTTCACAACCCCAAGAACACGATCGAGAGCAAGCACATAGGGTTCGATTTCAACGATTTGCGAGCCGATATGCACGTCGATCCCGATCGGGTCTAGTGAGTCTCGTTCGAGCGCCCAACGATAAAGAGCGCGGGCCTCCTCCCACGGCACTCCAAATTTCGTATCAGAATGCCCCGTCGCAGTGTACTCATGAGGTGTTGAAGCCAGTACGTTCGGGTTCACACGGACACCGATCCGAGCACTAAGACCCATACGCTGGGCAATGCCCTCTATGCGCTCCAATTCAGAGCGGCTTTCGACGTTGAACGCATATATGTCCTCATCCAGGGCAAACTCGATCTCTTCCTCTGACTTGCCTACACCGGCAAAGACAATCATTTCGTTACTTATACCCGCAGAGCGAGCACGGAACAGTTCGCCACCACTGGTAATATCGGCACCACATCCATGCGCTGCGAGTTCACGAAGCAACGTTAAATTGGCGTTCGCCTTAACCGAATAGGCGATCAGCGGCTCCGCCGCGTCGAACGCATCCCGAAAACCCTCTACACGACTTCGGATCGATTCTAGATCGTAAACATAGAGGGGTGTCCCAAAATCAGCAGCGAGGTCTCCTAGCGGAACAGCCCCACACACTAAACGTCCATCGGATCTAGGAAATGGATGATTCAGTACGCTCTGGCCCAAGCCACCTCCGTCACCGAATCCCCAGAACCAGACACGCACTTGGAGGGCGTCTCCGCGGATCCGAACTCTTCGCCCGGCAAACAGCGGATGGTCGCCTTCGTTAAATCCTTCACCTTGTCTTCGACTGAAGGGTCGCCATTCCATCCGGAAAATACGAACCCAGCTCCGCTATCGAGTGCTTCGCTCAGTTCGTCCATCGTCTTCACACCGCGGACCGTATTTTCTTCACGACGGGCCTTGGCCGTATCTCGAAGTTCGGACTGGAAATCCTCCAGAAGAGTTGGCATTTCAGCAATTACAACGTCTTCCGCGATGAATGATTTTCTCTGTGCACCCTCGGGAACCACACGCCTAGCCAATGCTACTGAGCCTTTCTCTATATCCTTTGGGCCTATTTCAATGCGAAACGGTACGCCCTTGCGCTCCCACTCGTAGTACTTCACTCCCGGGGAAATATTATCTCGCTCGTCGATCTTCACGCGCACCCCTGCCGCCTTCAACCGACTCTCTACCTCTTTCGTCTTCTCTAAAACCAAACTCGGATCATCACCCTTAAGGATCGGGACAATAACTACCTGCGTCGGTGCAAGCCGTGGGGGGACAATCAGACCCTTATCATCCCCATGCGTCATGACGAGTCCCCCAATCAGTCGAGTCGAGACACCCCACGAAGTGTTCCAAGCGTACTCTTCCTGCCCTCCCTCAGACTGAAACTTCAAATCGAACTGTCTTGCGAAATTCTGTCCTAGGAAGTGTGAGGTCCCCGCCTGGAGAGCCTTGTTGTCCTGCATAAGCGCCTCGCACGAATAACTCCGGACCGCCCCAGCAAACTTTTCTGATTCCGACTTTAGACCTGTTATGGGGGGCATACCGATCCAGTCTTCCATGAATTTCCTATATATATCAAGGATCATTAGAGTCTCCTCTTCAGCCTCCTCGGCAGTCGCATGAGCTGTATGCCCCTCCTGCCAGAGAAATTCGGCCGTTCGTAAGAAGAGTCGTGTCCTCATTTCCCAGCGCATGACGTTTGCCCACTGGTTCATCAGTATCGGCAGATCCCTGTAACTCTGTACCCACTTCGCATACATAGAGTAGATGATGGTCTCAGAAGTGGGCCTGATCACGTAAGGTTCGTCCAGTTCCTTTCCACCAGCCTTTGTTACGACAGCAAGTTCTGGGGCAAAGCCCTCAATATGTTCTTTCTCCTTCTCGATAAAGGACAACGGGATCAGGAGAGGGAAGTAAGCATTCTCGTGCCCGGTCTCTTTGAACATTTCATCCAGAGCGCGCTGCATATTTTCCCATATGCCATAGCCCCAGGGCCTTATCACCATACTACCTCGCACTGGTGAGTAGTCGGCCAGCTCTGCGCGCTGGACCACCTCGTTGTACCAAGTGGAGAAATCTTCGGCTCTGGGAGTGAGATTTTTATTATCAGCCATCGTTGGACATCCAGTTCTTATTTCGGGAATCATAACCCCGTTCGTCTTTACGAATTTGAATGATCGCTACCCCACCTGGGATCACGAAAAGCAGCATCGAAAGCACCAACCATGTCGGCCTGAAGCTCCAACCGGCCGCAACCCCCATCATCCACGCGATCGCGGCACCAGCAGTCAACGCCATTAACGCACCGACACCCCACACAACCCACTCAAATAAATCCAACCTTCGAATTGCACGTTGCGTGACTTCCTGGGCTCGAGCCGCAGCTTCCATATCAGACCTGAGTAGCTTTGCGTTGGTCTTAGTTTGGGCGCGTTTCCGACCACGACGTCGCCGGCGACTCATTCGAATTCTTGCCTTTGAACTTCCCTTTGCTCACCAGAAGTCATGTCGCGCACAAGGACAGTTCCATTTGCCAACTCGTCTGGCCCGATTATAAGCACAGTGTTCGCACCTTCACGCGCAGCGGCCTTCATCTGCTTGGCCACACCCTGTTGCTTCAGTCCATAGGCTACGGAGTGGCCTTGATCTCGTAATTGGTGAGCCAAGCGTAAGGCTGCGGGATACTCCTCTCCAGTCACTGCCACCAAGAAGTAGTCCAGAGCTCTCTCGTATTCTGGGACGAGGTTCATCTCTTTGAGCAACTCGCCCAATACAACATCGCCCATACCGAAGCCGACCGCCGGCTGCGGATCACCCCCGACTAACTCCAGAAGTCTGTCGTATCTGCCCCCGCCGCAAATCGCCCGCAGATCGCCCTTCCGATCAAAGAGCTCAAAAACAATTCCAGTGTAATATGCAAGACCACGGACAATTCGAAGGTCCAGCTCGACAAAATCGCCAAGTCCCATTGCTTCGAGCATATCAGTGTATTGGCGAAATCGGTGTAACTCTTCGGCTACTCTAGTATCATCTCCGAACGCCCGTGCAACGTCGTCGATCTCGGTCGAACTCAGCAGTCTTTTCAAGACTTCTATTTCGGCCTTGTCTAACCCTGCTTCCTCCACCAACAAGTCTTCCGCTTTTTCCGCCGGTAACCTTTCTATCTTGTCTATGACACCAAACGTGGCGCCGAGGTTTTCTTCCTGGACACCAATTACTAAAAGAAGTGCAGTGAGTAAGCGTCGGTCTGAGACGCGGGCAGAAAAATCCTTCGCCGTAAACCCCAACTCTCGCAGCCCGTCAATCGCAATGGCTAGCACTTCTGCATCTGCAGCCACGCTAGGTTCTCCAATAATGTCAACATTCCACTGGAAGTGTTCGCGCAGTCTTCCGCGCTGAGCACGCTCGTAGCGAAAGAGCTGCGGCATACTGAACCATTTAATCGGCTTACTCATGCCACGGCTTCGTTTTGCCAGAATGCGCGCGAGAGATGGCGTCATCTCTGGTCGCAGCGCGACATCTCGATCTCCCTTATCTACAAAATTGTAGAGCTGCCCAACGATCTCATCTCCACTCTTTTCCACGTACAGGTCAAGCGATTCAAGAGGTGGGCCGTCGTATTCTTGGAAACCATACCTCTGCGCGACCCGCCGCCACGCACCTTGAATGTGTGAACGGCGATCGAAATCTTCGGGAGGAAAATCCCGAAAACCAGGCAGCTTGGTGAATTCCTTATGGGACACGGGCAATATTACTTCGAAGAGGACATATAGGTCAGGTAAGGTCAGGCGCGCAATGTACCCTTACCTGCCAAAGGATCCAGTCCCAGAAGAGTCATAGCAGGTCCCACTGAATATGCCGAACCTGTGACAACAACCGTACCATGCCCGGCCCGAAGTCTCGCACCCTCGAGTGCTTTCTCGAAGTCGCTGACGACGCGGACGAGTGTGGTTGAATCAACTGAGTCTGCGGCGACAACCGGATCCCACTGTCGATCCAGAGGAGCCGTCGGAGCGCAAGTTAAGAACGCAGCATCCGTTCGAGACAAGAGTAGTGGGAGCATCGAAAGCCAATCCTTGTCCCCCAAAACTGCCACCAACACAACCAAAGGGCGTGGTAACTCGAGCCTGTCTATCGTGTCCACGAGTGATTCTACGCCAGCCACATTATGAGCAACATCGAGTAAAAAAGTGCACCCATCAATCACCCGAACATCGTCTCGACCAGGATGTATTACGGATGACACACCCTTTGTTACCTCGACCCTGGAGGGTCTGACCGAATCATTAAGTTGTCCTACTATGGATACTGCCAGAGCTGCGTTAATCGCCTGATGCTTACCGATAAGCGGCGTCTCCAGCTCAAGGTCACCCCAGCACTCAGTGGACAGAGTCAGCTCAGTCAATTCGCGCCTAACTTGAACGTTTTGAACCCGGGTCTGATCCACGCTCAAAAACGGGGCTCCCAATTCTTTCGCTTGAGCACGCATAAGATCGAGGATCAGAAGTGACGACTCCGCCGTTACTAAGGGGACACCCCTCTTGATGATGCCGGCCTTCTCCCGAGCAATGGCTTCTAGGGTTCCGCCCAGATAACCGGCGTGGTCCATGGCGACATTTGTTATAGCCGTCACTTCTGGATGAACAACGTTAGTCGCATCTAAACGACCACCAAGACCGACCTCAATTACTCCAATCTCAACACTTTCTTTGGCGAAGGTGTAGAACGCCAGAACCGTGACAGCTTCGAAAAAAGAGAGGCCATTATCAATTATGGCCGAAGTCGCCTCATCTGCGTACTGAAGCAAATATCTTTCTCCGATCGGCATACCATCGACGAGTATACGTTCTCGGATCGTGCAGAGATGCGGAGAGGTGTAGACTCCCGTGCGGAGTCCGGCCTCCTGTATCACCGATCCCACAGTTGACGTGACCGAACCCTTACCGTTTGTCCCACCAACGTGAAGCGTCTCATACGCCCGGTGCGGATCCCCGAGCGCCGCCAGCGCTTTCTCTGTCCGCTCTAATCCCCACTGAACCTCTGTTTTAAGGACGGGGAAAAGCCGAGCCACAAGCGGGTCAGCGAACAGTGACCCGCTCAGTCGCTCCAACCTGCATACTGATGCCGGAGAAGCTTTCCGATCACCGATTTAAGTTCACGACGATCAACCACACGGTCCACCATCCCATGTTCCTGAACAAATTCTGAACGCTGGAAACCCTCGGGCAACTCCTGTTTTATTGTCTCCTCAATGACCCGCGGCCCTGCGAAACCGATAAGCGCTCCTGGCTCTGCGAGATTAACGTCTCCGAGCATCGCATAGGACGCAGTAACCCCTCCTGTAGTGGGGTGCGTAAGCACTGAAATAAAGGGCAGTGCCTTTTCATGCAGCCGCGCTAAGACGGTAGAGGTTTTCGCCATCTGCATGAGTGAGTAGATCCCCTCCTGCATTCGTGCCCCGCCAGAAGCGCTTACGATTACAAAAGGAGTCTTTGCGTCCAAAGCAGCCAGACCTGCACGGGCGATCTTCTCCCCGACCACCGAGCCCATGGACCCGCCGATGAAGTCGAAGTCCATGACCGCGATCGTGACGTCTATTCCGTTGAGTGTCCCGGCACCTGAAATGAGTGCTTCATTCTTTCCGTTAGCTTCTGCCGCAGCAATCCGTGTCGGGTAATCTTTGAGATCGACGAATCCGAGAGGATCAGTCGCCTTCAAGTTCTCGTCGAATTCGGTGAAGGAGCCTTCATCCAATAGGATGCCGACGTAAGCCCGCGCGCCAATCCGGAGGTGATAGCCACAGTTCGGACAAACGTTGAGGTTTTGGGCAAGACGCTCACGATAAAGGATATCACCACAACCTTGGCACTTGTCGAAGACCTCCGTCGCAACTTCGCGGCGGTCTTCTGCCTTCAGCGGCTTTTTGTCCTTGCGGAACCAGGCCATAGAGCTCCTGTCACTCAGTGTCAGGTGAGTCAGATGCGCTCGTGAGAGAGCCGAACCGCAAGCGCCACGGCCAACCACGACGTGACGAGAAAAGTACCTCCATAGCTCACGAATGGGAGTGGGATGCCAGTGACAGGCACAACACCAGCAGTCATTCCAATGTTCACGAGCACATGAACCAGCCACGCTCCGAAGATACCCAGCAGCGAAAGACCGGCAAAGGATGATTCCGATACTGCAGCTAGTCGCACAAGTCGGGTTAGCACGTAACCGAAGAGCAGAATTGCTAGAGATGTCCCTACGAATCCGAGTTCTTCGCCGATAACACTGAAAATGAAGTCGGTGTGCTGTGTAGGAAGGAAGTCGAGGCGCTTTTGAGCACCTAGAGTGAAACCCTGTCCCCAGAACTCGCCGCTCCCTATCGCCACCTTTGACTGGATCACCTGATACCCAGCGCCTCTCGGGTCAACCTCAGGATCCAAGAACACCAGAATACGATTCCTCTGGTAGTTCGCCAAAGAGTTCCAGAGAGGACGAGCTAAAGTAGCCGAAGCAAAGTTGGCAAGGACTAGTGCTACAGACTCGAATAGAAACAGTCGCGAGCGAAAAAAGAGAATCATACAGGCGATGACGATCAGGATGTACGCCGACCACACCGCAGTATCGTAGGCGAGAAATAGTCCCACCACAGGACTCGCTATTAAGGTGAGGAGCCACACTGGAGTGGCGGCCCAGTAGAGCATCGCAAAAAGAATCCCTACGAATGCTAGAGCTGTTCCCAGATCCGGCTGCAGCATCACAAGACCCAGAGGCAGGGCCACAATCGCACCCGGCTTCACGAGCTCCCGCAGAGTTCTGAGGGGACGGTCCCTCTCCGAAAGAATCTGGGCCAGCCAAAGGATCGTCGCGATCTTGGCTATCTCAGCTGGCTGAAAACCGAAACCGCCCAACCTGATCCATGACTTCACTCCAACAGCAGTTCCACGGCCTTCCCCGATGATCAACGTCAAGCCAAGAAGGACAACTCCCAAAACGTAGATCGGATGCGCAGCCCACTCTATCCAGGGCACAGGGATTCGAGACACCACTGTGAATGTGAGAAGCGCAACCAAAAACCACTGTAACTGAAGGATCCAAGCTCCGTGCGTAACCTCATTTGGGACTTGAAGTTGTCCCGCCGAGTAGATCATTGCGATCCCAAAAAGGCTCAAAACCAGGGTTGCGCTGACCAACCGTCTATCGATTGCCCATCTTTCTGAGAAGCTCATGAGCCACCTTCAGCCGCCGGAGTCAAACCGGCCTGCTCCTGTGCTTCTGTTGTGATTCCTCGTGGAAATCGATCCCGATACCATTGGGGCACAGGTCCCCTCAGGATGTGCTCACGGTAAGTCTGGATTGTATCGATCGGGATGCCATGCTTGGAGCGAAGGTAGTAGTCCGCTGCTTTAGCCACGATCGGAGCAGCGACCTGCCCTCCACTTTCACCGTATTCGACAATTGCCACCAACACTATCTCCGGTGGCTTTCCGGGGGGTCCGGCCATACCTGCGAACCACGCATGGTCCTGCGCGAGCCCCCTAACGCTCAAAGGATTCTGACCCGTACCAGTTTTCCCGATTACCTCCCAGTGCTCCAGAGTCGTTCCAAAATGGGCCGTACCTCCAGGGGCCGTAACCATTCGTAAGCCTTCTCGTAGTGACGCGATGTGCTCCCGTGCAAGGTCAAGCTGCCAACCCTCAGAGATAGCCACACCTTTGGCGATGACAGGGGCTGGGGCAGATCCATTACGAGCCAGAGCCACGTAGAACTGAGCCATCTTCAAAGGCGTCTGCGAATTGGGACCCTGACCTATCGCTAGATTCAGCGCTTCTCCTTCGGTTGGCCGATATCCATATAGTTCCTGCCAGAATTGTGGACCTTCCGGGAAAATGCCACGACTCTCTTGCGGAAGATCAACACCGCACTGCTGGCTGAAACCGATATCGGTTGACCTGTCTAGCAGCCGCTGCAAGCCTAGCCTCAGCCCAAGCTGATAGAAGTAGACGTCACACGAATTTCCTATAGCCTCTGCTAAGGTGTTGTACCCGTGACCCTGTCGATCCCAGCAACCCCAGAAGCGGTTGCCCCAGTACCATTGGCCCTCGCACGGATCTGGCATCACCTCATCAGGGGTTACAACACCTGCGTCCAGAGCGATGCCAGCGGAGGCGAGCTTCCAAGTCGATGCGGGCGCATAAAGGCCTAGCACCGATCGGTTGAACAAAGGCTTTTGTTCGTTCTCGTTGAGCCCGGCCCAAGCCTCTGTGTCGATCCCTCCTACAAATGCATTCGGGTCATAGCCGGGAGCAGAATACAAGGCCAGTACACCACCATCCTTGGGATCAAGAGCGACCACCGCACCTGACATGGAGTCGGGGAATATCCTGTGGATCCACTGTTGAAGACCAAAATCCAAGTTCAAGTGCAGGTCCTCACCTTCTATGGCAGCTGTTCTCTCTACTCCCGCAAAATCACCTACAATACGCCCACGAGCATCGAACTCGACCCATCTCACACCCTGTCTGCCCTGGAGCCTGGACTCGTATTGACGCTCAATCCCGATCTTACCCACAATGATGCCGGGACTGTATACCGAGTCAGGAAACATCTCCATCTCCAACTCGTCAGCTGTAATTTCTCCCACATAGCCTGTCAGGTGAGCCCCGGACACTCCCAGGTTGTAGCGACGCCGGGGACGCATGTCGATATAGACCCCAGGAAAATCGGAACGACGTTCTTCGATCTTGGACACCGCGTCAAAGTCGGCATCGGAGTCGATGACCACCTCACGACCAAAACGACGTAGCCGGGCCAGCACCTGCTCTATTTCCCGATCCGATAGCTCGATATGTTCAGACATACGAGTCAGGGTGGCCCGGACAGAGTCCACCGGTCCAGGCAGCACCGTTATCGAATAACCCGGCACATTGTCAGCTATGATGACCCCATTTCGGTCGTAGATCGTGCCCCGTGGAGCGGGTATGGGAAGAACCCGCACTCTGTTGGAACTAGCACGCAGGACCCAGTCATCAGACTGGAGCACCTGCAACCGGAAAAAGGCTATAATCAGAGCAGCCAGAACTACTCCTGTTGCGAACACCAGACCTTTCGCGCGACGACGAAGCGCACGTGGGTGATAGAGTCTCACTTTTGACTCCAACTGCCGAGTGCGGTCGAAAAGACAACCGCGATCCCGGCTAGGTAAAGAGCACCGAGGCTCCCCTCCACTACAGCCTGTTCCATAAACGGCTGGCGTACTTCCGGACCCATCGCCAACCAATGAATCAGGTCGCGCGCCCATTTCCCAGCGAAAATATAAGCTGGAAAGAATAGTCTCGAATCTCCAACGAAAAGATCCCGCGTAACTGAGCCTCCCGTCGCTACAACAGTCATCGCGACTGAGTTTGCCCCGAAGGCAAGCAAGCTCATCGCGTCCTCAAGCAACCCTGCTACAAGCCCTAGGCCTGAAGCCCGGGCAAGTGATAGTTCTCGAGCAGCGATCAACAACCCAAGCGTTAGGAGATCGGGTGCCTCACGCCCATAAGACAAACCAATATGCAGAACAAAGTGCAGCGTAAAGAGCATGAATACGCTCACCCACACTAGCTGTCCCCGCCCCGCAGTGCGGTTCACCGGTGTTCCCCTTCAGGATCACCTAGGTTCACACTATCTCCGGATTCCCCCATGAATATGAGCACGTGGGTTGCCGCCCCTGGCGCAGCTGCGGGATCCAGAACATAAGCCTTACGCCAAGCGCCCTCTTCCTCCGCTATCCCTAGGACTGTGCCTATTACTATACCTCTGGGGAAGACACCGCCTAAGCCACTAGTCAGCACCACCTGTCCAACTGCAACCTCCTCGTGATAGGGAATCCCGTTAAGAATCAGGCGATCGTCTTCCCGGAAATCACCCCTACGGCTTTCCACCATACCGTAGACCGAGCCATCGGCTAGCATCGCACTTGAGCGGAAGTCGGGATGGGTCCAGTCGATTCCCAGTGCATTACTGTTCCTTGCCTCACGGATCACACCAACTAGACCTGCTGGAGAGAGAACCGGAGCGCTCACTTGAACACCGTCCGAGGTACCCACGTTGACCAGGAAGGTGCTCTCTGAGCCCGGGGTACCGGGTCGACTTATTGTGGCTGGTCGATAGTCATACCCTAACGACTCTTTAAGGTCGAGTAGCTTCCGAAGGGTCCTGTTTTCATCTGTGACTGCCCGATGCGTCGACATTATTTTGGATAGGTAGTCTAACTCCGCTTGTAAAGTCTCAACGCGGACGCGTCTAGCGCTTCCCTCGCTAACGATGCCCTGCAGAGCCGTAAAAGGGCGCAATCCCCCTTGCAACAATGCAGAGACACGTTCCTGAGTGGACTGTGGGAGGTACATAGTCCCAAAAGCCAGTAGAAGTGTTAAACCAGTCAGGACAAGGTCTCGGGTTCGAGCACCCGAATCGGGACCGTTGCCGTAGGGGGGCAACCTAAGGCCTGCTAGTGAACGAGGACGGTACGGTACTTCGTCAAGTCATCGAGAATCCTGCCCCCGCCTCTCACTACACACGTGAGCGGATCCTCGTCGACGTGAATCGGCAGATTGGTCTCGTGCTTCAGAAGCTTATCCAGCCCACGAACTAGGGCTCCGCCACCAGTCATCATGATTCCCCGGTCTACGATATCGGACGCAAGCTCAGGTGGAGTTATCTCAAGCGCTCTACGCACAGCATCAACTATGGCCTGAATCGGCTCCTGAATGCACTCTCGGATCTCTTGGGAGTGCACGACAACCGTCTTCGGGATTCCGGAAACCAAGTCTCGCCCCTTCACTTCGAGTTCCTGCTCTTCTCCGTAATCGAAGGCGGAACCTATCTGGACCTTGATTGCCTCAGCCGTCGGCTCACCTATGAGCAGGTTGTAGTTCTTTCGCAGAAAAGTCACGATAGCGGCGTCAAGTTCATCGCCCCCTACTCGGATCGATGTATTAGATACGATTCCTGAGAGCGCTATAACCGCAATCTCTGTCGTGCCACCCCCAATATCAATCACCATATTGCCCGTAGGCGTCTCTACCGGGAGACCCACACCGATCGCGGCTGCCATTGGCTCATCAACCATGAAGACGTTTTTCGAACCTGCTGACATCGCGGACGACCTTACCGCCCTGCGCTCCAATTCCGTTATGCCTGACGGCACACCCACAACCACGGTCGGTTTAATGCGGAAGATCCGTTTTGAAGTAACTTGCTTCAGGAAGTGACGAAGCATCATCTCAGTCACATCGACATCCGCTATGACCCCGTCCTTCAGAGGTCGAATCGCCTCGATTCCCTCTGGAGTCCGACCTAGCATTCTCTTAGCCTCAAGGCCGATGCCTAGGATCCGCCGACTTCCCCTCTCCACGGCAACCACCGAAGGCTCATTTAGCACAATACCCTCGCCCTTTACATAGACGAGAGTGTTCGCGGTTCCAAGGTCAACGGCGATATCGTTGACCGGAATCAATCGGCCGGAGCCAAGCCAGTTAGACAATTCAGAAAGCAACTTGATGCCAGTTTCGGAGCCGCAGGAGGTTCGAGAATAGCGTCTGAACGCATTCAAAGTTTAAGCAGATGAACATACGTTTACGTCGCTCTACGTGCTAGTATTTTCGCTTTACCTGAAACACAAAAAGAATCTAGCTCACCTGCTCCCGGTGCTCCCAAAACCACCCTTTCCACGGCCGGTCTCCGACAGTTCATCGGTCTCCTCAGTGTCGGGAGTCTCGAAGCGGGCGAAAACGAGTTGAGCAATCCTCTCTCCTCGCTTCAGCGTGACCGACTCAGTCCCGAGGTTCTGCATAATTACACCGAGCTCACCGCGGTAGTCTGGATCAATCGTGCCCGGACTGTTTGGAAGCGTAATCCCATGCTTTAAAGCCATCCCTGAACGAGGCCGCACCTGGCACTCAATGCCCTCCGGCAACTCCATAATGAGTCCGGTTGAAACAAGTCGTATCTCACCCGGCTCGAGAGTCACGCATTTTTCAGCAGAACGCACATCATATCCGGCAGAATGTTCAGTAGCCCGTTGTGGAAGGGGAAGGTCCGGGTTCGACGAAAGTCGACGAAAACTTACTTTCAGCATCAGGGGCCCGCGGGAACCCCGACAAATTGCTCCACAAGTCGACATTCCATCCCGAACGCTTCTGCTACACCCTGATGAGTAACGTTACCGTTTACGATACTTACGCCCAATCTTAGGGCCTGATCGTCATAGCACGCTTTTTCCCAACCGTTATTGGCCAATTCAATCGCGTATGGCAACGTTGCATTCGTGAGCGCTAGCGTGCTTGTTCGCGGCACTCCGCCAGGCATATTCGCAACCGCATAATGGATGATCCCATCAACCGTATAAACCGGATCGTTGTGCGTAGTAGGCTGCATTGTCTCAACACAGCCTCCTTGGTCGATGGCTACATCACAGATCACAGCGCCCTCTTGCATAAAAGAGAGGTCTTTTTTCGTGATCAGATTAGGAGCTTTCGCACCAGGGATTAAAACAGCACCAATGACCAAATCTGCTTCCTGGATTTGCTCTCGGATCGCATAACGCGTCGAGAAAAGCGTCTCAACATTCGCAGGCATCACATCGTCGAGATAACGAAGACGTTCGAGGTTAATATCCATGATTGCTACTGAGGCACCCAACCCAGCTGCCATCTTTGCTGCGTTGGTTCCAACCACTCCTCCACCTAAGATAAGGACCCTGCCAGGCTTCACCCCGGGAACCCCACCCAACAGCACCCCTAGTCCTCCCTGTGGCTTTTCGAGGTACTTCGCTCCTTCTTGAACAGCCATTCTACCTGCCACCTCAGACATTGGCGTCAGCAGAGGCAACTCTCCGGTGTCGAGTTCGACCGTCTCGTAGGCGATAGCAATAGCCCCGGAATCAAGGACAGCCCTCGTCAACTCCTCAGATGCAGCGAAGTGAAAATAGGTGAAGATTACCTGTCCTGACCGCATCTTAGGCCACTCTGGCTTGATGGGCTCCTTAACCTTCAAGATAATCTCGGCCCTTGCCCATATCTCATCCGCCGTATCGAGAACCGTGGCACCCGCACCTTCATAAAAACCGTCGCTGAAACCACTACCCAGGCCTGCCCCTCTTTCAATCAAGAGATCATGACCGGCTTCCGCCAACACCTCTGCACCGGCTGGTGTTAACGCCACCCTGTATTCATCTGGTTTGATTTCCTTCGGTACACCAATCAGCATCTCAATCACTCGTGCGTTTAGGTATTCTGCGTGATGAAAGTCGACGTCTGAGAACACAGCCTAACTTGGGCCCAGCCTCAGTTCTAGGTGGCACCCAGGGTCATAATACTGCGCTGCGACTCGCAGTGTGTCCTCACATGTCACGGCATCGATACCAGACAGCACATCGTCAAGCCCCCGGAATGGTTCATCATGTAGAGCAAACGATGCCAATCTATGGAGACGGGCGCCGGTCGACTCCAGAGAGAGCATTACTTGTCCCTTAACCTGTTGTTTTATCCGATCGAGGTCGACCTCAGAGAGTCCCTGCTCGGCAATACGCTCCAACTCACCCCTTACGGCCTCGGAAGCTCTAGCTGCCGTCGCTGGGCGCGTTGCTACATAGACACCAACCATACCCGCAGAACGATAAAAACTCTGGAAGGTATAGACTGAATAACAGAGACCAAGCTCCTCTCGAACCTTCTGAAATAATCGTGAACTCATGCCGCCACCAAGAATAGACGAAACCAAAATCAATGCGTAGCGGTCTTGGCTAGAGTGGGGCGGCGCCTCCGCGCCAAAAACAATGTGGGTCTGTGCAGTCTCCCGATCGACTAACTCTAAGCCCGCCACGGCATTCAGCGGACCCTTAACTTGTTCACTTCGGACTCCTGGAACCACGGTGTCAACATGGCTAGCAACCCGATCTACAAATTCTTCGTGTTCGACATTTCCCGCAGCAGCAATAACGAGGTTCTCGCCAACATACCTTTCCGAGTGCAATTCTCTCAGCCTCTCACCCTTCATTCCCTCCACAGATAATTTCGTCCCCAATATCGAGCGCCCATAAGGATGTCCATTCCATAAACGTTCGGAATGGATCTCGAAAACAAGATCGTCAGGCGTATCCTCAACCTGAGCGATTTCCTCCAGAACTACTTCACGCTCGAGGGAAAGGTCGGAGTCGCGCAAAGTCGGTGATAACACCAAATCAGAAAGCACGTCTAAGGCAACCGGTATATGCTCATCCAAGACGCGTGCCTGGTAGGACGTATGTTCTCGGCTAGTATAAGCATCTAGTGAGCCACCGAGCGTCTCAAGTGAATCTGCGATCTCAAGCGCTGACCTAGTGCGAGTCCCCTTGAAAACCATGTGCTCAAGCAAGTGGCTCGCACCCGTGTCGGTATTCGTCTCATGCGCAGCGCCCTGCCTGATCCAGATACCTATCGCTGCAGAACGCACACCGGGGATCTTTTCACTCAAGATCAGCACCCCGTTGTCGAGGTTTGTTTCACGCATTGCCTCAGAGCGCTTTTCTCCGCCGCTAACTTCATAGGACGGCGCACGGGGAGTGGACAACCGCCCAGACCCCGTGCGCCCTGTGACATCACTCACGGTCAACTCTCGCTTCTACAACTAATGTCACTCAACGCCTAAGGGCCCCTTCAGCCCTCGCCCCCCTCCTTGGCGTCACTCCCTGTGTCTTCATGGCTATCTCCGGCAGTCGCTTCCTCAGCTATCGCTGCCTTTCGTGACAAACGAAGGCGGCCCTTCTCGTCAATCGAAAGAAGCTTTACTCGGACGATATCACCTTTCTTAACAACGTCTTCCGTGTTCTCGGTCCTGTCTTCCTGTAGCTCAGAAATGTGGCAGAGCCCCTCAGTACCAGGCATTATCTCAATGAAGGCACCAAAGGTTGTTGTGTTCTTGACTGGACCTTCGTAAATACGGCCTACCTCGGGGTCAGCGACGATGGCTTCGATCATTTCCTTTGCCCGCTCACCCGCCTCTCCGTCCACCGCGGCGATCTTCACTATACCAGCATCGTCTATATCAATCGACGCACCCGACTCCTCCTGAATCGCTCGGATAGTCTTACCCTTCGGCCCGATGATCTCTCCGATTTTTTCCGGGTTGATCTGGATTGATACGATGCGTGGAGCATAGTCAGACAAGTCTTCGCGATGAGCCTCCAACGCTTGACCCATCTGGTCAAGGATGTGGAGACGTCCCTTTGTCGCTCGTTCTAGAGCTTCGGTTAGGATATCCATCGTCAGGCCTTCTATCTTGATATCCATCTGAATAGACGTCACACCATCTCGAGTACCTGCAACTTTAAAGTCCATATCTCCCAGTGCGTCTTCCAAGCCGAGGATATCAGTAAGAATGGCGACATCTCCACCTTCCTTGATAAGCCCCATAGCCACTCCAGCACATGGTGCCTTGATTGGGACACCGGCATCCATGAGAGAGAGCGAAGAACCACAGACCGTCGCCATTGATGAAGACCCATTCGACTCAAGAACATCGGAGACAACCCGGATCGTGTAGGGGAAGTCATCATACTCCGGCAGGAGTGGCTGAATCGCTCGCTCAGCGAGATTTCCGTGTCCGATCTCCCGCCGCGAAGTGCCACGGAATGGGCGAGCCTCGCCTACCGAGAATGGCGGGAAGTTATAATGCAGCATAAATGACTTCTTGATCTCCTCACGAGAATCAATTGAATCAATGCGCTGCTCATCCCTTGAGGTTCCTAGCGTAACAACCGCCAGTGCCTGGGTTTGACCACGAGTGAACAATGCCGAACCGTGCGTACGGGGGAGCACGCCGACCTCAGAAGTGATGGTCCGGATATCGTCAACACCGCGACCATCTGCTCTCACTCCCTTATCAAGGATCGTCCTACGCATCGTCTGCTTTTCGATGCTCCGAATCGTTTCTTTGATGTCCTTCTCGTCTTTGGAATACTGCTCATCTTCCGCAACCAGAGTCGCGATCACATCGTCCGTGACCCTCGCCAGTTCCTGACTCCGCTCCTGCTTATCTCCAATCGCCAGAGCTTCCTCAACTTTTGATGAGGCCAGCACCTCGATTTTCGACTTGAGATCACTGTCGACCTCGGCCGGGGCCCAGTCCATATCTGGCACACGATGGCCTTCCAGGAAATCATCCTGTATCTCACAGAGTTCACGAATCGCTTCATGAGCCACAGTTAGGCCCTCAAGGATTTCTGCCTCAGGAACCTCAAGCGCACCACCCTCAACCATCGTGATCGCTTCCTTGGAACCCGATACTACTATGTCTACATCGGAGTACTCAAGCTGCTGGAAGGTCGGGTTGATCACCCAGTTCCCCTGAATGCGACCGACTCGAACCGATGCGACTGTCGTGTTGAAGGGGACCTTCGACATATTGAGTGCTACTGAGGCGCCCAAGAGCGCAATTACGTCCGCATCGTTCTCCTGATCAGCCGACAAAATAAAGCAGGCGACTTGAGTCTCATGCATAAATCCATCTGGGAATAGCGGCCGAATGGGTCGGTCGATCATGCGAGCGCTGAGAATCTCCTTCTCACCCGGACGACCCTCACGCTTAAAGAAGCCTCCGGGAATCTTACCCGCAGCATAGGACTTCTCACGATACTCGATCGTGAGCGGGAAAAAGGGTAAATGGGTAGGGTTGTCTTGTACCGTAACGGCACACAGAACTACGGTATCGCCGAACTGCACTAGGCACGAACCCTGCGCGAGCTTGGCCATACGGCCAGTTTCGAGCGAAAGCGAGCGTCCTGCAAATTGGCGCTCTATTTTCTTAGTCATGTATTGTACTCACTTCGTTTTCAGACGGGGGGATCCCGCCTATTAGAACAAGGAGAGTGCGCATGAGATCCGGAGAGAGAGCGACCGCCGCGCGGGGGCACGGTGCGATCCAGCGGAACGCTCCCCGTGAGCCCGACTGTGCAGCCAGGTTGTAGGCCGTCTCCCACCCGAGGCACTAACGCACTCGAATGATTAGCCGACTCCCACCGCCAAGCGGAGGGGACGGGTCCTTCTCCACGACCAGATAGCCGCGGGGTTTCCTCCGACTCTTGTCGTCTACCGACTGACACTAAGCCGCACGCCAGAGAAGAGATCAGTGTCTCAGTCCAAGGTCCTTGATGAGGTCACGGTACTGTTCCACATCATTACGCTTGACGTACTCTAACAGACGACGACGACGACCTACCATCTTTAGTAGGCCCTGCCGTGAGTGGTGGTCTTTCTTATGCGAATCAAAGTGAGACCTGAGATCGTCAATTCGCGCTGTGAGTATCGCGACCTGAACCGGTGCGCTCCCACGATCACTTTCGTGGAGCTGGTACTTTTTGATGATGTCTTCCTTGACAATCGCCATTTTGGCGTGCCTCCTCAGGAGTCAATTGCTGCAAGGGAAGCTAAAGCTGTACACCCGCTACAGCGGATGTTCTTGCGAGCTACAAAGAAAAAGCTAAGAAAACGAACAGAAAGCGTCTACGGGCATACCTCGCAGCTACCCCATTGTGAGGCTAATGGATACCGGTTTTCTGGCGTGTACCCACCCTTCCAGAATCCTTCTAGCTCGACCCACATCCTTACCGATCTGCTTAAGTAGTGTGGCCACCCCCTCGAATCGTTCAGTCCCTCTTAACCGCTGAATAAAATCCACTCGCACTTCTTCTCCGTATATCTCGCGGTCAAAGTCAATTAGGTGCAGTTCTATGCTTGGAGGTGACCCCTGAAACGTCGGTCGTGGGCCCAAGTGCAAGGCACCCGCGTATGTCCCATCGCGGAGCACAGCGCGAACCGCATAAGTACCCTCCGGTGGAATCAGCTTATATGAATCCACGACCGCGAGATTAGCAGTCGGGAAACCTAGACTTCTACCCCTGCCCTCCCCGCGCACAACGATTCCGCGGATCGAATATGGGCGGCCGAGAGGATCAATGGCATCTGCAACCCTTCCCTCCATTATGGTATCGCGGATCCGGGACGAGGAGACCACAGCTTCTCCTACGGATACAGGAGGAACAACATCAACCGTGAAGCCCAGGTCCTTGCCTATCTTCCTTAGGGTTTCTTGGTCCCCCTTCCGATTTCGGCCGAACCCGTGGTCATATCCTATAACGAGTTCCTCGACACCCAACCGACCAACGAGGATCTCTTCCACGAAGCGTCGAGGCTCATAGCGGGAGAGCGCTTCCGTAAAACTTAGAAATACCGCGTAATCGAGCCCTGACTCCGCAAGGATCTCTTTCTTTTCTATAGGACTTGTGAGCATCATCGGAGCATGCTCTGGTCGCACGATACGCAACGGATGTGGATCAAAAGTCACAAGAAGGCTCCGACGCTTCGTTGCGTCTGCTCTTTCGCGGATCTCACGCAAGACGGTCCAATGACCCCGGTGCACACCATCGAATGTCCCTACAGTCGCAACGGTACCGCAGTCGCGTGGGATGCCCCGCGG
>Ga0114933_10000428_pt1 | contig 51383 bp, 39 predicted proteins | sample 4SBtaG_FD_89691 | JGI IMG/M metagenome (GOLD analysis project Ga0114933, IMG submission 89691) | Deep subsurface microbial communities from Kolumbo volcano to uncover new lineages of life (NeLLi) - 4SBTROV12_W25 metaG | ecosystem: Environmental > Aquatic > Marine > Volcanic | place: Kolumbo... | reverse complement strand
TGTTTCTATTGTAGTGCCTGGATTGCAGTCAACCGTTAGTGTTGATGGCGAAAATTTTACACTGTTGAGTATGGGTATCACCCTGGATTCTCAAAGTAGAACCATTCCTGTTCTCCTTGAAATTGCCAATGGAGATGGTTATCTAAAAATTGGGCAAACCGTGCAGGTAACGCTTTATACATCAGCCGAGACCCATTCGCCTGCTGTACCTGAAAATGCACTATTTGAAGATGAAACCAATGAAATAGTTTTTGTTCACTCCACGGGTGAATCATTTGAAAAACGCATTGTAAAAACCGGCAACCGGGATAATGGTTGGGTGGCAATTTTAAGTGGATTGCAAAAAGGGGATAGAGTCGTTACCAAAGGCGGATATTTAGTCAAACTTGCATCCACTTCTGCTGCCGTAGGACATCCTCATGCACATTAATACAATTCCCGCAGTAAGGGACAGGAGAAATAATGTTAAGTAAATTAATGCAATTCAGTTTAAAAAACAGGCTCATCGTTTTAATCGGGGCAATGGGTTTGTTTTTTGTTGGGATTTATACAGCAGTAAAATTGCCAGTGGATGTGTTTCCGGATCTCACCGCTCCCACGGTAACCGTTATGACAGAAGCCCACGGCATGGCGCCGGAAGAAGTAGAAATGCTGGTTACATTCCCGATTGAAACGGTGGTAAACGGTGCGTCGGGTGTTCGTCGCGTGCGATCCAATTCCATTCAGGGTCTTTCTGTAGTCTGGGTAGAATTTGAGTGGGGGACGGATATTTATATCGCCCGTCAAATTATCAATGAAAAACTTCAATCCGTACGAAATACCATTCCGGGCGATGTAGATCAACCCATATTGGCGCCCATCACATCCATCATGGGAGAAATTATGCTGGTGGGGCTTACGGGCGATTCCACATCCGCCATGGACTTGCGAACCTTTGCCGATTTCACCTTAAAACGCCGCTTGCAATCCATATCCGGAACATCACAAGTATTGGTTTATGGGGGCGAAACAAAACAATATCAGATTCAAATCAATCCTTACTTGCTGCAAAAATATGATTTAAGCATGCAGCAAATTCTGGATGCGGTAAAAGAAGCCAATATCAATGCAACTGGTGGCGTTTATTTAGAATCAGGACAGGAATTTTTAATTCGCGGCATCGGCCGAATTCGTTCCTTAGATGAATTGTCGCATACCGTCGTCTCCACCAATAAGAGCGTGTCTGTTTTGATTCGGGATGTGGCTGAAGTTTCTATCGCTTCGGCGACACGGCTGGGAACCGCTTCATTTAATTCACAAGATGGCGTCATGTTGGTTATCAGCAAACAACCCGATGCCAATACACTCCAACTCACCCGTAGGATTGAATCCGTTTTAGAAGAGATGCGACCATCGCTGCCAAAGGATGTAACACTCCATACTGATATATTTAAACAAGCTGATTTTATTGAAATTGCCATAAATAATGTAACCGATTCGCTATTGGATGGGGCCATATTGGTTGTATTTATTCTAATGATATTCTTGATGAATTTCCGCACAACCTTCATTTCGATTACGGCAATTCCTCTTTCGCTTATCGTTTCCGTTATCGTTATGAAATTATTTAACCTGACCATTAATACCATGACCTTGGGCGGCATGGCAATCGCTATTGGGGTTTTGGTAGATGATGCAATTATCTATGTTGAAAATGTCTATCGCCGTATTCGACAAAATGTTGCCCTGCCAGACGCAGAAAAGCGTTCATATTTTAATGTTGTGAAAGATGCATCGGATGAAATTCGGTCACCAATCGCCATGGCAACCTTCATCGTTATTGTGGTTTTTGTACCCTTCTTTTTCTTGAGTGGAGTAGAAGGTCGGATGCTTATTCCGTTGGGTTTGGCCTATGTTGTGTCAATTTTTGCTTCTCTGATTGTTGCGATAACCGTAACCCCTGCATTGTGTTATTATCTACTGAAGCATGTTTCCAAAAAACAGGAACGGGATACTTGGTTAGTTCGCAAACTGAAAAAAGGGTATTTACCCACGCTTAAATTCTGTTTAAACAATAATAACAGAATTATTTCCATAGCAGGATTAATGGTGGTGATTTCCATGAGTGTTCTCCCGTTCATGGGTCGGTCATTTTTACCGGAATTTAATGAAGGAACCTTAAACATCAGTGTGGCCACCGTTCCGGGTACATCCTTGGAAGAATCTGATAAAATAGGAAAAATGGTTGAAGATATTTTACTATCTCATCCCGCCGTCCTTACAACGGCAAGACGGACGGGCAGAACAGAAATGGATGAGCATTCTATGGGTTCTCACGCCCATGAATTAGAAGTTCGGATTGATCTTTCCAATGCATCCAAAGAAGAATTATTGGATGAATTGCGCAACAACCTAACCTTGGTGCCGGGGACATTTATCGCCATCGGGCAGCCCATCAGTCATCGTATTGACCACATGCTTTCAGGAACACGGGCAAATATTGCCGTAAAAATATTTGGGACAGATCTGTATGAATTGCGACAATTTGCCGAACAAGTGAAAACGCAAATGGAAAATGTAGATGGAATTGTGGATCTATCCGTCGACCAGCAAACGGATATTCCCCAAGTCAGGATTAGAGCTAATCGTGAAAAAATGGCCCTGTATGGCTTAAGAGTCGCGGATCTTGATGAAATGATTGATATAGCATTTTTGGGAGTAAAAGCATCGCAAATTTATGAACCAAACAGCCGGCATGATCTGGTGGTTCGTTATGCGCCTGAATATAGAAAAGACTTGAAGGCCATCCGCAATAGTCTCATTGATACACCCAACAGCGGTAAAATTCCATTGGAAATGGTTGCGGATATTATCGTGGATAAAGGGCCGAATTATATCAGTAGGGAAAATGTGCAACGGAAAATTGTGGTGCAGGCAAATGTATCCGGCAGAGATTTACTGGGTGTGGTGGAAGAAATAAAATTCAATATTAATAATAATGTGGAATTTCCCAGAGGATACTATATTGAGTACGGCGGGCAGTTTGAAAGCGCCCGGGAAGCATCCCGAACCGTTGCAATATTAAGTCTGCTCTCTATTATTGCTATTCTCATCGTTTTATATATGGAGTTTGGTAATTTCCGCCAGGCGATTCTGGTGATGGTGAATTTACCCCTTGCACTCATCGGCGGGATTGTGAGTATTTATTTTACGGATGGAATTATCACGATTGCATCTTTGGTTGGTTTCATTACCTTGTTTGGCATTGCCGTTCGAAATGGAATTTTGATGGTATCCCATTATAATTATTTGATGGATAAAGAAGGGAAATCATTATCAGATGCGATTATTCAAGGGTCAATGGAACGGTTAAATCCAGTGCTGATGACAGCCTTAACCACCGGACTAGCATTATTACCGTTAGCCCTTGCCGGTGAAAAACCGGGCAGTGAAATTCAGTCGCCCATGTCCATCGTGATTCTGGGTGGATTACTTACAGCTACATTTCTGAATTTAATTGTAGTTCCGGTACTATTTGCAAAGTGGGGGAGAAAATAAGTGCTCCTCCCCAAAAACCCCCGTACCAAGTGTTAAGTAAGTTTCACCACAAAATCTCAAGTAAGGAGTGAGTTTAAATGAAAATTCATTGGATTAATCTATTATAAATTCTTGGAGTAGGCTTTGGACAAGGACAACCCACTTTTCAGGGGATTGTAGCGGTTCAAAGCCTATTGGACAGAATATGCTAATTTAGGATGGAAGTGTTTTAATGTGTCATTTTGTTAATTATTATATACAATCTTAAGCCAAACAGACAACCAATTTGTTTTACTCTCTTTGTTGCAATATCCAGTCTTTTACCCCTTTCCGCACCAGCAAGGTTTGCCTCTGTTTTTCCTGAATCATATCTGCCTGTGTAATCCATTAATAATATAAATAAAAACAAGACACAGACACGGCACCAATCCCTGTAAGTTCTAATATAATTTCATGCTATACGGTCTTCAACACCGTTGTCCTACCGATAAAGTAGGAGGTGAGTTCGATTCTCACGCGTTCCCGCAAGATTTATTTAGTCTGCAAATGATGACATAAGCAGACATAGCAATTCCTATAATATATAAATGTCTCGCTTCAATTTTTCCCCCAATACCGCAGGCATAAATCACTGGTAGCTGATCTCGGTTTTGATAAGGCCATGTTGCATGATGTATTGCGAAAAAAAAGCCAGAAGCCTGTCCAGCTGCATGAAACGGTTGATTACCTTTTAACTATTTTCCAAACTACAAACTGTTCATCATCAAATCCTTTAAACTCAGTCTCTATCTGTTCAGTTGAAATCAAATCTCTGTTTTCTAAAAAGAAATCTTGTAAGGCAGGGTCATTATATACATCATTTGAAATTATAATTTCTACTCCTGTAGAGAAGTTCACCAAGCGGGCGGCAAGATTGACTGCCGTTCCGAAATAATCAAGGCGTTCATTCTGGGTGACGGCGATACAGGCTCCGTGGTGTAAACCAACTTTCAGATACAGCGGGTGTCCCTTGTTAAATGTTGTTTTTATCAATACTTCTTGGGCTTTGATCATTGCTCGCAGGGCATTGTCCGGTGTGGGAAAAGTTGCCATGACGGCATCTCCGATGGTTTTTACTATTGATCCATCCTCAGTGACAATCTCTTTTTTTACAATATCAAAATGATCCATCACTTTTCCAAATGCCGGTGCATCACCTACGGAGCGGTACATCCGGGTGGAATCCCGGAGGTCAGTGAAAACGATTGTCAAACTACCGACGGATATGTTCTCGCCGGGGCGAAGTGCCTCGCTGCTGAATAGATCACGAAAAACTTGCATGGATGTTACTTCAGCTGCCGTAACCGCTTTGTCACTCCATTCCATACGTTCCAGGATAAAAAGCTGCTCATTCTTCGTGCCATTTTTCAGAATCAAACTTGACTCAATCGGAAACAAAAACTCTTCATTCGTCCAACCCCTTTCCCCATATTCTATGGATAGTTCCGAATTTGTATCCTCACTAACACGAATAAATTGTCCACCAGAATTTTTCAAAGCACGAAGCCGGTAACTTCCTGTTTCCAGATTAAGGTTGATTTTTCTTGTCTCGCCTGGTTCAAGTTGCTGCTGAGCCGCTATATGTGGAGTCACTTGTGGACCTGCTACACAAAATTCAGTTTTTCTAACCGGTCGAACCGATCGTGACGGACAGAAAGTCAATTCAACCGAACGTTCAAAGTTGGCATTAAAATCGATATTACAAACATCGCAATGAACAGCCGGATGGACATCATTAAGATGAGTAAAACTTTCCTTCGCTCCACGGCATAGAGGACAGAGCAAATCCCATTGGAATTCAAGCAGGCCGGCTCGAACCGCTTCGAGACAAGTGGCGAGCACATCTTTCCGTTCTTTCTCCCACTTACCAGCTAATTCAAAAGGGCGTATTCTGCTGACCTTAAGATCGTCAGATTCATTGATAAGCTCACTTAAAAGTAAGATTAATTCTTTATCAAGATTTTGTTTAACCAGTTTATGAATCAGTGATTTCAGCCGCTCTTTCCCGCCCGGTGTGAACTGGGGTTTAATCGATGGAACTTCACTAATTTTATTGCTGATTATTCTGTCGTAACGGTAGAATATTTTTCCGAACTGATGTTTGCTAATCATCCCGATCTGTAAAGGAATAGCGATCAAGCCGAGTAAATTGGACGGTTGCACCCAGACATTGTAGGATAGTCTAGTTCCAGGTTGCCCATCGGGGCGAGTTGAAAGCTTGACTGCAACGCGCATCTCTTTGACCGGCCCCCTGGAATACCGGCGGAGGACACTGAAACTCTTAGGACGCGACCATTCAAACGGTTCCTCGACCCACTCAACAATAACGCCAAATCTTTTGAATCGAAGATGATGTCGAGCGCTCGTTTCGTCTTGTTCTTTTTGTTTTAAAACTTCGAGCCAGGGTAAACCGGTATCGTGGTTGAACCGGTTAGTATCCGCAACGAGGGGCCAGATATCTGTTGGCGACGCTTGGAGATCCCAGCTCCAATCATAATGAAATATTGGATAATTCATCTTTAAAAAAATCGTTTACTTTTCATGATATCTCTTACATATCCTCAAGATTTACTCGATGATAATAGAATGGACTTCGAATAAAAAAGTTGATACAAAGTTAAGCAGCATTTTACATTTTTCCATATTCAATAGATAGCCAATATCCTAAGGCTGAATGAAGCCTTTTCCAGTTGTAAAACACCTCTATGTATTCAAATTTGTCCAGCTTTGATTTCGTTTTACCCATCCATTTTGTTTCCTATCATTCAACGGTAATTTACCCAAAAGTATCACCTTAGCTTTTACACCAAATTAGTCCGACTGATTAAAATGCTACACAGAGCAATTTCAATTATTGATTCTGGTTTTTGCTGTTAATTCATTAATTTAAATAACAAATGGAGGAATAATAATGGCTATACGACATGCTACGGCAAAATGGGATGGAACATTAAAAGACGGCAACGGAATCATGAAATTCGGAGACTATGAGGGTCCGTTTACATTTGTTTCACGTTTTGAAGAGGGAGAAGGAACCAATCCGGAAGAATTGGTTGGAGCAGCCCATGCGGGTTGTTATTCTATGTTTTTATCGGCTCTATTAAGCGGTGACAAATTAAACCCTACAAGCATAGAAACTACAGCTACTGTTCATTTAGGAACGGTTGATGGTGCTCCTACGATCACCCAAATTAACCTTGAATGCAAGGCAAAAGTAGCGGGACTAGATGAAGAGGCGTTTTTAGAGTACACCGAGAAAGCTAAGAAAAATTGTCCAATTTCTAAGCTGTTCGCAGGAACAGAAATCAAATTGTCCGCCATGTTGACGGATTAACCAAATGTAAGCATTCCATACATGGGTTGTGATGTTAAGATATTAAGAAGAATCACTATAAATATCACATCAAGGCGGCCAACTCCACTCGGATAGAATTGGAGAACTATTTTTTTTTGCTTTTAAAAAATTTTAGGATTTGATGAATTCAATTGGTTGGACAGAATGATCCACTCCTTTGAATTGCGAATTTTCTATAACCTGAATTGGCCGATTAAATCGAGTCAGGTACTTAAACCGCAACTAAAGCGAAAAATGAAATCCGCAAAAGCAAAACCAATTAAAGTCGAGTCAATTTTGGATTAGAATGATATTTACTACATGGCCAGCATATAAATAGGACTGAATCCCAAAACTACAAAAACCGTAAGGAATACCAAATCCCATATTAAATATTTCATATTTTCCCCCAGTTTTTATGTATAGACGCACCGAAACTTCAAAATGTTGCCAAGTCTTGAGTAAAAAAAAGCATTAAACTCAGTGAGGCGATAGAGTGGACATATCTCATTGAAGACGAAACTGGTCCGGATAAAATGTAGATGGTCTTGTTATGCACGAATAATATTAATATATTTCATCAATGAGTATGGGAATGTCAAAGAACCGTTTGGAGGCATTCAGTGATGGGGTGTTAGCTATCATTATCACAATTCTGGTCCTGGAGCTGGATATGCCTAAACTACCGGAAGTGGCAGAGGGAAGTGAATATCTCTTTGCGCTTCCTAAATTGATGCCTCAGGTTATTTCGTATCTGGTGAGCTTCCTTGTTGTGGCAATATTTTGGGTGAATCATCATAGCTTTTTCAATCGCTTGGCTAATACGAATCACACACTTATCTGGCTCAACGTCCACTTCTTATTCTGGGTGTCCTTAATTCCATTCCCGACTGGTCACATGGGAGAACATCCGTTCTCTGAAATGGCTAATGTCATGATTGCTTCGGTTTTTTTTATGGGCTCTTTATCATTTAAAATCATGTCGAGTTATTCCATGTTTAGGGGCAGCATCTGTCAGGATTCTTTAAAAATCGAAGAGAAGAAACGCATTGCCCGAATTGAATGGATGGGTCCAATTATTTATGCTGTAGCCATTGGGAGCGCCTTTATTGATACACGAATTTCTATAGTAATGATGATCGTTGCTCCATTGGTATACTTTATCCCTGCCCGTGAGTTGAAGAAAATCAAAGGTGACCGATATGAAAAAGGAGTATCTAAAGAATATGCCAATGATGAAATCAAAGTAATATGGAAACCGAATTTATGTGTTCATGCCGGCATTTGCTTTAGCGGACTGCCAAAGGTATTCAATCCCAATAAACGACCGTGGGTTAACATTGATGCAGCTACTGACGATGAAATAATCTATCAGGTTAAACAATGCCCCTCAGGCGCACTATCGTTAGACAATCAGAACTGAAGGAATGATTCGACCGTTGAGGTTTTTTACGTGTAATTAATTCGGTTACATTTAAATTGGTTGTAGAATTCTCCGATTACAGGATCGGATATAAATAATTAGTTGTAGTAAAAGAGAAAATATTACTAAATTTCAGACACTATACATACTATGAAATGTATAAGTTACTGTTAAATCTGTGAATCAATCGGGAGAGAGTGTAAATAATTTTTTCAAAGGAAATATTTGAATAAATTTGTACGGTCTATATGGGCCTAAATAATAGTTTTTATACATCTTAAGTTGATTATTGATTCAACAAACCTACTGAAAAGTATATATCGCACTTATTCCAACTCGAATTATTGTTTTTAGTATTTAATCAAAGAAATATAAATAGCAATCATTTCAGTCATGGAAAAAAATCAGATTCCAAAAGCCAATACGAATACTTACCATTGCGATAAAATTAATGTTGGCACAGTTTCAGCAAGAAAAGCGAGGGCTTAAAGGCCCCCGCTTTCTGTTATTAATAGAACAACCTGTAATACACCGGTTACTCAATAATGATAAGAGACGACTGAGATGAAAAAATTAGTTTCAATATTATCCCTAACCCTTTTTTTAACCACGGCCCTATTTGGCCAAACCCAAGTGGGCAGTGATATTAACGGCGAAGCAGCGGGTGACAAATCTGGCAATTCCGTTACGATGGATTCAGACGGGAGCCATGTGGCTATCGGAGCCAGTCGTAACGACGGCACAGGCTCTAATGCCGGCCATGTAAGGGTTTACCAATACAGCGGCAGCACATGGAGCCAGGTAGGCAGTGATATTGATGGTGAAGCAGCGAATGACTATTCAGGCACTTCCATTGCGATGGATTCAGACGGGAGCCATGTGGCCATAGGAGCCTTCGGAAATGACGGTAATGGCTCGATGGCCGGTCATGTTCGGATTTTTAAATACAGCGGCGGGACTTGGAGTCAGGTAGGTAGTGATATTGACGGTGAAGCAGCGAGTGACTTTTCAGGCTATTCCGTTGCTATGGATTCAGACGGGAGCCATGTGGCCATAGGAGCCTATAATAATGACGGAACAGGCTCTAATGCGGGCCATGCTCGGGTGTATGAATACAGGGGTAGCAGCTGGAGCCAAGTGGGAAGCGATATTGACGGTGAAGCAGTGGGTGACAATTCAGGCTGGTGGATTGCCATGGATTCAGACGGGAGCCACGTTGCTATCGGAGCAGGAAATAATGACGGTGCAGGCACGAATGCGGGTCATGTGCGAGTGTATAAATTAAATTCATCCCCCTCAGTTACTGCCCTGTCGAATATTTCCACAAATTCAACCTCATCCCAAGCTGTGTCCGTCACGGGCACCGATACAGACACAGAGATTTTGGCCATTACTGCCAGTTCATCCAATACCAGTGTTGTGACCGTCGCCGATGCCACGAATGAATCTCTCTCGGGCAATAATACTACCGGTACTATTACACTGACCAACGGCGGCACGGAAGGGACGGCGACGATTACGGTTACTGTTACCGATGCGGCCAACGCCACAGCAAGTACAACGTTTGACTATACCTATGACGGTACAGCCCCGACCATGACGATCACGGCCACCGATGGCAGCAATGCGGTCAGCAGCGGATCCACCACCAATGACGGCACACTGACATTGACGTTTACCGCCAGTGAAGCCACTACAGACTTTGTAGTGGGAGATATTACCGTAACCAACGGTTCTTTAAGTTCATTCAGCGCCACATCATCTACGGTATACACAGCAACTTTTACACCCACAACGAATGGTGCAGTCACGGTTGATGTAGCCGGGAGCACGTTCACCGATGCAGCGGGTAACAATAACAGCGCTGCCACCCAGTACACCTGGACGTATGATGGGACTGCCCCAACCGCTTCGTTGGCTTACACCGTTTCCGGCAGCAGTGTGACGGCAGTGAAGCAAAGCGATGCCGTTACCATCACGGCCACATTTAATGAGAATATCGCCGACAGTCCGGTCATGCAGATCTCCGGCAGCGGGGTGGAGACGGTAGCTGCTGCGAATATGACCAAAGTGAGTACCACATCTTATACGTATGCTTGGACAGCCCCGGCAGGAGACGGCACCCAGACTTGGGCCCTGGCTACCGGAAAAGATGTCGCCGGGAACGGTGTTACAACCACCCCCACAAGCGGGGCGACGATTACGGTGGATAATACCGCTCCAACCATGACCATTACGGCCGCCAACAGCAGCAGTACGTCTGTAAGTAGCGGGTCCACCACCAATGACGGTACATTGACTCTGACCTTTACGTCCAGTGAAGCCACTACAGACTTTGTAGTGGGAGATATAACCGTAACCAATGGTGCTTTGAGCAATTTTTCAGCCACGTCTTCTACAGTTTATACAGCCACCTTTACTCCCACATCTGACGGTGCAGCCACGGTGAACGTGGCCGGGAGCACGTTCACCGATGCAGCGGGAAACAATAACAGCGCAGCCACCCAGTACGCCTGGACCTATGATGGGACTTTCCCCACCATGACGATCACGGCCACCGATGGGAGCAATGCGGTCAGCAGCGGGTCCACCACCAATGATGGTACACTAACCTTGACCTTTACTGCCGGTGAAGCCACATCCGACTTTGCGGTGGGAGATATTACCGTAACCAACGGTTCTTTAAGTTCATTCAGTGCCACATCTTCTACAGTATACACAGCCACCTTTACCCCCACAACGAATAGCGCAGTCACAATTGATGTGGCCGGTTCAACCTTTACGGACGCCACCGGAAATAACAATACAGCTGCAACTCAGTTTAACTGGACTTACGACAACACAGGCCCAACCGTAACATTCAGCCCCGCTATTGGTGCCACTGGAGTTGCTTTAGCCAGCAATATTACGATCACCTTCAACGAAGCCGTCAGAAACACGGATGATAGTGCCCTCACGGACACCAATGTGGATGCCCTGATTACTCTGAATGATACGGATGCAAGTGGAGTGGATATTGCTTTTGATGCGACAGTTAATACTGAAAAAACGATTATTACGATTAATCCAACGAGCGATTTTTCTTTTTCTCAAGCCATCTATGTAGCGATTGGCGCAACGCTTGAGGATATCTCCAATAATCCAATCAATGCCGCCAGTGTTACCATTACAACGGTAGCTAACAGCCTGCCTGTGGCTACGGCTCAGACCGTTAGTGCAACGGAAGATGTTGATGTTGCAATTACGCTGTCCGGCTCGGACAACGATAATCACCCACTCACTTTGATGATAGCCACACTGCCGGCAGCAGGAACATTATACCAGACTACGGACGGGACAACCAAAGGGGATGCCATTACCGCAGTGCCCACGACGGTAACCAGCAGTAGCTTTAAAGTCATCTACATATCGGCAGAAAACGGAAATGGAGACGGGTATGGCAATTTTGGGTTCAAAGCCAATGATGGATTTGCCGATGGCACGGAAGCGACAGTCACAGTGAATGTCACCGCTGTGAACGATATGCCAACCGCCAATGCAGGGTTTGATCAGACCGTATATCAAGGTACAGTTTTGCCGTTAAATGGATCGGGGTCCCATGATCCGGATGGCACGTCCCTGACATTCAACTGGAATGCGCCCCAAGGGGTTACCCTATCAAGTTTAACGGCTGAAAGGCCAACCTTCACGGCACCCGATGTAAGTGCTGATTCTCTGATCATGTTTACCTTGACCGTGAATGACGGTGAAGTTAATTCTGCGGCTGACACGGTCATGATTACGGTATTCCCCATTGTATTTTTAGACCTTCCCAGCTTCGTTGATTCTCCCCAAAGCGTGGGAACGACTCCGGTGGAGATCTCCATCACATTACAGGATTCCTTCCTGGTGGATACGATCAGCCTCCATTACATTCAAGGCGGGAATGGTAATTTTTCGGGCCTTCCCATGACCGCAGCTGCGGGCGCAGCCAATGGATACACTTTAGACATCCCGGCTGAGGCCCTTTCTGAAGGCGGCTTGGCCTACTACGTCAATGCGGTGGACGTTTATACCAATACAATCATTTCGGATACCTTTAACATTCCGGTAAAATACCCGGGGAATGTCATCACCAGCCGGATGGGTGCCAGTCCCTTCAAGGAGGGTTTCCCGATCAGGAAATGGCGGATCATTTCCATTCCCACCGAGTTGGATGATCCCGGTGTAACAACCATTTTTGACACCGTGTTTGAAACAGACCCCGGCGAGCAGACCTGGAAGTTGTATGAATGGACCGCTTCGGACTGGGCCTATGCCACCGAAGTCACGCCCGGGAAGGCCTACTGGCTCCATCAATGGGTGGCCGATACAGTGAATTTCACCACCGGGACGGGGGTTTCTGTGGACCTGACAGGGACAACCATCTCGGCTTTACCGGGCTGGAATATTTTCAGTTCGCCCTATCCCTTTGGGGTCAATGTCAGTCTCGATGCCGATGTCTTTGCCGGTCCGTACACTTATGGCGACTTTAGCGGTGAAGGCTGGGGCACAGACGTCACCCAGCTGGCGCCCTGGAGCGGCTACGCTGTTTACAACTGGGGCGATTCACCGCAAACGTTTGACTTACGTCCCCTGGATCAATTGGGCAGCCTGGGCAAGCGGGGTAAAGAATCGATGGCATCCAATGGGTGGAGACTTAAGCTCGCCGTCACGGGCAATACCTATTCAGACCAGGCCAACTACATCGGCCAGTTGACCGATGCTGAAGATCAGCGGGACGGTTACGATTTACCCGAGCCCCCGTATATCGAAGGGTATATATCCCTGTCCATGGCGCGGCCGGACTGGGGTGAAAAGGTGACCCGCTTTACCAGTGATATGCGTTCGCCCACCGAAGATGTGGCCGTTTGGGATATCAACCTGCGCACCCAGGGAGAGACGGGCCCCATTACGCTTGCTGCTGAGTTATGGGGCGATTACCCATCCGGTCATGAAATCTGGCTGCTGGATGTGGTCACGAAAGCGGCCACCAACCTGCTTAAAAGTTCGGAAATGGTCATCACCGCTTATCATGAAAAAATCCCCAACCGGTACAAGGTGATTTCCGGTCCGGCAGACAGGGTCCAGATGATGATCGATGAGGTGTTGGGTCAACTGCCGGAGTCCTTTTCATTATCGCAGAACTATCCCAATCCCTTTAACCCAATCACGACCATCCGTTATGAGCTGAGAGAACCCTCCCAGGTTCATCTGCTTATTTATGACTTACTGGGCCGTGAAGTGAAGACCTTAGTCAATGAGGCTCAGGACATGGGGGCCAGGTCCATCCGCTGGGACGGCAGGAATGCCCAGGGCTTAAATGTCAGTGCGGGGATTTACTTCTACCGGATCTCCATGCAGTCCTTAAGCGGAAACACCCGCTTTACAAAAATGAAGAAAATGGTGCTGCTGAAGTAATGGCTAAACCCAATCACAGAATGGCCCGATTAAGTACAAACAGAAAATTAAAATTGCTGAGAAGTTATATGAAAAAGATATTTCTACCCCTCATTATTGGTTCTTTCTTAAACCAGTCTTTCTGGCTTCAAAGTCAAGATATTTCCCAGGAACCGGTAATGGAAAAGCCGGTTCTGCAGAATGAATTGGAAGCATCGATTGAACCAATCAAACCAACCAAGATTACGTTAAAACAATATGCCTTAACCGAAGACTTTCGATTGATCGTACAAAAACCGTTAATCATTGATCTTCGGACTGATTTTCTGCCCAGCATGGCAACGATCCATTCCGAAATGAACTCCGAATTAAACCAAATCGTTAAATTCTTAGAATGGCGTACCAACTTCGATTTAGAGATTGTTCCCCGTAAAGACAGTCCAGATCTTGGACAATCAAGAGTCGCATCCATTAAATCGTTCCTGGTGGAAGAGGGCGGTATTTCTTCTGATCGGATTAAGGCCACATCTGAGGCGGGTTATAATCTTAAAGAGAGCATTCAGCTCGTGTTTACCCCGGCATTGCAAAAAGATACGGAACAACAGGTCCTGCGTTTTGGGACCGAGATCTCTTATTCGGACAGCATTCCCTTGAATCAAGTTCGGCTGCATACTACGATTCCTAAAGGATGGGCTTATTTAGAGAATACCGGTGTTCTTGCCGGTGCAATAATCAATCCTGCAGCAATAGAACATAATCAAGTCATTTGGGATTTAGGGGATTTATCCGCTCAAAACAGCATGGATCTGAAATTTGGCCTTGTTCCCATCGATCATACGCAATTGGCAAGTATTAGTGTGTTAAAAAGCTATCTGGAATATACATATCCCAATGATCCCAGCGCCAAAACGAATGCCGTCAACGTCAGTATCTCGACTAAGGTGGAAGAAATTATATTCCGTGTGATCATCTCCGGAGCCACATTCGATGTGAATAGTTGGGTACTCAAGCCGGAAGCAGCCGGTTTACTTAGTCCTCTGGGTAATTTTCTCTCCTGGCAACCGGAGATCAATATTACGATATCCGGCTTTTCTGATAACCGGGGAAAAGCCGATTGGAATCAGGAACTCTCAGAGAATCGTGCCGGCGCTGCCCGGGATCATCTGGCCCAATTTTATGGTGTTTCAAAGAGTCGTGTTCAGATCATCGGATATGGGCCTCAATTTCCCGTGGAGTCCAACCTGACCGGAAAAGGAAGAGCGCTTAATCGCCGGGTCGAATTCACGGTGAAAACTGAATTTGAACAAGCCGTTGCGGTTGATGTGGTTGTTCTGGCAGATTCTTTGAACCATGAAGTGTCCAATCCAACCGTGGTGATCTCATCACCAGCCGGCTCGCTGACCAATATGTCCCCCATCCCGATCTCTGTATATTTTAGTGAGAGCGTGACAGGATTCAATGAAGAGGAGATTGCGGTAGAAAATGGATCATTGAGCCATTTTTCCGGTTCCGGCACATCTTATACATTTGACCTTACACCCCTAGCCGACGGGCGTGTCACTTTAGATATTCCAGCCGGTGCAGCTCAGGATGCTGACGGGGAGAACTCCATGGCAGCCACTCAGTTGAGTACGAAGTATGATGGTACGGCTCCCTCCGTGACAATATTATCATCGATTAGTTCACCTGCCGATACGTCAATAATTCCCTTCACCGTAATATTTAGTGAGAATGTGACGGGCTTTCTTGATAGCGATGTGACTGTAGGAAATGGCGTTGTAAGTAATTTTAGGGGTTCCGGTTCATCCTATAGTTTTGATGTTACACCACTTACGTTTGGAGCTGTCACGTTGGATGTTGCCGCCGGTGTCGCTCAGGATGCGGCGGGCAACGACAATTTAGCAGCAACACAATTCAATATTACGTATGGAGCCATACCCATTTCTATCGGAGAATGGCTGGCAAATAATATTTATATGGTTGGGGGAACTGCATTGGTATTGGCCGGCGCCGGGTATGCTATACTCGCAGCCGGTGGTGGCGCATCCGATAAAATTGGGCTTCCGCCAGACTGGCCCAATCCTTGACACGTTAGGGTACTGGCAATAGTAATAATAGATTTGATCAAATTTATTAGTAACCTTGCTTAGTGGTTAGTAACAGTGCAGATTTGGGGATTTTAACCATTGATCGGTTGACCAATTATTCCAGAATTCACCAATATATTAATGGTCGGATTCAAGTATAAATAGTATCTGACTGTTTATATGTAACCCACAGGAAATATTCATAATTCCTGATACCAATTTGCCAATTCTTCACCTATCAAATGTGGATTGTCTTCCTGCAAGAAATGAATTCCTTCCCCAATATCGACTACCTTTAAATTCCTGAGATTTTGTTTGCACCAGTCAACTGAATTGGAGTCAATGATACCACCGGGTGTTGCAAAGAAAAGTAGTTTGGATACATCGGATTCCTGAAGTTTTTTATTATAATCCATGATTATTTCATAGACATCATTGGGCTTGCCATCAATTGGGATTTCACACGGCCACTGTCTGATTGGTTTGCGGTTTCGAATCGATTGGTAAGGGCCACCGTAATACTCTTTTTCTTCTATAGACAATTTTCTGATGATTGCTTGGGGTAAAATCTTGTTAACAAAAACATTCATTACACTAATCATAAACCAACCGATTCCCGCTGTACGAAATAGCTTAAATCCTATTTTGTAATCTGCGGGAAAGTCTTTCCAATTCATCGGCTGTATGAGCGCTTCCATAAAAACGATTGCTTTAATATTAGTCTCATGCCTCATCGCATAATGAAAACCGATCGCGGAGCCCCAGTCGTGGATGACTAGGGTTATATTATTCAATCCTAACTTTTCAATAAATCCCTCAACATATTTTGCATGGTCAAAGAATCGATATTCTAAATCTGGTTTATCAGATTTACCCATGCCAATTAGATCAAGCGCAATACACCTTCCATGAGGTACGAGGTAAGGAATAATATTTCTCCACAAATAAGAAGATGTTGGATTTCCGTGTAAAAAAAGAATAGGATCATCCGATCCTTCGTCAATATAATGAATATTCGAGCCTTGAATCTCAATATACTTAGACTCAAATGGAAAAGTGGATGAAATTTCTTTTTTTGACATAACCTATTCCCAATTAATAATTATGAACATTGCCCCTGAAAATAATATTTTAAGGCAAGTATACTTCCATTAATTTACTTCTAAATGTATATCTGCCTATTTGGGCATATTCAACAATTAAAGACTTCTTTGTTAAATAGTCGTAAAATGCCTGTAATTGACCTTTCCCATTATGGTATAACCACTTACATAATAAAATGGGAATGTTGTTCAATACGTAGGCGGCAACTATACCAGTGAATGATTATTCAGACTTGGGAGAACCACCTTTCAATGCCACTTTTTCCCAATTTTCCCCTGATTTTGCTTCCATTTTCTTAGGATTTATTCTGCCATTTTCAACTTTACCACTCAGTCGAATAGTCTGGGCTGCGTAGGTTGCATAACCTGGACTGGGAGCAATAATTACAAATATATTTCCATCCTGGTCTACTAGTCCTGCAGGCGTACCTCTTGTGAGACACCGTGTAGCACAAGACTTATGGTCTTCACCACTCAACCCACTTGACGTGTAACATGCAAGGTCAACTAACTCACCTTCAATTTGCATATCTTTAGTTTTCTGTTTCTTTGCTTCTTCCTGAGGGAACAAAAATCCCGTTGTCATCAAAATGAGTATAAAAGCAGTATATCGCGGGTTTTTCTTCATTTTATTATCCTTTCAAAACTTCGCTTTTCTTGCCGCTATTTTCGCTGAAAAGAAACCATTCTCTTTAAGGAAGGTTATTATTTTCTTTCACTAATCCAATTCGGCGATAGATGGTTATTTCAGATTTTTGATTGATTATATCTAATAAACCCAAAAATTATTCATCAACTGCATTGGACTTGTATTTCGACAAGGGTTAAATATACATAACAATATTTTATTAACAAAAATCCCCGCTACAGGAAATTGAGTAAGATAATTGATTATATATTAATAAAATAAGCGGCGGAGTTTGAAAAGCTCCGCCGCTTATTTTAAAAGAAATTATGGTTACGAAAAACCCTAAATTAACGAGGGGAAATTAATGAGATCGAATTTTTTTCACTTTTCCGGACCCGCTGCTAGCTAAAGATAAATCCTGAGGATTCCCACTGTACCGAATGCTACCGCTCCCGCTTATGCGAACATCAAGACTTTCTTCAACTTGAACGGTCGCATTACCTGATCCAGACACCCTGATTTCTGTATACTTACTGGCCAAATCTTCGGCGGTGTACGAGCCGGATCCGCTAATACTGATTACCTGTTCGTTTACATTTCCCGCAAGTGTACAGCCACCGGATCCTGAGATTCGCAGGTCAATTTTATCTGACCGTATAGCGTCAACTTCGATATCACCAGAACCACTGATGTTTACCCCAATCATGTCGGTATCAATATTTTCGGAACTTACCGATCCTGAACCGGAAATTGAGATTCCCTTAATAGTCTTCATGGATACATAAAATTTCCTTTTCCCGTTACCACTGAACCAATTGTCCCTTTTCCAATTACGTTCCAGTTTACCCAAATGGAGGGTCCTTCCACGGACTTCTGTCACCAGATATGGGAGTATGTCTTTATCGGCCTCAACTGTCAATCCGTCTAACGAATCTTGGACTAAAATCACTTCTCCTGAGCCAGATAATTCGATTTTATCAAATCCGGAAACGGGCCGTTCCTCAGACACAGTCTGACCCATGGCTGTAGTAAATAGAAAAAATGTTAAGAGTAGCGGAATTTGTTTAATATTTAACCGATTTCTTTTTAGCATAAGTTGGTTCCTTTTTTGAAAGTTAATACGATTATAGACCGTCAGAATAGAGAAAAAGTTGTCATTAATTTTCACATATTTATTTCTGTACATTTAGGACATTATAATTTCTCGAATTGGCCATAAGAATATTGAAGAATAGTTTAATCAACCAAAAATAAGTATATTTTAAACGAACGAAATGGATATAACCGAGTTACTCAAATTAATTGTTGAAAAGGGCGCTTCTGATTTGCATCTAAAAGTGCCCAGTGTCCCAGTTCTGAGGATCGATGGGGAGCTTATCCCTCAAACAGATTATCCTAAAATTACGCCTGAGTGGATAAAGGAAACGATGAGCACTATTGTCACTAAGGAGCAGTTAAATGAATTTCAGGAAAATATGGAATTGGATTTTTCTTATAGTATTCCCGGTGTGTCACGGTTTCGAGTAAATGCCAGTCGACAACGGGGTACAATTACCCTGGCATTAAGATTAATTAAATGGGAAATACCTGTAATTGAATCCCTCGGACTGCCGGAAATATGTAAAGAGTTAGTTACCTTACCCAATGGGTTAGTATTAGTTACGGGCCCAACCGGATCAGGAAAATCCACAACTTTAGCATCAATGGTGGAATATTTAAATATGGACCAAAGGAGACGGGTTATCACGATTGAAGATCCGATCGAATATTTGTTTAATGATCAAAAATGTACAATTACTCAACGGGAACTGGGGACAGATACATTATCTTTTTCCTCCGCAATTATTCATGCACTTCGTCAAGATCCTGATGTGATTTTGGTCGGTGAAATGCGGGATCTTGCAACAATCAATACCGCTATCACTGCCGCCGAAACCGGTCATCTCGTGTTGAGCACTTTACATACTTCAAGTGCTTCTCAGGCAGTGGACCGTATTATTGATGTCTTCTCCCCGGAGGAGCAACAACAAATTCGTCTTCAATTATCGAATGTCTTAATGGGTGTTATTTATCAATCTTTGCTTCACAAATCGGATGGCGCAGGTCGGATACCAGCTGTTGAAGTGATGATTGCGACGAGTGCTGTTCGTAACCAAATACGTGAGGGGAAAACGCATCAAATTATGAGTACAATTCAGACTGGTGCAAGTTTTGGAATGCAGACACTTAACCAGTCTTTGGCCAACCTGGTTAAGGAAAATTTGGTAAGTGTTGAGGACGCCATGGCAAAATCCAATGATCCAAAAGAACTTGATGATTTTTTAGGTGCACAATGAAAATTGAAATGCATTTCTAATCCGCCTATAATATGTTTTTCCTAATACAAGTATAAAGATTTTCACATAATTAGACTAAAAACATAGCCAATTCTTGTAAGTTCCGGTCTATTTTTGGGACTTGAAAAGGAAGAAATCCCAGTCTCTGAACGTCGTTGAAAGATATAATTGAATTAAAGGAATTATCATGAATAAAAAACAAAAACTTGCCGCAAAAAAACATCGTAAGAATAGAGAAAGGTTGAAAGCTTTAAAACAAGCATCAATCTCAGCGGGTAAAAAAGCTGAAAAAAAACCAGCGCCAAAAACTAAAGCAAAGGCAGCACCTGCAAAAAAATCAGCAGCCAAAAAAACAACCGCTAAAAAACCATCTGTGAAAAAAGCTCCGGCAAAAAAATCTACTGCTAAAAAAACTGAAGCTTGAGAATGAGCGGATTTCTGAATGCTAATACCCGGCTGGGTATTGGTGTATTCCTCATTTTAGGTGCAATTGGGTTTTTTATCTATGGATGGATGGAGCGTTCAGCCGGAAATCCGTTTAACCAAATATGGACGTTAGCCATCATTTCCTTATTAGGGGCTATGTTCCAATTTCAAAAAATTGGCGGGGGCCAAAATAAAAATCGACAAAAGGACGAATAAACACCTGCCATGCGTTCAGCAATTGCTGACTATCTGAACACAACCAATCCTTTTGTATTATTCGGGCCGTCACATTGGGTGGCCATTTTATTATTTTTATTTTTAGTGACCTGGTTGCCGTGGTTCGCCAAAAACCACTTAAATCCTAATCAACAAAACCGAGTTGGACTTATACTTGGCGTCCTCATTGGAATCAATTATCCCGCATGGGTACTACTTGAAATTCTTGCCGGTTCATTTGATGTAACACTACACTTACCGGTCCACCTCTGCCGCTTGGCTAACTTGCTCATACCCCTCGTGATGATCAATCGAAATTACAGGGTGTTTGAAATTTTGTACTTTTGGGGGCTTTCCGGAGTATTCCAGGGGATGATTACTCCTGATATTGTCCAGGATTTTCCTCATTTTCAATTTATCCGATTTTTTATTGGTCATAATTTGATGGTTGTGGCCTTGGTTTACGCCGTCGTGGTTTATGATATGAGACCCACTTTGACCAGTTTAAAAAAGGCCTTTATCGCCCTTAATATATTTTTGGTTTTTGCCCTAATAACCAATGTGATAATTGATGCTAATTATTTCTGGATTTTGGGAAAACCACCTATGGGATCCCTGCTGGATTATATGGGACCCTGGCCTTGGTATATTCTCACGGGAGAATTTGTTGCCCTGGCCCATTTCGGATTCGCCTATTTATTATACAAGATTATAGCTAAGTACAGATAAAGTGGTTGAATTAAAATCTATAAATCCGACCAATGGTGATGTGGTTGGGTCTTATCCTGAACTGAGTTCAAGTGAAATTTCTACGGTTTTGAATGAAGCTAACGATGCGTTTAATGGATGGCATACCCTTGATATAGAAGAAAGATGCCAGTTCTTTCGCAATATGGCCGAAATTTTACTATCACGCAAAAATGAATTTGCTCGAATTATGGCATTAGAAATGGGAAAACCCCTAGCCCAGGGAAAGGCAGAAGTAAAGAAGTGTGCTCTCGGATGTGAATATTACGCTGAAAATGGTCCGGTGTTTTTGAAATCCCGAGTAGTAGAAACGGACGCCAGCGAAAGTTATGTCAGCTTCCGACCATTGGGAATTGTTCTAGCCGTGATGCCGTGGAATTTTCCATTCTGGCAAGTCTTTCGTTTTGCTGCCCCCGCTATGATTGCAGGGAATGTGGGTGTGTTGAAACACGCATCTAATGTTCAAGGATGTGCCGATGCAATTGAGGGATTATTTCTTGAAGCGGGATTTCCTCCAAATGTTTTTCGGAATTTGACCATTGGATCATCTAAAATGGATGAGGTTATTGAGAATCCTCTGGTGAAAGCAGTGACACTCACCGGGAGCACGCCGGCAGGGAAGGCGGTTGCCCAAAAAGCAGGATCAGTGTTGAAAAAAACTGTCTTGGAACTGGGCGGAAGCGATCCTTACCTCATTCTGAAAGATGCAGATTTAGAACAGGCTGTTGGTGCTTGCGTGACAGGACGCCTATTAAATACAGGACAAAGCTGTATAGCCGCGAAACGACTTATTGTTGACGCATCCATTCAATCTAAATTTGAGACCAAAATAGTTGATGCCATGAAAAAACAAGTGGTGGGCGATCCATTTTCTGATGAAACTACGGTGGGACCAATGGTCAGTATCGACGCGCGGAATGAACTACAGAATCAGGTGAAAACCAGTGTTAATGCCGGGGCGAAAATCGTTTATGAAAGTGATATCCCATCTACGCCTAAGAGTGCCTATCATCCCGTTGTTGTCTTATCTGAAGTAGGGCCGGGAATGGCCGCATTCGACGAAGAATTATTTGGTCCAGTGGCGTCCATCATTACTGCGAAAGATGAAGAAGCAGCCTTAGAATTGGCTAATCAAACACCATTTGGATTGGGGGCGGCAGTGTTTACATCCGACATTGAAAAAGGGCGAAAAATTGCTGAAACGCAGTTGGAAGCAGGCGCAGCCTTTGTGAACGATTTTGTCCGTTCGGACCCGCGTTTACCTTTTGGCGGTGTAAAGGAATCCGGTTATGGCAATGAACTCTCTTCCTATGGTATATTGGAATTCGTGAATATTAAAACAATCTACATTCGATGAAAATTTTACTTTCAACATTGATAACATCTGCTTGTTTGTTCGGTCAGATTTTGGAAAAACAGAATAAACTGCTTTGGGATGGCACGGATTGGGAACATATTTCCGGCCGATCCAGTGGAAATCCCGAAATGATATACCGAATCAAATCCGCTTATCTTACAGGCGTGCTTGACGGTCGTCTTTATTATTACTTGAAAGCGTGGAGCGAACAACAGACCTTTGCCGATAGCTTATACAGTGACCGAATTGATTACCTGACCCGCAGGGAAACGATTCGGCAATTGGATCGATTTTATGAAGATCCGGTTATGGATTATGTGCCAGTCATATCGGCCATGATCATTGTCCATATGCAAGCGGAGCAAGTACCCAAAAAAGTGGTAGATCAATATGTGGAACAGACAAAATATTGGATCAATCAGATCACGCTGGATATGCAAAGCCGGGGGATGCATGAATTGCTGAAAGAAAAGCGGGAGCGGAAATCCAGGCGTAACCGCTAACCAACAATGGTTGCGACAAAGAGCTAAGCAATTTGTTACGGCGTGAGCGTTTCGAATTGATTCGCTAAGCTTATCAATTCATTCTTATCTTTTCGTATGACTTATAAAACTTACTTTCATAATCCACCTCATTTGTTTATGGATAATGCTTATTACTTATTGACGGCGTCTACCTATAGTAGGGTTCCATATTTCCATGAACATGATTTAAGAGATGAGTTGTATAAAATCATCAGAAATCGTTTTGAAAAAGCTGGATGGAAAATTGAGGGCTTAGTTATCCTGAAAGAACATTATCATATTGTTGCATTGAGTCGAAACGGGAATGATATGTCTGCTATTTTCAGGGACGTCCATCGGGAATCCAGCCATCTATTGCGAAAGGTTGGTTTAAAGATAAAACAGCGGGTTTGGTTCAATTATTGGGATAAGATTATTAGAAACCAGAAGCAAATTGACTTCTACATGTGGTATATATCCTATAATCCAATTAAACATGGATATGTAATGAAATTACATGAATGGCCCCATTTGTTTATATCGAAAAAATATTATTTTCAGAACCACTCGGTTGTTCAAAAACGAGAGTGGGAGGAGGGATATCCAGACGATTTCTGACTTTATTTTTTTGATTTATTTATCGTGGTAAGGATTGCGAGAATGAGCTAGGCGAATTGTTGAGGCGTGAGCATTTCGAATTGATTCGCAAAGCTCATTATTTCACTCCGAACAAAATAGAATGCAACGATGAGTTCACGAATCGTTGCGTCACGAACGTTTTGAGATGATTCGCGGCACTCAGCATTTCGCTCCAGATAAAATGGATTACTACGATGAGATATCGAATCGTTGTTGGACTAGAGAAATAAAATGATTTGTGACCTGATCATTTTGCTCCTTTTATTAAACTGATTCCCCTCTCGATTGTTGTAATTTAATATTCATCATTTATTTAATTAATCGTGACAGAAACCCAATTCCAAGAAATTCTCAAAAAGCTGGATGATCATTTTCGTCCTGTTAAAATTGGCTCAAATGAAGGCGAATGGCTTGCAGTCGGTAAATTGGCTGATGGTTCCACTCGGGATGAGATGGAAACAATTTTAAAAAATGAAACATTTATTTTTTCGGTAAAAGAACAGGAAGACCAAATCTACTTAAATGTTAAAGAATCTAAAGAGAAAGTAATTCTTCGAATTCCCAAGATATCCCGTATCCATTGGATATTATTTTTCCTGACCGTTATTACTACTCTAATGGCTGGAGCAACGATGGAAGGAGCCCGAATCTGGGAAAATCCCATAGAAATATTTAAAGGATTCCCCTTTTCTCTCACTTTGATGCTTATCTTAGGCACCCATGAATTTGGTCATTACTATTACGCCCAAAAACATAAAGTGGATGCTACGCTGCCTTACTTTATTCCCGCACCACCATTTCTGTTCTTGATAGGTACCTTTGGCGCCTTTATCAAAATCAAATCACCGATTTACCGTAAGGATGCTTTGCTGCAAATCGGCGCCGCCGGACCCATCGCTGGTTTCATCGTCGCCGTCCCTGCATTAATAATTGGTCTTTTACTTTCTGAGGTGGTTGAAAAAATGGATGTTCAAGGTGCACTCATGCTAGGTGATTCCATCCTCATGAAAGTGCTCACGTGGATTACTCATCCGAGTCTTACTGAATTTCAGGACATCATGCTCCATCCCATCGCTTTTGCAGGGTGGATCGGTTTGTTGGTTACCATGCTAAACTTGTTGCCCATCGGTCAACTTGATGGCGGCCACGTGGCTTATGCCATTTTGGGAAATAAACAAAATTTAGTGGCTAAAGTAGTGATGGTTTCTCTCATTCCACTCAGCTTTTTATCACTCAACTGGCTCGTGTGGGGAGCACTAATACTTGTCCTCATGCGCACGACCAAGCACCCGCCCATTCAGGATATCAATGTACCGCTTTCAAAAAATAACAAAATAGTTGCGTATGCCTGTTTAATCATTTTTATCCTGTGCTTCGTTCCGGCTCCATTTAAAATTTAATGCGAAAATACTTTATCTTTTCAATATTGACGGGACTCCTTATCTCGCAAGTACGTGTCGGTGAGATGAAGTCCATTACTTCATCCTTGGATGTTCGATCCCTTATTGCATCAGGAGATGAAATAATTTTGGCCACAGGGGGGGGATTGGCTGTTTATCATTTAAATTCCAGAGATTACAAAGTATACACTAAAGACCACGGTTTGGTCGATACAGATTTAAAAACAGTCCACAAGGGACCGAAAGGTTATATATGGATCGGTAGTGAATCAGGCGTTCAGATATGGAATTTAGAAGAAGAGAATCTCTTGGATTGGTTTCAATTGGGTATTGAAGAGGTATCAGGATTTGTTACGTATAAAGACTTGATTTATGGTGCCATTAAACAGGCCGGTGTCTGGGGGACTATGGAATTCATCCATGCGAACGATAAAGTTTATTACCGTGATTTCTACGGACGTGATGATATTGGCCAAATTAATGACATTGTCAAATTTGGAGAAGATATTATCCTTTCAACCGATCAAGGACTGCTGTCAGGAAATCCCCATAAAACGCATCCAATCTATTGGACCAACCCATTCCCAGAAATAGAAACGCCGGTTATTGCCATAGACCAAAAAGATGGTGAATTAGCCTTGGTAACATCTGAAGCGATTTACAGTGTAAAACTTAATGATAACCCTGTCTTGCTTGTCACAAATGAAACTGCATTTAGTACGATTCAATCCATCGCCGTTCGAGGATCATTGGACTATATGGCCGTTACTGATTCGGCTATTTATCAAATTGGAACCGATCAATTTGAGAAACAATTTTCCGATACTGGATTTCGCTTTTCTGAGATTAATACCAACAATTCAATATCCATAATTGGGACGAGTCTCGGTTTCGTAACCTTTGATGGATCGACATTATCACATATCGCCGGAAATGAACCTATTGTTTCTAGCCCACAGGCCATATCCATAACTTCAGCTGATCAATTGATTATGGCTGGGGAAAAGGGTATTTCTCTAAAACAGCATTTCTCCTGGTTTAATGGTTCAAATGAACTATTAAATACCGAGTTTGGAAGCAACCCCCATCTTGTAAATAATAGGTTTGATATGGGTAATATTATTTCGGATATCATAAGAAAAAATGATATGGTTTATATTGGATTAAGTCAGTCTAAATCTGGTGGCATTTGGGGAACGGGTTTAGAAGATGGTGGAGTAGTAGTTGATATAATTTCGTATCCAAAGCTTATTCCAGATTCCAGCGGTACCGATTCTGTGTATATTATTCTCGGAATTGCCGGTGACAAAAACGATAACCTGTGGGCGATTTCAACCAACACGGCTAAAAAGCCCCTGAGCGTTATTAACGGTGATCAATATCGTCATTTTTCCATTAATGAAAGCGGTAGCGTTCTGTCCAGCGAATCTCGATCTATCACCATCGATAATTTCAATCGAGTATGGATCGGCTCACCATCGGGCTTGGTCATGTATAAATATTCCGGCAATGTATTCAATCCAACCGATGAGGTGTGGCATCCGGAAGATGTTGATCCCGATGGAATAAAACGATCTGTTTTGGATATAAATGTGTCTACTAAAAACCGATTATGGATTCTGACCAATATTGGACTCGTCCATAAAGATTTACAAGTCTCAGAAACAAATCCGGTAAACCAAACGGGACCGACGGCGACTAATGGCGAACTTTATCCATACTTTCCCAATGTGGTCTTTAACCAATCGTCTCGTATAAAGTTTGATCCCCGAGGAAATGTATGGGTCACTTCCCCCACGGATGGTGTTCATATTGTCACTGAAAATGGTGAATACTGGCCCGACATTAATGGGTTAAACGAATCCAAAAGCACCCTTTTGTCGAACCATGTGAATGATGTAACCTTTGACACGGATGAGGGGTTGGCCTATATTGCTACAAAAAAAGGTGTGAGTGTGGTTAAGATACCTTATGCAGAAGAAAATAAAACATATAATTCTGTAACTATTTTCCCCAGTCCTTTTCGGATTCCCAGTTCAAAACCCATGACAGTGGATGGATTAAAGGACAACAGTTCGCTTAAGATCATGACCTTAAATGGGGAAGTGCTTCGAACTATTGAAAATTCAGAAGTTCAAGGATACCAGGCTTTTTGGGATGGACGAGATGCTTCCGGCAAATTTGTCGGAACCGGTGTTTATCTCATTGCGGTGTATGACAAAAAGGGTTCATCTTCTTATGAAAAGGTGGCGGTAATTAGGGAGTAAAATGCTGATTAAAACGGGTATCAATATAGTTAAAATTATTGTTGGGATCGCATTGGTCGTCATCGGTCTTGTTGGTGGATTGATTCCCATTTTTCAGGGGTGGATTTTTGGTATTCCGGGATTAATGCTTTTAGGTAGTGTGTTTCCACCTGTTAAGAGGTGGACACATAATATTATGGAAAAAGTTAAGAAAAAGATGAAATTTTAGATTTCAGATAGTGCTTGTTCCAAGTCCCCGATAATATCACCCCCTGTCCAAACGCCCACCGATAAACGAATCATTTTTCCCTCAATCTATGGGTATCTCAAAAAAAGGCTCATCTTCTTCAGCCAGTCTTTTTTAAATTGATAATTCTCCTGCTATTTTTGTTCGATATATTCGGGTAAAATGCCGAATTCCGATTCCAGTTCTTCTGCAATATTTTGGATCATTTCTTTGCGAACTTTGTGGGGCAAGAAAGCAGCTTTCATTGCTACGATTGTCACTTCCCGAAAGTCGTGGAGGGTGAAGCCAAATATATCTCTGGCAAGGCAAAATTCTTTAGTGAGCGTCGTATCGGAAATAAGGCGATTGTCCGTATTTAATGTTACGCGTATGCCCTGATCGTAATAATATTTCATGGGGTGCTGTTTCAGCGATCGCACAGAATAGGTATGCCAATTGGAGGTGAGGCAAATCTCCAAGGGAATTCGGTGATCATTCACATAATGCATTAAATCTTTATCTTCTTTAAGGCGCGTGCCATGCCCGATTCGGTGGGCACCGCAATAGTGGACGGCCTGGTGAATCGACGAAGGACCATACGCTTCCCCTGCATGAATCGTCGCATTAATGTTATGGTTGAGAATCATGTAAAATGCTTCACGGTGATCTTTAGCAGGGAAGTTTTCTTCCGCTCCCGCCAAGTCAAACCCTACCACACCCTTATTTTTATATCGTACACAGAGATTCGCTAGTTTGAGTGAGGCTTCAGGGGATATATGTCTTATTCCGCAGACGATAATTCCCGACTTCACCCCAAAATCCCTCTCACCTTTTTTTAACCCATCACGGACTGATTCCACAGTCTCCTCCAGGGTCATTCCATTGGATGTATGCAGAATGGGTGAATAACGCACTTCAATATAACGGACATTTTCAGAGGCAACGTCCTCAATCAGTTCATAAGCGATACGTGTCAGGGCATCGGGGGTTTGCATCACAGAGAGGGTAGTATCAAAACGGGCGATATATTCTTCCAACGTACCACGCTTTTTCCCGATAGATAGAAAATTTTTAAGCAGCACTGGATCAGAACTGGCCAGCGGCACTTTGTACCGCTGGGCCAATGCAAGAAGGGTATCGATTCTCAGACAGCCATCCAAATGGCAATGCAGCTCCACTTTCGGAAGCTTCTTCAGTAGGCTGTCTGATATCGTCATCGACTTATTTTTTTGATACGGATTTATAGAGCCAGTACATCACTCCGATAAAGAGAACTGGACCAACCAGTCCAAAACCATCAAAGTTTGGCCACCAGTCTTTCTGACTGGTAATAAAGATAGGTACAGCCACCAGGATGCCCATCAGAGCTTCTCCGGTAATTAAACCTGAAGCCATGAGTAATCCCCGTTTTTCGGATGCTTCTGAACCACCGGCTTTTTTACCAAGGTGGTTGATCATACCCCCCAAAAAGATGGGAACTGTTAAGGTAATGGGTAAATAAATACCGACGGCAACGGCAAGAACCGGAACGCGGAAATCGGAGCCGATCTTTTCCTGTCTAAGGTCGATTAGAATCAGAATAACAGCAATAATACCACCAATGTAAACGAAGGTCCAGGGCAAGTCACCGGTAAAAACACCGTCAGCAACCGATTTCATTAAGGTCGCTTGTGGTGCGGAAAGAGTGGGTGATCCAATGGTATATGCTGTATGGAGGATATCCAGAACCAAACCAAGGACAACCGCAGCCGAGAGGGTACCGACTATCTGCATTACTTGCTGTTTCCATGGGGTGGCGCCAAGGATATGCCCGGCTTTCAAGTCCTGGAGATTGTCCCCACCAATTGCTGCTGCACAGCAAACAACCGCACCAACCATAATGGCACTGGCAGCACCGACCCCTGAGCCTGTTCCCAGGATGGCCAATAACAACAGTGAAGCGAATAGAATCGTTGCAATGGTTACACCAGAAATCGGGTTATTGGATGAACCCACCACACCGGCCATATAAGCGGCCACGGCCGAGAATAAAAACCCAAAGACCATCATGACAACGGCCAATAAGGCAGCAATTCCCACTGAGCCAATAATGTCCAAATACAGTAGAAATACAGGGACTAATAATGCGATCAAAGCGATACCTACATAATTGATGGGCATGTCTTGCTCTTCCAAAGGAACATCCTTGTCACTGGACCGGTTTTTGACGGCGTCGAGACTGGCTTTTATTCCTTGTATAAGGGGTTTAAAAAGTTTAATCAGAGACCAGACCCCCCCAACAACCATGGCACCTACACCGAGGTAGCGGATTTTGGAGTTCCAAATATCCCAGGCTGAATCCAGGGCATCTCCCTCGAATCCGACCATAGCCGAATAAATTGGAATAGCTACAGCCCAGGAGATCAATCCGCCGGCGACCACCAGGATACCTATATTTCTACCGACAATATAACCGACCGAAATGAGTGCAGGGGATAAATCTGTTCCTATTCCGAAAATGGATTTACCTACTACTGTGGCACCAGCCATTTCAGCGTGCCACAAAGCAAATCCTTGTTGGCATACTTTCATCACACCACCAACCAGTCCGGCGATACCGATTGTTTTTAATCCGCCCGAGCCGTCATCTTTGGCACCTTTCCGAGCTTCATCACCGGCGCGCAGTACTTCTGCCGTAGCGACGCCTTCCGGATATTTCAATTTCGCTGTGACAATTAACGCACGCCGCAATGGGACTGTAAACAGGACACCAATCACACCACCAATGGCAGCAATCTTGGCCACTTCAACATAATTAAACGTTTCCCAGTAGCCCAATAATACCAAAGCAGGAATTGTGAATATGACACCAGCCGCTAAAGATTCTCCGGCTGAAGCAGCGGTCTGAACGATATTATTTTCTAATATATTGGATTTTTTAAATAAGGACAAAACGCCCATTGAAATGACCGCTGCCGGAATTGAAGCAGATACGGTCATTCCGGCGAAAAGGCCGAGGTAAGCATTGGCACCGGCCAGGATCATTGAAAGAACAATTCCGAGCAAAAATGCCTTAATGGTTATTTCTGGATAATGATTATTGGACATTGATTTTCCTTGGTTATATTGGTGACGAAGGTAGGGGAATTGATATGAAAATTCCAAGTGCGGTGGAAAACCATTCTTTGGAATCTAAAAGGTATGAATATTAATTTCCGCTGTCCTTTGGGGTGCTGTTTTGAACCAGATCGAAACGGCTGAGAATACACCCAAGAACCTGATCTGGATAATGCCAGCGTAGGAACATCAAAACATGAAATACGTACACCTTTTTTATTTAATTATCATCTTAACCCTATCCCACCTTTTTGCTCAATCCATAGAGGTGAAGGGAATCATTGTGGATAGTGAATCTCAGACACCTCTCGAGGGAGTGAATATCGTTTCCAGTTCAACAGGAACAACGTCAAATGATGGTGGTGAATTCACCCTTTTAATAAATAATGGGGATAAAATCTCCTTCTCGTATATCGGGTATAAAACCATTTCAACACCACCGCGATCCAATATGGTTATATCCATGGTGCCCACGGTTTTGGCAGGGGATGAGGTCACCGTGAACGCAAATAGAGCTGTGGCAGGAATTACACCTGTCTCATTTTCTAATCTCACAGCAAAAGAAATTGAAACACGCTATACCGTAGAGGATGTGCCCATGATTCTCGCTTCAGAGCCGGGCGTTTGGGCTTACAGCGAAAGTGGGAATGGCACCGGTTATTCTTATGTCTCCATCCGTGGATTTGATCAAAGTAAGATCGGCGTGATGATTGATGGTGTTCCGCTGAATGATAACGAAAGTCATCAGGTGTATTGGGTCGATCATGGTGATCTTTTGGCCGATGCCAGTGATGTCCAAATTCAACGTGGGATTGGGAACAGTCTTTATGGTTCATCTGCATTTGGCGGATCGATTAATGTGAATACACAGATTGCTAGTGAAAAGCGTGAAATAAAAACATCATTCGGTTCGGGTAATTGGAATACGACCAAATACAGTGCGCGCTATCGTTCCGGTCAGGATTTAGGAAAAAACCTGAGTATGATAATTCGCACCTCCAAAATTGAATCAGACGGATACCGTGAGAATCATAATTCAAAACAAAAGGGGATGTTTTTTGGGTTGGAACACCGCGGACAAAAATTCACCAACAAGTTCCGCGCCCATATTGGTTATGAAAATACCCAGCTTCTGTGGGATGGAATTTATATGACGGATATAGATGACCGAACCAAACGCCGGGCGGGAGATAAAGCTTATACCGATGATTTCTTGCAGCAAATTTATTCTTTGAACACAACTTCCCGTCTTCGCGATAATTTATTTTTTAGGAATGTGAGCTACCTCGTAATGGGAAAAGGCTACTACGAAGTTGCCAAATCCGGTCGTGATTTCTATTCTTATAACTTAGATGTGAATAATCAATACACCGATGCACAAGAACAGAGTCTTTCCACAGACCTGCTGCGCAGAAAATGGATCGACAATAGTTATTTTGGTTTTGTTCCGACAATTACCTGGAAGAACAGTGAACTTCGTGCGGATGTGGGTGGTGAGATCAGATTTTATTCGGGAGACCATTTTGGTGAAGTCTCCCAATTTTCTGATGTGAATTTGGCTGCAACATTCGGTGACAAATGGCATCGTTATTACAGATATGAAGGCAAAAAACGGTCTTTTACAACCTTTGCACATTTTGTTTGGCAGCCTGAAAATCAACCCTTTACCATCATGGCAGATTTCCAGAACCAGAATCATAAATGGACCTTAGATCAGAAAACGATCGGACATGCTGCAGGACATAATCTTTCCGCAGATTGGAATTTTTTTAATCCACGCGTTGGTATGATTTGGGAATTGGGCGATTCTATTCATGTTTTTGTTAATTGGGGTAAAGCTCAGAAAGAACCTGCCGATAACCAAATCATTGAAGCGGATGATGTGTGGAGTAATCCGGTCCTGGCAGCGGCGGAGGTTATCACCGATCGTGAATGGGGTATGGATTTTACATTTGGGAAAGGCCGTGCGCGGTTCAACGGGTATCACATTCAATATTTGAATGAACAATTAAAAAATATCGATGTGGAGCAGGAAGGTGAATACGATTACTATTCTGCCGATTCCACCGTTCACTCCGGGTTTGAGTGGGAAGCAGCTGTCACCATTAATCAACGGTGGAGTCTCGCGGCTAACGGCGCATTGATCATGAATTATTTCAACAATGGAAAAAGTTTGCCCAACATCCCTTCAACACTTTTTAATCTGTCTGTAAATTATCATCCGCGGAAAAATATGCATCTTTTTGCCCATTGGAAAAGGGTTGGACATATGTATGTGGATAATGCCAATACTGAGGAAGGATTGATCGAGCCCTTTGGGCTATTGGACCTGGGTGCTAAATATCAATGGGGCAGTCTGGAAGCCATGGTAAAGATCAACAATGTGTTTGATAAACTCTATTCTACTTTCGGCTATGGATACGAATGGGATGGATATCACGCCTTCTTCTGGCCCGGGGCACCCAAGAATTCGTTCGTGAATATTTCCTATAGTTTTTAAATCAATTTCGTAGGGGAGCCATTATTGCATCCACTACGAGTGTTTTGGATTGTACCGATGAATCGGGATTGATGCATGGATTGACATTTGTTCTGAGTTTAGTCGAAGTATAGCCTGCTACAACTTTCTGGGAGCAGGCGGGCACTCCCTATCAATTATTTTTCTGGTATTCCACTTATTTCATAAACCGCCGTGCTATTCGCTTGGCAAGACTGTTTAAATTTCCGCCACTACCGGAATTCACCAAGATCGCCACGGTGACGTCCTTTTCAGGATAAAGAATCAACATGGCCCGGCCTCCGGTGGAACCACCGGAATGGCCGACAATTCGATTGCGCCAGAAATCTTTTCCATTCACCCATCCTAAGCCATAATTTGTTGAATTTCCATTTTTCAAATGCAATGGTTCCTGGAGTTCCGTTAACGATTTTTCGGATATAAAAGACGATTGATATAATCCCTGTATAAATTTGACCATATCTGTGGATGTACCAACAAACCCACCCCCGGCCCATTTATAACTATTATCCACTTTCGGCGCTAAAATGGGAATCCCATTTTTAATATTATAGAATGAAACGATGGGTGTGAGGGTGGAATCACGATGTTCCGCCATGAGTGTTTCCAATCCCATTGGAGTGAACACGGAATCTTCCATGTATGCGAGAAAGTCTATACCTGAAGCGCCTTCAATGACAGCACTCACCAAATTCCATCCATAACTGCTGTAGTGATATCTAGTCCCAGGTTCATGAAGCAAAGTATCGTCTTCAAAGATTGTTAGCCCACTATCAACATCGGGATAAAATTTATTGCTGAGCATTTCCATACTGCGATAGTGGCGGATACCGGCCAAATGTCCCATGGTTTGCCGTGTTGTTATTGGCCATCGTTTTATCGGAAAGGAGGGAACATATTTTTGCACCGGTGCATCTAAATCAAGTTTGTCCTGATCGATTAGTCGCCCAACCGCAGCTGACGTAATCGTTTTGGACACACTGCCTATTCGAAAGCGAGTATTGGGTGTTACATTAATATTTTGTTCAACGTCAGCGAGACCGAATCCCCGGCTCCAGGCGATTTCACCATCCTTACCAACGGTCACTGATAAACCGGGCATTTTATGAATTTTCATAAATTTTTCTATGATTCGTGAGGCCCTGTCTTCCTGGGCATTTCCCGTTGCATATTTACCGCCAACGGCAAGAATAAAAAGAAGTATCAGGATGTAGAAATTTTTCAAAGTATCCATATTAATCCTTATCGTATTTTTTGTTTTTAAGTGTAGAGATAGAATGATATATCTGTTCTAATAAGAACATTTTTGCCATTTCACGTGTGAAGGTCAGGTGAGAAAGAGAAAGCATCATTTGGGTCTTATTTTTGACCTTATCCGATAATCCCTCCGGCCCGCCAATAACAAATGTGATTTGTTCCGATTTCGATTTAAATAGTAGTGCAAGTCCCCGAGAGGTTAGGTATTCTCCCTCCTCACTCATGGCTAATACGTTTTTCAAAATCTCTGGCCAAATTAGCAAGATCTTTATTCTTCACTTTTCCAACTGTAATGATTTTGATTTTCACCGCAAGTAGTCAGGAATTTCAATTGTTTTCGGCAATACCGGATCGGGAAGCAATTCGCCTTTTTTGAGTGCCAGTGGCAAAACGCCTGCCCAAATAGAAAGGGCATAGTCTTCCGCATCATCACCCGGAGGACCCAGCCTCACTTTGGCCGATGCTTCATCTAACGAAATTGAAATAACGGTAGTAGCGTCCAATTCTTTTTGGTTCGGCTCTCGAACATCATCCCAGCGGCCGGGGACCAGATGGTCACTCACTATTTTTAAGGCATTCCATTTTTCATTCGGATTTTCAACGACTTTTCCTTTGCCAAAAACGACAACGGAGCGATAATTCAGAGAATGGTGAAATGCTGAACGAGCGAGGACAATGCCATCCACCAAAGTAATGGTAACGCAAATATTATTATCACCGGGTATGGATTTCAATAATCGACTGGCGGCTGAACCATGAATGTATAATGTATCCCTATCCCTGGCATGGATGGTTGGAATTACGATTGGACTCCCATTATGATTGACCCCCACATGGCAGTAAAGTGCTTCGTCAATGATGGGATAAATGGTTTCTTTATCATAATGTCCTCGATTGGGAAGGCGGCGGACACGGGTGCGGTCTGTTTTAAATGAATTCATTCTACCTCTGGCATAAACCGGTTTAAAGTTAATTTGAATATTGTCATAAATTTATGCGTGAGGCAAAAGTTTTGTCCATTATCATATTTCAATTTTCCATTAACTTAAAGGTTCTATGCCGGACAGCAAATTAACTCGAAAACGACTTTTTCTTATCGATGGGTATGCCATGCTATATCGCGCCCATTTTGCTTTGATTCGTAATCCATTGATCAACAGTAAGGGAATGCATACATCTGCTTTGTTTGGATTGACAAACCAAATCCTGAAATTAATGCGCCAAGAAAAACCGGATTATCTTATGGCAGCATTTGATTCAGCTAAAAAAACGTTTCGCCATGAGCGATATCCAGAATACAAAGCTACTCGAGAAAAAATGCCCGAAGAAATGCAGGAGCAAATCCCATATATATGGAAATTAATGGATGCCATGCGAATCCCTACTTTAGTTGAGCCGGGATTTGAAGCGGATGATATCATCGGTACTTTAGCTAAACGCGGAGAAGAAAACGGATTTGATGTTTACATCGTCAGTGGCGATAAAGATTTTATGCAGCTTATCAATGAGCATATTTTCCTTTATGCACCCTCAGGAAAACAAGCGGGAATCAGAGTGTATGACCGGGAGGGTGTTGTTGAAAAGTGGGGTGTTCCTCCGGAAAAAATTATTGATTTACTTGGGCTCATGGGTGATTCCTCCGATAATGTACCCGGTGTAGCCGGTGTTGGTGAAAAAACGGCCGTAAAACTTTTGAATGAGTACGGTTCACTTGAAAATGCCCTGGATCATGCGGATGAGGTAAAAAATAAACGTGCCAGGGAAGGACTTCAAAATTGCCGTTCAGAAGCTATATTAAGTCAGGAATTGGTAACGATTGTAACTGATATGGATATTCAGCCAGATTTTGACGAAATGGCTACAGATGGATTTGACATCAATGCTATGGATACCCTTTTTCGAGAATTGGAATTCCAGACTTTACAGACTCAATTAAACGCCCTTCACGGAGAAGTTCCAACCGAGGAAAAACGGCCTGAAAAAACTTATAAATCTATTTTAAATCTCGACGATTTAAATACTTTTGTCCGTGGATTAAAAACAGGAGAATGGCTTTCGTTTGATTTAGAAACAACGTCCGTCATACCCATGTCGTGTGATGTTGTCGGCCTGTCTTTTTCAACCAAAGCAGATTCGGGCTTTTATGTACCCATTCAATATAAAGACAAAGAAACGAATCATTTTGGCGAAGACGATCTTAAAACAGTATTAGAATTATTAAAGCCGGTATTTGAAGATGATTCCATCCCGAAAACGGGGCAAAATGTCAAATATGATGCACTCATACTGAAACGATTTGGTGTAAATGTTACGGGAATAAAATTCGATACACTATTGGCAGCTCATTTGTTGAAACCGGAATCCCGCAACTTAAAATTGGATAATCTCAGCTTGGAACATTTGGATTATCGCATGGTTCCGATCGTTGACTTGATCGGGAAGGGCCGTAACCAAGTGACAATGGATGAAGTGGAATTGGATAAAACGTCTTTTTATGCAGCAGAAGATGCGGACGTGGCCCTTCAATTGACCCATATATTTGACAAAGAATTGAAGGAAGAAGGCTTGGATCAATTTTTTAATGATGTAGAAATGCCCTTGCTACCTGTTCTACTGGAGATGGAGTTTCAGGGCACATTTGTTGACGGGCAAATGTTGGAATCCATGTCGATAGAATTGGGCAAAAAAATTGATCGTCTCATGGTGGATATACAAAAAGAGGCGGGTACAGAATTTAACTTGAATTCAACCCAACAATTGGCCACCGTGTTATTTGATATGATGGAGTTACCGGAAATTAAAAAACGGTCAACCGCAGAAGATGTCCTAAACCGGTTAAAAAATGAAAATCCAATCCCGGGGCTTGTCCTCGAATACCGCAAATTAAATAAACTTAAGAGCACCTATATTGATGCACTCCCAGCCTTGATTAATCCCGACACGAATCGGATTCATTCAACTTTTAGTCAAACGGTCGCAGCGACAGGGCGGTTGTCTTCCAGAAACCCAAACTTTCAGAATATACCTATTCGAACCGAAGAAGGACGCGAAATTCGCAAATCATTCCGTTCTGAACATGAAGGTTGGCAAATATTTTCTGCTGATTATTCGCAAATTGAACTTCGAATAATGGCACACCTATCGCAAGACGAGGCCTTGGTGGATGCCTTTAATAAAGGGGAGGATATTCACACACGAACGGCCGCCGATGTGTTTAATGTATCGATGGAGGATGTTATACCGGAAATGCGGCGGACTGCAAAAATTGTAAATTTCGGCTTACTGTACGGTGCAGGTCCTTTCCGCATGAGCCAGGAATTGGGTATTCCGCTGAAAGAAGCAAAAGCAATTATTGAAGCTTATTTTACCCGGTATTCGGGGATTAAGAACTATATCGAATCCACCTTAGAAAAGGCGCGGGAATTGCAATATGTTAAAACAATGTTGGGTCGCCGCCGGCCCGTTTGGGATATCGACAGTAGCAATCATCTTCATCGTGAAGCAGCCAAGCGTATGGCCATCAATATGCCAATTCAGGGAACCAATGCAGAAATGATAAAACTGGCCATGGTTTCGATTCAAAATGAAATAGAATCTGGAAAAATGGAATCTAAAATGGTACTTCAAGTTCATGATGAATTAGTGTTTGAAGTTCCTATGGATGAATTGGACACATTACAACCTATAGTGATGACAGAAATGGAAAATGCATTACCCCTATCGGTGCCGATTATAGTAGACTGCGGACATGGAAAATCCTGGTTTGAAGCACACTAATGGAAGCAAGTATAACCCTTAAAAAAGTCGGAAAATTGGTTGGGGACAAAACGATCCTCGCCAGTTTAACATTTGGTGTGGAACGAGGATCATTGGTGGCAGTAATCGGTGACAATGAAGCAGGGAAATCCATGTTGCTGAAAGTAATATCCGGGATTGAATACCAGGAATTTGGACATGTGTTTATCAATGGATTGGATTCCCAAAAAAGACGGTTAGAAGTCATGTCCTCGATTGGCTTTGTCCCCCATGAAATAGATCTTGATCCTTGGCTAACCCTGGAACAAAATGTTCGATTTATGGGCATGATGTATGGGGTGGACACAGAAACGGCAAATACGCGGATGGTGCAACTGGCGCGGGAACTGCACATAATTCCTTACCTCAAAAGAATGGTCCAGGATATTTCTCCCGGCATCGTGAAAAAAGGAATGATCCTTCGCGCCTTGGTTCATGATCCGGATATTCTGATCATGGACGATCCTACGGCTTTTATGGATGCGGAATCTTATCGCCATACATGGGATTTACTGCTGCGTCTAAGAGGGGATAAAACGATTCTGTATGTGAGCCAATCATTAACAGAAGTGGAAGCGGCCCATGACCGAATATTGGTGTTGGAGGATGGGCGAATTGCCCTGGATGGAAGTTTAGATAAATTGTTGGGCAGCACTTTTGAGTTTCATCAATTCCAAATCGAATTCGAAGAATTACCCGATAAATTGTTCGAACAATTATCAAAGTTGCCGAAAGTGAAAAATCCATCGCGCATTGGAAACAGCATTCACTTTTATGGTCGTGAAAGAAATGTCTTTTTTGAAGTATTAAACGCAGCCACTTCAGCCATCATGAAAGATATCAGCGTTAAAAAATTGGGTCTCCAGGATTTGATGGATGCCAAATTTGCCAAGGATGGCATCCATTGATAAAAGCGCTATTTATTAGAAGATACTGGCTGATACGGCATCGGTTAATGACGACCATTTCATTTATGGTATTACTGCCATTATTATTACATATTGCCATTACGATGGTCATGAAAAACATTTTAGTTCGGTCCCTTGATCAGGTGCCTTATGAAATATGGGTTTTCCCCGGAATTGTTCTGCTGATTGCGTCGGTGTCAACATTCTCGATGATTTACAGGGATATGTTTGATTTACGAATTCATAGAAAATCCTTCATTCCTATCACCTTGGCGCCATACGGAAAAACCCAACTCATCCTTGGATTTTTGGTGACTTCAATTATCGAAGCATTGGTGTATGTTGTTGTCGCAATGAGTGTTCTAACCGTTTTATTGCCGGAACCCCTGCATTGGTCAGCCTATTTCATTATACCGCTTTTTACATTTTTATACACCTTCATGCTTGGAAATCTGGTGATTACTTTTTCTGTATTAACCGACCGGATTTCAACTTATTTGTCGATCATGATTTCAGTGTTTCTATTCATATTGTTTGGGACGGGGGTTTTGGTTGAATTTGAATTTTACCCAAAAACAATTGGAGTACTTTTGTCATCATTCCCACTCAGCATGATTTTATCCGATTTGCGGGGGATTCTATTTTTTAACCGTGTTGACTGGAATCAAATATTCATTCCTATTGTAGTCGCGATCGGGTGGACTTGGTTTAATGGTTATTTACTCAAGCGCAAACTGAAACAATGAGGGCATATTTATCCGGTGCTATGGAGTTTGCCAGGGATGAAGGGGCTGGCTGGCGCGAGGATATGACCACTTGGTTGGATAAAACTCTTCGCCATTCAGTTTATAACCCTGTTTTGGAATCTCAATCCTTGGTGAGAAAATATGGTGCCGAGGACTACCGTCAGTGGAAACAATCGGATCTAAAAAAGTATGCAGATTTTATCAGGATATGTGTAGATCGGGATATTGATACTGTTCGCAACGAGGTTGATTACCTGATTTGCCTGTGGGATGAAAATGTATTCAAGGGTGCCGGAACCCACGCTGAAGTCACCCTGGCTTATGATTGTCAAAAACCCGTTTATTTGATCAATAAATTACCGGAAGCAGACCTGAGTGGCTGGATCATGGCTTGCAGTACTGAGATATTTTCAGATTTTGATCAGGTAAAATCCTTTTTATCAAAACATTTTACACCTCGCTCTATTTGAGATATTATCGTGGCCGGACCAAAAGCGATCATTCATCTTAATCGACTTAAAGCCAACTATGATCTGGTGAAAAAACAGGTTAAGGGTAAGCCGATCATGGCGGTGGTAAAAGCCAATGGATATGGGCACGGTGGTATCGCCTGCGCCAAGGTTCTAGAATCTCATGGCTGTCAATATTTTGCCGTATTCACAATAGATGAGGCGATTGAACTCCGTCAGTCGGGGATCAAATCAGACATTTTAATTTTCAGCCGAATGGATCCTTCTCGATTGGGTGAAGCGCTTGAATATCAGTTCACATTAAATATGTGCAATGAATCTGATTTGTCTGCATTGATTTCTTATTATGGTGAAAAAGGAATTTGTCCAAAAGTGCATTTAAAAGTGGATACGGGGATGACCCGTCTTGGGTTAGATATCGATGCTTCAGAATCCTTGATTCAAAAGTTAATAAACCATCCGGAAATTCCATGTGAGGGGATTTATTCTCACTTTGCAACAGCAGATGAAGGTGATCTATCGTATGCCTATAAACAGGAAGCGGATTTCAATTCCGTTTTGAAATATGCCGGTGAAAAAGGATATTCATTCAAATATGTTCATTTTTCGAACAGTGGTGCGGTCTTAAACATCAATCAGGAACCGTATAACATTGTTCGTGTCGGTATGCTCCTTTATGGTGCTTTTCCATCCAATGAAGTTCCCATGGATTTACCGTTCAAACCCGTGATGGAATTCAGGGCAACTATAGTTTCAGTACGCCATGTTCCTGCGGATACTCACGTAAGTTATGGTGGTGTTTATTCAACTAAATCAAATACAAATATTGGGGTAATCCAATGTGGTTTTGCCGACGGATATCCGCGTCCATGGTATGAAAATGGGTATGTAAGTTTTCACGGAAGGCATTTCAAAATAGCCGGACGAATTTGTATGGACCAGTTTATGGTTGATTTTGGGGAAACAATTCCAGTTGAAGGGGATGAAGTCCTTTTAATTGGTGAGAATGCAAATGATGCCGTACGTATGGAAACTATTGCCCAGAATATTTATTCTACTCCTTATGTTCTTGCGACTGCGATTGGCGGCAGAACGCAGCGAATCTATCAGGATTAATTCCCATAAAACGTATTAGATTTCCCTGAAGATGATCCGAGGAAATCACATCTATCCATATTTCATAAAAACCTTTTTATGGATTTCAATCCTGGCGGGGCAGCAATTCAATCACAGTGTGGTCATGCCGGTGCCGGACTTATCGTTTCATCCATCAATCTTTTATGGCCTCGACGTTCTCGAACAGATGGATTTCAAACCGCTGTACGGGAAAACCATCGGCATATTTACCAATCAAACAGCGGTCAACCGCCAAGGGGTACATCTTCTTGATTTATTGAAAGCACATCCAAAAATTGACGTTGAAGTTATTTTTCTGCCCCAATATGGATTGTTCGCCGACCAAAATGAGAGATTTAAAATCCAAGGAGATCAAAAGTTCGATCCGATTTATAAGGCCAGAATTGTTGAAGTATTTGGCCGGAATGTGAAACCACCGGAATGGGCTATGCGCGGATTGGATTTGATTCTGATTGATATCCAGGATACGGGTGTTAGGTATTCAACTTATACTGCAACAATGACAAAAATCATGGAAGTAGCCAGTGACTGGAATACACCCGTATTGCTTCTGGACCGACCTAACCCCCTCCGAGGAGATCGAGTGGATGGGCCGGTAGTGCGTCCACAATTTCAATCGTTTGAAGGATATCATTTAATCCCGATTCGCCACGGAATGACTGTCGGTGAAATGGCCATCATGGCCAATGAGATGGGGTGGATTAAAAATTTAAAGCGGGCCAATTTGACCGTTATCCCCATGGCGAACTGGAAACGATCTTATTGGCTGGATAAATCAGAACACCCATGGATAAGTCCCCAGCCGAAAATCAATACACTTCGTACTAATCTAGCTTATGTTGGTTTCGGGTTGCTGGAGGGAACTAACCTCAATGACGGTCGGGGAACGGAACGGCCGTACATGCGCGCGGGTGCACCGTGGCTTTCGGGTTACCACCTTGCGCAGAAACTCATTCAATTAAAATTGCACGGTGTAGAATTTCGAGTTGTGGAGTATGTCCCGCGAAAGAAAGATGAGGATAAATCAGTCCCGCTTCATGTCGATAAAGTCTGCAGTGGAGTTGACATTTATATTACGGACCCTAATCGATTTGACCCCCTGGCTACCGCTACAGCCATCATGGTCCTTGCCAATCAACTATACCCGCGGGAATTTAGATGGGATGAATTAAACAAAATTGATATGCTATTTGGTCATAGCCAATTGCGCGTATTTTCTGCCCAGGGAAAACCGGCAAGCTACCTGCCGCCATTGTGGCTGAAGGATGTGCTGAAATTCAATGAGTTCCGCCAGCAATTCCTTCTTTATCAGTAATTAATGTTCCGCAATCTTCCCTCTATATTTTTCTTCCTTCTTTCATTTTCCTTTTCCCAGACTCACTTTACAATTCCGCAAAATGTATGGCGTATCAGTATCCAAAATGAAATATCCAGTGGAAAGTGGAAGGGTCATGATGGTAGAGATGGGTGGAAGAACTATACCTATAAATTGAACGGAATTGAATATTCAATCACCCAAAAATGGAAAAGAAGTAAAACAACCCAATCATTTTTAATTGAATATGGTTTTACGGATAATTCCACGTTCGTTTTAAACATTCCCAAACTGCAACAATTTGAGCAAACCCATACTTGGTCTATACCTTCTGATTCAATTTTGAAGCCTTTGGACACGCTCATGTCTCAATATTATCCTCAATCAAAATCGAACTCAGGATTGGGAGACATCACAATGGGAATGAATGTTTTACTGATTGGTAATCCTGCCTGGCGTGGTGGTAAAAATAAATATTCACTTTATGGTGGTATCGAAGTCACACTTCCATTCGGGGAACGATTAAAAAAATATTATCCTAAAGATGTAGATTCGGATGGTACGCATAATCAATTTAAACAATTGCCAATCGGGAATGGCTTAACAAGATGGAGGCTCAAAACATTTGGGGAACTTTATCGAAAAGCCTGGGGTCGTCTCATCAATGTGAATTGGTCTGTGAGTCTGTCGTCTTTTAGTCGGGATATTATTAATCCACCTATATCATTTCTATGGTCTCAGGAAACAGGTGCTGATTCCATTTCACGTGCCATAGGAAATGCAGTCCTTTATGAACAGGGTGGTCAAATATATGGAGCTGTGCAAGGGCAAGTGGAACTATGGCCCCAACGTATATTTTTCTCAGCCGGCATGGATTGGATGCTCTCTGGACGGGATCAATATTTTTCTGCCAATGATACATGGGACAAGTGGATGGCTAATCGAAAAAATTATGATACAAAAAAAATAATGACAACTCAATTTTTTAAATTCAATTTTCTGAATGTTGATCCATTTAAACAAATTGGTCCAATTCCATTTGAATTAGAAGTTGGGATACGGTGGTTTGTCCCGTTATTGACCTATCAATCCTTCGGGTATAGATCCTCCTGGATTCGAATCAGTTCTTATTTTCAAGCGTGGTAGCTTCAGCCTATATTCTGGTTCCAAGGAGGTAAGTAATTGACTGATTCCAATAAATCTATCTGGGCCTGGTCGTTTTATGATTGGGCGAACAGTGCCTTTGCCACAACGGTCATGGCAGGTTTTTTCCCCGTATTCTTTAAGGAATATTGGTCCAACACCGACAGCGTGACTTTAAGTACATGGTATCTTGGAATCGCAAATTCTATTGCATCAATCATTGTTGCTGCCCTTGCGCCTTTTTTGGGCGCGGTCGCCGACAAGGGCACAGCCAAAAAGAAATTCCTGATCCTATTTGCATTTCTCGGTGTTATCGGGACCGGTGCTTTATGGATGGTAGCACGAGGGCATTGGCAAATGGCTGTATCGTTTTATGTTATTGCTTCGGTGGGTTTTCTCGGCGGGAATATTTTTTATGATTCGCTATTGCCGGGAATAGCTTCGAAAAAGAAAATTGATTATGCTTCATCACTTGGATTTGCCTTAGGATACATTGGAGGCGGTATCCTGTTTCTTGTGAATGTAATTATGTATAAATATCCAGAGATTTTTGGTATTCCCGATGGCGCAACAGCTATTCGCATTTCATTTGTCACAGTTGCGGTTTGGTGGGCCGTCTTTTCAATTCCTATTATTCTATTTGTTGAAGAACCCAAAATTTATAAACCAATAGGAATTGGCTCAGCTATTGGCGCAGGATGGCGTCAATTGAAAGATACGTTCCAGCATATCAAACACTTAAAAGTAGTCGGCACATTTTTGCTGGCTTATTGGCTCTACATTGATGGGGTGGACACAATCATAAGAATGGCTGTCGACTATGGCACCAGCCTTGGCTTTCCGGCTAGTTCACTACTTACGGCATTATTATTAGTTCAGTTTATCGCTTTTCCCGCAACCCTCGGCTATAACTGGTTCGCCTCAAAAATTGGAATTAAAAAAGCTGTATATATAGCCATTATAGGGTATGGTGTAATTACAATTTTTGGTGTATTTATGGCTGAGCAATGGCATTTTTATTTACTGGCAATTTTGATCGCCTGTTTTCAGGGCGGTATTCAAGCCTTGAGTCGATCCATGTATTCACGCATTATACCGAAAGAAAAAGCGGCTGAATTTTATGGATTTTATAATATGTTGGGAAAATTCGCCGCTATCATCGGCCCGCCCCTAATGGGTTATGTAGGATTGGTTACCGGAAATCCACGCATGGGAATTTTATCCTTAATTGTTCTCTTTTTTACCGGTGGATATCTCCTTAAAAAGGTTGATCTTGACGAGGGGGAACGGATGGCAAAGGACTATTTATGGAAGGAATAAAAAAAATACTTGATAAAGATAGATTCTTAAATATAAACTTTTTCCATCAAGCCCCGCAGGTGTGGCGTGCTCTTCAGGGAAAAAAGATTTTCTCGAGGGTGTATTTGCGGGGCTTTTTCTATACGATATCCCATGTATAGTTTAAACGAAAGGAATTAAAATAATGCCGGGCTATACAGCTAAATATTCACAATTTGTTATGCCGGATCATATAAATGTGGTGGGTACTCTTTTTGGTGGACAGATGATCGCATGGGTCGATTTGGCAGCTGCCAAAGTGTCTTTTCGGTTTTTAAAGGGCGCCGATGTAGACGGCGCCGTGACACGTACCATTGATAAAGTAGAGTTCAAGGAACCGGTTTATTTGGGCGATTGGGTGAATTTTACATCAACAGTTGTTTCAGCAGGAAATACATCATTTAAAATAAAAGTGGAAGCTTATGCTGAAGGACGAAAAACCGATGCGAGGCTGGCATGTGTTGCTACGCTTGTCATGGTCTCCGTGAAAAAGGATGCGGACGGGAATTATCACAAAATACCCCATGGGAAATCCTGTTAAAACTGTCAAAAATATTGGCATTTTATTGTGCCTGACTTTTAGTTTTGCGCAGGAAGATTCAACCGTTGTTGATTTAACCATTAGGCCAGAAAATCCAAAGATTGGAGAAGCCGAAACAGTAACAATTAAAGCATTGGTAAATCCGATTGGGGTGGCACCCACAGCCTATCGATTTAGCATATATCCCAGGAATCATCCGGCTGAACCGTTTATGCAAAAATTATTTTTCCCCGGTGAATCAATTCAGATTATACTGCCCGCAAATATATTGAATCCCGATACCTTAGGGAATATGGCAAAATTGGAACCCCTGGGGAGTGCGTATGACCATCAATACAGAATGTTTGATGCCGCCAGTGGTGAAATCAACCTCACAACATTTGATATTCTGGTCCCTGCGGATATTATAAAATTGACTATCTTGGAAGAAGAGTCAGGCAATCCAATTCCGACTGTCAATATTCGGATCACACAAATTGGTGAAATTTTATCGAAATCAGTAACGGATACTTCCGGATATTCTCGTTTAAGAATTCCCGTTAATCGAAGTAAGGACGAGCCGGTTTTGTTAACGATTGATACGGGTGACCGATTCCCAACGTGGAAAGGTCGTATTGAAATTTCCGCCGGCATTTTTGAAAAAACTGTCAATATTTCTTCCCTCAATCTCGAGATAGGGGAAACTATTTATGAAGTCTTTGGTGAAATGGTTCCATTCCGCGGGGGCCCTGAAAATGGTGCCGCGTTACTATTCTTTCTAAACGAAGGTGATCAAGTCATTATTTCAAAGGTGGCCGGAGATAGGCTGTATGGCAGGGTTCGAATTTTTCTAGAAAGACAAGACCAATATCAAAATATTTTTGGGTGGATTCTGGAAAAACATGTTCAAATTAAGGATAAATAAAATTCGAACTTTATTAAGCATATCCATTTATAGAATTCCCGAATTAAACAATTAAAACATTCAAAGTAAGGAGAAATTGTGTCCACTAAAGTATTTCATCCACCCGTAGAATTTACACTCGGTGCTCATGTGAACAGCCTTGATCAGTACCATGAAACGTATGCCAAGTCTATCACAAACCGTGATGCTTTCTGGGCCGAAAAGGCCGAACGACTTTCATGGGTTAAAAAATGGGACTTGGTTAGCAATTATAATTTTGAGAATGCAGAAATAAAATGGTTTGAGGGTGGCAAACTCAATGTGAGTTATAACTGTCTGGATCGACATGTTGAAGCGGGAAATGGTGATCGTACAGCCCTGATCTGGGAAGGAAATAATCCGTCCGAAGATCAACATTTTTCTTACAATGAATTATTAGATGAGGTGCAGAAGTTTGCCAATGTATTAAAAAATATTGGCGTTGGGAAAGGGGATCGTGTTTGCCTATACATGCAAATGATTCCTCAATTACCGGTGGCTATGTTGGCCTGCGCTCGCGTAGGTGCTGTTCATTCGGTGGTCTTTGGTGCATTTAGTCCGGATTCACTCAAAAACCGGATTAATGATTCATCATGTAAAGTATTAATTACCCAGGATACAGGTGTCCGTGGAACGAAGCAAACTATCCCCATGAAAGATAATGCCGACATGGCAGTTGCGCTGACACCATCCATTGAGCACATAGTTGTGGTCCGACGGACGGGTGAACCGGTAGAAATGATGGATGGTCGGGATATCTGGTGGCATGTTGAAATGGGTATGGCCGATCCTGTCTGTGCCCCGGAGGAAATGGATGCGGAAGATCCGCTTTTTATCCTTTACACATCCGGTTCAACGGGAAAACCAAAAGGTGTACTCCACACAACCGGCGGATATCTTGTTTATACCAATTACACTTTCGAAACAATTTTTGATTACAAGCAGGAAGATATCTATTGGTGCACGGCAGATATCGGATGGATCACCGGGCATTCTTACATTGTGTATGGACCTATGTCTTGTGGTGCAACTTCGGTCATGTTTGAGGGGGTTCCAAATTTCCCTGATTTTGGTCGATTTTGGGAAGTGGTAGATAAACATAAGGTAACACTTTTTTATACAGCGCCAACAGCGCTCCGGGCATTGATGAAAGAAGGCAACTCGTGGGTAGAAAAATATGATTTATCATCACTTCGACTTTTGGGAACAGTGGGCGAAACGATAAAAGAACCTGAATGGATGTGGTATCACTCAGTAGTGGGTAAAGAAAAAAGTCCGATTATAGATACATGGTGGCAAACGGAAACAGGCGGTATTATGATGACCCCACTTCCCGGTGTTACACCCACCAAGCCCGGTTCTGCCACATTCCCATTTTTTGGGATTGAACCCGTTCTGCTCACGGAATCCGGGAAAGAAATCTTGGGTAACGACGTGTCGGGATTATTGGCAATTAAATCGTCCTGGCCGGGACAAATGCGCACCATTTATGGCGATCATGATCGTTTTGTAGAAACGTACTTTTCCCAATTTCCAGGATATTATTTCACCGGAGACGGCGCACGTCGGGATGAAGATGGATATTATTGGATCACAGGACGGGTGGACGATGTTCTCAATGTGTCTGGGCACCGAATTGGTTCAGCAGAAGTTGAAGGGGGGATCGGTAAAGCAAAAGGCGTTGCGGAAGCGGCTGTTGTGGGATATCCCCATGATATTAAAGGTCAGGGCATTTACGCTTTTGTCACCTTAATGACTGGTGTGGAAGCGGACTTAAACATTGAATCCGATATTTGTGCCAGAGTGACAAAGGAAATCGGGCCCCATGCGAGACCCGATAAAATCCAGTTTACACCAGCCTTACCCAAAACCCGTTCAGGAAAAATAATGCGGCGAATCCTCCGGAATATTGCAGAAGGTGATTTGGATAATATGGGAGATACGTCAACATTGGCAGATCCTAGCGTGGTAGACAGCCTGGTTGAAGGTGCGGTTTAAATAATTTTGTGGGAGACGTTAGCCGCTTGTCGGATCCCCTACACCCAAACGTCATTCTCAGCTGTCAATTGACTGTCAGTTTTCCCCGTATTGACTACACCTACCGGCTCAATGACCATGATTTTACATTCATTCTCAGCCATGGGTTTATGTTCCATTCCCTTAGGAACCACAAACATTTCTCCTGATTTAAGATTGACCTGTCCGTCCCTGAATTCAATGGTCAATTCACCCTCCAAAACAATGAAAGTTTCGTCCGTTTCGGCATGGCTGTGCCAAACGAATTCGCCCTGGACCTTAACCAGCTTGAATTGATAATCATTCATTTCGGCGATTACCCTTGGCGACCATTGGTCGGAAAATTTGTTGAGTTTATTGCTGAAGTTAATGGATTGGTGTTTCATGACAATTTTCTATTGGTTGTTTGTTGATCATGATGGGGTGAAACGATCTTTGGAGGATAAAATGGATAGAAGTTTTTTATCCAAGGTCCACACTTTGCATCCTCGATCTTTTGTATATATCAAAATAGCTGAATCAATGAGACCAACACCTTTGTCGAACCATCTATTTTTTCCTGAAGATTCACCGGCCTTGAAAAAGACACCATCCATTGAAACTTTAGGTAAATGATTCCAGTAATTGGAAATTGTACTTCTTTCCCGCTTATTTTTCGCCCCCTGCATAAGTTCACCAAATACAGGTTCTACGGCAAGGATTTCGCCGTGTTCAAGGCGTGTTTTTAAGTTTGGGTAAATTGAAGAATTGACTTTGAAGAATTCTATCCAGACAGATGTATCTACAACAATCAAGACCGATTGGTTTCTCGGACTGAACTTGCACTAAAACCTGATTTGAATTCTAGAGGCTTTTCCGATACCTGGAGATTTAAATCTTTTATCTTTTTTATATCCACCCATTCTGAGAGTGCCTTGATTAAAGAATCGGTAATGTTTTTACCATTGGTGAGTTCTTTCACCTCAAAAATAAGTGCTTTAGGTATAAGAGCTGTAACTTTCATGGCAGAATATACGATGACCCATCGTATATAAAAAACGATAGTTCCAATTTGGTGGAACCAATCCGAAGCAAAAAATAATAATTGCCGGAATTATCTGTAGACCACCAAAAGATAACCAAAGTATTATTGTTTAAGCATAAGGAATGCAGGTATAGGGATTGACCTTCAAAATCATTCTCAAATATTAGTTTGAGATATCCGGCTCAACCCCTAAGACCCACGCCTCGTGATCTGGTCCTTACAAGTTTCCCGTCGATTAGGGAGGGGCGAAACTTTTATCTATAACTATTTCAAAATCACCATTTTTAAGATATAACCACGAACAGCACACTATAACATCAAATTATTTATTCCAATATTTGAATATGATAACGAGAAGAGTAATTTTATTCCTACTTAAAGTTTATTTCATCCAAAATTTGAGGAATTCAATGGCACATCTTTCATCAGTCAAACATTTTGCAGGGGATTGGCGTAAAGTCAAAGCAAACGCGATCGCTGTCGGTATTTATGAAGATTTAAAACTATCTCGCCAGTTTCAGGGTGTAAACCGGGAATTAGGGCGAGGACTCTCTAATACTTTGTCGGCGAATCTCATCAAAGGTAAAGTGGGCGAAGTCAAAACAGTGATTGGTAAAAAAGGTGCCATTGCGTTTGTTTATGGTCTGGGGAAACGGGGTGCCCTGAATGCGGAAGTCCTTCGCCAAGCTGGTGGCTGTTTATCAAAGGCATGTGTTGCCAATAAGATAAAGTCCGTTTCATTCCTCATGCCTATTGATTCCAAGGATGATTACTCATGCCAGGCCGCGGTTGAGGGACTAATTTTAGGTAGTTATCAATTCAATGAATTAAAAACAACCGATAAAGATCCTTTTGAAATGGATTCCGCTGTCGTAGTAGGGGGAAATAAAAAGGCGGTTGAAAAAGGGATAGCCGTCGCTAATGCTGTTTGTTTAGCCCGGGATATTGAAAATAGACCGGGGAATATCGCTACGCCGACACATTTGGCAGATAATGCGGTTACTATTGGGAAAACAGGCAGTATGAAAGTTACTGTTTTCGATCGGGAAAAATTTACAAAGATGGGGATGGGTGCCTTGGCCGGTGTTGCTGCTGGAACGGAAGTCCCGCCTAAGTTTATTATAATGGAATATTGGGGAGATAAAAAATCGGTAAAACCGAAGGTATTGGTAGGAAAAGGACTCACCTTTGACAGCGGTGGTATTTCCATCAAACCGGCCGCAAGCATGGATGAAATGAAATACGATATGTGCGGTTCAGGCGTAGTACTGGGAGTGATGAAAGCAATTGCAGAACTGAAGCCCAAAATAAATGTGGTGGGTATTATCCCGTCCACGGAAAATATGAGTGGAGATAAGGCTTACCGGCCTGGAGATGTTCTGACGGCCTACAACGGCAAAACCATTGAAGTTCTCAATACCGATGCTGAAGGAAGGATTATATTGGCTGACGGTTTGTCTTATGCATCCAAGCATTATGAACCGGAATATATCTTGGATTTTGCTACCCTTAC
>Ga0114933_10000427_pt1 | contig 51487 bp, 28 predicted proteins | sample 4SBtaG_FD_89691 | JGI IMG/M metagenome (GOLD analysis project Ga0114933, IMG submission 89691) | Deep subsurface microbial communities from Kolumbo volcano to uncover new lineages of life (NeLLi) - 4SBTROV12_W25 metaG | ecosystem: Environmental > Aquatic > Marine > Volcanic | place: Kolumbo... | reverse complement strand
GACGAAAGCCCGCACGGCGTCCGCGACATGGGCGGCAGCGTCAGCGAGTGGACGCTCGATTGGTATGACAAGTCGGCATACGGTGGCTTCGCCGGGAAGACGGACCCGCAGCACACGACGAAGGTTGCCGCCCGCGTCATCCGTGGCGGCAACCTCAAAGAATCTGCGGACCGAGCACGCGCTGGCAATCGAGAAGCCCACGATCCAGCGTCGTCGGACTACACCATCGGATTCCGCTGCGCGAACATCGCCAAATAGTGCGCTTGTCTGCCCTGGCCCAGCGGTAACAGTCGCTCAGGCGCCGTACCTTTCGGCGTATTCGTCGTAGGGACCCTTGAAGTCGATGATCTCGCCGTCGCGAATCGACCAGATGCGATTGCACGCCTCCGACAAGAGCGCGCGGTCGTGGGTCACGACAAACAACGTTCCCTGGTAGGCCGCGAGGCCATCCGCCAGTGCGGCGATCGATTCGAGGTCGAGGTGGTTGGTCGGTTCGTCGAGGACGAGCGTGTTCGGTGCTTCGAGCATCATCTTGCACATCAACATACGGACGCGCTCGCCACCGCTGAGCGTGGCCGTCGGTTTCGTGCCCTCGTCGCCGCGAAACAACATTCGCCCTAACAGTGCTCGGATAATCTCGAACTCGGCGCCCGGTTTGAAGCCGTGCAGCCAGTGATCGATCGTGTTGCCAGGCTCGATTGTCCCCTCGTGTTCCTGGGGCAAGTAGCCCATGTCCACGCCGTCTGACCATTCGTAGCGGCCGTCGTCGGGTTCGTACTCGCCGAGCAGGACTTTCACCAACGTCGTCTTGCCGACGCCGTCACGGCCGATGATTCCGATGCGATCCCCGCGGTTGACGTGCGCACGGAACCCGCTCCAAAGCAGCTCTTCGCCAAAACCTTTGCTGATCTCCTGGACGTCGACGATGTGCTTGCCGCTCTCCGCGCCGACGGGAAACCGAATGTATGGCCGCGCGATATTGCTGCGTTTGATGTCGGAGGTCTTGAGCTTCTCGAGGCGCTTTTTGCGCGATTGCACCTGGCTGGCGCGCGAACCGGCGGAGAACCGCTGAATGAACTCGTTGAGCTGCGAGATCTTCTTGCGCTTCTCGTGCTCCTGCTGGTCGAGCCGCGAGCGGATCTGCGCCTTGGTGCGCACCATGTCGTCGTACGCGCCCGGGTACGTGATGATCGTCTCGTAGTCGATGTCGGCGATGTGCGTGCAGATGCTGTTGAGGAAGCGGCGATCGTGGCTGATGACGACGAGGATGCCGCGGTAGCGCACGAGGTACTCCTCGAGCCATTCGATCGTGTCGAGGTCGAGGTGGTTGGTCGGTTCGTCGAGGAGCATCGCGTCGGGCTTGCCGAACAGCGATTGGGCGAGCAGCACGCGCACCTTCATGCCGCCCGATAGGTCGGCCATCTTCGCTTCGAACAGGTCTTCGCCGATGCCGAGGCCGCTGAGCAACGCTTCGGCTTCCGATTCGGCCGTGTAGCCGTCCTCTTCGGCCACCACGACCTCGATCTCGGCCAGACGCATCCCCATCTCGTCGGTGAACTCGGTCTCGGACTGCGCGTAGAGCTCGTCGCGTTCGACCATGGCGGCCCACAGCGCTGCGTTGCCCATGAGCACGGTGTCGCGCACGCCATTGGCGTTGAATTTGCTGTGGTCCTGCTCAAGCACCGTCATCTTCCGGGGCGTGCGAACCGTGCCTTCGTCCGGCTCGATCGCGCCCGAGATGATGCGCATGAACGTCGATTTGCCCGAGCCGTTGGGGCCGGTCAGACCGTAGCGGTTGCCGGGAGCGAACGAGGTGTTGACGTTCTCGAAGAGCTTGCGCCCACCGAATGCCTTGGTGACGCCGGCGACCGTGATCATGGGGGGCTCCTGGAATTGGGGACGAGTGCGCCGCGCCGATCGCCCGTTTCGGGACGCGCCGTCTCTGCGTTGACGGTGCGCGGATCCGGCGGCGGCCGCGCGTCATAAGGCTTTTGCCGTCGACAATCAAGCGGCGCGGCTTCGTGGCTGAACTTACGCGCACGTGGCGCTTGCGATCTCGGCGCGGATCGGGCATTTGCGGCGCGGATCCTTTGGTCGGTCCGCCAGCCAGGAGAGCCGATGAATACCCGCCTACGCGTTCCGACGAGCCCCCACCTGCCATTTGGCGACCGACGTGACGCGCCGTTCTACGGTAAGCACATCGTCTCGGTGAGCCAGTTCCGGCGGGCTGATCTCCAGTACATCTTCGGCGTCGCCCACGAGATGCGGGAGATGGTGCAGCGCGTCGGTTCGTTCGATCTCTTGAAGGGCAAGATCCTCGTGAATCTCTTTTACGAGCCGTCCACGCGCACCGCATCGAGCTTCACGGCGGCGATGGAGCGTCTTGGCGGTAGCGTGATTCCGATCAGTGAAGTTCGCTATTCATCTGTTTCGAAAGGAGAATCACTTCCGGACACTGTTCGGACTTTGGAGTGCTACGCCGACGTTATCGTGCTGCGACATCACCGCGTTGGCGCTGCAGCCGAAGCGGCCAGGTATCTGCGTAAACCGGTGATCAACGCGGGCGACGGGCAGGGCGAGCACCCAACGCAAGCTCTGTTGGACCTGTTCACGATCGTCGAAGAAGCCGGACGCGTAGACGGCCTGACGATCACGATGCTCGGCGATCTCAAGTACGGACGGACAGTCCATTCGCTGGCGCGCTTGCTGACGTTGTTCGACGTCAAACTGAACTTCGTTTCGCCCGACATCCTGCGACTGCCTCAAAAGCTCATCTCGGAGCTCGACGAAGCCGGCACGCCCTACCAGCAGCACCGCGATCTCGAAGCCGTGCTTGGACGAACCGACGTGCTGTATGTAACCCGCGTGCAGAAAGAGCGATTCGAGGACCCCGCCGCCTACGACGACGTCAAGGACGCGTACGTGATCACGCCCGAAACGATGCGCCAGGCCCGTCCGGGAATGGTCCTCATGCACCCGCTGCCGCGTGTTGGCGAGATCAGCATGGATGTGGATTCCGATCCGCGGGCGGCGTATTTCCGACAAGCGGAATACGGCATGTACGTCCGCATGGCTTTGCTCGCGATGGTGCTCGGCAAGGCGTAGTAGCCACGGAGCTGAAATGGCACACCCCGGCACGTTCTTCGCGCGGCTCGAGGCTCGGTGCACGTCGATAGGTTCGCTGCTTTGCGTGGGGATCGACCCGCACGAGGCCGACATTGGCGGCGGAGGTGCTGACGCTGCCCTCGCTTTCAGTCGCCGCATCATGCGTGCAACGGCGCCCTACGCCGCGGCCTTCAAGCCAAACGCCGCGTTCTTCGAAGCGCTCGGGCCCGACGGTGTCGCTGCGCTTCACACGCTGATTTCGGAAGCGGACGGTGTGCCGGTCGTGCTCGACGCCAAGCGCGGCGATATAGGGTCGACGTCAGCCGCCTATGCCCGGGCCGCATTCGACGTCGCCGGCGCCGGTGCGATCACGTTGCAGCCGTACTTGGGCTGGGAGGCGATGGCACCTTTCCTGACCGATCGTTCCAAGGGATGTTTCGTGCTTTGCCGCACGACGAATCCCGGCGCTGAGCGTCTTCAAGAAGCCGAACTCGCGTCCGGAAGCACGGTTTTCGAGGCGATCGCCGCTGAGGCCGCCGCACACGCCGCCTCCGACCAGATCGGCTTGGTCGCCGGAGGCACCGCGCCGGAAGCGATGGCGAAGATTCGCGCAGTGGCTCCGCGTTCTTGGCTGCTGGTGCCCGGAATCGGAGCGCAAGGCGGGCGTGCCGACCGAGCGGTGGCCGCCGGAATCCGTGCCGACGGACTGGGCATGCTGGTCTCCGCCTCACGCTCGATCGCCCGCGCCGACGACCCGGCTGCTGCCGCAAGAGAGCTCCGCGACATCGTCGAAACGGCGCGAAGAAGCGCCCGCCGACATAATGCCGAACAGCGTTCAGACGCGGTACTGAAAGGTCGCGGGGCTGAAGTTGCCCACGCCTTGCTCGAGATGGGCTGCGTGCAGTTTGGCGGCTTCACGCTCAAGTCGGGTCTGCACTCGCCGATCTATCTCGACCTGCGCCGCCTGTCCGGCTCGGCCGCTGCCATGAAGACCGTCGCCGCCGCCTACGTGGATCTCTTGAATCCGCTGCAGTTCGACCGCGTCGCTGCGCTGCCGTACGCCGGTTTGCCGCTCGCTACCGCGGCGTGCCTCCAGGGCGGGTGGCCGATGATCTACCCGCGCAAAGAACGGAAGGCGCACGGCCGCCGCCAAGCGATCGAGGGTCCGTTCGCCATGGGCGACAAAGCCGTGATCGTAGATGACCTCGCGACCCGAGGCACCAGCGTCCTCGAAGCCTTGCCGTCTCTGACCAGCGCCGGACTGACCGCGACGGACGTCGTCGTGCTGGTCGATCGCGCGAGCGGTGCGGGGCGCGCGCTGTCCGAAGCGGGCTTACGGCTTCACTCCGTCGTTGGCCTGCGCGACCTGCTCGGACATTGGCGGGTTACGGGCGCGGTGGCGGCAGAGCAAATCGAAGAGGTCGAGCAGTTTCTTGACGGTGGGGCTCACTGAGATGGGCGGCCTCATGTGGCGCGGACTTCGGCCGCTGCTATTCCAGCTTGACCCGGAGCGCGCACATCACATGTCGCTCCGCGCGCTCCGAGCCGCGTCCAATACACCGGTCGGTCGATCGATTCTCCGAACAATGTTTGGGCCATCGAGTGCATCACCTGTCGAGGTGTTCGGGCTGCGATTTGCGCACGCGGTTGGGCTCGCCGCCGGCTACGACAAGGACGCGACTGCATGGCGTGGGCTGGCATGCCTTGGGTTCTCCCACGTCGAAATCGGCACCGTTACCCCGCGGCCGCAAGCCGGCAACGCTCGTCCTCGCGTGTTTCGTCTGCCCGCCGACCGCGGCGTGATCAATCGGCTCGGGTTCCCCAGCGCGGGTATGGAAGTGGTCGCGGCAAACCTGGCGGGACCGAGACCCCGCGACGTGATCCTGGGCGTCAACATCGGCAAGAACAAGGAGACGCCGTTGCCGGACGCCGCGGGCGATTACCTGGTCGTGATGAAGCGCCTCTACAGTCTCGCCGACTACGTCACCGTCAACGTCAGTTCGCCCAACACGCCCGGGCTGCGCGATTTGCAGGGCGGCGACTACCTGGGCGCGCTGCTGTCCACCTTGGTTTCGAGTCGCGACGAGCTCGCAGGTAAACACGGACGCAAGCCGCTGTTGGTCAAGCTGGCGCCCGACCTTGACGAAGACGCCCTCTCCGAGTCGTTGGATGCTGTGCAAAGCGCAGGGGTCGACGGCGTTATCGCGACAAACACCACGATCGCGCGTGATGGACTGTGTTCCCCGGCCCGCGGCGAAAAGGGCGGCCTGAGCGGTGCGCCATTGACCGACATGAGCACGACGATGGTGGCCAGGATCTGCGACCGATTGGGCGATTCGATCCCGGTTGTTGGCGTCGGCGGGATCATGAATGCGGACGACGCAGCAGCGAAGTTGGCCGCTGGCGCAAGGCTCGTCCAGATCTACTCAGGCATGGTCTACGCGGGGCCGTCGATGCCCGGCAAAACCGCGACGGCGTTGGCGCGACGTGTGCTCACGGCCTGAACAAGCGCAGCACAAACCCGATTCGGAACCCCATCCGCAAGCTCCACTGGCTGGGGATCTCGTCGCGCCCCGTGATGTATTCGACGTTGACCGAGTAGCCGGCCCAGGGCAGCAGCGACCGGATTCGTAGCGACGTAATGCCCAACATCATGCCGGCGCGCACGCCGGCGCGGAGCTTGTCGCGCCATGGAACGCCCAGACCGATCGCCGCGACCTCGAAGTCGTAGTTGAAGGTCGGCGTGATGTAACGAAACGTCACCGGGAGCGCACCGAAAAAGTCGACCTCGACCGATTCGGCCCGCAGGTCCGGTTTGACCAACGCCGCGCCGCCCAACTCGGGACCAAAACGGATGCTCCATCTTGGATCGAACCCATACCCAAGGGTGATGCGTCCGGATCCGCCGCCGCCGACCGTATAGCGGCTGCGCAACTGTCGCACGGTGAACAAGCCACCACCCTCTGCGGCGATGACACCGTAGCTGTCGTCTCGGTGCCGCGCTGAGAAGGTCGGATCGGTCTCCATATAAAACGGACAATCTGTCGGTTTGCGGGCGTGCGATGTCTTGAGCAGGAGTTTGACGCGGTGCAGCGTCAGCAAGTCGCTGAGGTCATCGAGCGATTTGCCATGGGCGAGCCAGGCGCGCTTGAGGGGGCCGCCTTCGCGCAGGATGCGTATCTCGACGAGTTCGGCGGCTTTTTCCAAAACTGAACGATCGGCCAAACATACGCTCATCAACGAATCGGTCAGAAGGCCCTGGATCATGTGCTTGTCGATGGTCCAGCCGCGCTGCTCGCGCAGGTAGACCAGCTTCTCGAGGTCGAAAAGCAGCGCCTCTGCCGCGTCGACGACGGCAGAGCCTTGAATCATGGCCTGAGTCGGTGCACTGGCCGGACTTGCGGCAGTCGGGATGCCGGCCGGGTCAGCAGAGACCGTCGCGGGTGTCGTCGCGATGTACATGAGGCACAACAGCACCGTCGTGATCCCGCGGTGGCGCCACGCGCTCTGTCCCGTGTCCATCATCGTTGCTTTACCGTGCACATCGACGCCGCACGATCGCGACGAGCGGCGCCAGCCTACACACTCGGGCGACCTAAGGCGAAAGGAGTCCTGGCCGGCAAGAGCGACCGACAACGCCTGACTGAACGGCTTTTTGCAGAAAATGTAGCTCCGCCGATTAACGTCCGCCGCGGCACTGGCATCTGGATAGTGAACGAGGTCGTCGCAAGCAGCGGCCCCTCCAAACGACCCCCAAATCGCTGCACGGGCAGCCCTCTGGAGTTGACATGAAACGGACCACATTCATCGCTGCGATCGTCTGCGCGTTGGCCATCCCCGCCATCGCATCGGCCGTGCCGCCGGGCGACGACTACAAGAACGAGCGCAAGGCCAAACGGGCCAAGTTCATCAAAAAGATGAAACAGCATCGCGCCAAGATGCTGCGCACCAAGATTGGCCTCAGCGAAGCGAAAGCGGCGCGCGTCGAGCGGGTTATGGACAAGTTCCACGTCAAGAAGAGGGAGCTCAAGAAGGAGATGCGCGCCAATCACCAGGCGCTTCGCCAGCTGCTCAAGTCCGACAGCCAGGACCAGCGCGCCTACGGAGTCGCGGTCGACGGGATCGTCGCGTCGCGGGCGCAGCTCGCCAAGCTGCATGACAAACAAATCGCCGCTCTTCGTCGCGTCCTGACTCCCAAAGAGCAGGCGAAGATGCTCATTGCGATGCACAAGATGAAGCGTCGATTCCGCCACCGGATGCACAAGCGATGGCGCAAGCACAAGCGCGGCAAGCGGCGCGGCGCGTTTGGCGATGGCCCCGATGCTGACGGTCCGCCGCCGGGCGATTTCGGTCCGCGCGGTGACGGTCCACCGCTGGCACAGCCCGAGTAATCGCGGCTACCAATCGCGCACTGAGCCCCGATCGCAAGGTCGGGGCTCGGTTGTTTTTTGTCATCTCGAACCCAACGCACGGGACCCAAACGCACGCGGTCTGAGCCCGTTTCGCGCGATGGAGCAGGCGTGCTCCAAGGCGTTGCCGGTGTTGCTGACAGCCAAGGGGATCGCTACGTTTCGCAAAATATGGACGGCTTTCTTCGAGCGGCTAGCCTCGCCCTCAAGAGTCCGTCGGCCGGCAAACGCCCGGTTCTTTGGCGCGCGGCTGTGCTGGAGTTGCTCGGAAGTAACCTCAAGGAGTTAGATACATGCGATTCACCCGGAACATGATCGCGTTCGCCGCGGTAAGTGCGCTCGTCATGGGCGGCTGTGCTGGCGACGACGGCGGCAGCGACGACAAGAAGACAGAGGACGCTGGTCCCGCTGACGCCACCGCAGACGGCGGCGCAAGCAGCAGCAGCGGCGGCGACGCTTCGGCATCCAGCAGCAGCGGCGGCGACGCCTCGGCATCCGGCAGCAGCGGTGGCGACGCAGGCGCGTCCAGCAGCAGCAGCAGCGGTGGCGACGCCGGCGGCAAGACCTACAAGCACAACACATGCCCGGCTCTCGGCGATTGCGTGATCATCGAGTGCGCCAAGGCCGGCTTCAAAGAAGGCTGCCATGCCGGTTGCGTGACAGACGCGGCCCCGGCGGTCCTCCAAGTAGGCACGCCACTGCTGAGCTGTTCACAAGACAAATGCATCAAGGGCAAGTGCAAGGACGCCAAGAACAAGGCGGAATGCGTTGGCACGTGCATGAACGAAGCGTGCGGTGCGCAGCTTCTTACCTGCCTCGACGATCCCAAGGCCAAGGGTGACAAGACGTGCTCCGACATCGGTGGTTGCATGGAGAAGTGCGACAAGCCGTCTGACGGCAAGGTGTTCTCGTGCAACGCCAAGTGCCTCAACAGCGGCGACGCCGCCGCCAAAAGTGCGGTCAAGGCGATGTTCAAGTGCATGGTGGACAACCCGGTCGATCCGAAGGACCCCGCGTCCAAGAAGAAGCAGGAAGCTGCGTGCACCAAGCCCCTGGTTCAGTGCCTCAACAACGGTACGTGGGGCAAAGCGACCTGCGGCACCACGTTCGTTTGCTTCGAGAAATGCGACAACGGCAAGGACGATAAGACCGATCCGAAGCCCCCGCCGGGCGGTGGCAAGAGCCCGGGCGGCGACAACCATGGCGACAAGGGCGACGAAATGGACGGTTGCACGATGAAGTGCCTCGCCGCGTCCAGCGAAAAGGGGCTCGACCTCTTTGGCAAGCTCGGCATGTGCCACGGCAAGAAAGGCAAGGACGGCAAAGATCCCGATTGCTCCGCTGAGTTGATCGCGTGCATCGACCCGCAGGGCCCGAACACCTGCGGCGAGACCTTCGGCTGCATGGGCAAGTGTGTCGAAGACGCGGTCAAGGCCGGTCAGAAGAAGGGCGACGCTGAAGGCGCCTGCTCGATCAGCTGTCTCGGCAAGGCCACGAAGGACGCCGCAGTGGCGTTCTGGGGCCTCGGCAAGGCGTGCGAGGACGGCGGCGACAAATCCGGCTCGGGTGGCTCCGGCGGCGGCGCTCCCATGCCTGGTGGCGCCACGCCTGTTGACATGGGCCCGTCGCCGATGTGCGTTGACGCCGTAACCAAGTGCGCCAACCCGTCCGGCAAAGACACCTGCACGCAGATGCTCGGCTGCATCGACGGCTGCGAGAAGAAGGGCGGTGGCGACGACAACACGCTGCCGTGCGCGATCGGCTGCGTCGCCAAGGCCGACAAGGCCGAGGTGGCCTCGTTCAAGAAGCTCGCCGAATGCCAGCACACGTGCGCCAAGGGATGCATGAAGGACAAGAATCCCAAGACCTGCACCGACACGTGCATCGCGAAAGACAAGGGTTGCGCGGACGCAGCGAAGAAATGCGTAGCACCCAAGAAACCGTAGCGCCGTGATGGCGTTGGCCAGCTGAGAAGCCGGTCACACAGTCCCTGCGCGGATGGTCGCGCCCAACGACCATCCCTTTCCAACCTGCAGCCCGTGAGCCCCCTGCTCGCGGGCTGCAGGCCTTTTTGGCGGTGTGCGGCCGCTGGGGCCTCGGGTGCGGATCGTTTGAGTCGGGTTGCCGGAGCAACGAGGAAGCTGCAAGGCACAGCTTTTGAGCGGAGGGCCTCGGGGTCGATGGCAGTCATGGCGCCCGAGCACGCCGCTAACGTGCCGGTTGGTTCGGATTCGGATTCGGATTCGGAGTCGGCGGCCGAGTGACGGACGCGGAAATGGCGGACGACGGATTCTCGGAGCTCGGAAGGCGGAACGGCGCCGGGGAGCGTGGATCGGCAGCTCGTTGGGACTCGCCCTGGGGCTCCGGGGCCGGCGACGACGCTCGCAGCCCCCCATGCTGTGCTCGACCTCCAAAAAGGCGCTCGGCCCGTAGAATCGTCTGTACGGGCTGCGTGGACATGCACATCATCCCGCCCGAGACCAACGAGTCGGGCGTCTTCGCGGACGTTGTCCAGCGGCTCGCGACCGAGTACGGCGAGCTCTTCCGCGTGGTCACGTATGACAGCGGCGCCAACAGCCGCGCCAACGCCCGGTTCGAACTCGACCTCGGCCGCCATCCGATCGAACCTGCCTGGAGCCGCCCTCTGCTTGCCTCGGCGGCGAGGACGTGTAGCCTTGCGGGCCCTGGCCGACCATTCGTAGCGGTCCAGCATCGGAGTTTCCCATGAGCGAGCAGCCCTCTGTGGCGGCGTCCGCCGACGTCGCTGATCAACCACCTCAAGCCGACCTTCCCGATATCATCGATGTCGTCGCCGAGTTGCGCTTTTCCGGCAACGAAGCACCGGCGGATGAATCGCGCGCCGACCGCCTCTACCGCCTGCGCCACTCGACGGCGCACATCATGGCGGAAGCGGTCGTACAGCTCTTTGCGGGCGCCAAAGTCGCGACCGGACCGGCGATCGAGCACGGCTTCTACTACGACTTCGACCTGCCGCGACCGCTGACGCCCGACGACCTCGGCGCGATCGAGCGGCGCATGAAGAAGATCATCAAGCGGAACTGGCGTTTCGAAGTCGCCACGGTCGGCATCGAAAAAGCCCGAACGATGTTTGAAGAATGTGGTCAGGCGTACAAGGTCGAGGTGATCGACAGCATCATCGAGCGTCAGGGCGTGCAGGAGGTCACGCTGTACCGACAGAACAAGTTTGTCGATCTGTGCGCGGGGCCGCACGTCAGCCGCACGAAGGCATGTCGCCACTTCAAGCTCTTGAAGGTCGCAGGCGCGTATTGGCGCGGCGACAACGACCGCCCCATGCTGCAGCGAATCTATGGCACTGCGTGGGAGAACCCCGACGATCTCGCCTCCTACCTGGAGTTCCTCGAGGAGGCCAAGAAGCGCAACCACAAGCGGATCGGTATCGACCTCGACCTGTTCACGTTCAGCCCGCTGGCTCCCGGTGCCGTCTTCTGGTCGCCGCGCGGGTTCACGGTGTACCAGCAGTTCCTCGACTACTGGCGCGAAAGCCACAGGGCACGTGGATACCAGGAGATCTTCAATCCGGTCCTCTACAAGAAGGACCTGTATGAGCGCAGCGGTCACTACCAGCACTACAAAGAGAACATGTTCATCCTCGAGGCGGACGACACCGAGTACTGCCTCAAGCCGATGAACTGCCCGGACACGTTCCTCTTCTACACGAGCCGGAGGCGCTCATTCCGCGAGCTGCCGCTACGAGTCAGCGAAGGGGGAATCCTGCACCGCAACGAGCTGACGGGCGCGCTCAACGGTCTGTTCCGCGTGCGTCAGTTCACGCAGGACGACGCACACATCTTCGTGACCGAGGACCAGGTCCAAGATGAGATGGCCGAGCTGATCGATATTTCGCGAAAGCTCTACGATCTCTTTGAGATCCAATACGATTTTGCGCTGTCGACGCGGCCCGACGACTTCATGGGCGAGCCGGAACTCTGGGATGAGGCAGAAGTGGCGCTGGCCGCCGCGCTGGATCGCCACGTTGGCGAAGGCAACTACCGAATCGAAGAGGGCGACGGCGCTTTCTATGGACCGAAAATCGACATTCAACTGACCGATTGCCTCGGTCGAAAGTGGCAGTGCGGAACGCTCCAGCTCGACTTCCAGCAGCCGATCAATTTCGACATGAAGTACGTCGGCAGCGACAACCAGGCCCACCGCCCGATCGTCATTCACCGCGCGATCTTTGGCAGCTTCGAGCGCTTCTTTGGCATCCTGCTCGAACATACAGCTGGCGCGCTTCCGACATGGCTCAGCCCCGTTCAGGCGGTTGTGATTCCGATCTCCGACAAGGTGCTCGACTACGCCAACGAGGTGCACGGCAAGCTGGCCGCCGCCGGAATCCGTGTCGACGTCGACGATCGCAACCAGAAGATGGGCTACAAGGTGCGAGAAGCCGAGCTTCGCAAGGTGCCGTACATGCTTGTTGTCGGTGAGCGTGAGCGCGAGTCCGGTATCGCGAACTTGCGCACGTACCTGGACGGCAAGCGCGGCGAAGTCACGCTGGATGCGGTGCGAGATGAGATTGTCGCGGCGATTGCCAGTCGCACGTTCGACATTGAAGTGAAGCCGCTTCGGGCGTTTGACGACGCCGACTCGACGGCCGGCAACGAAGACCAGGACTACTAGGCATTGCGATGAATCGGCATGATCAGATGATGATCATACCAATTGGGCGGCTCGCTTCCTTTGGGGCTATCCCAGTCGCGTGAACAGCAGCAATCCGGCCAGGCCGAGAGCCACCAGCAACAGCCCGATGGCGACCGCGCGGTACGCCCCGCTCGTGCCGTTTTGGGCCGTGGGTGCGTTTGTCGCAGTGTCCGGCTTCGCTTCCGCTGGCGGCGCCTCCAGGACAGGCCCCTTGGATGCGTTTGCGGCCAACGCGGCCTCGGTCACCGCTGAGTACTTGGCGGTTGTGGCCACCGTTCCGACCGGAACATCCGTCACTTGCGGCGCAGCGGCCGTAGCTTGGGCGCCGCGGTCACCGGCCCCCCATTGGCCCGTCGAAACGCGCGGACGAGAGCGCTGCGGCATCGCGATACTGGCCGAGCTGGGGCGACGAACAGCGCCCTTACGCATCTGAGCTGCGCGCGAACGCGTATCGGCGATCGCCGCAAGCATCATGTCCGCATCCTGCCAACGGGCGCCGGGGTGTTTGCTGAGGCCGCGCATCACGAGGTGCGCGAACGACTCGCTGAGCTCTTGCTTGGTGTGTTTGCGTGGATCGGGGATGTCGGCGCTGCGATGCTGGTCAATGACTTCCCAGGCGTCGTCGCCAACGAACGGCGCACGGCCGGTCACGAACATGAACATCATCGCCGCGAGGGCGTAGAAATCGCTGCGGGCGTCGACGTCCTGGCACGCGCACTGTTCCGGGCTCATGAAGTCGGGCGAGCCGAGCGTGATGCCGCGCTGGGTAATGCGCTGTCCAAGCAGGCGCGCAATACCGAAGTCCAGCACCTTGATCATCGTCTCGCCGGCGACTTCGGCGCAGAAGATGTTCGCGGGTTTGAGGTCGCGATGAATCAGTCCCTTGCCGTGGGCCTCTTTCAGGCTGCGCAGCACCTGCTCCGCGACATCGAGGGCTTCGTCTTCGCACATGCGCTCGCCGCGCTTGGACATGCCTTCGAGCTCTTCCTCGAGCGTATGGCCGCGTAGGCGCTCGGATGCGAAATACAGCGCACCGGCGTCCGTTCGTCCCACGTCGAAAACCCGAACAGTGTTTGGGTGTTCCAGCGCCGCCGTCGTGCGCGCCTCTCGGAAGAAGCGTGCCTCGGCCGCTTCGTCGCCGCATGGCAGGTCCGCCAGCAACATCTTCAGCGCCACTTGTTGTCCGGTGCGGAGATGCTCGGCGTCGTAGACCACGCTCCAGCTGCCGCGGGCGATCATGTCGCCGACCCGGTAGCGGCGATCCACGATGGTTCCCGCGCTCGCATGATGTCGGGCGGACGGCCGGCGAACCGGCGCCTCGACGTCGCTGCCCGCCTGGACAGACGCGCCAGTCTCGAGGGCGTTGACGTTGTCCGGCGCGGCGGCGGCAGGACCGGTGTCCTCGACGACCGTTGCCGCTGCGGATTCGTCAACCGGCGTCGATTCAGCGGCGCCCTTGAGCGCGACGGCGTCGGATGGATCGGCGTTGTCTGGGGCAGAATCAGCCATCGAAGTACCCGCTACGTACAGCATGTTGCTCCCCGATTATGCCACAAGCGGCGCGCCCGAAAATCGTCGCAAAGACTGGCATACGCACAACGCCCAGTTGTGTTGATCTCGCGATCATTCGTGAACGGATGTGTTGTGAGCCCGAACTTCCTCGGTGATCCGCGCTAGTTGGGAAGCGAGCGTGCGCAGCGGAAGCCGATTGTTGCCGCTCGGTGGTTCGGGACAGCGAAGTTGAAGCGCATCGATGCGCGTAGCACGGCCGGAACGTACGACCACGCGCCGCCTCGGAACGCCTTCTTGCCGGTCGATGACGGGCCCAGCGGGTCGGACTTCGGTGACTTCGCGTAGTAGCCAACGTCGTACCAATCGGACGTCCACTCCGCGACGTTGCCGAGCATGTCACGAACGCCGTATGGGCTCTTGCCCTTGTCGCGGCCACCAACAGCCGCGGTGCCTCCGTTGGCGCACGCCGCGTCCGTCCCGGTCATGACTGCATGACTGCACGTTGGAGCGGCCGATCCCCATGGGTATTTGCGCGCGGAGAGTTTGCAGTCCAGGCCCGGAAGCGTTTCACAACCACCGCGGGCGGCCTTCTCCCACTCCGCTTCGGTTGGCAGCCGCTTGCCGGCCCACGAGCAGTATGTCGCTGCCTGGTTCCAGTCGACGCAATTGACGGGATGCTGCGCCGCTCCCGATCGTTTGTAGTTGCACCAAATCAGCGTGCCGAACGCGGCGTTGTGCGGGTTGGGAGCGTCACATTTGCCGGCTGTCATGCACTTGGCGTAGTCGTCTACGGAGACCTCGTCGACATCGATCCAAAAGCCCGAGACGGCCACGTTGTGTTGCGGTTTGGCGGCAGCCGCGCAGGACTCATTGGCGGTGTTGCAGCCCATCCAGAACGCGCCGGACGGAACGACGACCATGCCCTCGGGCGTCTCGAGTTGGCAGGTCGCGCTGCAGCCGTCACCGGCCTTGGTGTTCTTGTCGTCGCACTGCTCGCCGCCTTCGAGCTTGCCGTTGCCGCACGCCCCGGAGCCGGCGCCGCATTTGCCCGCGATGCACGTCTTGCCGGTGGCACAAGCGCTGCCGTCTGCCCTCGGCACGTGCTGACAGGACCCGGCCTTGCCGTCGCATTGATCGGCCGTGCACGGGTTGTTGTCGTCGCACTTTGCCGCCGCTCCGCTCTTGCAGGCGCCGCTTTCGCAGCGGTCTCCTGTTGTGCACAAGCTGCCGTCTTCGCAAGCGATCGCCAGGTGTTTGACGATGCAACCGATCGTGCTGTCGCAGCCATTCGCGGTGCACGAGTTGCCGTCGTCGCAGGTACGTTTGCCGGACTTGCACGCCCCACCGATGCACGCGTCGGGCTCTGTGCAGGCATCCCCGTCGTCACACGCGGCACCTTCGGCAAACTTGCTGAACACGCACTTGCCGGTTTTCGGGTCGCAAGAATCCGCCGTACACGCTTGACCGTCGTCGCAGGCTGTCGCTTTGCCGGCGCAGATGCCGAACTGGCACGCGTCTGCGGTCGTGCACATGCTGTTGTCGTTGCACTTGGTTGCTGCGCCAGCGGCTGTGAACGCGCACAGGCCGTTTGCCACATCGCAGGCGGCCTTGGCGCACGGTTGGCCGAGATCACAGTCGGCGTCAGCGCTGCAGCCGCCACACGTTTCCTGTACATCCACGCAACAATCGCCGTAGAGGGCGCAAGCCTTGTCGCACTGGCACGCCGCGGCCGCGTCGTAGGCCCCGCAGTGTCCCTGGCAGGAGCCGCCCTTGAGCGACGCCTCGATGCGCAGGTCGTCGATGAACCAGCCGGGCCCGAAGTTGGACGATGCATCGAGCGAGTCGAACGAAAACCGCACCTGGATGATTTTGCGGCGCCATTTCGCCAGGGAGATCTGCACGGTGGACCACTGCGCAGCCATCTTGCTGTTATCGAGCCGAACGCGCTCGACCCGCTGCGCGAACCCGTCGTCGGAGACTTCGACCCAGCGGAGGTCGTATTTCGGGTTGAGCTCGACACCGTTGTACGACTTGAAGATGAGCACCGGCGAAGGCGCGTGCGGCAACGCCACGGCGGGAGACGTCGCCTGACCGAGCGCCCGCTTGCCGTTGCTGTAGTCCTTGCCGTCGTTGAAGTTGAGCGAGCAACCCTTCGAGAACGAACCGGGCAGACTGGGGGTGCCGTCGACGTGCCAGGCGATCTGAGGCTCGGCGCCAGCGGGGGCGAACGTGAAACCATGCGGCTTACCACAATCGAACGAACGTTCGAGCACGATGCGTGGCTTGCAGACGTCGACGTGACCACACTTGCCTGTCGTTGGCTGGCAGACGGCCTGCTTGCAGGTCCCGGCGTCTTTGCAAGCGGCCGCCGCTTTGGACGGCGTGTGTTGGCAGCGCGCCGAAGCCGGTTTGGTCGCCACGCACGCGTCGATCGTGCACAGGTTGGCATCGTCACACGTGTCGGGTGTGCCCTTGCACGCCCCGGCCTGGCACGCGTCCTTGGCGGTACAGACGTTCCCGTCGTCGCACTTGGTGCCGTTCGCGGCCGCCTTCGCGCCGGTGCACGCCCCGTTCTTGCAGGTCGCCGTCACGTGACATGGCGCGGAATCCGCGCACGATGAACCGTCCGCGAGCTTCTGTCCGACGCACGCGCCACCGCTGCAAGCGTCAGCTTTGGTGCACGGATTGCCGTCGTTGCAGGCACCGGCCTTGGCCTGGGTGACGCAGCCTTTGGTCTTGTCGCAGGAGTCCGCGGTGCACGGCTTGCCGTCGTCGCAGCTGCGGGGTGTACCGCTGCAGGTGCCGAAAACGCACCTGTCCGATGTCGTGCATGCGTTTGCGTCCGCGCACGTGCCGGAAGCGAACGCGTGCAGGCAACCGGTCTTTATACTGCTCTTGGCCTTGTTGCAGCTGTCTGTCGTGCACGGATTCGCGTCGTTGCAGTCGCGGTTGTTGCCAGCTGCACAGACTTTGGCCGAACAAGCGTCGCTCACGGTGCATGGGTCGCCATCGTCGCACGCAGCGCCATTTGCCTTGTGGACGCAGCCGGTTTTCGGGTCGCAGCCGTCGTCGGTGCAGGCGTTGCTGTCGTTGCACGCCTTCTTGGGCTCGATCGCGGTCCCGGTGCACTTGCCCTTCGCGCACGCGTCCTTGGTTGTGCACTTGTTGGCGTCGTCACACGCCGCGCCGTCGAGGTTGCTGTGCGCGCACGCTGCACCTGGTTTCGCCCCGGGCTTGCACGCGTCTTTGGTACACACGTTGCCGTCGTCGCAGAGCTTGCCGGGCGCCGTCGCCGTGCCTGCGCACGAGCCCGATTTGCAGGCGTCGTCCTGCGTGCACGCGTTGTTGTCGTCGCAGGTGCCTGCCGCGGGAGCGTGCTTGCAACCGGGCTTGGTTTGATCGATCGGACAGGTATCGGTCGTGCACACGTTGCCATCATCGCAGGTCTTCGTCGCGTCGATCGGGGCGCCCACGCACGTCGCCGTGATCTTGCCGCCGACACACTTGTCCCCCTGCGTGCACTTGTCGCCGTCGTCGCAAGCAGCTCCGGCGGTCTGCAGATGCACACACCCTTTCGGTTTGCCGCCGCCCTTGGGAATCGCGCCATCGCAGCTATCTTTGGTGCACGGGTTGCCGTCCTCGCACGCACCGGCAGCGAGCGGCGTTCCCGCGCACGTCTTGTTCTTGCAGATGTCCTGCTGTGTGCATGGGTTGGTATCGTCGCACGGGACGTGGGTCGCGGCGTGCACGCAGCCTTCCTTCGCGTCGCACTTGTCCTCGGTGCACGGGTTGTTGTCGGTGCACGATGACGCGGGCACCGCAATGCCGACGCATTTTCCGCCGGCGCATCCATCGATGACGGTGCACTTATCATTGTCGTCGCATGGCCCGCCGATGTTCTTGCTCACGCAGCCGTTCTTTGGATCGCATGAATCTGCCGTGCAAGCGTTGGCGTCGTCGCAGAACGTCGCCGAGACCGGCAGTCCGACGCACTTACCGTTGATGCACGAGTCGGACTTCGTGCATGCGTTGGCGTCGCTGCACTTGCCGTCGACGGGTAGATGCACGCATCCGGTCTTCGGACTGCAGGCTTCCTTTGTGCAGGGCGAACCGTCGTCGCACCCCTTCGGAATTCCGGTCTTGGTGACGATGCAGCTTCCGTCCGCGCATTGTGCGGCCACGGTGCACGCGTTGCCGTCATGGCAGGGCCCGGGCGCGACTTTGTGTCGACACCCGCCCTTGTGAGCACCGCCTGGCTCGGCGCAGCTGTCCGTCGTGCACGCGTTCGCGTCGTCACACGAGATCGGCTTGCCGCCGGTGCATGTCCCTGCTGCGCATGCCTCGCCTTTCGTGCACACCTTCCCGTCCGAGCACGCGCCGCCTTCCGCTGTGGGCTTTGCGGTGCATTTTCCCGCGGGGGCGACACACGAGTCGATTGTGCACGGCTTCCCGTCGCTGCAGGACCTGACCGGACCGGCCTTGCACGCGCCACCGGTGCATGCGTCGTTTTCGGTGCACGCGTCGCCGTCCGAGTCGCAGGGCTTCCCGTCCGCTCCCTTGGCATCGAACACGCAGCCCTGCTTCTTGTCGCACGAGTCGACGGTGCAGGGGAGTTTGTCGTTGCACGTTGTCGCGGCGCCGGGCAGGCACAGCCCACCGTTGCACTTGTCGCCGATCGAACAGACGTTGCCGTCATCGCACGGGTTCGTGGCGTTGGGGTTGGAGCACGGGTTCACCTTGACGATGTCAGCTTCGCTCGCGTCCGGGTTTGCTTCGACGTCGCCTGTCTCCGTGTCCTTGGGACCGCCGTCGGCCGCCGAGCCAGCGTCGGCTTTGGTTTGCGCATCCACCGGTACATCGGCGTCCGCCGTGTCTTTCATGGTCGGAGCATCGATCGCTGCGATGTCTTTTGATGCTGCGGCGCTGTCTTTCGTCGTATCTGCGACGGCGGTATCCAGGCCAGCATCTGCCGCGCCACTGTCATTGACGGCGTTTTCTTTCTCGACGGGTGTTTGGAATTCGAACCGTTCGGGCGCAAAGATGTCGGCGCCGCAACCTGCCAGCAATAAGACGCACGCGAGGGTGCAACGCGAGACGGCGACCATCTAGAACCGTCCGCGAACGAGCAAGCCGCGGCCGCCGAACGCCGGGCCGATTGCGACGTCGGGAACAGCCGGGCGACTGATCAGGAGCGCGCTGCCGGTCACCAGGGCAATGCCGCCCACGACCGTGCCTGCCGTCCCGATCATCGCGCTACGATTGAGCTCTTCCTGCCGCGATTTGTAGGTCGCGTAGTCGAGTCCTTCGAAGCGACCGGCGCTGTTTTCGTCGCCGAGTTCCGCGTTCAGTGCAGCCTGTTCATCGAAGTACCCGGTCAGCCAGTAGCCGGCGCCCGCGCCAATGACGACCCCGCCCACGAGCAGCGACCAGCCAGCTGTTCCGCGCCATTCCGATTCAGCCCTCAGCCGCGCAGCTGTCTCCTCGAGGCGTTCTCGCTTGCGCCGTGCAGCGTCCTCGGCCTTTCGGCGCGCCAACGCGAGCCTCGCGTGGGCGACGGCTTCTTTCTGTTCCTGCGCTGCACGTTGGCGGCGCGCAGAGCGCTCCTGTCGGTCCGCTTCCTCTTGTGCGAGTCGCTTTGCGTTTTCGGCTTGTTTGCGCTGCTCGACCGCCGAGAGGTAGGCGCCCTCGATCTTGTCGAGCTTCTTGCGGGCTCGCCGCCGCAGGCCGCGTTTGGCCTTGGGGTGCGCCGCGACCTTCTCGAGCCGTTTGTACGCCGCCTCATAACGCCCGATCTTCGCCTCGATCATGGCGCGCTGGTACAGATAGCCAGGAGAGTCGCTGAGGTCGTAGGCGGTCTGGTAGTAGTCGATCGCCTTGTCGTTGTCGCCGGCGCGAGCGGCTTTCTTCGCGACGCGGGCCGCGTTTTTCGCTGCCTTGGGAACACGTGCGTCGGCGTTGTGGGCAGACAGCGCAACGACCGCGATGGCACAGGCCGCGGCAGCGAATCGAAGGTGGCGGTCCGAAATACGGGGCGCGGCACGAAGCATCGCGTCAAGGGTGCTCGATTCGGCAGCCCGGTTGCAACCGCACGTCGAAGCGGCCGTCAGCCAGGCCTGGACAAACAATTATCCGAACGATGTTTGGAAGAATTATCGAGCGACTTTGAACGCGTGCGCGATCAGCGCGTTCTTGTGCAGCTTGAACGGCGCCGGCACGCGAACAGACGGCCGCTTCTTGCCGGGCGCCCACAGCCCGATGTGGAGCGCAAGCGACTGTCCCGGCCGGGCTTTGCGCGGGATGGCGAAGCTGTGCTCGTCAACGATGAACTCGCCCGGTTGCCATTTCTCAAAGGTGTAGGATCCATCGACAGTCTTATGGTCCAAGTTGGCAAAGACATTCGGCTTATTGCCCCGTAGGTGCACGAACAGCTGCCAGTGCTTGGGCACCTTCTCCTTGCACTCGAAGACCCAGCGGATGGTCGCGCTGCCGCCCTTGGTCGCTTTGGACGTATCGAGGTCGAAGCCGACAAGGCGGATCCACGGCCCGAACATGGCGTCGACGCGATGTTGGACGGGCGGTTCGGTGCGCGAAACGGCCTGGTCGGTGCGCAGGAAGCGGCGCATCTGGCGGCGCAGGCGATTGACGCGCAGTCGGCTGTTCGTCGGGTCGTCGTCGACCTCTTTGTCTGCAATGGTCAGCCGCTTGGTGACCTTGAGGCTGGCTACATCGCCGTCCCGTTCAAGCCAGAGCTTGTCGTCTTTGCCAATCAGCGCCATGGACGACCCGTGATATGGATAGCCGACTCCGGTCACCACGACGTCGCGATCGAGGTTGCTTTCGCGCGTATGGGGATGCAGCAGGGAGATTCCGTTGGACCAGCCTGAGGCCGGAAACGGCGTGGTTGGCTCAAGCGCCTCGAGGATGGTGGGCCACACGTCGACGTGGCTGGAGACCGCAGGGACCGGCAATTTTCGTCCCGGCACGCACATGAGCAGGGGAACGCGCGTCCTGGCGTTGTAAAAGCGCGGCGCACCGTGACCCAACAGCCCGTGATCCCAGAATTCTTCGCCATGATCACCTCCGAGCGCGACGATTGGCTTGGTGGCGCCGGCGGCCTTGTCGGTGATGGTCATGATGTCTGCGAACACCTGGTCGGACCAAAGCACCGCATTCTTGTATCGATTTACGATCTTGTCCTTGAAGGCCGCGAGCTTCTTCACGTCCATGAAGTGGTTGTAATTCTCGGGCATCACCGGCTTGTGGCGCTCGAATTCGGGCGGGTAGTGGTAGTTGTGGTGCGGCGAAACGATGAACACGAACAGCGCGAAAGGCTTGGACTTATCACGTTGGTCTGACCATCGTGCCAGCCACTTGACGACGTCTGCGTCGTTTTCGTGGCCCTTCTTGGACGTGAACTCCTTGTATGTGTCGAAGTTGTCGAGCATGAAGTCGCAGTTGTCCCATCCGCGCAGCTTGGAGCCGGACACGCCGACCAGCTCGTAGCCGTTCGCCTTGAGCGCTTGCAGGGGGGTCGACATCAACGCGCGCCGCGCAAAGGGCAGGAAGTGATAGCTGTTGAGGGCGTACAAGTAGGAAAACACACCCCAGGACGTGGCGTGCCCACCCGAATGATGGTTCGGCGCGAGCAGACAGTTTTGATCTTTCGCGCGCGCGTACATGTGAGGCATCAATTCGGGCGTCGCGTGGTCCCCGCGCAAGGACTCGACCAACAGGAATACGACGCTCTGCTTCTTGGCGAGCTTGATGTCTGGCGGGCCGGCTGTGGCTGGGTGGCGCAGCGCGATGTGCCCGATCGCGGTGTGATTGCTGAGCAAGGTGTCGCGCAAGGGCAGGGCATCCAGCACCGGATCCGCACTCTGGAGGGCGGCCGAAAGGGAGGGCACGGCGGCTGCTCCGGCCGCACCGAAGATGCAGACGATCACGACGATCACTGCGGCAAGCGCGCGGGGCGAGGCTTCTGCGGACCGTTGAGCTACGCCAAACAGCCACCATTGGACGCCAAGTCCGACCGTGAGCGCGGCAGCGATAGACAGGTGCGTTCCGACACCCAGCTGAGCTTCGCGGCCGATACCGCCGGCCGTGAATGCCCCAACCACGAAATAGTCGTCGAGTCGCACACCCAGGATCGCGAACACATGGCAGTCAGCGGCCATCACCGCCAGGGCGAACGTAGCAACCACGATTGCGGCGATCCGCAGCGGCCTGGGATTGAGCACCGAGCGGAGACCGGCGAAGACGGCCGACGCAGCGACCGCCCAGCCCAGCACGATCGCGGCCGTCCAGCCGTGGGTCAGGCGCATCGGGGCGTCGGAGATCCCCTGCAGCTCGAGCGCATCGGGCGTCATCCACGCGTACGTGGTGAGGTGCAGCACGGCGTTGACCGCGAAAAACGCGGCGATTGCGGCTACGGACGGGCGGTTGGCTTGTGCGTTCTTCGTCAAATCGTACGCTCCGGGCCGCGCAGACTACTCGCGACGCAGGATTGTTCCCAGCGCCGCAGCCGGGAGGCGGTGATGCGGCGGCGATGGTCGACAGCGGCTGTGATAACGATGGCCGGTGGCCCACTGGGCGGGTTGCTGCTCGCGGCGGCGATCGATCGCAGCATGGCTCGTTGGACCGCCGACCGTACATTTGCGTTCGCCGACGAGTTGCCTTGCCTCGATGTGGCGATCGTCCTGGGGGCGCAGTGCGAGGGTGGCTGGCCAAAGCCCGCGCTGGCCGACCGACTCGCCGGGGCCCTCGCTGCGTGGCAGTTGGGGCGCGTGCGCCGGTTCATCGTGTCGGGCGATGATGGCGCGCGGCGTCAGGATGAGGTCACGCCGATGCGCAGATGGCTGCTCCGTCACGGTGTGCCGGCTGGCGCGATCATCGACGATCGTGGTTGCTATCGAACGATCGACTCGATCGACCACGCGGCGGCGATGGGCGTCACCAACGCGTTGATCTGCACGCAGCGCAACCACCTTCCGCGCGCGCTCTTCCTGGCGGCTGATCGCGGAATCCACGCCGTGGGCCTTGTCGCGAATCGTCGCATGTACAGCAACGCGCGATACGACCGGTTGTACGAGGCGGCGTCTCGTTCACTTGCGCTGTTCGACGCGCTCATTTGGCGCCGATCCGGGCGGTAGATGTCGCTTTCGGCCGTTCAGCAGCCGAAGTGAAAGCTGAGTTTGTTGCCCTTGAGCTGCGAACACGACGCGGGACACAGCACCGCGGCGGTCGGCTTGGCGTTGTTGTCGAAGTACCAGCCGTGGCTCGATGACGGGCACTGACCGACGCCCTGGACCCGATTGACGGTGCTGTCGGTGCCGTCTGACTTCTTGAACGTGAGCGAAACGGTCGCAGGGTCCACAGCCTTGCCGTCCTTCTGCGCCGGCAGCGCGTATTGGCACACCACCTTCACGGTCGAGACGACATTGTTGCCGATCGCCGCGAACAGCTTCGACCAATCCGGGGGGACGCCGAGCTGGGTGGCACAGATGGACGCAAGCTCGCCGCCGGTCTTCTTGGACAACTCGATGTACACCGTTCCATGACCCGCGGCGCCGATGCAGCCGATGAAAGGTACCGGGCTGGGCGCCCAGCCGACGATGGAGTGGAACGTGAAACCACCCGGGAATCCCGGGTTTTTGAGCTTGGCGAGCTCGGTTGTGAACCAGTTGGCGTCCTTCTTGCTGTTGTCGTCGGTAATCATGATGAAGTGTTTCTGCGCGCCGGCCCGCAGAAAGCCCTGCCACTGCGAATAGGTCTGCACGATCTTCTGCAGTCCATCGTTGCTCCCCACCGACACATTGATATGCTTGAACGACTTGGAGTTGCCGCATCCGGCGCTCGCCAACGGAGGCGGCACGCACATCCCCTTGCCGATGAGAACCACGTGATGATCGATGTTCTTGGACGTGATCAGCTTGGCGAAGGCGTTGAGGTTGGATGAGACCGCCTTCTTCTCCTCTTTCATCGAGCCCGATGAGTCGATCGCCAAGATGATGTCGACCTGGCCCTTGGCAGCGCTTGCCTCGACCGAAAATGCCGACTTTCCGGCGACACATGGTTCGGCCTCGACGCGAACGGGCACCTTCGTCAGCGCGGCGTTGGGTGCGTCGGAGTGGATGAGGATGGTCGCGACCTGCGCCGACGCCTTGGGCAGGGATTTGTCGCCCGTCAGCGTCACGTCGACGATCTGACTGGTGTTCGGCTTGAGCGTGATCGGTCCCGATTCGTTGATGAACAGCTTCTTGTAGGTGCTGGTCGGGTCGAGCTCGATCTTGCTGATATGCAGGTCCGCCTGACCTTTGCTGAAGATCTTGAAGCTGCGCTGCACCTTGGCCGCGTCCGCGACCTGTCCGAAATTCAGTTCGGGAGGCACGATCGCGATCAACGGCCCGATTTCCGAACCCGTGACGGTCACCTTCAACTGACCACCACCGGTATGGCCGACGACGATGTGGCTGGTGTCGATGCCGCCGTTGCTGGGCGAAAACTCGACCTCGACTTCGAACGATGCGGACGCCTTGAGCTCGAAAGGAGCCTTGGGCGCCTTGGTAATCTTGAAATCCGGGCTCTCGTTGGCCGCCAGGTCGATTGACGTGACGGTGAGGACTTTGTCGCCGGTGTTGAAGATCTTCGTGCTCTTCTTCGCGCTCTGGTTGCTGGCCACGGGGCCGAAGTCGAGCGGATCGGGTGTCGCGTTGAGCACACCGGCGGCCGCCTTGACCTGCAGCGGCACGCGGAGGGCGCGCTTGAACTTGTCGGTGCTGTTGTTGGTCAGGTTGAGATGGATCGTCCGCGCGCCGGTCTTCAGCGGCTTGTAGCGAATCTTCCACTTCACGTGCTTGCCCGGCGGCAGCTCGACCGGTTTGTAATCGATCAGCGTGAACTCGGTCGTCGCTGGCTCGAACGTCGCGGCCGTGATCTTCAGCGTCCCGCGGTCGCCCACGTTGATGACAGCGATCTCCTGGGTCTGCTCGGTTCCGGCCGCGAGGTCCGCGTACGCCAGCTTCGCCGGAGTCACCTGGATGTTCTGGTTGTCTTCGAGACAGAAAACGCCCTGGCAACCTGCGCCGCCGCTGCTTCCCGCGCCGGTTCCCGCGCCATCACCGCCGGCCGTGTCCGAAGAACATGCCGCCAACGACAGGCAGAGGGCCGCGAAAAGCGCGATCGGCGCGACATCGCCCCGGATCTGTGCGATGGACACGCGTACGCGTCGCCAAAGTGCCTGGTTCATGGTCGCTCCGCCTCGGTTTTCTCAACGAGCGCGGGAGGATAGCGGCGCCCCGGTGGGGCGGCAAGGCGCATTTCACTCAACGGGAGGCGGTTTCCCGAGCAACCACGACGTGTCACCATTGTCGCGTTCTGCTCGCGTTGTCAGCCAGGAGACGCCATGCGCGCCATTTGGAACCGAACAATCGTCGCCCAAAGCGACGACACGTTGGTCGTCGAAGGCAACCACTACTTCCCGATAGCTGCTGTGGATCCGGCGTTCCTGAAGGACTCGGACACCCACACGTGGTGTGGCTGGAAAGGCCAGGCGAGCTACTACCACCTCGTGGTCGACGGTGAGATCAATCCCGACGCCGCATGGTACTACCCGGACCCGAAACCCGCCGCGGCCGAGATCGCGGATCGCGTAGCTTTCTGGCGCGGTGTGATCGTCATCCCATGAGGTTGAATCGGCGTTTCTGTCGCCTCCTCGCGCCGATCCTGTCCATCGGAGTCGGCGCCGCGAAGTAGCCCGCCCGACGAGCGTCGCGTCGCTCATGGGAATCGGTGGCGGTCTTGGGATCGTCGACGTCGGCGCCTTGCTGCGTCTCGACCGCATCGGCGGAATCCACGGCCTGGCCGTCCTGTACGCCAGCGTCGGTCCCCGCGTCGTCGCCCTCTGACCGTCCCGGTTTGTCGGTTGGAGAGCAGGCCAACGCGCAAAGAAGCCCCAAGACAAGACCCAGCAGAAGGGCTGTTTTGTTTTGCTTTGCTTTGCTTTGCTTGCTTTGCGCGCGAATTCGTCGCACCAGGGGGCTGCGCCCGCGCGATGTCATTTAGCCAGCACCGCATCGGCGGCCAGCGCGCCGGCTACCAAGCGGATGCCGCCGCCCGGATGAATGCCGCCTCCCGCCAGGTACAGCCCATCGATCGGCGTTGCGCCCGACGCGCATTCCGGGGATGGACGGAAGCTGAGCAGCTGGTCAAGCGCGGATTCTCCGTGCCAAAGGTGCCCGCCCGCGAGTCCGAACACGTCCTGCAGGTCTTCGGGCAGCCGCAACTCGTAGCCGACGATGGCTTCGTGCACGTCGAATGCGACGGCAGACAGCGCGCCCACAATGGCATCGTAGGCGGCGTCGGCGCGTTCTTCATAGCTGTCGTCGTCGTCACTGTGCGCGTATCCGGTGGCGAGGATGTGCACCACTTGGCCACCGCCCGGGGCCAGCTCAGGGCGTTCGAACGTCGGAATATGAACGTCGAGCCACGGTGCGCTGGTGCCGCCCCGGTACTTCGCTGCATCGAAGGCGCGCTCGAGGGCGGCGTGGGAGCTTCCGACCTGCACCCGACCGAACGCTTCGCCCGGACGATCCGCCCATTCCACGGGGCGATCCAAAGCCAGAGCCAGCGTCGCCACGACACCGCGGGTTCGGTAGCGGGACACTTGGCGCTCGAACCTCAGCGGCACCTGCCAGGGGCGCAGCAGCTCCAAGATGGTTGTCTTCGGATCCAGCGCGCTGACGACCATATCGGCGGTCACTTCCGTGCCGTCTTCGACCACGACGCCCGCCGCGCGTTCGCCGTCCAATACGATCGCCGTGACCTCGGTCTCGAGATGGATGTTCACGCCAGCCGCGCGACACGCCGACTCCAAGGCGGTTGCCAGCGCCGCCGAACCCCCGACCACGCCCGGGCCGCGCACGGCTTCACGCAGCAACAAGCCGGCTGTTGTGGCAGGCGACCAGGGGCCGCCCCACGTGCCGAGCAGCGCTGGACCTTCGAGGCCGGCTTTGAGCACCTCGTTTTCGAAGAAATCGTCGACGAAATCGCGCACGGACATCGGCATCGCGCGGAGCAGCTCCATCATGTCGGCGCTGCCCAGGCGCCTGACAGTCAGCGCCGCCGTGACGACCTCGGCCATGGTGCGCAGCCCGCGGCCGTTGAGAACGTCGGGCGGCGGCCGGTTGAGCAGGCGGGCGAGCGCGGGCGACACGGCGTCTACGAAGCGGCGGTATTCGACGTAGCTGCGGCTGTCCGCGGGGCTTACCCGGGCGATATCGGCGGCCGTGGCGGCCGTGTCGTCGGAGATGACGATTCCGGCGTTTGGCCCGGCGATCCATCGAGGCAACGAACGGTCGCGGAAGCTGAGACCGTGGCGCGCCAAACCCAGCCGATCCGCAACCTGTTTCGAAATCAGGGCGTCGTCGTGGAGCGTGCCGCCGGTTGTGAACCCGGGATGAAATTCTTCGGCCGCCGCGGTGCCGCCGAGGAGGTCGCGCGCCTCGAAGACATGCACGCTCGCGCCCGCCTGGGCGAGCAGCGCCGCCGCGGTGAGCCCGTTGTGGCCACCGCCAATGACCGCGATGGTCTTGCCTTCAGCGCTCATCGATTTCGCCTCGCCTCAACATTGTCCAGACCGCAGCAGTTCGTTGGCCGCGATTTTGCCCGAAGCGCCCATGATTCCGCCGCCTGGATGAGCCCCGGATGCGCACAACCACAGGCGACGTATCGGCGTTCGGTAGCGCGATGAGTCCCAGGTCGGGCGGAGGAAGAAGAGCTGTTCGAGGCTCAATTCCCCGTGGAAGATGTTGCCTTCGGTCAGGCCGATCTTCTGCTCGAGATCCCAGGGTGTGAGCACCTGCCGGTGCAGGATCGATTCCTTCAGCCCGGGCACATATTCGGCCAGCGTGTCGACTACGGCGTCGCCAAATGCCTCGCGTTTGTCCGGCCAGGCTTGCGGCCCTTCCGTGAGATGGTATGGCGCGTACTGCACAAAGCACGACACAACGTGCTTGCCCGGGGGCGCCAGCGTCTTGTCGGTGAGCGACGGGATGACCACGTTGAGGTACGGGCGCTCCGAGAAATCACCGTACTTCGCCGCATCGTACGCGCGCTCGAGGTAGTCGATACTCGGGGCGATGGCGATGTCGCCCCGAATGTGGGGGCCATCGCCCGGACGCGCGCTGAACTCGGGCAGGCGGTCGACAGCGAGGTTGACCTTGCCGCTGCTGCCGCGTAGTCGGAATCGCCGCAAGCGCGCGACGTAGTCGTCGGGGAGCAGGTCGGCGCCGGTGAGTTTGAGCATCGTCAGCTGCGGCTCGAGGCCAGAGCAAACCGCCTTGGCGCGGATCTCGTCGCCGTTGGCCAGCACCACGCCCTCGCACTTGCCGTTGCGGACCAGGAGGCGGCTGACCTCGGCCTCGGTCCGGATCTCGGCGCCGGCCTCCGCAGCGGCGCGCGCGCACGCCATGCTGATTTCCCCGGTTCCGCCTCGCGCGAATCCCCAGGCCCGAAAAGCGCCGTCGATCTCGCCCATGTAGTGGTGCAGCATCACGTACGCGGTGCCCGGTGAGCGCACCCCGAGGAAGGTGCCAATGATGCCGCTGACGGCCATCGGCGCCTTCAACTGATCGGACTCAAACCACTCATCGAGCAGGTCCGCGCTGCTCATCGTCATCAGTTTGACGAACTGCAGCAGGTCATCCTCGCGCATGTCGACGACGCGCTCGCCGAGCTGCATCAACGCGACGAGGTGTTCGGGCGAAAAGGACGTCGGGTCGGGCGGTGGGTTGTCGATGATGTGTTTGACGAAGCGACCGAGGTGCCCCATCGCCTGGCCAAACTGGGGGTAGAGCTCGGCGTCTCGGGGCGAGTAGCGGCTGATCTCATGGCGCGTTCGTTCGGCGTCGCCCCACCGGCACAGCGCGCTCCCGTCGGGGTACGGCGAAAACGAACACTCCAAGGGCAGCAGCTCGAGGCCATGCCGCGGTAGATCCAGCTCGCGGATGATGTCCGGGCGCATCAAGCTGACGACGTAGGAACACACCGAATACGTGAAACCCGGGTAGATCTCTTCGGAAACGGCGGCTCCCCCGAGCACATGGCGCCGTTCGAGTACGAGCACCTTGCGGCCTGCGCGGGCCAGGTACGCCGCGGCAACAAGACCGTTATGGCCCGCTCCGACAACGATCGCGTCGTAGCTACTGTCGGCCGCCGGGAGCGGCGCGAAAACGTCGGAATCGGTCATCGTTGCAGGTTCCGCGGTCGGGTTCAGTCGCGTCGGCCGCGTCCGGAAAGGGAAGGTGCCAGCCGTTGCACAGCGGGCAGGGCGGGTGGCGCTTCGGGCATATCGCCACTGGTTTGGGATGGAGGGGCCGAGTCGGGTGGAGGGGCCGTATCAGCGGGCCGCGCGTTCTTCGTCTTGGCCCTGTTGCCTTTCTTGCGCTTCTTGATGCCTGGCGTCGTGCGTTTGCGGGGCGGATCGAACGCTGGCTTCGGCACGACCGTGGCCGTGACCCGATGGCGCACGAACTCGACGGTTTGCTCGATCTTCACCTGGGTACCGAGCGCTGCCCACGGCGTGTAGATCGACGCCAATGCCAGGTTCTTCTTGAGGGTTGGCGACCAGGTGCCGCTCGTTGCCTGCCCGATCTGCCGCCCATCGTCGGCGTAAACCGGGATAGCTGTGCGCCAAGCACACCCCGAGAGCGCCGGCGGCAGTTCGTGTGCGTTGTAGAGCGCTTCGAGCTCGTCCCAGTCGATATCCAGGCAGACGAATGCCCACAGTGAGCCCTCTTCGAGCTCCCGGCGGAGGGCTCGTTGGCCGATGAACGGGTCGCGATCCAGGTCGATGGTCCAGCCGAGATCGAGCTCGTACGGCGTGCTCTTGCGCGGCTCAATGATCTGGGTGTTCGCGGCGAAGTAGTCGACGCCGGCGAGGATGAACCCCGCTTCAATACGCGTCATGTCGAGGGCGTCCAGGCCCGCGGGCAGGATCCCGTGGGGGGCGCCATCGGCAAGCAGCGCGTCGTAGACACGGCCGGCGTTTTCAGCGTCGACCCACACCTCGTAGCCGAGGTCTCCGGTGTAGCCGGTGCGCGAGATTTGCACGGGGCAGTCGTCGATCATCCCGGCCTTGACGCGGAAAAAGCGCATCTTGTCCACGTCGACGTCGGAGCAGTCTTTGAGGATCGCCCGCGACGTCGGGCCCTGCAGGGCCAGGGCACCAATCTGTGAGGTGACGTCTTCGATCTCGACATCGAACCCGCGCTGGCACCGTTGAAACCATCGAAGCGTCGGCTCGGCGCTGGTGACGCGGTACGAAACGCCGGGCGCGAAGCAACTAACCGTGCCGTCGTCGAGGATCTTGCCGTCGTCGTCGCACCAGCAGCAGTAGGTGACGCGACCTCTCCGCATCTTCGCGATGTCTTTGACCATCACGCGCGACAGGAAGGCGCCCGCGTCCGGACCTTCGACGCGGTATTTGAACAGGGGCGTGACGTCGAGCAGACCCGCGCTGTGGCGAAACGCGTAGTACTCGCGATCGTGACAGGTGTCGAAGCGGGCAACGGCGTGAAATCCGGCCCAGTCTTTCCATTGATACGACACGCACTGAGCCACAAGTCGATCGTGAAACGGGCTCGGAATCGGCATGGCGACAACCCGCTGCGGGTGAAGGCTGGTGGTAACGCGAAGAAAGAAGCTTTGCTGCCCGCGCGCCGGGCGTCAACGTCCGCGTTTTCAGCCCGATTCAGGCGGGTTTGTGTTAATTCGTGTCAACGAGAAACAGCTTGAAGGCAATTCCGTCGCCGGTGTATATAAATGAGACAGCGACCACACGAGGTCGACTCGTGCCCGCCTCAAGACCCACGGTTTTCAGCCCCCGCGAAACGACGCGAGGAGGAGTGTGCAATGGGCTACCCCGGCGACAACAGCAACGGCCGAGGCGCCGCTGGCGACTCGGCCGAAAGAACAAGCCGCTACCAGAGCGCTCGACACGACACCGGCGTCACCGATTCCAGCCCGATGGCTGGCGTTCGCCGCCGCAAGTCGGGCGGCGGTCCGGTCCGTCCGCCAGAGCGCTCGCCCTCGCGACGCAACTCGGCGTTGAACGGACTGCCGGTCACCATGCCGCCGCCCCGCTCCGGCGATGCCAACGAAGCGAGCGGCGTTGAGGGTGCGCAACCGGCGACGCCTGACGAGAAGGGACCGATCGCAATGGGCCGCCCCGGCACGCAATCGTCGCCGCCGCAGAGCGAACCTGTCCAGCGCCGCCGAAGCAGCGGCATCACCCGAAACCTGCGCCGCACCGGCCGTGCGCAACGGGCCGTCGTTGCCGATACGATCGCGCCTCGCGCCAAACCGGGGACACGCACGAGCGGACCGCGCCCCAGCGTGAGTCAACGATCGACGACTGTGGCAAGGACAACTGGCGGAACCCGTGCATCGCGTCCTGACAATGCGACCGCGCCGGCCGCTCCGCCCAAGACGCCTCCTGCGTCAACGGCGCCGCCCGCGGAGGGGTCCGCAGCCACGACAAGCGGTCTCAACCTGAAGCCGCCTCGACGGCTCGGCTCGCCGCGCTACAGCGCCGTTCTCAAGAATCGTTCATCGATCCTCGGCAGCCGGCGAACCGCCGCCGCTGCTCCGCCGGCCGCGCCAGAACGTTTCGGTTCCGGCCGCGAACCGACGTCACCCATCCCCGCTCCCGTCGGACGAACCTCGCGATCGGGCCGTGAACGTCCACCGCCCTCGCACAAAGTCGAGTGGCAGATCCTGACCAGTGGCGGGGCGACGATTCCCTGCGACAGCATCGAAGAGCTACGACGTTGGAAACACGGCAAAATGGCGGTCGTCGGTGTCAGCTTCCGGTGCCAGGCGTGGCGCGATTGGGAAGACTTCCGATCGGTGCTGCGCGCCGGCGCGAGCGGCGAAGACGCGTTCAAGTCCGCTGGCCCGATCTAGCGCGATTGAGCCCGATCTAGCCTGATTCAGCCCGCCTTTCTCTCGGCGGCGATCGGCTACTCGTTGATAAACAGCAGCTTGGACGCGGGTCCGTGCCACGCGAATTCGATAACCGGGTGATCGTCGCTGGCGATCGGCGTCTCGGCCTTGATCAGCCCTCTCAGCTCATCTATGTCCCACAGGCCCGCGAATAGCTCGACGGCGTCGACCGGCGGCAGGATTCCAGCCATCGCGAGCGCGCGTTTCACCGACGGCGTTGCCAGCTCGACCGACGCCTTCTCACGGTCGTAGTCCAGCGGTGAATCCGATGCTACGGCGTTGAAGCCGTTGGCATAAGCGCGCATCAGCCGGACGTGTCGATAGGAAGCGCGCAGCGTCTTGAGCACAACCGCCGTGTCCGATCCAAAGGCGTGCAAAAGGACGACGCCGCCGGGGTTGAGGTGATCCTTGACCAGGTCGAGGAAGTCCTTGTGAAAGAGCGCGGCGCCGCCCGGCAGGTGAGGGTCGGAGACGTTGATGCTGACGATGTCCCACTTGCCGCCCCGCGCGACGAAATGGCGGCCGTCGTCGATGTGAATGCGCATCCGCGGATCGCGGTGGTAGTCGAGGTTGAACGGCGAGAAAAGCGGCGCGGCGCGGATCAAGCCCGGCACGATTTCGACGGCGTCGATCCGCGACAACCCGGGATGCGCAGCCAGCGCGCCAGCGGTGATTCCATAGCCCGAGCCAAGCACGAGCGCGGTCTTTGCCTCCGGGTGGTAGAGCACGCCGAGGTGGCCCTGCATCTGTTGGACGTACGACGTCGAGAGCGCGCCGAGGCGGAAGATGAGCTCGGTCGCATTGAGCCGCGCGACGAGCTGGCCGTCGGGCCGTTTGCAGATCTGGAGCACGCCGGTTTGATCCTCTTTGCGGACCAGCAACTCTTCGCCCGGATCGACCCGCACGAGCATGGGCGGCAGCAAGGTGATCGCGACGCCGATGGCGATTGCCGGCCACAGCAAACCTGCGCGCGCCGACGAGACACCGCCGCGCCACGCAGACCACGCGACGCCGAGCGCCAACATGGACGCGACCGCCACGATGACAAACGCCACACCGACCGATCCGATGGTGTCGAAGCCGAAAAAGCCCACGCCGAGCGACCCCACAACCGCTCCGAACGTGTTGACAAGGTAGAAGTTGCCGGCAGCGCGCCCGGTTGCGTCCTCGGTTCGCCGCGATGCGACCAGTGCAAATGGAAAGAGGGTGCCCAGCGGCAACAGCATCGGCGCGAGGAGCACAGCGGTCTGGAGCACCCGGTACAGCAATCCCAGGTCGTCGCGCAGCGGCAAACCGGCCTCGAACGCTTGTTGGGCGCCGATCCACCGCATCGCGAGGGCGGGTGAGAGGGCGCATCCAACCGCGGCGACGCCCGTCAGGATGGAGAGCACGGTCGCTTTTCGATGGGCGAAGCGGCGGAGCAGCACCTCGGCGAGCCACGATCCGGTCGAAAGCATGGCGAGAACGCACGCGAGCAGCGTCGTGAACGCGTAAATGCGGTTGCCGAGAAAGAAGCCGGCCAAGCGAGTCCAGAGGATTTCGCCGCCCAGGACCAGCATCCCGCTGAGCATGGCGACGGTGAGCAGCAGGCCATCAGGCACGGTTTCAACCGCGCTGGATTCGGCGGCTGCCGGCGCAGTTGTGTCGACGTCTTCGGCAACGTCGCCCTGATTGAGTCCGCGCAGCAACAGGACGGCGGCGACCGCGGAAGCGATGTTCAGACCCGCGGCGAGCGCCATGGTTCCGGAAAGACCGAGCGTTCGGAGCGACCAGAAGCCGGTGACCAGGCAACCGATGGAGGCCCCGGCGACGTTGCCGGCGTACACCCGACCGATCGCGAGCGTGGTGCCGCCGGCTTGCCGCGCGAGGCTCACGATAAGCGGGAATGTCACGCCCATGAGCATGGTCGGCAAAACGACGAGGCCGAGCGCGACGCCGAAGCAAAGCAGCGCCTTGGGGATCAGCGTGAACGAATCGCCCAACAAGGCGGCGAGGTCGTTGGCGTGTGCATGCAGCAGCCACGCGACGACCCATGCGAGTGCAGCGATGCCGATTTCCACGACGGCGTAGGCGCGAACGAGACCGCGACCGGACCACTTCCAACGCGTGGGCACCCAGGCGCCCAGCGCGAGTCCGACCAGGAACGCCGCAAACGTTGCCGCGGCCGCCTCGACCGTGGAGCCGAGGATCACGGCGAATGCGCGGGTCCACAGCGTCTCCCAAGCGAGGGCGGCGCCGCCCGACAAGAGCGTCACGATGATCAGCGGCAGCAGCGGCGAACCGGTCACTTGGTCCCCCGCGTGGCGGCGATGGGCAGGCCGGCGAGCAGCCTCTGGCGCAAAGCGAGATCCCGGCGACGCAGGCCCCCTCCTCGGTCGAGCGCCTGGATGTGGCGGAGCGCGTTGGCGCGATCGTTGGCTCGGGCGGACGTCAACGCGAGAGCGCGCCGAAGTGTGGCGTTGAAGGGCGCGTAGCGGTACGCCTCGGTGGCGATGTCGACCGGGACCTGGCCGCCTTTTCGGACCGCGATCGCGGCACGTATGGTCCACGCACCGGCGCGGATTTGCAGGGCACTTGTCGCCGGAAGCTTGCGGGCCTTCTTGAGCAGGCGCGCCGCGATCTTCTCGGCGCCCGCGAAGTCGCCGTGATCCATGCGCTTCATCGCCAGACCCAGGGTCCAGGCGGCGACATTACCCTTCGGTTCGATAACGCCGGTCGTGGCCAGGTCGACCAGTCGCTTGTCATAGGAAGCCGGGATGCGGCCGCCGGCCGCGCGCGCCAGGGCGTCTGTGCAGGCCGCGGGAACGCCGGTCGCGACGGCGGCGAGCGCGATACACCGATCTTCCAGTTCTGCCGTCCCCAGCGGGCTCTGGTGCAGCGGGCTGGCGTCGAAATCGAGCTGCAACATGCGGTGAATGCGGGCGTCTTCCGGTTTGTCGAAAGCGCGACTCGCCATCACGAACTCAAGATGGGGGCGATCGAAGGTGTGCAGCGGCGCTTCCCACTTGGTCGTGTGCAGCCCGTGCTTGGCGAATGCGAGCGAGCCGACAAGTCGCTGAACCGACATGCCGCCGGCGCCCTTCTCAAGCACGGCACGAATCGGCGCTGGCAGGGATTTGAGCGCGGCCGCGTTCGCGTGAACCTCGCCCGTACCGCAGATGAGTTGGTAGTAGCCGGTCTTGAGCATCAACACCGTGCACGCGTCGAAGACGTCGGCCACCGTGCGGAAGATGGTGCGTGCGCCCTCGGCCGTGACGCGTTGGTCAAACCACATCGCGTACACACCGCCGGGTTTGAGGTGTTCGCGCACCAGCTCCAGGAATTGCTGGGCATAGAGCTTGCTGGACGAGAAATACAGCGGGGTGGTGACCGTGTTGACGATGGCGTCGTAGCGTTTATCGGTTGCGGCCAGGGCTGCGAGCCCATCTTCCAACAGGACGCGAACGCCCTCGCGGTCGGCGAGGTGGTAGTTGGCTTCGGCGAACGTGGTCAGCAAGTCGACGATAGCCGGATCGATCTCGACCACGTCCGTCCGCTTAAACAGGGGAGCGGTTCCGGCTGCGGTAAGCCCGGTGCCGAGGCCGAGAACGAGGGCGTCGTCGTGGTTTTTCGCGAACACCGCGGGCGTCACGCCGTACAGAAGCTCATGCAGGTTCGGGACGCCGTCGCCCCGCACGACCATCGACCGGTAGCCGTTGATATGGAGCGTTCGCGTACCGTCTTTGGCGGTGAGGATCGCGACATGACTGTCGAACTTCTTGTGGATCCAGACCTCGTTCATCTGGCCCTGTGCCTTGCGAAGCGCCGATGGCGAGATGAGATCGCGGTAAGAGTGCGTGAGCAGGTGCGATGGCCAGGTCCACGACAGCAATCCGATGGCGAGGACAACCGCGGCCGTCTTTCGCCGTGCCAGGACGTTGCCCGAAGCGATGAACCCGGCGATTGCGCACGTTGCGGCGACAAGTGCGGCGATGCCGAGCGATGAGAGCGCTGCGTGCAGGACCAGGGCTGTGGCCAGGTAGCCCGCGCAGTTGCCAAACGACGACACGGCCAGCGCGCGACCGGCATCGATGTGTGCCCACCGGGCGTCGGCGAGGAGGGCCGGAACGGTCGCGCCGACCACGACGTAGCCGGTCCCGGCGATGAGCGACAGGACGGTCAGCTTGGCAAGCAGCGGTAGGCCGAGCCCCATCCCCAGCACGCCGTTGATGTAACCCCAGCCCGGCACCCAGAGAAAGACGAGACCGAGCGAGACCGCGATGGCGATCGACCCGCCGTACAGCAACGCGACGAAATCGCGCCGGCCGCGCGCCACCAGCCAGGAACCGGCGGAGATGCCGAACAATCCCAGCGCCAGCACCAAGGCGAAGTTCTCGTGATAGGGGCCCAGGAATGTCTCGACGAGCTTGAGGACGAAGAGCTGAAACACGCCGCTCGCTGCGCAAACCAGGAAGAGCGCGGTCAGGGCAGGGCGGTCTCGGCCGTCGGATGGCTGCGGTGGCGCGGTGTCCGATTCGAAGCGCGCGTCGCCGTCAAGGTAAAGGGCCGCACCGATGAGCAGGTTGATCGCCGCGATCGTCAGCAGGGCGCCGCTGATTCCGAGCGTTCGAAGGATGGAGTACTCGAGCGCCAGGACCGCGAGGCCCGCGCCGATGTTGTAGCGGGAATAGGTGCGGTGAAACCCTTGGAAGAGTCCGGCGTCGCGTGCGGCCGCGCTCATGCGGAGCGTGAAGAGGGGGACCGAAAAGCCGACGAGAATCGCCGGGATCCCCAGAAGTGCCATCACGGCGACGACGACCGCCGACGGAGATCCGGCGGTTGCCGGCGTCAGGATGGTCAGCAAGTCGCCACCGAGGGCGCGCGCGACCAAGGCCGCTGCGATCGCATAAACCCCGATAAGCCCCTCGATCAGCCACAAGAACCGGGAAAACCGCCGCGCGAGCCAGGCGCCTGTGCCCATGCCCAGCAGGAACACGGCGAGGATGCCGGCGGACACGTAGAACATGTCGCCGAGGTACGTGGTCAGCAGCCGCGCGTAGAGCAGCTCATACGCGATGCCGCACACGCCTGACAGCAACGACAGCCACAACAGCCGCCGCAACCGAGCCGCTTGTTCGACTGAATTCGGAGCGCTACCCAGCACGGGTGGGCGCGCGATATCGGCTGCGGCTGACACGCCGCGAAGATAGCGCAGCCCGCCGGGTCCGTGAACGGGACCAACGAAGTCGCGGGAAGGTGATGAGAAATGGCAAGATTATCGGTATACTGCAGGGAGTTGACGACATCTTGCGGCGCGCCTTGCGAGGACACGATGCACATATTTGATCGCCCCGGCCACCCGGGTCGGGCTCGGCTTTCGGTCATTTTCGTGGCGGGGCTGGCCGTTTTCGGCGTGTCTGGCTGCGGCGGCGGCGACACGACGACCGACGGGCCAGCAACCGGAGCGGACACCAAGCAAGAAGATACGAACGTGCCCAAGGACACGGACACGGGCGGCGGTGACGGATGCAAGGTCAACGACGACTGCAAGGGCGACGTCGGGGTCTGCGAACGTTGGACGTGTGACACCGCGACCAAGACGTGCGTGAAGTCGAAGAAGCCGACCGGCGCGATTTGCGAGGACGGCGACCTGTGCACAACCAACACCTGCACCGACGCGGGCGACTGCAAGATCGACGTCAAGGTCTGCTCACAAGGCGCCAACCCGTGCGCGGTTTCGGCATGCCAAAAGGACACCGGCAAATGCGGAATCGTCGACGCCAAGGACGGAACGACCTGCGACGACGGCAACAAGTGCACGCAAAACGACAGCTGCGCCGCGGGCAAATGCGCCGCTGGAACCGACATCTGCGCGTGCAACAAGGACAAGCCCTGCTCGGACGACGACGACAACCCGTGCACGGGTGTCTTCTACTGCGACCAATCCAACACAGACCCGACGAAATGGGGCTGCAAGCTCAACGTGGCGACCGTGGTCAAGTGCAAGGACGACGGCAACGAGTGCACGACCAACAGCTGCGACAAGAAAACGGGCAAGTGCGTCGTCGCCGACGTTCCCGACAAACCCGCCGCCAAGTCGTGCGATGACGGGCTGAACTGCACGACCGGCGATTTCTGCAAAGGCGGCAAGTGTGTCGCCGGGACGAGCACCTGCTGCCAAGCCGATGCGGACTGCGCCAAGTATGAGGCGGGCATCAAGGACAAGTGCAAGGGCGCGAAGATGTTCTGCAACAAGACGTCCGGTCAGTGCGTCGTGAATCCCGCGAGCACGGTGGTTTGCGCGACGATCAACGACAGCGCGTGCGCGACAAACACCTGTGACGGCAAGACCGGCAAGTGCTCGATGGTCAATTCGACCAATGGCACCGGCTGCAAAGACAACAACCCCTGTACCGGTGGCACGGTGTGCAAGAGCGGCAAGTGCACGGGCGGCATCAACATCTGCACCTGCAAGAGCGACGACGATTGCACAAGCAAAGAAGACGACACGCTCTGCAACGGCGTGCTCTTCTGCGACAAGAGCCACGTTGATCCGAAGTCTGGAAAGCTGACGCCGAGCTGCGTGGTCAATCCGGCGACGATCGTGAAGTGCTCGAGCAGCGACGAGATCTGCAAGACCAACATCTGCGAGGCCAAGACCGGCATCTGCAAGCTCACCAAGGACGCGCCAAAGACGACGTGTCTCGATGGCAACCCCTGCACGACCAGCGATGAATGCGACAAAGACGGCAAGTGCATCGGCGGCAAGAACGTCTGCGAGTGCGAAAACGACGTTGCGTGCGCGAAGTTCGAAGACGGCAACAAGTGCAACGGCACGCTGTTCTGCAACAAATCCGCGAAGAACGACAAGGGCAAGGTGTCGCCGCGCTGCGAGATCAACCCGGCGTCGGTCGTGTCATGCAAGAGCGCGGACAACACCGAGTGCAAGAAGAACATCTGCGACAAGAAGAGCGGCAAATGCGGCGTCGAGTTCTTCGAGTTCCAGGGCGATTCATGCAGCGACGGCAGCCCGTGCACGCTCAACGACACCTGCGATGCCGGCAAGTGCAAGGCTGGGCCGAACCTGTGCGAGTGCGAACCGGGCACCAAGACCCAGACGTGCGACACGTTCGAGGACGGCGACCTGTGCAACGGAACGATGTACTGCGCCGCCAAGGTGCTGCCGTACAAGTGCAAGGTGAACCCGACTACGGTCGTCAAGTGCAAGAAAGACAAGGACAACCAGTGCCAGGTGAACGTCTGCGACGCGGGCACGGGGTCGTGTGGATTGGTCTTCAAGAACGTCGATCAACCTTGCGATGATGGCAACAAGTGCACGACGACCGAGGTATGCAAGTCCGGCGTGTGCGGCGTGCCCGGGCTCGGCACCAAAGATCCGTGCAACGACGCGAACACGTGCACGACCGATTCCTGCTCACAATCCAACGGCTGCACGTACAAAAAGCTGTCGGGGCCTGCGTGTACCGATGGCGACGCCTGCACCGACGGTGACAAGTGTGCCGATGGCGGGTGCAAAGCGGGCAAGAACAAGGACTGCAGCGACGGCAACGAGTGCACGACCAATATCTGCAACAGCAAGGCCGGGTGCCGGAGCTTCCTCAACTCCAAGTACTGCGAGGACAACAACAAGTGCACGCAAAAAGACGCTTGCGTGGGCGGCAAGTGCACCAGCGGCAAGCTCAAGACGTGCCAGGATTCCAACCTCTGCAACCTCGACGTCTGCAACACGGAGACCGGCGCGTGTGAGTTCAAGGCAGCCGCGGCGAGCGTGGTTTGCGACGACGGATTCTCATGCACCGTGGAGTCGTGCTCCACGAGCGGCGGATGCAGCTGGAAACCGCAGAGCGCGGCGTGCAGCGACGGTCTCGATTGCACGGTCGATCTGTGCGAAATCGGCAAGGGCTGCACGTACGCGGCCAACCACAAGGCGTGCGACAAGAACGAGCCGTGTCGCGTGTACTCGTGCCAACTCGGTGTGGGTTGTAAGGCAGCTAACGAAATCGACGGCAACGGGTGCAGCGACGGTAAGAACTGCACGTTCCCCGACAGCTGCAAGGGCGGCAAATGCCAGGCCGGCCCCAAGGTCCCCGGCTGCGACGCCGACCCCGCGCAGTGCAAGGGCAAGGCCATCGGCACGGCGTGCAAGACCGGTGATCAGTGCACCGTGGGCGAGTGCGTCAATGACACCTGCCGGGCCAAGACGGCCAGCGCGCACCTCGAGGTCGTCACCGGCAACGGCTATTCCAGCCCGATGTGGGACGGCTACAGGGAGCGCGTGCGGCACGGGGGACCGATCGACGTGGCGACGACGGCGGACGGGCGTATCTTCGTGGCCGAACACTTGTCGCACCTCATCCGCGTCATCGATGCCAAACAACGGGCACGCATCTACGCCGGCAGCCCGCAGCGGCTGTCGGGCACCAACGATGGCGTCGCGCCGGGCGCACGGTTCAACAACCCGTGGGGCATCGACATCGACACGAGCGGGCGCGTCTGGGTCGCGGGCCACAGTAGCCATCGCATCCGTCGGATCTCGAAGGGCACCGACACGACCCGCGTCGTCACCACCATCGCAGGCTCGACGTCCGGTTACGTCGACGGCAAGGGCGCCAACGCCAAGTTCAAGCGACCCGCCGGCATCGCGATCCGCCCCGATGGCAAGCTGCTCGTCGCCGATCGAGACAACCACGTCGTTCGTTTGGTCGGCGAGGACGGGACGGTGACGACAATCGCCGGCAACAAGACCGACGCGTACAAGGATGGCAAGGGCACCGCCGCCGCGATCGGACGCCCGAGCACGGTCGCGGTTGGGCCGAAGGGCAACGTTTTCGTCGGCACGTACGGCAATGTTGGCCGCATCATGCGGATCGATCCTGCGGGCAACGTGACCACGCTGGCGGGTGGCGCCCTCAAACCCGCGAACGGCAAGGGGGCCGCGGCCGGTTTCGAGCAGATTCATGGCCTCACAGTCGACAAACACGGGGTGCTGTTCGCCAGCGACGCCAAGTACCCGTTTCGCACCGCGCGGATCCGCACCGTGTGGCCCGACGGGACCGTCAAGCCGCTCTACGGCAAGTACTCGACGTCCTTCAAACCCGGGCCCATGAAGGTCGCGGGCCTGTACCGGCCGTTCGGTTTGGCGGTTGATGCCAAGGGGGACCTGGTCGTCGCGACCTACAACGTCCACCGCGTCGCGCGCATCGAGCTGCGGCGGTCCAAGTGCGACGACGGCAAGATCTGCACGATCGACCGGTGCGATCCGCAGACCGGCAAGTGCAGCGTCAAGCCCGGCACGATCTGCGATGACACGCTGTTTCCGTGTCGCAAACCAGCCACGTGCAGTGAATCCACCGGCGGCTGCAAGTGGACATCGCTGCCCAACGGCACCAACTGCGTGGACGGGCTGGCGTGCACGACAGTACACAACTGTCAGGGCGGCCATTGTCAGCCGGCCGGCACGGTGTCGACGTGGGCCGGCAGCAACGGTTCGAAGACGGGCAGCGGCGTGGGCCACAACGACGGCACGCGCAAGGCAGCGCTCTTCCACAGACCGATGGGAATCGCGAGCGACGGGCAGGGCGGCGTGATTGTCGCCGACTCCAACAGTCACGTGATTCGGCGGATCACGCCTGAGGACAACGTGACGACCCTCGCCGGAAACAGCTTCGTTGGCGGCGGGTTCGCAGATGGCAAGGCGCACGCGGCGCGGTTCAACAGGCCGATCGGTGTGGCGTCCGGGCCCGGCGGGGTGATCTACATCTCGGACAGCAAGAACCACCGAATCCGCAAGATGACCCCCGCCGGTGTGGTGTCGACGCTGGCAGGATCCAATGTCCACGGCGCGAAAAACGGCAAGGGCGCCACCGCATCGTTCAACCAACCGCACGGCATCGCGACCGATCCGGCCGGAAATATCTACGTTGCCGGCTACTACAACCACAAGCTCCGTCGCGTGACGGCCGACGGGACCGTCTCGTGGTTTGCGGGCGTGTCCAGCGGGTGGGTCGACGGCCCGGTCAGCGCCGCGCGGTTGCGCTATCCGAGCGATGTCGCCGTTGGGCCTGACGGAGCCCTCTACTTCTCCGAGTCGTCGAACTACCAGGCGTCGGTTCGCCGCGTCAAAGGCGGCATCGTTTCCACAATCGTCGGCGGCACTTCGTTGGGCAACAACCCCGGAAACGGCATCGGTCACGCGTTGGTCAAGGGCATCACGGGCATCGACGTCGATCCCACGGGCATCATCTACGTCGCTGAGTTCCACAACTACCAGGTGCGCGCCATCTACCCGAACGGAGAGGTCCGAACCCTCGCCGGCGCCGGGTCGTACGGAACCACAAACGGCGCTGGCGTCGCGGCCAAGTTCTACGCTCCGTGGGACGTTCTTGTAACGAAGTCGGGGATCCTCGTAACCGACTACTACAACCACCGGATCCGCAAGGTGACGCTGCCGACGAAGGTTTGCGACGACAAGAACGCGTGCACGGCAGATTCCTGTCACAACCGCCAAGGCTGCATCCATCCGCCGCTGCCCACGACGGTTGAGTGCAACGATGGAAAGGCTTGTACCGTCGGTGACTTCTGCAGCGGCGGGCAGTGCAAATCGGGCAAGCTGACGCCCAGCTGCAAGTGCAAATCCGGGCCGACCGGCGGCTGCACCGACGGCAACTCGTGCACGGTCGACGGCTGCGATCCTGTCAAGGGCTGCACATTCGTCGGCGTCAACGAAGCCACCGCGTGCACCGACGGCAACGCCTGCACCACCGGCGAGTCCTGCCGCAACGGTAAATGCACTGCGAAGGAGCGCTGGATTGTTGAGCGCTGGACGTTTCACATCGGGCGACGCGACGGCCACCGCATCCCGATCGGCAGCATCGACACGAAGGTGAAATCCAAGCGCGCTTCGTTCCAGGTGACGTCCCCGCGCGGGATCGCGACGAGCTCGGACGGGACCCTGTACCTGGCGCACGAGGGCGGCCATAACATTCGCCGTCTCGACACAGACGGCTGGGGTACGACAATCGCCGGCGTACCGTACAAGAACTATATCAACGGCCATCGCAACGGGAAGGCGACCGGAGCCAAGTTCAGCGCGCCGTTCGACGTTGGCGTGGATGGCACCGGTGCCGTTTACGTCGCCGACTACGGCAATCACGTGATCCGCAAGATCGATGGCGGCACGGTGACCACGCTGGCCGGGATACCTGGTAAGGCTGGACACAAAGACGGCAAGGGTTCCGCAGCCCAATTCTACTACCCGATCAGCGTTGCCGCGGACCCCGTCGGCAATGTGTATGTCGCCGACCGCAGCAACTGCTTGATCCGGCATATCGCACCCGACGGCGTGGTTTCGACCATCTCCGGCAAAAAGGGCGTCTGTTTCACCTATGCGGGCGATGCGACGGCCGCCCGCTACCGGTATCCGACCGGGATTCGACTCGGCCCCGATGGTTACCTGTATGTCGCCACCGACGGGCACGTCATCATGCGCGTCTCGACCACGGGCACATCCGAGCTGATCGCGGGGATGCCGGGGACCTACAACAAGGGTGGATTCCGCGACGGCATCGCGCCGTACGGTGCGAGGTTCAACAACCCGCGCGGCCTGGCGATCGACAAGGTCGGAAACATCTTCGTGTCTGAGGGCGGCGGGCGCCGAATTCGAATGATCACCGCGCCGTCACCCACAGGGCGTCGCGTCATCACGCTTGCGGGCAGCGGCACCTATGGACACAAGCTCGGTTTCGGGGACAAGGCGCTGTTCCGCCGGCCTGATGGCCTGGCCCTCGCACCCAACGGCAACTTGTATTTCACCGACCGCGACAACAACTACATCGGCCGTCTGCGGCGAGTCGGCGCGACGTGTGACGATGCAAACGCGTGCACCAAGGACATTTGCGATCCGAAGAAGGGGTGCAAACACGAGAAAGCAGCAATCGCGGACGCCTGCCCGGATGGCGGTGCGTGTTCTGTCGCGACCTGCGACGCAAAAACGGGCGCGTGCAGCTACAAGATGAAGCCCAACGGCACGGTGTGCGACGAAAAGGGCAAGTGTGGCCGGCAATGTCACGGTGGCCACTGCCAGGCGACCGGCGTTGTCACGTCGCTCATCGGCAACGGCGCGTACACGTACAAGGACGGACCTGCCGACGCCGCTTCCTTCCGCTCACCGACCGGCATCGCCGCGGCCGCTGATGGGACCCGTTTCGTGGTCGATCACATCGATCATGCCGTGCGAAGAATCGACACGAACGGCGTCGTGAGCACGTGGGTCGGACGTAACGGTTATGGCTACGTCGAGGGCGGCATCAAGCAAGCCAAGTTCCGCAACCCATGGGCTGTCCAGGTCGACGCGAAGAACACCCTGTACATCACCGACCGCGACAACCACCGAATTCGCCGCGTTACGCCAGACCGGATCACGGTGACACTCGCCGGCGGGATCGGCGGGTTCAAAGACGGGACCAAGACCGCGGCACGGTTCAATCGGCCCCACGGGATGCGATTTGGGCTCGACGGTGCGCTCTATGTCGCGGACACCAACAACCACGTGATCCGTCGCGTGGACGTTGCTTCAGGCAAGGTTACGACGTACGCCGGGACGCCGAACGGATACGGTTGGGTCGATGGGCCGAAGGCGACCGCAAAGCTCAACAGCCCGGTCGCGATCGACTTCGCCAAGACCGGCGACGCGTTCGTCGTGGACAGCTCCAACCACGCGGTGCGGAGGATCTCCAAGGACGGATTCGTCACGACGCTTGCTGGCTTCTACACGGCCGGAATGGTGGTGGGGAAGGGGCAGTACGCGTCGAGCTTCACGTATCCGACCGACGTCCTGGCGCTCAACGATGGCTCGGTCCTCGTGGCGGATCGGGGGGCTCGCGTACTCCGGCGCGTCTGGATGAACGGTTCCACGAGCGTTGTCGCCGGCCGCCACCAATTGCAGGGCGGCACGAACGGCCAGGGGCACGAGGCCCGCTTGGGCGGTCCAATGATTCTGCTCCGTGATGGCTCGAGCAGTCGCATTTGGTTCACCGATTACGAAGGCCGCCGAGTGCGTGAAGTCGATCTCGGGCTGTCGACGTGTTCAGAGCTGCGCGGTGTCAGTCGCCACAACGCCGGTCTGTCCTGCAAGTCCATCAAACCGCTAGCCAAGTACGCCGATCCCGGCGCTTACTGGGTCGATCCAGACGGCGGTTCGTCCGACAACGCGTTCCGCACCCAGTGCGACATGAAGACAGCCGGCGGAGGTTGGACGCGCGTACACGAGAACATCGACGGCGAGGTCGTCGACAAGCTCCGCGGGAAGAAAGGCAAGGTGCTGTACAAGTGCCAGCACAAGGGCACCGAGCACGCGATTTCGCCGAGCAACACGGTCAAGTGGTCCTGGTTTAAGAAGAGCGCCGTGAAGGGGCAGTGGACGGTCAACGGAAAGCCGGTCGCGTGCGGTGACGACAAGCCGTCGTTCACCAAGACACAATGCGGGTTTGGCATCGGGTGCAGCGACGGGCCCGGCAAGGACGACGCTCAGTTGCTGCCAGGGCTGCGGTTCACGGGCAAGGCGTACCAATGCGTTCAACCCAACGCCCAGACGACCAACTGGAACACGACGATGACGTCGCGCGCCGCGATGGTGTTCTGCAAGAAGGACGCGAAGACCGACAGCAACGGCAACTACAACCGCTACTGGATCTACGTGCGCGACGACAATTGACAGCCCTCAGGAGCCGCGCAATTTCAGGATGTTATAGCTTCGGTGTCCGCAAATGCCGGACGGAAGTTGAAAGGCCTCCGGAGTTGCGCGAACCTTCCTGTCCCGGACGTTGTTCCAACGGGCGGAATGCGGACCGGAGGTGGCCATGCCCAGCAAGCGCATCACGCGCGTTCTTGTTGTTGACGACAGCGACACCGACCGCGCGCTGATCGTGGCGAAGCTGCACAACGCGACCTTCGGTGATTTTGAAACGACCGAAGCCGACTGCTTTCAAGCTGCAAAGGCCGCGCTCGCCGAAGCGAGCTATCACGTCGTTCTTCTCGACCTGCGGATGCCCGACGTATCCGAGTTTGGCGGTCTACAGGCGCTTGTGAACGCCTACCCCGACACGCCGATTGTCATGCTGACAGGTGTGGCTGACGACGAGCTTGGTATCGAAGCGATCCGAGTCGGCGCCCAGGACTTCCTGGTCAAGCAGTACTACCACCATGGGGGCGTGATTCGGCGGATTCTCTACGCCATCGAGCGCCATCGCATCCGCCGCGAAGCCGCCTGACCGGCATTCAGGCCGCGATTGGCCTACTTCACAACCCAGTTCTTCAGCGCGGACGACGAGCCGAAGTCGACCTCGTAGTAGCCCGTTTTCTGTGCCTTCCACGGACTGTGTGTGGCTGGAATCACATCCTTGTATTCATGCCCGGGCTTGCCGTTGACGGCATGACCGCAGACCCGCCACTTCGATGTTGTGCCCAGGCCGGCCAGCTCCGCGCGCGGCAAGGTGAATGACACGGTGTGTTTGTCCGCAGAAGTCCAGGCGTGCACGCCGACCTCGAAGCGCCGCTGCAAGACCCACTGCCCCGTCGAGAGCCGCCGATAGATGCCCGACCACGGGCCGTAGCCATCAGCCAGATCCGTCTTGGCGCGTACAGCGATGGCCCAGAGCGGTTCGAAAGGGATATCGGGCGTCTGTCCGAGGTACGTCATGCCCTTCGCCGTCTTCACCGGGGGGCCGCCCGTGCCGTCAGTGGCACCGAGATAGACGACGTAGGCTGGGCCATTGGACTCAAACGCCTTGCTAACGATGGCGCCCTGCAGGTGGGTCTTGTTCCAGGTGAAGGCAGCGCGTTCCCAGGTCGCGAGCGTTACTCCCGGGGTGTGCCACGTGTCCTTGGTCAACTTGTCGAGGTCGTTCTTGCCATCGAATGCCACCGGCGCCTTTGCCGCTTTGGAGGCCTTGCCGGTTGTCGCCAAGACGCGTGCGCCGGCCAGGTCAACTCGATTATAAGGTTCCTTACCACCGCCCGTTCCTCCGTAGATTTCGGAGTGTTTCATGTACGTCATGTTCATCACGCCGCCGTCCTCGTCGATGACAATGTGATAGGGCTTGCCAGCATCGAGCTTGCCGAGGCGTACGACGGTTGATTCGCCCCATCGGTGCTTGGTGCCCAGCTGCGGCATGACGGCGAAACCCTGGCCCGCCCCGTCCATCGGTTCCGTTTTGGCTGCCTTGAATGGCGTGCTCGATGCCGGATCGATTTGCGCTGCATCGAAGAGCCGGACGCGCTTGTTGGCGCACGCGATCCCCGTGCTGACCGGTCCGGCCGCGTTCGCATAGAGCAGCTGCAACACGTAGTGGCCGGTCGCGCGCGGCACGAAAGCGTGTACGACCGCCCGTTCTGGCGTCTTGGCGCCGATCCAGCGGCCCCAGTCGGCCCAGTGGGCTTTGCCGTGAGCCGTCGACCACTTGGCCTGCCACGAGGCCCCGGTCGAGGTGACAGGGGAGCCGCCCAGACGACTCGCGGTGATGTCATGGACTCGCCAGCTGTTTTCGCCCCAATAGCAGGCTGGCGGGCTATGCGGCGAACGCAGATTCGTGGTGGTCCAGCGCGCGGCTATTGTGTAGCACGGGGCCAGGATGTCCTTTGCGTATATGTTGTCTGTCCACTTGATGTTTGTTAATCCTTGCGTCTTGTCGGTTCCGACGTACATCCCGTCGCGGTAGATGTCGTAGACAAGCCCTGCCTTCACGGTCCCGTTCCAGCTGATTTGGGGGACGTTGTTGATCAGCTTCACCGAGTCGATGTGCGGCGTTGGCGGCGCGAACCAGGTCAACGGCTTGTCGGTCGGCTTGACCGGCGTTTCCGCGCCACCGCCTGCGGTCGCAGTCTTGCGCACAAAGTCGAGCTCGACCGACTTCTTGGCGCCAGGGGTGAATCCCTTGCGCGATATCGGCTGCGCGGCTGGATCCCCGGTTTTCGCCGTCAGCCAGCGGCCCGGGGTCAGCTTCTTGACGGGCAGGTTTACGCGAACGCGGACGGACGCACCCCACACCGGCAGCTCGATGAGCTCCACTGACGTGCCGTAGCCGAGTGCTTTGGCGAGCGATTCGGGCAGGCGCGCGGACTGGCCGACGGTCAACGACTCTGCGCGCTGGTGCACGCCGAAGACGAGGCGATGCATGACGTGCAGATAGCCCGCCACCGACCAGAGCTGACGTCGCGAGTTGACCACGGGCCCAGATAGCTTGCCGTCCTGGACATGAGGCGCGCCGGAGGCGGCCTCGAAGTTCTCCATGTTCGAGAGCTGAAGCGCGGTCGTTCCGATAAGTCGCCACGCGACGTCGCTGACCCAGTCGGGCTGGCTGTGCACGGAAAGAGCGTAGGCGGTCACAAACGGCCAAGTCGCGCGATTGTGGTAGATGGGCGCGTGCGTCAGTTGCGGGTAGAAGACCGGGGGGCCGCCGCCGCTGTACGGGTAGTTGAGCAGGGCCTTGGGGAACTTGGTTGGTCCGTCTCGCCGGGCGAGCAGGGCAAGGCCGAGGAGGTCTTGTTGGCCTGCTGGAGCGCGATCAAAGAAGGTCGTCGTGTACGCAGCGTTCAGTGAGGCCGGCGTCGGGTGGATCGCAGGTGTTGGCTTGGCGCCCAGCGTCTTGAGCGCGTCTACGGCGAACGCGTGCAGAAGGTTCGTCGATTGGGCTTCGCTCATCGCGATGTCGCCAGGCCGATCGGCGAACCAGGCTGGGTAGGACTGCTCCCGCCAATCGAGGAAGCTGGTCTCGCCGCGGTACAGTTTTCGCGCGGGATCGAACGCGACGGTCGCATTGCGCGCGAGCGTGTTTGCGATGATGGGCGTGATCTTCTTGTCGAAATCGGCGCGCTCGCTTCCAGTCAGCGCGTTGCGCACCGCCACGGCGCCAAGCACCCAGGACACGCGATCGGTTGAAACGGGCCAGCCGCCACCCGTGCCGGTGTCTTGCACGATTTGGGCGCCGCCGGTCACGCCTTTCTTGGGTTCTGATGTTTTGAATAGCAGCGTATTTCGAGATCGTAAGGGATCTAACAAAGCCAGCCCGAGGTCGATGGCGTAGGCTGAGTCTCGCGTCCACGCCCAGGTCCACTTGGCGCCTGTTTGAAAACACTTGCACGGCACGGGCTTGCCGGCGTTGAAGGCGGCTTCTTGGACGGAATCGACGCTGTTTTGAATGACCTCGTCGATCGCCAGGGCGTACATCGCATCGATGACCCGGTTGCAGGAGCGCATTCGCGGCCAACCTGCGTGTTCCTTGACGGTTCGTTTGCCGTGTTTGGGGCCATCGAGGAGCGGCGCTGTGCTGTGTAGGTGATAGGTGCGCAGGCCGTTGACCGTCGCGCCAAGGCTCGCGGTCACCGTTTCTTTGTTGAATATCAACTTGCTGGTTATCGATGTACAGCCCAGCGGATGAGGACTCGCTGCGTCGCCGGCGCTGGCACCGTCGGAATCGGCGCTGCTCGGTGTGTCGCCGGCTTCCGCATCGGGCAGGGTCACCGAGTCTGATGCCGAGGCTGCATCGGCCGGATTCGTGGAATCCAGGGCGAACGGGACGTCGGCTGGTCCCGCGTCGAAACCGGGAATGTCCGGCTGCCCAGAGTCTTGCGCACTGGCGGAGTCGGAGGATGTGTCCGAAACCGGGGCGACGTCAGCGGCTTGCGCGTCGAGGTCACCGGCCGCATCGAACAGACCGACGATGTCACCAGCGAACGCGATGTCCTTGCCTGCGTCGGCGGTCGAGGTCACATCGCTGGCGTCTTCGTCACTGCAGCCGGTCGTAACGCAAGCCGCCGCAAGCAAAGAAAGCGCCAACCATTGCGGGGGTAACTTTGTACGACAGGGTGGCAACGCGCTATCCCCCACAGGCCGTCGCGTCATGGACACAGCCCTTCTTGCTTTCGCAGGCATCTACGGTGCAGGCCTTCTTGTCGTCGCAGTCGGCGGCCGACTTCTCGGCGCAAACCCCGGCCGCGATGCAGTCGTTGTAGCCGTTGGGCCCGGTGCGCACCACCACGTGCCGAGCCGAGCGACGACGAATTTCTGCTGGATCGTGCGCACGAGCCGCGTTCATGGCAAAACGCCGGGATGACGAATCGCGACGACGACGAGCTGCTCGGCGCCTACATTCAGCGGCTACACGAGCTGGAAACCGACGACACTCCGGCGTTGGATGCGACCGGGCTCGCCGACGTCGCGCGCCAGATGGGCGTCGATGATGCATTGCTCGGTAAGGCCGACGTTACGGCGCAGGACGCCCTTCAACGGGGCAAGGGGCTGCTCGCTGCACGCCGCTATGGCGAGGCCATTGAGAACCTGGCTTTGGCGGTCGATCTGCGCCCGTTCGACATCGCGCCGGTGCGGGAAATGGGCCGTGCGTTGTTGATGCGGGGCAGGGCGACCGGCGTCAAGAAGGACACGGAATCGGCTCGTACCTACCTGGACCGCGCGCTGGGCCTGGCGCCCGATGACGAAGCGACCTGGCACCTGCTCGACGAGCTCGATGGCCGCGTCGCGCCACCCGCGTCAAAACGACGACAAGTCGTGGAGCCGGCGACCACGGAACGAAGCGAGGGGACCCCGAAACAGTCTGCCGTGATCATGATCATCGTAGGGGTGTTGGCGGCGCTGGGTATCGCCTTTGGAGTGGGCCTGAGCCAACGAAGCGTGGAGCGGCCGCCAGACCGTGACGTGCAGACAGCACCCGCCAAGCCGACCGTCGCAAAACCGAAAGCGCACGTGATCCCTCGGCCCGCGCCAACGTCGCGCAAGGTGCCGTCGCGAGCCCTGCGACGGTGGGAGAAGGAAGTCCCTGTGGAGCTCGTGCCGGACAAACGACTCGCCGGGATGAAGGTCGTGAATGTGCGGTCGACGTTTACGGCGGGACGCTCGAATTGGTATCGCGGCAGCTTTGAGCTGGAGTGGAACGGCACGACCGAGCTGGCACGGGTGGAATTGCAGGGCGAGGGGTTGGACGCGGCGGGCAAACGGGTCGCGGTGAAGACGCTGCACGCGGTCCGCAAATACGGCGCGCCCGCGCGGCCGGGCGACCGATTGCCCGAGGCGATGTTGTTTCGGGCGAGTCGCCCCGTGGTGAAGATCCGAATTCGGCCGCTGGTGGTGTTCACGCAGCCCGCCGCCAAGACGTACCCGGAAGGCGAGAAGGTGCCTGTGGTTTGGGAGGTTGAGAAGCCGGCGGGGATCGACATCGACGCACGGCTGCGGTCCGAGCAGCTTCGCAAGCACGGCACGGCGAAGAGCTTTCATAAGGCGACGGTGATGGTGCGCAACCTGGGCGAGCGGGCGCTGTCGCATCTCAAGGTGCAGTATCGGTACACGGGCAAGGACGGGCAGGTGCTCGATGCCGTGGACCGCTACGTCGTGATGACGACAGCGCCGACGCTGCTGCCCGGGAAGGCGCGCAGCACACACGTCGTGCGGATCCTCTCGGCGCGACCTCGCGCTTGGACGATGCACGTTATCGACGCGCGGTGACGCGGATGCCAACTGCGGTGGCGTTTTTGAAGGCCATATGCCCCTATAGGCCGCGTAGAGGCCGCTGGAGCGGTTTTGGTGGTGGGGTGCGGTATCTATAGCTTCGAGCCGTGATCGGCCCGTAGAGACGATTCTACGGGGTCTGTCCCCACGGCCGACTCCGGCATGAATCGAAGAGGAGCCATCATGGGACGCGCCCGCGCAGTCTTGCCCGCGCGGACCGGGGTTGGGCCAAAACTGGTGTCGGCCGCGGTTTTCGCGTTGGCGG
>Ga0114933_10000425_pt1 | contig 51607 bp, 51 predicted proteins | sample 4SBtaG_FD_89691 | JGI IMG/M metagenome (GOLD analysis project Ga0114933, IMG submission 89691) | Deep subsurface microbial communities from Kolumbo volcano to uncover new lineages of life (NeLLi) - 4SBTROV12_W25 metaG | ecosystem: Environmental > Aquatic > Marine > Volcanic | place: Kolumbo... | reverse complement strand
ATCACATCTCTGATACTCGATGATCCTGTTATGAGCATGACAATTCTGTCAATTCCAAAAGCAATGCCGCCATGGGGCGGGCATCCATACTTTAGAGCTTCAAGGAAGAAACCAAATTTTTCACTCGCTTCTTCTTCGCCTATGCCAAGTATTGAAAAGACTGCTTGTTGCATTGTTTCCGAATGAATACGAATGGATCCACCGCCAATTTCATGGCCATTGAGTACCATGTCATATCCTTTTGATAATGCATCCTTTGGATTCTTTTTTAGTTCTTCTGGGTCAGAGTTTATTGGAGATGTAAATGGATGATGCTCTGCAGACCATCTCTTTTCTCTTTCATCCCAATGAAACATAGGGAAATCGGTAACCCAAAGTGGAAACCATCCATCTTTGATTAAGTTGAAATCCTCAGCCATTTTCACACGAAGAGCGCCTAGAGACGCATTTACAATGTCTTTCTTATCGGCGCCAAAAAAGACCGTATCTCCATTGCCCAATGAAAGTCTCTCAATCAGCTGATTGATTACTGAGTCATTGAGAAATTTAAGTATAGGGGACTGAAGCCCATCAATGCCTTTTCCAATATCATTAACCCTAATATAGGCCAATCCTTTCGCCCCATAGTTTGAAACAAAATCGGTATAATCATCAATTTGCTTTCGCGACATATCAGATGAATCATTGAGCACTAAGCATGCCACTCTTGAATCGTCATCATTTGCCGGGCCAGAAAAAACTTTGAATTCAACCTCTTTCATCAGATCACTGACTTCAATCAGTTCCATATCTATCCCTGTATGTGGGCTATCTGAACCAAATCGTTCCATTGCTTCGGCATGCGTGATCTGAGAAAACTGATTTTCAAAATCAATATTAAGCACTGATTTAAACAATTCTTTCACCATTGATTCCATCTGACTTTTGACGTCTTCTTGATCAACAAATGACATCTCAACATCGAGTTGAGTAAATTCAGGTTGACGATCTGCCCTCAGATCCTCATCCCTAAAGCACCTTGCAATCTGATAATAGCGATCAAATCCTGACATCATTAGAAGCTGCTTAAATAATTGCGGAGATTGAGGCAATGCGAAGAAATTTCCTTGCTGAGTTCTACTTGGTACCAGATAGTCTCTTGCGCCCTCGGGAGTCGCCTTTGTTAAAATAGGCGTCTCGATTTCAAAATAAGATGCTTTATTCAAATAATCCCTCAGAGATTTTGTGACCTCATGTCTGACTTTAATATTGTTTGACATGTCTTCTCGCCTGAGGTCGAGATATCGATATTTCAGACGAATGTCTTCATTTGTTGCTTCGTCATGATGGAAAGGAGGCGTTTCTGAAATATTGAGAACCTCTCCTTTCTCAACCAGCAATTCAACTTCGCCTGTCTTCATCTGATCATTGATGGTTCCCTGAGGCCTTTCTCTCAGAATGCCTGTAACTGAAATTACAAATTCACTCCTTATTTTTTCTGCAGTTGAAAAAAGATCTTGATTTTCTGGATCAAAAACCAATTGAAGTATTCCTGAGACATCTCTGAGATCGATGAATATTACGCCGCCATGATCCCTCCTTCGGTGGACCCATCCTGAGACCATTATCTGCTTTCCAATATGTGAAGTACTTATGTCTTCACACAAGTGAGTTCTATACTTTCCGCTAATATTCACTATTCTTTATCAATTAAAGCATTGGGGTCAGGTACCACTACGCCAAGAGAAATAATCATCTTGAGGGCATCTTCAACACTCATCTTAAGCTCCTGAACTTCATTTTGAGGAACCAATACAATGTAACCTGATGTTGGGTTTGGCGTGGTCGGTATATAAACACAAACCATGTCCTCGCCAGACTGATTCTGCACTTCTCCCAATTCTTTGGAAGTTTGGAAACATAGACTGTAGATTCCTTTTCTTGGATATTCTATTAATAGAACCTTTGAAAATGATTGCGTTTGATCTGAAAGGACCAACTCAGAAAATTTCTTAAGCGGGGAGTAAATGCTCCGCACCAATGGGATTCTATCCAAGAAAGCATCCCATGACTCAACAATTCTTTTGCCAAAATAGTTTGCTGTAACCAATCCTGTCAGCAGAACTACAATGATCGCAACAACAACACCAATACCAGGTATCTCTGACCCTATTAAGTTCTCTGGCCTGAGTGCAGGCGGAATTAACAAGTATGTTTGCCCCAGTAAATCGATCAAAAGTTTGATGACAAAAATTGTCAAACCCAATGGAATCCATACCAAAAGGCCAGCAACAATGATTGTTCTTAATTTTTTCATCTATTCACTATATTAATACGTTCAATCTTTCTTTGATGAATTATCTTTCTTTTTATCTTCTTTCTTGTCAGCTTTTTTTACTGAAGATTCTTTATTTGAATCTTTTTTATCAGTATCTGATTTGGTATTTTCAGCTAAATTCTTACGATTATCTTTTTTAAAATCAGTTTCATACCAACCCTCGCCACTTAATCTAAAATTTGGGGCAGAAATCAGCCTTTTTAGATTCTTCCCTGAGCAAGCTGGACAATCAGTCAAAGGTGCATCATTCACTCCCTGTAGTGCATCCATTAAATGTCCACAGTCACTGCATTTATACTCATATATTGGCATTTCTTTTTTTTATCTAAAAATCTGTATGTGAAAACGGAGTATATTACGTCAGCAAAGAAAATATTTCTAAAATTTTCACTCAGGATAAGAGAATTCATTTATGGCTTGAGAGTCTAAATCTTGATCGGAAAGAGCGATAATCATTGATTCCATATCATCAGGTATTGGCGAGGTCAGTGAGATCGTTTCCTCACTGATCGGATGTTTAAAACTCAAACGAAAAGCATGAAGTGCTTGTCGCTTAAAACTCATCAACATTTCCCTGCTCTCTTCTTTCAGATTTTTTGGAAATGCCAATCTCCCACCATATAACTGATCACCGAGTATGGGGTAATCAATGTGGTCCATATGGACTCTGATTTGATGGGTTCTTCCTGTATCGAGACGAATTCCTATGAATGTATACCCTTTCAAGCGACGTAGAACTCTATAGTGTGTTCTTGATTCCCTGCCTATCTCTGAAACTTTAAATTTCAATCGGTTATGCGGATCTCTAGCAAGATTTGCCTCAATCATTCCTCCTGCAACCATCTCACCTTTGCAAATTGATCGATATTCTCTTTGAATCAATCTTAACTGCATGTCTTTAACCAGTTGGTTGTATGCATCCGTTGTTTTTGCGGCCAGAATAAGTCCTGTTGTATCTTTATCTAAACGGTGAACCAATCCTGCTCTTGGTAAAATCTTTAAACCCTCATTATAAAAAAGTAATCCATTTTGAAGCGTCCCGCTCAAATTACCATGGCCTGGGTGAACAACCATTCCTGATGGTTTATCGATGACAATGATATCATCATCTTCATAGATTATGTTTAGATCCATCTGCTCTGCTTTTGTCTCTTCACGGTCTTCAAATTGAGGTAGGACAACAATAGCTTGGCCAGGATAAAGCAGCGTTTTGGGTTTAACCCTCGCGTCATCAAGTAAGATATTTCCTGTCTCTATCCAAGATTTAATCGATGATCTTGAAAATTGAGTCAGTATTGAGCTGATATACTTATCTATTCTCTGGTCTTTTCCTTCATCTTCGACCGTCAATTGAATTTTTTTAGTTTGCTTTTCCATCGTTAAAAATTATTGTTCATGATCTTTTGATTACATTTTAGGCTATAATTCAGCGAATATTTAGCAATTAGAACAATGCAAAACAAACTAATATATATTCTTTTCATATTCGTTCTCTTTACAGCAGGTTGCAGTAGAGAGGATGAGCAGACAGATACAAGGTCGTCCTCTGCAATTATTTATGACAGAGCTTCCAAAGCTATGGCCGCTGAAAACTATCGGAATGCAGTAAACTATTTGGAAGTCCTGACTACTTCTTTTCCATTCAGCAACGAAGCTAAGCAAGCGCAGCTGGATCTAATATTTGCTTATTACAGTAGCAATGGGATGGAAGAGGCAATTGACGAGGCAAAACAATTCGAAAAAGAAAACCCAACGCATCCAAGGGTTGATTATGCATTATATATGAGAGGGCTCGCATTGTTTGAAGGGCAGCATAGTTGGTACCATGAATGGTTCAATGTTGACTTGAGCAAAAGACCACCTGCAAATACAGAAGAAGCTTTTTCTATTTTTTCACAGCTAATCAGAAGATATCCAACCAGCATTTATATTGATGATGCAACGCAGAGAATGACTTTTCTTAGAAATCGTCTTGCAAAGTATGAAAACCATGTTGCAGAACATTATATGGAACGAGGTGCATACGTTGCAGCGGCGAATCGAGCGAAATACTCACTTGAGCAATATAACGGCGCCCCAGAGACAGTCAAATCATTAGAGATTATTACAAGAGCATATGAAAAGCTTGGCATGTTGGACCTAGCGGATCAAGCGCGAGAAATTTATACAGTTAATATACCTGAGGGTTACGAATCAGACTTAGAAGTTGATGGAGATAAGCCTTGGTATCGACTTTGGTAAACTTATCGATTGAGTAAGTCTTTCATGATTTTGCCAATAAGCGCAGGCGAATCAGTAGTTACGACTCCAGCTTCATTCAAGGCTTCGTATTTGCTTAAAGCAGTTCCCTCATTTCCAGTAACTATTGCTCCTGCATGGCCCATTCTTTTCCCAGGAGGCGCTGAAACTCCAGCCACATAAGCAATAACAGGCTTGCTAATATTCTCTTTGATGAACTCAGCGGCCTTCTCTTCGTCTGAACCGCCAATTTCGCCAACCATTACGATGCCTTCTGTCGCTTGATCTTTCTCAAAGAGTGACAAACATTCAATAAAATTTAGACCCTTGATTGGATCACCACCTATCCCAATACAGGTGCTTTGACCAAGACCACACATCGAAGTTTGATGAACAGCCTCATAAGTCAATGTACCCGATCTTGAAATGATGCCTACAGACCCTTTTTGATGAATAAAAGCTGGCATGATTCCAATCTTAGTTTCTTCAGGTGTTATGATGCCAGGACAGTTTGGTCCCAATAGTATAGAGTCAGAACCATTGAGCATAGCTTTAACTTCGATCATATCTTGTACAGGGACTCCCTCGGTGATACAAACAATAAGCCCTATTTCAGATTCAATTGCTGATTTCATTGCATCTGCCGCAAATTTCGCCGGAACAAATATCATGCTGACATCTATTTCTAACCCTGCTTTGGCTTCAGCAACTGAATTAAAAACTGGAACATCAAGATGAGTTGATCCACCTTTTCCTGGAGTTACTCCAGCTACAATATTTGAACCGTATTCAATACATTGTTCTGCATGAAAAGAGCCTTGGGAACCTGTGATTCCCTGACAGAGGATTCTAGTCTCTTTATTCACTAAAACACTCATTCTGTTTTTCCTTTAATTGAAGCCACTACTTTTATTGCAGCATCTGTAAGATCACTAGCTGAAATAATCTTCATTCCTGATTCTTCGAGAATTTTTGTACCCAATTCAACATTTGTTCCCTGCAAGCGAACAACAATGGGTATATCTATGGCCGTTGATTTCACGGCTTCATAAATACCTTGGGCAATTATATCGCAACGAACAATCCCACCAAAAATATTGATTAAAATAGCATCGACATTGGGATTTTCCATAATAATCTCAATTGCTATCTTGACTCTTTCGGTTGTAGCACCTCCGCCCACATCTAGAAAATTTGCCGGCTCACCTCCATGCAGTTTGATTAGATCCATGGTGGCCATTGCGAGCCCCGCTCCATTGACCATGCAAGCAATATTTCCATCCAGAGAAACATAGCTTAAATCATGATTTGAAGCCTTGACTTCGAGTTCATTTTCCTGAGAGTCATCTTTGTATGATAAGAGCTCATGTTGTCTGAACAATGCATTGCTTTCGATCGATATCTTTGCATCCAGAGCAATGAGCTGATTGTCATCGTCCAAAATAAGAGGATTCACCTCGATCAGATTTGCATCCTTATCTTTGGCAATTTCAAACATCTTCCTTGTGATGGAAATAAATTGAGATTGTATATCATCAACAAATTCCATTCGATCTGCCATTTCTTTTAAAGAGCCTATTTCTAGACCTTTTAATGGGTCTATCGTGTAGTTGATGATCTTATCTGGAGACTCTTCAGCAACAGCTTCTATGTCAACTCCGCCCTCTTTTGAGGCAATGAATGTCCATGATTCTTTTGTTCGATCAACCAATAAGCTTAGATAATATTCACTTTGAATTGATGTACCTGATTCGATATAGACCTGGCTAACTGGCAGCCCCAGATCATCAGTTTGCTTTGTTATCAAATTACTTCCAAGCATTTCAGCAGCTCTTTCTTGAACCTCATCTATGCTCTTTGCAATTTTGACTCCCCCGGCTTTTCCGCGCCCACCAGCATGAACTTGAGCCTTAACCACCCATATATCAGACTGAAGTTTCTCTGCTGCTGATTTCGCTTCATCTGGAGAATTGGCTATTTTTCCTTTTAATACCGGTATGCCATGATCTAAAAATAGCTTCTTTGACTGGTATTCATGTAAATTCATAATTTGAAACTCAAAAGATTAGTCACAGACTCATAACAAGAATGATATTTTGATCTAAACTGTAATCTATTGAAACCTTTTTTCTAATAATTTATGGATGAAAGTAAAAAAATAGGACTGACAGGTGGAATAGCATCTGGAAAAACAACTGTCAGCGATTGTTTTAAAAATATTGGCACTCAAGTAATCGATGCCGATGAGATTTCTCATGACGTTACAAAACCTGATGGCTCAGCATTCAAAGATATTATATCCTCTTTTGGGCCAGATATTCTCGATGAGAATGGATGGATCAATAGAAAAAAAATGAGGTCTATTATCTTTGATGATGTGAGCAAGAAAAAGATGCTTGAGAAAATCATACACCCCAAGGTCAGGAAAGAAATGCTTAAAGCAATCAATCAATCTAATGATCATTATTTGATCATTTCGGTACCCTTATTGGTTGAGACTGGAATGAATCAAATGATGGACAGAACTCTTGTTGTGGACTGCTCAGAGTCTACTCAAATAGAACGACTGATGGATAGAGACAAGATTACTTTTGATGAAGCAAAGTCCATAATGGCCAATCAAGCAATTAGATCAGATCGTCAAAGATTTGCCGATGACTTGATTGTTAATGAAAAAAATGTCACTTTGAAAGAATTAGAAAAGCAAGTGTTTGATCTTCACAAGCGCTATTCCAAACTATAAAAAGCGTCAGATACATGGAACAGGGAATATATGAATTACCACTTAATGAAAGGCTAAGAACTTTCATGAGAATAGAATTCTTATTCAATCGACTAAATACTTTCAGTGGCTCAAAAGATCAATGGCAGATCAGAACAACAATTCATACTCTTCTTGAAATTTATACGATCTTAGCAAGAACGGATGTTAGGAGAGAGGTATTGGCAGATTTGGATCGCTACATTATTCAAATGCAGAGATTTCAATCTATGCCCAATGCTGATAATGAGATGGCAACAAACTTATTGGAAGATCTGAACATCATAAAAGATAAAATGCTCAGTCTTGGAACTGGATACCTTCATCCACTGAGAGACGATGACTACATTTCAGCACTCTTACACAGACACACATTGCCAGGGGGTAAAGCTGAGTTTGATATGCCTCGTTACAAGTTTTGGCTAGAGGGAGACCCAAAAACTGTCAAAGATGATTTAAATGGATGGATAAATATAATCGAACCGATATGTAGCGGAATTGAGAAACTGTTGTGGATTATAAGAGAAAGCAGTGAGCCGATTGGAACGGTTGCAAATACTGGTCAGTATAATCATCAAATTGGTAAAACAGCTCAAATCTCACTCATAAGGGTTTTTCTAGAAAATTCATCTGTCTATCCAGAAATTAGTGGGGGTAGGCACATGATTGCAATTAGGTTTTTAGAAAGGGATATAGACGGCCGTTTCCTTCAAACTGAAGAAAATATTGAATTTAAGCTATCCCTCTGCTGAGTGATTCATTAATCACTGCGAAATCATTCCGTGACATTTTTTGTATTTTTTACCTGAACCACATGGACATGGTTCATTCCGTCCAATCTTGTCTTGACCTCTGATAAATGTCTTTGTATCACTCTTCTTTTGTCCCGAATCTGAGGGCTTAAATGCTGACCCTTGATTATGTGATAATCTAACACTATCCTTCTTTTGTGACTGTAGATTAACCGATTCAGCATCCTCTTCACCCCTAAATCTAGCTTTTGCCAATATCCCAATAGCATTGGTCTTCAACTGATCCATCATGAAAGAAAACATCTCAAATGACTCCCTCTTGTATTCTTGCTTTGGATTTTTTTGGGCATAACCTCTGAGATGAATGCCCTGACGAAGATGATCCATTGATGCCAAATGCTCTCTCCATTGCATGTCCAGCTGCTGAATCATTATGGCTTTTTCAATCTCTCTCATTGGACGCTGGCCTATTGCATTTTCTTTAATACTGTAGTTCTTTTTAAACTCTTGATGTACAACATTCCAAACATTGTCCTCATTGATAGTTTCGTCTCTTTCTATAATGCTTTCCAAGTCAATATCAATCATGTAGTCATTCAGGAGAGCTTGTTGCAAGCCGTCTAGATCCCATGTTTCTTCCATTGATTCAGGCTCTATATACTGACTAACCAAATCTTGGATCACTTCCTCGCTAATACCATCAATCATCTCACCTATACTTTCAGCATCTAAAATATCCTTCCTCAACTGATAAATTACACTTCTCTGATCATTGGCTACATCATCATATTCCAATAAGTTTTTTCGAATATCGAAGTTGTGAGACTCGACTTTTGTTTGCGCTCTCTCAATTTGTTTAGTTAGAAGATTGCTCTCGATAGCCTCTTCTTCTTCCATGCCAACTCTGGATAACATTGTTTGTGTTTTCTGAGGATCGCCAAATATTCTCAATAAATCGTCGTCCAAGGACAAATAGAATCTACTCGAACCAGGATCGCCCTGCCTGCCAGATCGGCCTCTCAATTGATTGTCGATTCTTCTAGACTCATGACGCTCTGTGCCAATGATATGCAATCCGCCAGCATCAATAACTTCTTGGTGTCTTTCAGACCATTCTTTTCTAATTTGATCAATATGATCTTTGGAAATACCGTCACCGTGTGACTTTATCTCTGCATCTAAATTCCCACCGAGAACAATATCTGTTCCTCGGCCCGCCATATTTGTTGCGATGGTCACGGCACCTGGTTTTCCAGCCTGCGCAATAATCATAGATTCTTTTTTATGTTGTTTTGCATTGAGAACTTCGTGCTTAATTTTTTCTTTCTGCAGAAGTTTTGAAATAAATTCTGAATTCTCAATGGACGCTGTTCCCAATAAAACTGGCTGTCCTATCTCTTGCTTCTCTTTGATATCAGTAATGATATTCCTAAATTTACCATCTTGATTTAGATAGACAAGATCAGGCATATCTTTACGAATCATTGGCTCATGTGTTGGTATAACGACAACCTCTAATCCATAGATTTGCTGAAACTCAAATGCCTCTGTATCAGCTGTTCCTGTCATACCAGATAATGTGTTGTATAGTCTAAAATAGTTTTGAAAAGTAATAGAAGCAATGGTCTGATTTTCTTCCTTAATTCTTAGATTTTCCTTTGCTTCAACTGCTTGATGTAAACCATCAGACCATCTTCTTCCAGCCATTGTCCGGCCTGTAAACTCATCGACGATAATAACTTCACCTTCTTTTACAATGTAATCAACATCTTTTTGAAACAGCTTATGAGCCCTAATGGCTGCATTGATATGATGCATCAAACGAATATTTTGTGGATCGTATAAACTTTCCCCAGTTTTAAGTAAACCCATCCCATTTAGAATTCTCTCAACACTCGAATGCCCCAATTCTGTGAGATAAATCTGTTTTGTTTTTTCATCAACTGTGAAATCTTTTGTATCTTCTTCATCAATTGCTTCTTCCAACTTGGGCACAATTGAATTCATTCTCTGATATAGCTCTGTACTATCATCTGCTCTGCCAGAAATGATTAGGGGAGTTCTTGCTTCATCAATTAATATTGAGTCTACTTCGTCTACAATCGCAAACCCCAAAGACCCTTGAGATTGATTCTCCTTCTCAAAAGCAAGATTGTCTCTTAAGTAATCAAAACCGAATTCATTGTTTGTGCCATAGGTTATATTGCAATCATATGATTCCTTTCTTTCTCTCGGGTTTTGTTCTGACTTAATACATCCAACGGTAAGTCCTAAAAATTCATAGATGGGTTTCATCCATGCAGCATCTCTTTCTGCAAGATATTCATTGACTGTGACGATATGAACAGACTCTCCTGAAATCGAATTGAGATATGCCGGTAATGTTGAAACGAGTGTCTTGCCCTCTCCTGTTTTCATCTCAGCGATTTTTCCCTGATGAAGCGTTATCCCTCCAATCATTTGTGCATCATAATGTCTAAGGCCTAATGTTCTTATGGATGCTTCTCTTACAACAGCGAATGCTTCTGGGAGTATTTCATCCAGATCATTATGTTTTTCATATTTAGACTTTAACTCTTCCGTCTTAGCTAATATTTCTTGATCTGAGAGACTCTTTAAATGATCCTCAAAAAGATTGATCTCATCTACAATCTTTGAATAATCGGCCAATAGCCTATCATTGCGACTACCGAATATCTTTTTGAATAATTTTTTCAATTGAAAGCCTTCTTTAAATTCTCCATGAGTAAATTAATCCCCATAGAATTATTAGGCTGATATTATACTTCTAAGAAAAATAATTTTGCCCAATAGTTCACTTTCGACAAATTAATCATGAAGCATATATCAGAGATTATAAGAGAAGATTTAGGGTTGAATAGGAAAAATTCAAGCCTCCTCCATAAAAAAACAAAAATATATAAGCATCTTATAGAGAGCCTAAAAGATAAACCTTGCATAATTGAAAATGCTTATCTAAAGGAAGAAACACTTTATATAGAGTGTAATAGTGCTGAAGAAACAGATGCCTTGAGATATGAAGAAAGAAATATTAAGAAAATATTATCTAAAATAAATGTCTTTCCAGACAAGATTAAATTCAGAACAAAGGTTGGGAATTAAGTTTTACCCAATGCAGCTGTCCAATATGATATTGGAATTTCCTTTATGTCCTCTTCCTCTACTTCTTCCCAAGCTGAGGAATCAGCGTAGAGTTTCCTGATTAACTTATTATTCAGGTCATGGCCAGATTTATAACCATAATATTCACCGACCAAGATATGGCCCATGAGATATAAATCTCCAATAGCATCTAAAATTTTATGTCTAACAAACTCATCCTCAAACCTGAGTCCATCTTTATTGATGATTGTGTAATCATCGAGGACAATGGCATTATCCAAGCTTCCGCCTAATGCTAGATTATTTGATCTCAATGATTCGATGTCTCTCAAAAATCCAAATGTTCTGGCCCTTGAAATATGCTCTAGAAAATTCATAGTGGAAAAATCAAAAGTAAAATGAGTTAACTCGTTCTGAATCATTGGGTGCTCAAATTCAATATCAAATGTCAGGCGGTAACCATCGAATGGTCTAAACTCTGCAAATTTACCATCTTCTTCTACTCTTATATTCTTTTTTATTCTGAGGAACTTCTTGGCTGCTAATTGTTCTTCAATGCCCGCTGACTCTATGAGAAGAATGAAAGATGCTGCACTTCCATCCATAATTGGTATCTCGGGGCCATGAAGATCAATGTATAGATTATCAATACCAAGTCCCGCCAATGCAGAGAGTAAATGCTCAATAGTCATGACTGAAGTATCATTCTGAGATATTGTGGTTCCAAGATTTGTATCGGTTACGTTCTCAGAAATAGCATGAACTTCCTTTACCGGAATGGTATCCATTCTCCTGAACCTTATTCCAGAGTTCTCAGAAGCGGGTCGCAATGTCATTTGTACCTTTTTGCCGCTGTGCAAGCCAACGCCTGATGTCTCTATGGTTTTTGCTATAGTTCTTTGATGTAACATCTATCTTTTCAATATAAATCAATAATATAGGCAGACAAAGACTAACATAAAGAATTTATATCCCAAATATCTTTTTTTTATAGATTTGAAGAAAACCAATTTTGTATTTTTTGGAATAAAGGTGCTGAGGATTTTTGTTTTACCAAATCAGCTGGCTTAGATTTATATTTTTCGAGAGCATAGAGCAAAAGTCCTGCGCCAGTAGCATTTTCAGGTCCATTAATGGATTCAAATGCTCCACTCATCGGTTTGGGATAACCTAATCTAACATCACAGCCAAAAACAGCCTCGGCCAATTCTACAGCGCCATCTAATTTAGAGGCGCCACCAGTTAGAATGACCCCTGCCCTTAAGCTCTCAAGACTAATCTTACCCACTTCTGTATTAATCACTTCAAATATTTCCTCATACCGTTGCTCGACAACCGAAGCCAACACCTTTCTGTCAGTTTTTCTTGCTTCTCGATCACCAACACTCGGAACATCGATTAACTTATCCGTGCCGTTTAGTTTTGAGAGTGTCGCAGCATGCTTAATTTTGATTATTTCAGCTTCGTCAACGGGTGTTTTTAATTCATGAGCTATATCTTTTGTGACATGATCACCACCAACAGGAATGACCTTTGTGGTTATAATCTGACCATCCTTAAAAATTGCAATATCAGTGGTTCCACCACCGATATCAATCAAACAAGCGCCCAATTCTTTTTCGTCTTGCGATAGAACGGACATACTTGATGCAAGCGGCTCAAGGACAACTTCTTGGATATCAAGGTCGCAATGATAGAGTGACTTTACAATGTTTTCCTCGGCTGTTCTCGAAATAGTTACAATGTGAACATCAGCTTCTAGTCTGATTCCTGACATGCCTATAGGTTCTGAAATTCCATCTTGCCCATCAATAACAAAATCTTTCGGAAGCACATGCAGAATCCTCTCCTCAGATGGAATCTTCATGGCAATGGATGCATCAACTGCTCCATCAATATCTTCTTGTGATACTTCTCCCTCATTGATGCGAACAAATCCATGACCATCATAACTTCTGACATGGCTGCCAGCTATGCCTGCAAAAACTGTATTAATATCACATTCTGCAATTCTTTCTGCTTGCTTGATTGCTTTTCCAATGGAATCCACGGTAGATTCAATGTTGACCACTACACCCTTCTTTAATCCTCGAGAAGGCTCTGTTCCTACTCCAATAATTTTTAGTTCATTATCACCGTTGATTTCTGCAATCAATGCTACGATCTTGGATGTTCCAATATCCACAGATGCGATGATTTCACTTGAGCTACTTCTTACCATTTGAATATTTAGTTTCTTTTCTTAACTGAAAAACCTTCTGTATACCTTAGGTCAATATATTCAATTACTGTCAAATTATCTAATAGAGATTCATCCCATATCATCAAAAATCGATCAAATCTCTCTGTGATATTCTCCTTGCCAAATCGTATAGTGATATCAGGCCTAATTGTAATGCTCCAAGATCCCTTAAAATCTAGCATCACTTGCTCTATCAGAATTCCTCTTATAGCTAATTCTTCTTTAAATGATAGATACTTTTCAAAAACTATCTCTTCCTGACCATCTGGTCCATAAAATTCAACCAATCCGTTTGGTAATGTCTGCTGATTGAGAATAAAGAGAGTGCCTTTTGAGTTCATAATGGACTCACTGTTCCATCTACCAATAATTTGCTCCTCTTCAATATAGATATTTATTTGATTTGGCCATCGCCTTTCAAGGCTCGCACTTTTTACCCAATTAAATGTTTCAATTTCTTCTTTTAGCTGACTCAAACCAATTTGCAAAAACCCTTTATTATAGATCTTTGATGAAATGGCGCTCAAATCATCCAAAGATACCCTATTGATTTCGTTCAGATATTGAACCTCAGTAATTTTCTGATTAATGATTGAAAATATAGAAAATGTAGTCGCTGACAGAATAGTCAGAAAAATTAACCTCTTAATCATTCCCCTTTTATTTCTTTCTCGATTGGACTTTACCCCGTAAGAAAATCTATTTTTCCGTTTATTCTTTTTAGATATTTTTGATAGTAATGCCAATTTCTAACCCGATGATTTTAAAATCTCAAAACATAGTGATTCAAAATTAATTCCTGCCTCTTTAGCTGACATCGGTACCAAACTATGTGTTGTCATTCCAGGAACTGTATTAATTTCAAGAATTACAGGTGAGCTATCGTCATCTAGAAAAAAATCAAGCCTACCCCATCCTTTGATATTAAATAAATTAAATGCCCTCTCACACTCGCTATTGATCGCATTTTCTATTTCTGCATCTAATCCGCATGGACAAATATATTCGGTTTCATCACTCAAATATTTTGCATCATAGTCATAGAATTCGTGATTTTTTGCTTTGATTTTGATGATTGGCAGTGCTTTGCCATTCAAAAATGTAGAAGTATATTCTTCACCTTGCATGAATTGTTCAGCGATAATCCAGTCATTGCTTTTTTCTATTTCAGAAAAACAGCTTGAATACTCTTCTTTATTTTCGATGATATAAATTCCAATGCTTGAACCTTCTGAGCATTGCTTCAACACGAATGGCTCTTTTAATTCTTTACTAATGTTTTCATATTCAGTGTTTGAATCTACAAGCATAAATTCAGGAGTTTTAAACCCATTAGATTTTAAGATTGATTTGGTAAAGTATTTATTCATCGTAATTGAACAAGTGATGGGGTCACTGCCAGTATATTTGATATTCAACATATTGAGGATTGACTGCATCTTGCCATCTTCTCCATCAGAACCATGAAGAGCTATCCATGCGTGCGTGACTTTTTCTGTTTTTAAAACCTCAATAAAAGGCTCAATGGTATCTATAAGGATTGCTTCAACTCCCTTAGATTTAAGCGATTCGAATACAGCTTTGCCAGTTATAAGCGATATTTCCCTCTCAGAAGAACTTCCACCATAAAGCACTGCTACTTTTGAATAAGATTTTATTTCATCACTCATCATGCTCACCAATGATTCTGACCTCAGTATCCAAGTTTATTCCAAAGCGATCCTTAACAGTATTCTGAATATGATTAATTAGTGTTTCAATATCTTTGGCAGTTGCCTCTTTGTCATTAACAATAAAATTTGCATGTTTTTCTGAAACGGCACATCCTCCGATTCTAAAACCTTTTAGCCCAGATCTTTCGATGAGATCTCCAGCATGATTTCCATCTGGATTCTTGAAAACGGATCCGCATGTATTTTCAGTAAGCGGTTGGTGCTCTATTCGAGAATCCCTCAAGCTCTTTAGCTCTTCCATTGTAGTTAGCCCTTTATATGGAAAGATCATCTCGCATGATAAGAACCAGAGTGGAAATGGGAAACTTACTGATCGATAAGAGATAGAAAATTCTTTCGGAACCAAATGATGAATGTCACCATTACGATCAATAACCTCAACACTTTTAACAAATTCCCAAGTTTCATGGCCAAAACAACCCGCATTCATGGTAAGCGCGCCTCCTATTGATCCTGGTATTCCAGAAAAAAATGCGGCCGGTCCAAAATTATTCTTTGTTGCATGCATGGCTAATTCAAAACATGAAACGCCTGCCTCTACCTTGCAATTAGATCTATCTAATAATTGAATACTATTAAAAGATTTCTTGGTTGAAATTACTGCACCTCTAACACCCCCATCCCTCACTAAAATATTTGTTCCATTTCCTAACCAGGTGATGCTGCAGTCATTTGACTTTAAAAATTCAGAAAGTTCATCTCGACTATTTGGACTAAAAAATATGTCAGCTTTACCTCCTATTTTCCATGAAGTATGACTAGCTAACAGCTCATTTTGAACACAATTTTTTTTAAGGATAGTCATTAAATGGGAGGGCTAATGCCATTATTCTTAGCCACTAACTTCATCTGTGTCTCTCATCTTATAATTTTCGATCACGTCATAAGTAAAATTAACAGTATTTTCAGTTGAATGAAGGAATAGATCATCAAATGCTGATTCACTCATTTTCTTCAGAATTTTTTTGTCCTCAGAGATTCTTTTGATTGTCTCTGCTAGATGTTCAGATGTAAGATTCTCATTATCGATTAAGACTGTCCCACCTTTCTCTTCTAAAAAACGGGCATTATAAAATTGATGATTATCCATAGCATGTGGATATGGGATCAAGATTGATGGAAGTCCGGTAGCGCTGAGCTCAGAAACAGTCATCGCTCCAGCTCTTCCAATAAATAGGTCTGCCCAATCGTATGCTGATCCTACATTTGGATCAAACTTTGATACTTTAGCGTCAATGCCAAGCTTACTGTATGACTCTTTAACTTCCTCATAATCTTGCTCTCCAGCATCATGCCTGACCTCTATATCGATGCATGTACTAACAAGTGATAATGCATTTGGAGCGCTCATATTTATAGATCTTGCGCCTTGGCTGCCCCCCATTATAAAAACTCTCAGTCTATCTGATTGCTCTCTTTGGTGAGTGCTTTTTTTTAAATCTAAAATATCTTGCCTTATTGGATTACCCAAGAATTTTAGATCAAATGGAAGACTAAATGGTTTCTCAAACCACCTATATGCACCTGGCAATCCTTGAATCCCAGCTGCAGCTCTAAAAAAAAGAAGAAATTTATTTACTCTTCCTACTACAGAGTTTTGTTCTTGAATGATCACACACACATCTCTGCCTCCAGCACGACAAATTTCAGATGAAGCATATCCGCCCATTCCAAGAATCATGTCTGGTTTCATTTCTCTAACAAAATGTTTAACTTCTTTATCTATCCAGAAGCTCGATAAAAATTTTTTGTAAGTTGGGTAATCTTTTAGTTTTGACGGAAAATATTTCACTTGAAGGTCTTCAGATGCGAAGATCTTCTTCTCTATCTCATTTCCTGTTCCAACAATTAAGACTTGATGCCCATCATTTTCATATTGATGAGCTAAAGCAATTGCAGGGTAAATATGGCCGCCAGTACCGCCAGTGGCAATAATAATTCTATATTTATCATCCATTGGTTCTTAGATTCTTCTTTTGTCTGGGATTTTCATAACCAATTTTTAAGACAATTGCCAATGTAATCAATGTCATTAAAATACTGCTGCTTCCATAACTAATCAGTGGCAAAGTTAATCCCTTAGTTGGCAGCATACCCATATTTACTCCCAAATTGATAATGACTTGCATTGCTAACCACAAACCTATCGCCATACAGAGATAACTCTGAAAAACTCTCTTTGCATTCAATGCCATAAACCCGATTGCAAAGATTCGATATATCAAAAGACCATATAACAATAAAAGCATCGTTGTGCCGACTAGACCAAGCTCTTCAGCGAATATTGCAAAGATAAAGTCTGTATGCGCTTCTGGTAAATAAAAAAGTTTTTGTAAGCTTTCACCAAGTCCTAAACCAAATAAACCTCCAGAACCAATTGCAATCAAAGAATTTGTAAGTTGATAGCCTGCACCCAAAGGATCATTCCAAGGTTCAATAAAATTCGTAAGTCTGGCCATTCTATATGGTGCAATATAGATTAAAATTGCGAACGCAGAAAAGAGAAGCAAAACTAAGACGACAAAATATCTCATCTTAAAGCCTGCTAGAAAAAAGAGACCAGCAGTAACAGATAAAATTATGACGGTTGAACCAAAATCAGGCTGAAGCAATAAAAGGAGGCACGCAGGAATGATAAAAATCATGGGTTTAACAAAACTCATAAAATTGTCTTTAACATTTTCTTGCTGTCTATAACAATATCCTGCCATATACATCATCAATAACAATCTAGCTGGGTCAATCACCTGAATATTAGGTAGGCCTGGAATATCCAACCATCTCGTAGATCCATTTACAGTTTTACCTAGTTCTGGAATGAATACAGATAAAAGGAGAAGCAATGCTGTCAGTGCTAAAAATATTCCTAATTTTTCCCAAAGCTGTGTAGGTATTAAAAATGCTATGAAACCACCAAATAATCCTAGGGATATTGCGAATAATTGCTTATTCACATACTCATATGGGTATCCCTCCTCTTTCATAGATAGAGGCATTGATGCTGAAGCTAGAATTACGATGCCACCAATTAATAAGAATGCAGTAGCTAAGAGGAAAAGACGATCATATGCTTCGCTTGATTCTATTGATGTGATGCCCATTATTATCTTATTTTGAGACTTGATAAGCCAATCAAGACAAGAAAAACTGTGATGATCCAAAACCTTACAATTACTTTGGGTTCAGCCCATCCTTTTAATTCAAAGTGATGGTGGATTGGAGCCATATTAAAAATTCTCTTTCCTCTCAGTTTAAATGAACCAACCTGAAGAACCACTGATAAAGTTTCCACGATAAAAATACCGCCCATGATAGCCAATACCAACTCCTGTTTGACGATCACAGCAATCGTTCCAAGTATTCCACCAAGAGATACAGCGCCAACATCCCCCATAAAGATCTGAGCTGGATATGCGTTGAACCACAAAAATCCCAACCCAGCACCTGAGATGGCACAACAAAAAACAAAAACTTCTCCCGCATCTTGAAGAAAAGGCAAATCCAGATACTCAGCAAAGTTAAAATTGCCAGTCACATAAGCAAAAATTCCAAGAGCAATCGCAATCATTGAAACAGGCATGATTGCTAAACCATCCAATCCATCGGTTAGATTAACTGCATTGCTTGAGCCAACAATCACAAAAATTGCAAAGGGAAGAAAGAGCCAACCTAAATCAAGGCGAAAATTATTTGTAAAAGGGATCAGTACTTCTGAGCTGAGTACACTGCTCCCTTGTCCCAAAAGATAATAAGTGGATGAAGCTGCGACAATAAACTGCAAAATTAATTTTGTTTTCGCAGACATGCCTTTTTTACTTTTTTTAAGCTTTGTGAAATCATCAATAAATCCGATCATTCCAAAAGAAATGATCGAAGCAATAAGAACTAAATTATAAACATTACTCAAGTCTGACCATATAAGAACACTGACAACAATCGAAAGGATAATCATGAGTCCGCCCATTGTGGGAGTCCCGCCCTTTGAAGAGTGACTAGATGGGCCATCGGTTCTGATTGTCTCTCCAATTTTTTTGCCCTGAAGTGCTGCTATGATCTTGGGTCCAAATAAGAAGGAAATAACGAGTGCTGTTAATGCAGCTAGAATACCCCTAGTTGTAATATAGGTAAAAGCATTAAGTGGAGAAAACCACTCGATCAAATTTTCAGAAAAATATAAAAACATGATTACTCCCTTAATGTTTCCTAAAAATCATTGTCGTTAGATTAACACTTATCACATTAAAATTATTTATCATCTGGAGCTATTCCCAGAAGCCTAAGAGTGTGTGAACCTATTTCAGAAAAAACAGGCGCTGCGACTTGTCCTCCATAATATTCTTTCCCTCCTGGCTCATTAACAATGACTGCAATTGCTATCTTTGGTTTTGTCAGTGGTGCGACACCAACAAATAAAGCATTGTGTTTATTTGAAGAGTAGTTTTCAGCAGCAATTTGTGCTGTACCAGTTTTACCGCCAATACGATATCCATTGATTTTTGCTCGAGGAGCTCCTCTTATAGCGACATTTTCAAGCATTGAAAGTATCTCATTAGAAGTTTTTTCTGAGAGAACGCGATCACCATCTAATTTTTCATCTTCAATCTTTTTCAAAGTAATGGGTTTCCTGATTCCACCATTCGCTAAAGCTGCATATGCCCCTGCAAGTTGGATCAGGCTGATGTCAACATTGTACCCATATGATAGAGAAGCAATCATACCCTCTCTCCATCGACTACATTGATAGTCCAAAGTGCCAGACGCTTCGCCTGGAAAACCAGAAGATGTGACTTGACCAAATCCAAGACTATTAAAGAATGTGAATAAATCACACGGGTCAATCTCCAAGGCAATTTTTGAGATTCCTGTATTGCTCGATTTTATCAGCACTTCTTCCATTGTTAGCAAACCATGATCTCTAGGGTCTTTAATTGTTCTGGCACCAATTTTATATGCGGATGTATCTACAACAGCTTCTGGCTCAAAAATCTTATAGTTTAGAGCTGCGGCCATTGTCAGTGTTTTAAAAGTTGAACCAGGCTCAAACTTATCTGTGATTGCTTTATTTTTATATATTTTTGGAGTTCTATTTTTTGAAAAAGAAAGATCTCCAGCTGGCTGATTTGAAATCGCTAGAATCTCACCAGTAGTGACATCCATTACAACAACAGACCCTCCCTTTGCATTATTTTTTTCAATTCCTGACTTCAAAGCTTGATGAGCAAAATGTTGTATCTTTATATCTATGCTTGAATAAAAATCCTCGCCTATTAGGGGATCACTAATGATCTCTATATCAGCAATACTATTTTGATGCACATCTGTCAGTGTTTTCTTCAAACCATTCGTTCCAGAGAGGCCCTTGTTTAAGGCATACTCTAAACCCTCTTGCCCGCTGCCCTCGCTATCGGTAAACCCCAATAAATGAGATGCAGTTTCTCCGCTGGGGTAAAACCTCTTATAAAAGGTCTCAAGCCATATATAATTTCCAAAATTGTCTCCACGAATAATTTCTACATCTGATTTCCTTAATTCTCTCTTAAGCACAAAATATCTTTTGCTGCTCCTCTTTCTTATTTCTGCATCAATCTCTCTTGCAGGCTTGGAGATTATTTTTGATAGTGAGTTCAATAGCTGAGGGTAGCTGTCCTTTATAAGCAGAGTTTTTGGATCAACAATCAATCTATACACGGGGATACTCACCGCGAGTGGGATGCCATTTCTATCATAGATGCTCCCTCTGTTTGCAGGTATATTTTTATATTTAATATGCTTCTTGTCACCTTCTGTATTAAGAAAATCAGACTCAAGGTACTGCAAATAAAAAGAACGAGCGAATAGGCCTAGAAGCATGGCTGATATCAGACATAATAAGAATATAAACCTTGATTTAATTAATCCTTTCTCAGTTTGCTTCATGTTTTTTTAATAAATTTATTTTCCTAGAGTCAGGAAGTATCATTCCGGCTTTTTCTGTAGCCGTCCCTCCAATTTTTTGTCCCGACGAAAATGCTGAATAATCTAGCTGAAGCTCCCTCCACTCCATTTCGAGCCTTTGAGTTTCTGAGACAATAATTTGATATTCCTGAAATAGATTCCTTTTGTTAAAGTGCAACTGAACCTCATATAAGCCTGATAAGCAAACAGTCAGATACCATAAAAAGAGCCATTTATAGTTAATATTTTTTGTCTTCATTTTATTCTCTCAACTACTCTAAGCACGGCACTCCTTGACCGTGGATTGAGATTTATTTCTTCATCGCTCGGCTTTATAGCCTTAGATACGAGCTTAAATGATGAGTCATCTGCTAGGTTTGGAAGCTTAGATAATCTTGGGTCTCTTCGAGAATGATCCCTGAAGAATCGTTTAACCATTCTATCCTCTAATGAATGGAAACTAATGATGCAAGCCCTTCCACCGATTTTTAGATGTTTTGAAATGAAATCCAAGAGTAACTCTAGCTCTTCGAGTTCATTATTGATGAATATCCTTATTGCTTGAAATGTTTTTGTTGCTGGATGCTTCTTATCATTAAATCTTCTCGGAACTTCTTCAAGGAGAATTTCAGCAAGTTCTTTTGTTGACTCGATTTTAATATTCTTTCTAGCCTCAACAATTGCTTTAGCAATTCTTTTTGCTTTTTTTTCTTCACCATATTTCCAGAGAACGCTTGAAATTTCTTTTTCTGAAGCATTGCTCAACCAACTCGATGCGTCTTCGCCTATATTTTGATTCATTCTCATATCAAGAGGACCGTCTTTCATGAAGCTGAAACCTCTTTTTGGATTATTTAACTGATACGATGAAACTCCAATATCAGCAAGTATTCCATCATAATTATTTGTACTAAATAATTTATCCAGTTGACTAAAACGAGCCTGATGGATGCTGATTCGCTGCTCAGATTTAAATTTTGATTTCAAATAACTTATAGCTTCGGGATCTTGATCTGATGCAACGAGTGAGCCATCAACTAATTGCTCTAAAATAGCAGAAGAGTGTCCTCCAAAGCCTGATGTCGCATCTAGATAATTCCCATTTCTTCTAATTAAAAGGTGCTGAATAACTTCCTCAGTTAATACTGGGATATGAAATGATTCATTGATCATGGTGTTTGCCGAAATCAAAAATCTAGGTCAGGATCTTGTCTTCTCAAAAAACGAGGTATATCCAGTAACTTTTCGTCATGCTCACCAGGTTGCTTTGTTTTTTCTAGGCTTTCGAACATGTCTTGGGTTGTTTGCTGTTTCAATCCATTTCTAGCTGTAATAGGACGATCCAAATCATCAAAGGATCTTTCTCGATCTTGCTCTTTAGTATCATCTGTTCTGAGAGCATTCAGACCTGTAGCAACCAATGTCACTCTTATGCTGTCATTCTCCAAATCGCTTGATAATGCAGTACCAACAATCACTTTTGATTTTTCGGCTGCATAGCTCTGAGCAATGTCGCCAATTTGGTTAAACTCCGAAATCTCTAGATCCGTTCCTACTGTGACATTAAGCAGTATTCCGGAGGCTCCCTCCAAATTGATCTCTTCCAATAAAGGGCTCTTAACTGCTTTCTCAATGGCAAGTCTTGCTCTATCCGGCCCCGATGCAATTGCTGAGCCCATAATGCTTCGCCCTTTTTTGCCCATCACTGCTTTTACATCAGCAAAATCAAGATTAATAACTCCTGGAACAGTTATTAATTCAGCAATACCCTGAACTGAATTTAGGAGAACATCATTTGCCGCATCAAATGCTTTAAAAACTGTAATTTTTTTACCCAATGACTCCAAACGATCATTCGGAATAACAATTAGAGAGTCAACATGCTCCTCAAGACTCCTTAGCCCCTGTTCTGCGAGAGAAGATCTTTCGTCACCCTCCCACTTAAATGGTTTGGTAACAACGCCAACTGTTAAAATCCCCATCTCTTTTGCAATTTTTGCAATCACTGGGCTGGCTCCTGTGCCAGTGCCACCTCCAAATCCTGCTGTTATGAATAACATATCGGTATCAGAGAGTACTGATTTTATAGATTCGGCTGCCTCTTCAGCAGAGGCTTTTCCAATCTCTGGATTCATTCCAGCGCCTAATCCTTTTGAGGTTTCAACTCCAAGCTGAATCTTTTCTTCAGCAGGTGAGGATGAAAGATCCTGTGTATCTGTATTTGCACAAAGAAAATTTACACCTTGAATACCTTGACTGATCATATGATTGACTGCATTTCCGCCTCCTCCACCAACACCAATGACTTTTATATTGGCCCTTTGGCTATCTGTATCCATTAATTCAAAAGCAAATTCACCCATATGTATTCTGCCTAAATTGAAATATCTCTCAGTTGTTCGGTTAGTGCGAGATCACTTTTTTTCAGCCATAAATCTCTCGACTGATTCCATGATTGATAGTTCCATATTTCAAAGCGTTGGCCTTGGCCTATGAACATGGCTGATTTTTTTATGCCTGAAAATTCTCTTAATTCTACCGGTACTAAGATCCTATTGTGACTATCTAAAACTAACTCACTGGCATGCCCAACCATTAAGCGTTGAAGCATCCTGCTAGATTTATCAAGTGAAGGGAGCTCCATAATTGTTTTTTCAATTTTGAGCCAAATCTTTTTTGGATATAAAAGTAGACATTGATCAATATCAATAGTGCATATGAGCTCATTAGAGCCATATTTTGAGAGTTCCGATCGATACTTTGTAGGAATGGATATCCGTCCCTTAGTATCTAAACTAATTTTATTCAATCCTCTAAACATTATGTTTATCAGTAAGATCAAGCGTTTTATCCCACTTTTTACCACTAATAGACAACTATAGTTTATATACAAATGATGTCAATAGATAAAAGAGATAATTAGAGGATATGGAGTTGGCCTGTAAGCCGGGTTCTGTCTTAGTACAATCATTCATCTGGGATGCTTGTCACCAAACACCTCAAGCGACCCACCCAAGAGTGATTTCGGGTTATCATTACTCTTCTATTTGGTCTTGCTCCCGATGGGGTTTGCAATGCCCTTACTGTTGCCAATAAGGCGGTGCGCTCTTACCGCACCTTTTCACCCTTACTCTAAATAAATAGAGCGGTTTATTTTCTGATGCACTTTCCATAGGCTCGCGCCTTCCAGGTGTTACCTGGCATCGTTCCCGAAGGAGCCCGGACTTTCCTCTGTAATTCAGCGATTGTCTGGCCAACTCCAAGGAGGATTATTAATCAATGCATCTGAAAATACAAGGCTATTGATTTTTAATCTTTAGCGCTCGATCATAAATTTTTGACTTACTGGATTTAGATACCTTATTGGCAATTTCAACAGCTTTCTTAAGAGATAGGTCACTCATGAGAATGCTCAAGATTGTATCAAGCTCCTCATTGATAATTTCTTCTCTAGAAGAACCCTGAACAACAACCGTAAACTCTCCTTTTATTTTCTCTTTATTATTCCTAAAATACTGGGAGATATCAGTCAATGTTTCGCCAATAAATGACTCGTGCATCTTCGTGATTTCTTTGCAGACTACAGCGGATCTACTGCCTCCAAAAACATTGATCATATCTTCTATGGAAGATTGGATTCTATGAACGGATTCATAGAAAATCAGTGTTTCTTCTTTATGATTCAATTTTTTGAGTTCATTAATTCTTTTATTAGCAGTTCTAGGCAAAAAACCCTGAAAAGTAAATCGATCGGAAGGCAGGCCTGATGATGTGATTGCAGCTATTAGTGCACAACAGCCAGGGATAGGCTCAACTCTGATATTATTCTCTCTTGCATGCTTAATAAATTTATATCCAGGGTCACTAATTAGTGGCGTTCCAGCATCTGAAACAAGTGCAATGTTTTTTCCCTCTTTTAGTTCAGAAATAATTTTTGGGGCTTTCCTGTCCTCGTTGATTTGATTAAAAGATTGCAAAGATGATTTTGTTTTTACTGCATGATGCTTTAAAAGCTTAGATGTGACTCTTGTATCTTCGGTCAGAATGCTATCTACACTATTCAATACATCTATGGCACGAATTGTAATATCGTTAATGTTACCTATTGGTGTAGAAACAAGATAAAGAGTGCCTGTCATTTAATTTTCATGCATTAAAGACTATAGATGCATCTCTTCTTCATCCTCGCTAAGACTATCTTGAAAGGTTTCACGAGAGAAAACTCTCTCCATATAATCGGTAATGGCTTTTTGCTCCTTGCCAAGTGAGATACCGAAGTACTCTAATCTCCAAAGTATTGGAGCCAAAACACAGTCTATGACTGTTAATTCATCATTGAGAAAATACTTATTCGAAGAAAATAAATCCAGTGACGCATTCAACATTGATTTGAGTTTTTTCCTCAGACTGTTTTCATTCTTAGTGCCAAGTTCTGTATCGAGTTGTATAGCGGTTGATACAATATCAGCTTCCAATGAAACTAGTGCCAATCTTACTTTGGCTCTGTCAACAGGACTTACAGGCATCAATGGTGGATGAGGATATCTTTCGTCCAGATACTCAATGATCACACCGGAGTCATATATTACAAGCTCCCTGTCAGTAAGGGTCGGTATCGAAGCATAAGGATTTAAAGCAATGAGATCTTCAGGAACTTTTTTTCCTCCGACATTTTGGATGTCAGTTGTAATTCCTTTCTCTCTAAGAACAAACCTAACTTGGTGGGACCTTATACAGGTATTGCCTGAGAATAAACCCATCATTGATCTTCTGTTAGAAACATTCGTCACTTAACTTCCCTCCAAATATCTTTATAGAGAGCATAACTAAATATTAAGAAAATAAGTAAAAAACCTATGACCCAAACACCCATTGATTTGCGTTTTTCAACGATTGGCTCTCCTGCATAGACCAAAAATCCAACCGTATCATTTAGAAACTGACTATACTCTTCATCTGAAAGTCTCTCTTGGAGGTCCCATAAAACATGGGGCATACTTGAAGCCTCTTGAACATGATTGTTTACACCAGTGGGTGAATTATTGTCTGGATAAAATGAATTCAATAACCCATAAACATATTCTGGACTTTTTCTTCTTGTAACTAAGGTAAGATCCGGTGGAGCCTTTCCAAACCAACGGTCACCATCTTCTTTTAGCATATTATTCATAACCAAATCTTGTGGTGAACTATCAGTAAAAATAAGGTTCTGCATGAGTTGATCTTCACTGATGCCAAGATCTTCAGCAATTTGATTGTATCTCATGTATTGAAGTGTATGACATCCAGAACAGTAATTAAAAAAATTTCTTGCGCCTCTTTGGAGTGACTTTGAATCAGAAGTTTTTACATTCATCCCTTCTATGTATTCATCAAGATCCATTGAGCCTGCAGCAAATATTGCCCCTGAGATAAATGCAAATACTGAATAAATTGCAAATAAACTTTTCATGACTCTTTCTTCTTATATACCACTCTTTCGGGAACAGTTTTTGTTTTCTCAAGCTTTGTATAAAACGGCATGAGCAAGAAGAAAGCAAAATAAGTTATGGTAAAGAATCTTGCCAAGAATACATAAATACCTGTAGCAGGCTGAAGGCCAAGATAACCCAGTGCAATGAATGATATTGCAAACAATGTGAGTGCAAATTTATACTGCCATCCTCTGTATCGAATCGATTTAACCTCACACTTATCTAGCCATGGCAAAAAGACAAACAAGACGACTGCTAAGACAAGGAACAATGCTCCCAATGCCGCATTTGGAACAGCTCTCAAGATTGCATAATATGGTGTAAAGTACCACGAAGGCACTATATGTTCGGGTGTTTTAAGTGGGTCAGCAGGTTCAAAATTATCTACTTCTAGAAAATACCCTCCCATTTCTGGGGCAAAAAATACGGCGGCAAAGTAAATGATTAAGAAGATTGTAATCCCCACTAAATCTTTACTTGTGTGGAATGGATGAAAAGCAACTCCATCAATTGGCTTGCCAGTTTCATCAAGTTTTTTCTTTATTTCAATCCCATCTGGATTATTTGATCCAACATGATGTAGCGCAAGTATATGTGCAGCAACTAGGCCAACGATAGCAAGGGGGAGAAATATAACATGAAATGCAAAGAAACGATTCAATGTGATATCTGAAATAAAATAATCCCCTCTAATCCATTCGGTTAAGGTATCACCGACAAATGGGATATACCCAAAAAGATTTACGATTACTTGGCCTGCCCAATAAGACATATTTCCCCAAGGCAATAAGTAACCAAAGAATGCTTCCGCCATGAGGCAGAAGTATAGCAACATTCCGAGTATCCATATCAGTTCACGAGGCTTTTTATATGACCCATATAACATTGCTCTGAACATATGTAAGTAAATCACTATAAAGAAGAATGAAGCGCCAGTAGAATGCATATATCGAATGAGCCAACCATTTTCAACGGATCTCATTATGTACTCAACAGAATTGAAAGCATCGTCTGCAGATGGTTTATAATTCATTGTTAGAAAAAACCCTGTGATCAACATAATGATTAATACAACCATCGACAAAACTCCAAATAGGTACCAGATATTGAAGTTTTTGGAAGCATAATATTCTGTAGCATGATCCTTTATTAGGGAAGACAGAGGAAATCGGTCATCAATCCATTTCAAGAGTGGATTTGTAAATATACTTTCTGTTTGCTTTGCCATAAATCTAACTATTCTCGCCGACTAATAAAGTGGTTTCATCAATAAAATTATGTGCAGGAACCCTTAGGTTGGAGGGAGCAGGTACGCCAGCATAGACTCTTCCTGATAAATCAAATTTTGATCCATGGCAAGGGCAATAGAAACCACCTTTCCAGTCTGGACCCATATCTGCAGGTGCAATCGCAAACTTCTCAATTGGAGCACACCCCAAATGAGTGCAAACCCCCTCCACAACAAAAAATTCTGGATTCTTTGATCGAAATTTATTTTTGGCGAAATCTGGCTGAATAGATAATTCAGATTTAGGATCTCTAAGGTAAGAATTTTCATTGTCCAACTCACTTATCATCTGATCAGTTCTTCGTAAGACCCAAATTGGTTTACCTCTGTAGATTACTTTTATGATCGAGCCAGGCTCTAGTTTTGATAAGCTTACTTTAATGGAAGCACCAAGGGCTTTTGCTTTCTTGCTTGGTTGGAAGGTGGAAACAAATGCTCCAACAGCAAATATTCCTCCAACTGCGCTGGTAAGACTCGTCGCAATTGATAAAAACTTCCTTCTATTAAGATTCTCTGCCATTTGGAAACCTTTAACCTAAAAAGCATGTGCGATTATACACGAATAAACAAAAATCATTAGTCAATTCTTCTAACTTTTGCACCTATATTTAATAGCTTTTCTTCAATATTCTCATATCCACGATCCAAATGATAAATGCGATCAATGATTGTCTTTCCATCTGCAATCAAACCTGCAAGAATCAATGCTGCAGATGCTCTCAAATCTGTTGCCATTACCTGCGCAGAATTTAATTTTGAAACTCCTCTTACAATTGCAGTATTTCCATCAATTCCAATATTGGCGCCCATTCTTTTGAGCTCCAATATATGCATAAATCTATTCTCAAAAATGGTCTCCTTTATCTTAGAGTCACCATGTGCAATGGTATTTAACACCATCAGTTGCGCCTGTATATCTGTTGGGATTCCTGGATACGGGTTAGTTTCAAAACTAATGGGAAGAATCGTATCTGGTCCTTTCAAAAATAAATAATCTTCAAATATCTCAAACTTTGCTCCACATTGCCGAATCAACTCGATGGGTTGTTGTATATGTAAAGGATTGATATTTTCAACCTTAAGCTCTCCTTGGGCTATGATTCCAGCGATAATCATTGTAATTGCCTCAATTCGATCTGGAATAATTTCAATTTCAGCGCCTTCAAGATTCTCTACCCCCTCTATTGATATGAAATCTTCTCCGAGACCTTCAATTTTTGCTCCCATAGAATTCAGAAGTTCGCCAAGTTGAACAATCTCTGGTTCGCAAGCCGCATTGCCAATCTCTGTTTCTCCTTCGGCTAAGGTGGCAGCCATCAAAATATTTGCAGTTCCAGTCACGCTCTTTTTAGGAAAAGAATATGTTGAGCCTATTAACCTTTCGGCAGAAGCTAATATATATCCGTCTTTAATTTCTATCGATGCTCCTAATTTTTCTAACCCCTCTATATGAAGATCAACTGGTCGAGCGCCAATTGCACAACCTCCAGGCAATGAAACTTTTGCCTCTCCATGTTTTGCTAGTAATGGTCCAAGGACCATAATTGATGCCCTCATAGTTTTGACTAGTTCATATGATGCAAATTTTGACTCAATTTCACTCGCATTAAATGTAAAAGAACCTTTATGGTTTTTTTTTGTCTTCATCCCCATAGAATCTAATAGAGTAATCAATGTTTTGACATCAGCCAGATCAGGAATACCATTTAGAGTAATATTATGATCCGATAGAATGCACGCGGTCATCATAGGCAATGCGGCATTTTTAGAGCCTGAAATTTTCACGCTCCCACTAAGAGGATATCCGCCGTTAATTACTAACTTTTTCAATGGTTTTTATGATTAGGAATCTGGTGTCCTTGCATCTATGCTAAGCGCATGAATCTCCTGCTTCATATTATCTCCAAGAGAAGCATAAATCATTTTATGCCGATCAATCAAAGAGAGGTTTTCAAAAGATGATGAGATCACAGTAGCAGTAAAATGAACATTGTCGTCACTTGAAACAGAAACATCTGCGTCTGGTATAGCAGACTGTATTAATTGAGTTATTTGTTCAGGATTCATCCTATTTATTATATTCTTAATTTGTTGACAATATATACGTAGATAAAAAGAATTATACTTCTTGTTTAAATTTTCATGAAAAATTTTGATTACATTGCAGTTGCGAAAAAGGTTCTTGAAATTGAATCAAAGGCACTGGTAAAACAAATTGATCAAATCGATCAAGCATTTGTCGATGCCTGTGAATTATGTCTTGAGTGTGATGGAAAATTAATCGTCATGGGACTTGGTAAATCAGGGCACATTGCAGATAAGATTGCAGCAACGCTATCAAGCACAGGCACGCCCTCGTACTTTATCCATCCAAGCGAGGCAATCCACGGTGATATTGGTATGATCGACGAAAAAGACATAGTATTAATATTCTCTTATTCTGGAGAGACTGAAGAAATAATCTCCTTAATTCCATATCTAAAGAAAAAAGAGATTAAGATCATCTCTTTCACGGGAAATATTAAATCTAAATTATCCTCTGAGTCTGACATACATATCCATGTACCTGTTGATGAAGAGGCCTGTCCAATGAACCTAGCTCCTACTGCTAGCACTACTACTGCGTTGGCAGTTGGTGACGCCTTTGCAGTTGCTCTTCTAGAGCGCAAAGGATTCACAAAGGAAGATTTTGCCAAATCACACCCAGGAGGCTCGCTAGGTAAACAACTGCTGCTATCGATCAAAGATATCATGCATACAGGAGATGAGGTTCCGGTCGTTTACTCACGTGATACGCTTTCAAAAGGTCTTATTGAGATGTCACAAAAAGCATTGGGAATGACAGCAATAGTTGATGAGAAGGATCAACTTGTTGGAATTTTTACTGATGGAGACCTCAGAAGAACGCTTGAATCAAACATAGATATTAAGACAACTAAAATGCGTCAAGTCATGACTAAGAATCCATTTGTACTTCCTGCTGATACTCTCGCCTATAATGCTTTGAATCTCATTCAAGAAAAAAAAATAACTTCTATTATCGTTACGAATGAAAATAAAGTCATAGGAGCACTCAATATTCATGATCTATTCAGATCAGGCTTAATGTAAAATAAGTTTGTGCTTGGATTTTTCTCTAAATTAATCTTTCTGCTTTTTTTAGTAGCTGGAAGCTTTATTGCTTACTTATCCACTAATCAAATTGAAACAGAAACAGTGCTTGAATCAAATGAAAGGATTTACAGTATAAAAAATGCAGAGTTTTTTGGCGCTGACCAAAAGGGATCATTGACTTATAAAGTTTTTTCTAAAAAAGCCAGATCAGAAAATACAAATAATCAGATAATATTAGACCAAGTGAGTCTCTTATATTATTCAGATGACCTTAATAGCTGGAAGATTTCTTCTGACAAAGGTGCGCTTTATGATAATTCAAACATTCTCGTCTTAACTGGCAATGTTTTGATTAGAAACAATGCGACTTTAAGACCATCTATCATTGAAACGGAATATTTGGAGATCAATCCAAATAAAATGACAATTGCAACAAACAAACAAGTAAAAATCACTCTGAATAATAATACAATTGAGGCTTTTGGAATTAATGCAACACTTGAAGATAATCAAATTAAATTTAGAACAAGCAATACTTCAACTTCAATGGAATAATTAATCATGAGCATATTGATAGCAGAATCACTAGAAAAAAAGTATCGCTCTAGAAAAGTGGTCAATAATTTAAGCTTCAATATTAAAAGTGGAGAGATCATTGGCTTACTAGGGCCAAATGGGGCAGGAAAGACCACTGCTTTCTATATGACTGTGGGCTTGATCTCATGTAGCAGTGGAAAAATTATATTAGATGATCAAGAGATTACACGCTTTCCAATCCACAAAAGAGCAAAAATTGGAATAGGATATCTACCACAGGAAGCCTCGGTTTTTAGAAAGTTAACTGTTCAGGAGAATATTCTTGCCGTATTAGAGATGAGAAGTGATCTGTCTCAAATAAAAAGAACCGAAATGCTCGAAAGACTTCTCAATCAGCTCAACCTAAATGATGTTAGAAACATATTAGGACTGAGTCTTTCGGGGGGTGAAAGAAGAAGGGTAGAGATTGCAAGAACGTTATCAATCGAGCCCAAATTTATATTACTAGATGAACCATTTGCAGGCGTTGATCCGATTTCTGTTCTAGAAATACAAAGTATCATAAAATCACTTGCATCAGATGGTATTGGGATTCTTATCACAGATCATAATGTGCGAGAAACCTTAGGGATTTGTGATAGAGGATATATTGTAAGTGAAGGAACATCTATTGCCTACGGGACACCAGATCAAATACTGGAAAATAAGCAGGTTAAAAAGGTTTACCTTGGGGAAAGCTTCACAATGTAGATAGATCTTTCTATTTATTTTTGACAGAGTAGACAGAGTGGAGAAAAATATTTCAACTACTGAAAAAAATCTAATCCAGCTTCTGCATGACCTTGAAGCAGAGAAGTCCATAGGGATTCAAAATAAACTCTCTTCACTCAGCCCATTTGAAATAGCTAGATTATTAGAGGCGATGGAGCCAAGGAATAGAAATATTCTGTGGCGCATGGTTGAGAAGGAGGATGAAGGTGAAGTACTCAAGGAGCTTGTCGAAGATGTTCGGCAAACTCTTATTGACCAGATGGATACAAATGAAATTATTGCTGCAACACAAGATCTTGAATTAGATGACTTGGCAGATATTCTCAATGATTTACCAGATCAAATTACAGATGAAGTCATTCGAGCATTAGATAGACAAGATCAAATAAGACTAGAATCAGTCATGTCTTATGATGAGGATAGTGCCGGTGGCTTGACAAATCCGAACATTCTATCGATCAGAAGAGGTCTAAATATTAAGAGCCTTATAAGATATCTAAGATCACTAGAAAAATTACCAGAAAATACTAACTACATTTATGTCATAAATCGAAATAATGAATACATTGGCTCAGTAAGATTGGTTGATCTTTTTACTGAAGATACCGAAATTCCAATCGAGCAAATCATGGATAGTCAGGTGGGACCCATCAGTGCCTCTTCCTCTGCTGAGCAAGTAATATCAACCTTTCAGAATCTTGACTTGATCTCGCTCCCTGTTGTTGATGATGAGAATAAACTTTTAGGAGAAATAACTGTTGACGATGTTGTTGACGCGATTCAAGATCAAGCCAACAGTGAAATTTTCAATATGGCAGGTCTTGATGATGAAGATGACATCTTTGCACCTATTTTTGTAAGCTCAAGAAGAAGAGCTGTATGGCTTGGAGCAAATCTACTCACGGCATTTGTGGTTGCATCAGCAGTAAGTTTATTTCAATCAACAATTGATCAAATCGTAATACTTGCTGTTTTGATGCCTATTGTCGCTAGCATGGGAGGGGTGGCAGGCAATCAAACATTAATTCTAGTAATCAGAGGTATTGCAATGGGTAGAATTCAGGCATCAAATGCAGTACGTTTGCTTTCAAAGGAAATGATGGTTGCACTTGTTAATGGAACATTTTGGGCAATTATTGTTTCAGTATTTGCGGTTCTACTATTTAAAACAACTTGGGAAATAGGAATCATTGTTGGTATCTCAATGCTCCTAAATATTTTTGCTTCAGCAATTGCCGGGGTCACTATACCCTTTTTACTTAAAAAAATTGGAATTGATCCTGCCTTGGCAAGCGGTGTGATGATGACAACATTGACAGACGTTCTGGGCTTCGTTACTTTCCTTGGTCTTGCTACTCTAATTCTTCTTTAAATTCTTAAGAAATTCTTTATCTCTTGCTTTTTTTCCATTGCATCATGAAACCCCAAATCTATCAGTGACTTAGTGAAACTTGATTCAAATAATAAGAAGCTTAATAATTCTGAATTGGAATTTTTTTCAATCCCAATTCCTTTGAATAACATTCTTAAACTCAAGGGAATATCTTTGTAACAATTCATGGCAATCTCACTTACATCAACTGAGGGTGAAATAACAAGATAATCTATTTGCTTCATTTCCTTGGTTTCTGTTTGAACCTTTTGATCCTCGTTTAGAGCGATTACCTGATTAATGCGATCTAAACGTTCAAGATCAGAATAGAGACTTCCTGAAAATAATCCGTCTAATATATATCCTCCGATCTCTGAAAAATCAGGATAAATTTTATCTGAGTGATCTCTATCTTGATCTTTTGATGACTCAGTTGATATGATCAAAAGATTTGATGCGCCGAGACGAATGGTTGGTGAAAGTGGAGTTTCCTGTCTCATTGCCCCATCACCATAATACTTTCCATCAATTGTGATCGCTGGAAAAATAATTGGTAGTGCCACACTTGCCATTAAATGCTCAACATTTATTTCAGATTTTTTTCCAGATCTTCCAACTTTTTCCCAATTCTCAACCTTTCTGCTGGTTGTAAAAAATGATACTGATTCTTTCTCTTCATATGATGCAGCTGTAACAATGAGCGCATCCAAAGCTCCTGAGTAAATATTATTATTTAGAGTTTGAAAGTTTATTTTTTCCTTTAACAATTCTCTTAAAGGTTGATTATCTAAAAGAGATCTAGGATTCTTGGTAAGCACGCCGCCAGTAATCAAAGTTAATAACCAATGAATACTTTGTTTCAACATGAATAACTTTTCAGTTCTGTAAATTTGATTGGTTGTAAATCCTTTCCATACATTTTCGAGCTTAAAAATGGATTGATGGAAATTACCAATTTCAGCACAGATCATGCTTGCATTGATTGCTCCGGCAGAGGTTCCACTAATAACATCAAATGGTGATTTCTCTATCCTGTTTTGAATATTCGAGATCGCCTTTAAAACACCGACTTGATAAGCTCCTCTGGCACCACCACCAGGTAAAACCAAACCGATTTTATGATCGAAAGATTCCATGTAGACTAATTAATACATATGTTCTAATGTAGTACAACGAACTTAGGGAATGATTTATGAAAAAGAACTTTTTAAAACTTTTATCTTTTACAGCAGTAATCTCAATTTTTGTCTGGGCAGATGCTTACACCGATAGCCAACCTGCAGTGGGGGATTCCGCACCGACATTTAAACTCCAAGATCAAAATGGAGATTGGCATACTTTAGAAGATTACAGAGGAAAATATGTTGTTCTCTTCTTCTATCCAAAGGATGGAACGCCAGGTTGCACTACTGAAGCATGCAACTTCAGAGATAATATCTTTGCATTTGATGATCTGGATACACAAATTCTTGGTATTAGTTTGGATGATGTAGAGTCACATAAAGAATTCAGTGAGAAATACAGTCTTCCATATCCAATTCTTGCAGATACAGAAAAAGAATCTGCAGTGAGTTACGGGGTTTTAGGTAAATTCTTGATGATGACAATTACTAAGAGGGAATCATTTATCATTGACCCAAACGGGGTAATTGTTAAGCATTATAAAAGTGTGGATCCTGAGAAACACACCGATGACGTAATTGAAGAGCTTAAATCAATTCAAAAAAGAGCTTAGTCAGAAATCAATGTAGCTTTCGACGAAATCATCTGTTCGATGGTTTCGTCACTAATTCCTGCTTCTTTTAGAATCTCAATAGTATGCTCTCCAAGTTTGGGAGCGTGTTTCCTAATTGTTGCAGGTGTTTTGGAAAAATTTGCTGGAAATCCAGGCATCTTGAGCTTGCCTTCTGTCGGATGCTCGTATTCTTTCCAAAAACCCACCTCATTGAGATGAGGGTCATGAAAAAGATCATCCAGACTGTTTACAACAATTACGGGTACTTTTGTTTCATCAAAGATTTCCAGCCATTCTTTTGTAGTTTTAGTGGCGAGTATTTTTCCTGTCTCAGAATATGTGTCATCGATGTTTTTTACTCTTGAAGATAGATCTTTAAAACGTTCATCTTCAACCAACTCAGGCCTTCCCCCCTTCTCGCAGAAAGTTTGCCAATGATTATTCATATATGGAAGAACAGCGATATATCCGTCTTTGGTTTTGTATGGCTTTCGATGATGAGACATCAATCTGGTATAGCCTGCTGGTCCCAAAGCTGGCTCAAAAATCTCACCCCAAATATGCTCAGCCATTGTAAAGAAGACCATTGACTCAAACATAGGAACCTCTATCTCTTGACCTTCACCAGTTCTTTCTCGATGAAATAAGGCAGCAAGGATGGAGTAAACAACAGTAATGGCTGTTGTTTTATCAGCAACAACTGTGGGCAAGTATCTAGGCTCTCCTAAAACCAATTCATTCAAACTTGCGATCCCACTAGCAGCTTGAATTGAATCATCCAGTGCACCTTTTTTGCCATATGGACCATTCTTCCCGTAACCATAGGTACCGCAGTAGACTATGCTTGGATTAACCTCGGAGATCTGCTCATATTCTAATCCAAACTTGGTCATCACTTGTGGCCGATTGTTATGCAGAAAGACATCGGAATCTTTGATGATTTCAAAAAGAGCATTTTTTGCACTTTCTTGCTTTAAATCGAGCACGAGACTTCTTTTGTTTCGGTTATTGGATAAATATAATGCAGCCATTCCTGGGTTTCTGGATGCGCCCAACTGTCTATTGCTATCACCAAATGGCGCCTCAATCTTAATGACCTCCGCACCCATGTCTGCAAGTATCTGAGCTGCCCAAGGCCCAAGGACAACACTGGTAAGCTCCAGTATTTTTAGTCCCTTAAGTGGCCCGGACATTTTGATTGATGTACCGAGTCTTAGCCGTGATCGTGGTCGTGATCGTGGTAATGCGGATACTCAAAATCAGTGAAGTGATTGTGTCCATCCGGCGAACGAATCCACTTGTAAAGAGAAGGCCTGATACGTCTTAATCTTGCAGCTGCTCTATCAGCATTCTCTTTCGGATTTGTCCATGGATTGTGGTGGAAGTAGTTGTGCAAATGCGCATCCGTTCTTCCAATCGCAATGATTCCATTCTTGCTGGCAAAAGCACCGTGATTTATATATGGGGGTCTCCAGAAATATCCCCCGGTCGGTAAATCGCCAAATTGCATCATCCATGACGTTCCCCAAATATGATAGGACTCCTCACAGCAATCATGATATGAGATATTGTCTTGCGAAAAACCTGGGGTCATGCAGTATAAAAAAGTATGCGCTTCTGTGTGAATATCATACTTCAATAACTTGAGCATACACCCTGATGCAACTGAAGGAACAATTCTATTTCCAGGCATCCATGCAATATCCTCCATTGAATTGATGATTGATAAACGATGCCTTTCAGCAAGTGGGTGATCCTCATCAGATGGAATGAAGCTGGGTTCTCCATAGTTATAAAACATAATAACCTTAGCGCCTCTTTTAACAGTCATCTGAGGCATTGATACGCCTGGCGGGATAAGGAAGTAATGTCCTTCTCCATAAGTTATATCACCGTATGTCACGGCACCCGATACAACAAACATTTCTAACTCTGAATAACTCATACCAGGAGGTAATTTGTATCCGCTCTCGAACTTTACAAGCAATGAACAAGCACCGGTATCTGTATCCATACTCAGCATTTTATAATGCATTCCTTTACCAAATCCAGGCAGTGTCATTCTTTTGAATGGAGCTGGTCTCTCGTCATAAGGCTCAATATGTGGTCTAGGCATTTCTTTCCCCTTCTATAAATTTAATGATCAAAGCCTTTGAGGTCTTTTGGCTCATATGTAACTTTGTGTTTTCTTTTTGGTGGTTTAGGTAGATTTTCTTTTGCAATGACTTGCCTTGTATCGCCGTCAATATTCGTTCCTCGAGTCGAAACTGTTTCCAAAAACTCTGCGTACCATTTATTTCTTTTTGGTGTTAGGTCTTCCATATCTTGCAAAATTTGCTTAAATCTTTTCTGCTGTTGAACCAATTCCTTTTTAATCCACGCCTTAGTAGATTTTGATGTTTTATGCTCTATAGAATTGAGAGGCTTACCTTTTCCTGAAGCTCTTCCTTCAGACGCATCGCCCATTTGGTTGGCCATATTTGTTCCCCTTAGTTATATTCATTTATTTAGAGAGATCATAGGTTAAACAATCGACAGTATGCTGTCAATTTGAGAGGTCAATAGTTAACAATTATTTAATCTTATTTATGACTCTTTTGATTCATAAATAAGTTGCAATGCACCTGATCCAGGAGCTCTGACTGTTATGATTTCGATCTGCCCCAATCCCGGGAAATCAACCAAGCGCCTTTGGTTATATATCTCGCAACTAAGGTCTGAGATGGCTTTTTCTAAAAACTCAAGATTATTAACCTTAAATGCTTGAGAAATATAACCAATATTGGGTGCAATACCATCAGGTACCATGTCATGACACTCATAATTCAAAGGTTGTGACAAAGCAATTTTTCCAAACATATGATTGCCCTGCATAAATTTAACAGCTGTTTTAGCGTTGCGTGGCAACTGAAGAAACTCATTCTGCTCTTCACTTGATAAAACTTCATCGATTAGCAGTTCGTTTTGCAGAACCTTTCTATGAAACTTTACAGCAAGATCAATATCCCTTGTGGTGTGTGCAGAAGTAACCACGGGTGTCAATCCAGTTGGAGTACGCCCATTTTTCTGAGTGTATATCTTCATTTGGCCTACTTTTGATAAAGGATCATCGTCCGTCAATTCAACCAAATTCACAGCAATGTTATCAGGTCCATCAAATATAACCTCTGTCGGCGAACCTTGCCCTTCAGACATTTCATAATAGGTTGGCTTAGACCAAATACGATAGCCCTTCGATTCAAATTTTTTAGTATCTGACTCAATATCGTCTGTATAAAAATTCAAATTAAAGAGTCCATATGCTCGCGAAGTGTCTTTTGGTCGAATTAGCTTCTTATTTTCTGCTTTGAAATCAAGCAACAAAACTCTTCCTGCATTGCAGCCTTTGAGTTCACAAAAAGATCCAGTTGCATGCGATCCTGATGGCAAATGCCAAATGTCCTCAAAATCTTTTCCTCTCCAATCAAAAGGATCGCTTACGGATAATCCAATTAAATCTCGATAAAACCCAATTGATTGATTTAAATTCTCAACGCCAATGATGGCTGTATCGAGTGGACTTCCTTTTGGCGCAATAATTGCACTCATGTAGATCTGAGATCAAAATCAGCAGATGAGAGTCTTTCAAAACCGTCATCAGTTATTAAAATAGTATCTTCCATATGTACTGATCCCCATCCTATTTCTGTGAAAGGCATATCGATATTAATGACCATATTTTTTTCCAGTGATTGACTGATTTTCACTCCGGGCTGTGTGCCAAAATTCTTTGGATCATCCGTATGCTCAAGTCCTAAGCCATGAACAACTGGGTTCCTAAAAGAATCAAAGCCCAGTGATCTGATATGGCCACCTACCTCAGCTGAAATCTGATCGTAAGTATTACCTGGTTTTAGAAATTCTTTGGCCTTTTCCCAGCCCTCTAAAATAGCTTGGTGACGCTCGATATGAAGCTGACTGGGGTCACCAATAACGGCACATCTTCCAAAATCACCGTGATATCTTCTACATTGACCAAGTGCATCAAACATAATTGGCTCACCTTCCCTGCAAACTCCATTCGGTAGCTCTCCCACTCCACACATCATATAGACGCCTCTTCCGCCTCTCTTTGCCATCTCAGACATGTAGAAATTTTCCAACTCTTCCCATGTAACGCCTTCACTCATGAAATCAATTGCTGCGAGCATTGATTGCTCATTAATAATTGCAGCCTCTCTCATTATTTCAATTTCATTTTTTGTCTTGACCATTCTGATCTCATTGAATAACTGAGGCTTGAATATGCACTCCACACCGATGCCCAGTTCCTCAGATAGCCATTTTTCAATCCTTAGATCATCAATCAGCACTCTTTTTCCATCCAAATCAGCTGCTTTGATTGCTCGAATGAGGGCTTGGATTGAATTTTCTGAATAACTGTCTCTATACTCATGGATTATAGACTTCCATTTTTCCTCAAGAGGATTCAAAGACGCTTTTGGATCAACAGACCAGCCTGGATAATCCTGTCCTTTTGGAGCATCATCATCAAATAACTCACCGTCCCCTTTTGCTGAATATAAAAAAATGTTCTCAATCCAAGGTTTACCCATTGTCTCTAATCTTCTGACTTCTAATGCAGGAAGAATTATTCCAGGCGGCTTGTTGTTGTCTTTTGGCATCACAGAAAAGTAGCAAGCATCGAATCCGAGGGGGGTGTTATACAAACCCCAATAGCCTGAAACATAGTAGAAATTTACTGGAGCCATAGCGATCAAGCCATCAATATTTTCTCGATCTAGAATTCTTTCGGCTCTTTCTTGATTGATAAGTTTCTTTGACATTTTTTTTAATCAGTTTTTCTATGATGATTCCAGAAATGTTCGCTGATGCCAAGTGCACCGCTATTCATTTTATTTTTTGGATCCAGATTATTTTTAATATTTATCAGTAGCTCTTTTGATGGCTTATAGAGATAGCCCATGTAGTCATATGCCCGACCTATCTGATTTGAGGCAGCGCCAATTGACGCAAAATAACCAATGATTTCTTTTCTGATCTCATGCACTAACTCTCTTGCTTCAATATTCGGAGAGGGCTCTTCAAAAGTTGATAGAAATGATGGCTCGGCAGTTCGCTTATGAAGCTCTGGCCATTCATCCAACCATCTCAAGACTGGCTCAATGGAATAAGAATGTTGCTGAATACCAATATTTAAGAGTGTGTACCAAACTCCACATGCATCCATTCTCTCTTTATATTGATCCATAAGTCGGATGATTTGTTGATTCACGATTAAGGCACTGGTATGAGGGACCTTGGCATTAAGTGCAGCCCAGCGTTCGCCAGCATGTCCAAGAATTCCATTCATTGGAGGAAACGGGTCTGCTCTCGTGGCCTTTGGAATACTGTTGGGAATGGATTCTCCATTGTATTTCTCAGCGATAACTTCTGCTTCCTTTATATCAAAGCGAAGTGCGTTTTGAGAGTGATTCGAGATGACCATGTGCAAGGAATAAGAATTTTCAGGAATAACATTTCTTCCAGTAAAAGCCATCTTTACTGACTCTTTAAGGCCTCTAATAAATGATGACTGCTCTCTTAAGACTTTAAGCACAGATTTTGCGCCCTCAACATTTGAAACATCGGTTAAACTTCCTGCAGATTTTGGATCCAATACATAACACTCTTCTGTCAATCCCGATTTAGAAATAGATGATAATGCGGCAACAGCATCCTCGAGTGATCTATAGGAAAATGATAAATAACCCACACTATTGGGCCAGTATATTAAAGGAAATGTTGCTTGAACCTTAATTCCAAGTGAGCCTGCATCATGACAAAACAAACCTGTTGTATCCGGTCCGTATGTTCTGTGATGCGGCTTTGCATTTGCAAATGCATTTTGTCCAGTTTTGATCAATGTTCCATCGGCAATAATGATTTCCATACCTAAGACGTTGTCTGCAGCAGATCCATATTGACCCGTCCCAAAGAAAAGGGCTCCATTGGATAATCCGCCTCCAACAGTTGCCATTGAGCCTGAATTAGTTCCAAAAAAAGGAAGTCTCAAACCCAGCGGTTTTAGAGCTTCATAGATTTTTTTCCAGGTGCATCCAGCCTCTACTGTGATGTACATATCATCAGAGTTGATTTCAATGATCTGGTTCAATAATGATGTATCAATAATCACAGATCTTTCCGTTGAAGGTGTATAACCCCCTGTGTAAGACATGCCGCCGCCTCTTGGGATTATCTGGTAATCGGTTTCCGATAAAACTTTTAGAATACTTGAGATTTGATCTTTTGACCGAGGCTGAATAACAATCTCTGCAACCTGATCGATATCAAAAACATCCATTGAGAAATACTCTCTTTCTTTGACATCAGTTATTACAGCATCACTGCCAACGACATCACATAATTGATTAATTATTTCTTTTGACTTCATCAGTAAAGCTTTTTTGCCCACCAAGGTGATAAATGCGATCAGAAAATTACTTTATGGATAGAATTTTTCTTTTTTTTCTGCCATTTGCCTCAAACTCTCTGGAACTTCAAATCGTTCGCCGAGACGTTCACAATATTCATCGCACCTGTCAACAAAGCTTTCCACGCCAACCATGTCAATGTAAGAGAAGACTCCGCCGGTCCAAGGGGGGAATCCCCATGCGAAAATTGAACCTAAGTCACCATCATCTGGTGTAGTTAGAACATTTTCATCGAGACATCGATATGCATCCAGTGACTGGACAGTCATCAACCGATCCTTGATCTCTTGAATATCAGGCTGCTTTTCTTTTACTGGATAAATATCAGCTAAACCCGGCCACAAGAATTTTTTCCCTCCCTCGGGATACTCGTAAAAACCGCCGCCAAATCGCTTACCCAATCTGCCTAAGTCATACATCTTTTGCATTACATCGATTGAGGACATGGGCTTATATTTATCTCCCAAATCTTCGATTGATTGATTATGAATTTTGATAGAAAGATCAATGGTTGTTTCATCTTGAACTGCAATTGGGCCAACTGGATATCCAGCATGTCTTGCAGCATTTTCTACTAGTGCAGGATTTACTCCTTCTTTAATCATCTCATTGGCTTCATTGCATGAAGTACTGAATACTCTCGAGGTATAAAAACCTCTGCTGTCATTAACTACTATCGGTGTTTTCTTGATTTGGGCTATGTAATCCAAAGACTTCGCCAAAGCCTGATCAGAAGATTGTTCGCCCATGATCATCTCAACCAATGGCATTCTTTCCACAGGGGAAAAGAAGTGCATACCGATAAAATTGTGAGGCCTAGCAGACGACTCAGCAAGACCAGATATTGGTAATGTCGAAGTATTTGAAGCAAAAACAATATCTTCTCCAATAACTGCCTCAGTTTTTTGCGTCACATCGGCTTTGATTTCTCTATTTTCAAAAACGGCTTCAATAATTAAGTCACAATCTTTGAGATCATTGTAGTCAGTGGTTGGAATGATATTCTCCAGAATGGCGTCTCTCTTCTCCTCAGTCATCTTCTTTTTAGCGACGCTCTTCTTGAAATACTTCTCTGAATAAGCCTTTCCCTTTTCAGCGCTCTCAAGTGATGAGTCAAGCAGATAAACTTTTATCCCAGCTTTTGCACTCACCAATGCAATTCCAGCTCCCATCATTCCAGCACCAAGCATACCCAAAGTTTTGACGGTGTGTTTTTCTACGCCATCGGGTCTTGCTCTAAGTTTGTCTGCTGATTGCTTATTGTTGAAGAGACTTCTTATCATGTTTCCAGAAACTGGATCCATGAGTAGTCCAGCAAAGTATTTCGCTTCAATTTCAAGTCCTTTGTCAATCGGGAGTAAGCATCCTTCATATACTGAAGAAACAATAGAAATAGGAGCCGGGTAATTATGGTTTGTATTTTTTGCAACCATAGCATTGACCACTGAGAACATTTGAATTGTTCCTTTCGAATTTGGATCAAATCCACCCGGAACTTTAAATCCTTTCTTATCCCATGGCTGAACAGCTTTTCCGCCATCCAATATCCACTGCTTGGCTTTACTCAATAATTCTTCTGGAGCTGCCAGTTCATTGACAATACCCATCGCCATTGCCTGTTGGGGTTTAAGATGCTTGCCTTGTGTCATGAGTTCCAATGCAGGCTGTATTCCAATAATGCGTGGAAGCCTTTGAGTTCCTCCACCGCCAGGCAATAACCCAACCATTACTTCTGGCAGACCAAGTACAGCATCTTTTCTATCTGCTGCAATTCGGTGATGACATGAAAGAGTGATCTCCAATCCTCCACCTAAAGCTGTGCCATTAATTGCAGCGACAAATGGTTTACCACCAGTTTCCATGGCTCGGTTAACCTTGTGGCTCTCAATCACTTTCTCAGCCATGGCTGAGGCATCACCAAGACCGATTAGGCTTGGCAGCATAGTCTTTAGATCGGCGCCAGCCATGAAATCATTTTTTGCTGATGTCAGAACAGCACCAATAACTTTTTCATCATTAAGGACTTGTTCAACGCAATTTTTAAAGTCATCAGCAAAATCAACCGTGATGACATTCATCGGACGATCTTGAACATCAATCTCAATGACAGCAATGCCATCTTGATCAATATTCATTTTAATATTCTTACTCATTCGTATTCCTTTTCGATTAGATTAAATGCGCTCTATGATTGTTGAAGTACCCATGCCGCCTCCAATGCATAAGTTCACCAACCCTGTACTGAGATCTCTTCTCTCAATTTCATCAATCAGTGTCCCCAATACCATTCCGCCAGTTGCGCCAAGAGGATGCCCCATGGCAATTGCACCTCCATTAACATTGATCTCATCATGATCAATTCCCATTTCTTTCATATAATGCAGAACAACAACAGCAAAGGCTTCATTGAGCTCAAATAGATCAATATCATCCTTGCTCATACCACATCTTTTTAGCACTTTATTCGCGGATGGCGCTGGTCCAGTCAGCATTATGGTTGGCTCGGTTCCTGTTGAAGAAAAGCCAACTATTTTTGCTCTTGGAGTAAGCCCCAATTCCTTACCAATTTCTTTAGAACCCACCAACACAGCGCTGGCTCCATCAACTATTTGACTGGAATTTCCAGCGTGATGAACGTGATCAATTTTTGCAACTTCAGGATATCTTTGAATCGCGACATCATTGAATCCAAAATCACCAATTTGCTGAAAAGACGGATTCAGCTTAGCCAGATCCTCGACTGTCGTTCCAGTTCTTATGCATTCATCATGATCCAAAATTGTTTCTCCAAGAGTATCTTTAATTGGAACAATGGAATTATTGAAATAGCCCTCGTCTCTCGCATGCGATGCTCTCCTTTGACTCTCAACTGCATATGAATCAACGTCCTCTCTTGAAAATCCATATTTTGATGCAATTAAATCGGCACTGATGCCTTGAGGAACAAAATAGCTGCCATAAGCAACCTGTGGATCTACAGCTAAAGCGCCGCCAACCGTATCCATTGGCACTCTTGACATAGACTCCAAGCCTCCACCGATACAAAGATCAGACATACCGGACATCACTTGTGCAGCTGCAGAGTTGACCGCCTCAAGTCCAGATGCGCAGAAACGATTCAATTGTTTTCCGGCAGCCTCTTCTGCATACCCGGCATGGATTGCTGCGACTCTTGCGGGATTCGAAGCTTGTTCACCTTGATTATGAACGACACCCATGATGACATCATCGACTCGGCTTGTATCGAGTTCGTTTCTGTCTCTCAGAGATCCCAAAACCTGAGAAAGTAATTCTACCGGTGTTACTTCATGCAAAGAGCCATCGGATTTACCTCTTCCTCTTGGGCTTCTTACATGGTCAAAAATATATGCGTCAGTCATTGCTCACCTTATAATTTAATTGATGGTAATTTTTAAGAAGAAATAGTTTACAGAAATCTCTAAATTTACTCAATTTCTTGAATGAATATTCATGATTCAATTGCTAAGGTTTTCGGTTACAATTCACAATCTAATATTTTAAAAAAAATACATATATGAGGACATTATGGACATAAAAGATAAGACAATTATTATCACTGGAGCTGCAAGAGGGCTCGGTGCAGCAATGGCAAAAAGATTGGCTTCGCATAACTGCAAGTTGGGTCTGATTGATCTGGATAAAAACAGCATTGCCGATACTGCATCCGCATGTGAAAGTGCCGGAGCAAAGGTGATGTGCATTTCTGCTGATGTGACAAAAGAAGATGATGTTGCCAATGCTTATGCACAAGTAGTTGATGAGATGGGTCCTTTGGTCGGATCAATCAATAATGCCGGTATCACACGTGATGGTCTATTGGTTAAATTTAAAGATGGAGAATTTGTAAAAAGGATGTCTCTTGAAGAATGGCAAGCTGTAATAGATATCAATCTAACCGGTGTTTTCTTGTGTGGCAGAGAAGCTGCTCAGCATATGATTGAAGGTGGACAAGGTGGTGTGATCATCAATATTTCTAGTGTCGCAAGACATGGAAATTTTGGTCAAACAAATTACTCAGCAACGAAAGCAGGTGTTCAGTCTATGGCCGTAGTTTGGGCGAAAGAACTCTCAAAATATGGAATCAGAGTAAACTCAATCGCACCAGGCTTTATCAACACAGAGATGGTTGCCGGGATGCCTGATAATGTAAAAGAAAAACTTTCAAAAATGGTTCCTGTGGGTCGAATAGGAGAACCTGATGAGGTTGCACAAGCAGCTGAGTTTATCTTCGCGAATGATTACTACTCAGGAAGGTGCGTTGATCTTGACGGTGCGCAAAGGATGTAATCCATAATGGCTTTATCAATTTTTCATAATCCGAGATGCAGCAAATCAAGGAAAACATTGGAAATAATTGAAAGCCATAATATTGAAGTAGAAATAATTTTCTATCTTAAAAATCCGCCAGCGGTGACGGAACTAAACTCATTGCTTGAGAAGTTAGAAATGAAAGCATCTGATCTGGTCAGAAAGGGTGAGTCAATCATCAAAGAACTTAATATTGATTTACCCAATATTTCTGATGATGATTTGATCTCTATCATGATAGAACACCCAATCCTGATTGAGCGTCCGATCGTTTTCAATGAAGCATCTGCGATCATTGGCAGACCGCCTGAGAATGTTAAAGAGCTAATGTAAATAATGGGCATGCCAAATAAATCGAAAAGAATGCTCCTGAAATCGGGGTTGGCTCTTGGGTTATCAAATCTTGTTTCCGTCCAAGAGATATTGGCTAAAAATGATCCTTTCTTCATGATGGATGCAACTGCTCAAGCCGATCTAATCAAAAAAGGAGAGGTTTCAATTGAGGAGATGGTCACGTCAGCCATCAATAGAATTGAAGCTGTGGACGGTTATTTGAATGCGGTAGTCACCAGATCTTTTGAAAAAGCATTGTTGGCTGCAAAAAATTATAATGGAAGAGGCCCCTTTAACGGGGTGCCATACCTCATCAAAGATCTTCTTAATCACAGAGGCGTCAGAGCCACGGGTGGATCACGCATGTTTGCAAATCGCATAGCCAAAAGAAATTCCTCAAATGTTCAGGCCGCATTTGACATGGGCCTCATTTCTCTTGGAAAAACCAATACCCCTGAGTTTGGTTTATTGGGAGTGACTGAATCTCTTTTGTTGGGTCCTGCAAGAAATCCTTGGAATTTTGAACGCTCTCCAGGAGGATCGAGTGGCGGCTCTGCTGCAGCAGTTGCATCAGGCATGGTCTCTATTGCATCAGCTTCTGACGGAGGCGGATCAATTCGAGTACCTGCTTCGTGTTGTGGCATCGTGGGCTTGAAACCAACCATTCACAGAACAATTGATGACGCACAACCAAATCGGCCAATTGATTTGAGCGTGAGATTCGTTCATACAAGAAGCATAAGAGACACGATTACCGCACTTCACCACATGCAGGCTAGGAATAATTCTAAATTAAAGGCTGTACCTGAGAGAATTGCTCCAAAAGGAAAAAAATTCAAAATTGCAATGATTACAACAAATATGCTTGGAGAAGAAGCTGATCCTGAAGTCAAAAATGCAATCGAGAGCTCCGCTCTGATCTGCCAGGATCTTGGTCATCACGTAGAAGCAATAAATCCTTTTATCGATGGAAATCGTTTCAGTGATTCATTCCTAACCATGTGGGCCTTTGGAGCAAAAGGGATCGTTGATCTGGCTCAACAAAATTTTGTGTCTAATGAAATTTCGATCGATTCATTGCTCGAACCATGGACATTGGGATTGGGAAAATGGTTTGATTCTCAACCTGAGGGCAAAGTTGAATTGGCACTTTCTAGGCTCAGAGATGACACTCTTAAGACTCAAGAACTGTTTAAATCTTTTGATTTTATACTGTCCCCTGTGACGCAAAGTGTAGCTCCAAAGATAGGATCAATGGCGCCTGATGTGTCATTTGATACTTTGCTTGAAAGATCTCTGGACTTTATTACCTTTACACCGCTTGCAAATGTTACTGGTGATCCTGCAATCTCACTGCCAATGCATTGGTCATCATCGGGGCTTCCTATTGGCACTCATCTGCATGCAAGCTATGGAAATGAAGAAGAATTATTGGAACTTGCGCTCGAACTAGAAGCAGCAAAGCCTTGGTCTCAACGCTGGCCTATGATTTAGTGTCAGAAATTGCTTTTTGGTAAGCGTCTCTACTCGCCAAAGATTTAAAATAATTCACCACATTTTCTGTTCCAGGTTCACCTGGGAGTAACTGTAAGTTGTCTGCCAACCTCAATGTATAACCATTGATGATGTCAGCGGCTGTGAAATCATCGCCCATGATATAAGTTCTGCCTTCCATTATTGAATTCAGAGTTTTAATCATTTTAGCGAATGACTTTTCAGCACTTTGAACGGAATATTCATGACGATGCTCCTCTGGTCTGAACACCTTATTAATCAAAATTGATACAATTGGATCTATCAAGACAGACTCGCCAAAATTTAGCCACTGAAGATATTCTGCATATTGGTTTGAATCGTGATCAGGCTCTAGTCTTCCATCTCCATATTTTTGCAATATGTATTGGACGATCGCTACAGATTCTGACATTACAATATCGCCGTCTATGATTGTGGGCAATTTCGAAAAAGGGCTTGCTTCAATAAAGGCCTCATTGACTTCGCCTCTTTTTAGAACCTCGAGCTCGTAATCCAATCCTAGTTCTTCAAGAAGCCAAATAATTCTGACTGATCGACTGCCGGGTGCATGAAAAATTTTAATCATGTTATTTCCTTATTCATCTGGTGCAATTTCAACTTTCATGCCATCCATTTCTTCTGAAAACTCAACCTGACAAGACAACCTAGATTGATTTTCCTTATAAGAGTCAAGATCTTCCAAGAGCTCTTGTTCATCGTCTTCACGTTCGCCTAATTTGCTCGCCCATGATTCCTCGATATAACAGTGACACGTTGCACATGAGCACATTCCTCCGCACAGTGCGAGTACGCCATTGTCAAGATCTCTCAAACTCTCCATTAAAGAAAGGCCCACCTGTCCTTCAACAGTATGTTCCTCGCCTTCGCTATCGATAACGTGTATTTTCGGCATGATTATTCCTCAAAAACTACGCCGATTAGAGCATAGATTTTTCTATTTTTCTATAAGCAGAAAGTAAAAAGCGTCAACTCTGCTTGATGGGCAAAATCACACGCACCTCAGCGCCTGTGTTTTCGTGATTATGAATTGAGATCTCGCCGCCATGTGCATCCACTATTTGCTTTGTGAGATACAATCCCAAACCATATCCGCCGCTACTCCTGCTTCTTGATTCTTCAGCCCTATAGAAGGGTTCAAACACTTTATCAAGATCCTTCGCTTTCAAGCCTGGTCCGTAGTCTTTTATGATTATCTCAATCGAATCGGCATTGAGTTGATCGGTCGCAATGTCTATTTGGTTTCTCTCAAGCGATGTATACCTTGAAGCATTTTCAAGTATATTCTTCAACATGACCTGCAGTAATATTGAATCCCCTTCAACCGCGAGACCATCTTTTAGATTCAAGGCAATCTTTATGTCCTTCAGAAAATGTGAAGCGGATATTAACTCTTCTATTGTTTTATCGATCTCAACAGCGCCTAAATCTAATTTCTTGTGCCCATAGTTGATTGCCTCGCTTTCCAGTAAAGTCGAGATTATGCTCTCCATGGCTTGTATTTCGTCCAAAAGATTCTCTCTTTTGTCTTGATCACCGAGCATCTCGACCTGAAGCTTTGCTCTGGTTAATGGGGATCTAAGTTCATGACTAACGCCCATATTTAATCGTTGCTTGGCTTCTAACATTTCAACTACATTGTCTGCTAGAAAATTGATCTCTTTTGCCAACAAACCCAATTCGTCTTCTCTGTCGATATTGATTCTATGCTTTAAATTTCCTTCGCCGATCTTAGTCGCAGCTTGTTGAATGTTCTGGATTGGGTTGATCATTCTTTTAACAAGCAGAAAGGTCAATAAAAGTATTGTGAGACTCATCAAAGCTATTGCCTCAAACAAGTATGTTGGAGCAGCTTCGATCGATATTTTTGGATTCACCATTGTGATGGTGTATTCGCCATAGGGTATTTGAAAATAGGTCCTGTTTTCGTGTCTTGCGAATTCTGAATTCTCAATAATTGATGGCACTTGGTCACTGGCATTTTTTATCTTAATGCTATCCCACGCACTGGGCTGAAAATCAATTTGATTGGTATTTGGAAATTGATCAGTCGAGCTCCACTCAAAATCATCACCTCTTATCAAAATATCGAAAGGCATATCTTCGCTGATCATCGCTGCTGTTTTTTCATTTGGAGGATAGCCGAGATCTTCCATCAAATTTCCAAGATAACTGGTCTGATAATAATCAAGAGTGTCTCTGACTTCCTCATTCAAGATCAATGATCTAACACCAAAATCTAAAAGGTAAAAAAAGGCAATACCGGTGACTATAAACACTCCAAATAATTTGATTGAGAGCGAGTTAATCCTTTGCAGCATCTTTAATCTACCCTGCTGCGACAAACATATAACCCTTTCCCCATATGGTCTTTATAATCTTTGGTTCTTTTGGATCATTTTCTATTTTATGCCTTAATCGCGATATGAGGATATCGATCGATCTTGAAAATAAATGGGCATCAATGCCCTTAATTTCTTTGATAATCTCGTCTCTTGTAAAAATGACGCCAGGGTTCTTTATGAATAAATCCATCAGTTCAAATTCTTTTGTCGTCAAGTCTAAGACGTTCCCATCAAGAGAAACTTCAAGTCTTTGTTGATCAACTTGAAAAATTTGATCTGATCTCACAGCGAGATCTTTTTGTGTTCTTCTCAAGAGACTGTGTATTCTTGCAACCAACTCTCTTGCCTCAAATGGCTTGGATAGGTAATCGTCAGCGCCCAGATCGATTCCTTTCACTTTTTCGTCGGACTCTCCGCGTGCACTGAGTATAATAATCGGCGTATCGGATTCTTCTCTGATCATTTTGCAAAGCTCAAACCCATTGATATGTGGCATCATTACATCGAGTATCAAAAGATCTGGGCCAAGATGTTTTATGGTGTCGATTGCCTTTCGAGGATCATTGATTGCAGATAAATCAATATCGTAAGATTTGAGGTAGTTTTTTAATAAATCACCAAGTTTTTGATCATCATCAATCAATAATGCTTTGGTCATCGTGCTCATTTAGTCCATCTACCCTTGGTTTCTGCTATTTGATCTATGCCAATACGCATCTCAAGCATCCGATTGGCTTCCTCTTGCCCAAATACCTCTATTGGAAGAATATTCATGGGATCATTCCTATAGCCCAATTCTCTAACTGCATAATCATATCTTTGTTGCTCATCTCTTTTTTCCATCGGCAGCTCTTCTGCTTCATCCAGCCAGTTAAACCAACGCTGAATAAACTTTTCTAGATAATCTTCGCAATAATCAATATTTGCATCATTGAGCTCTGCATGCGAACTAACACAAATTGGAGACATGAGAGACCTTAAATAAGTTCCGTGACTTACAAAACGTGTCCAATCATGATTGGAACGAAATTCTAAAAAATCTTGATTCACAGGTTCATAATATCTTGATACATAATCTGGATTTGTCCTCAAGTCCATCCTTGGTGTGTATTCTGCATAGAAATATAGTCTGGGTATTGTTCCAAAGATGATCGTTAAGTGGGGGACTTGATTCATTTGACCAAGAAAAACTGTGGCGTTGAT